>Ga0209477_1001025_pt1 | contig 17040 bp, 15 predicted proteins | sample KloWWTupernatant_FD_187180 | JGI IMG/M metagenome (GOLD analysis project Ga0209477, IMG submission 187180) | Active sludge microbial communities from Klosterneuburg, Austria, studying microevolution and ecology of nitrifiers - Klosterneuburg... | ecosystem: Engineered > WWTP > Aerobic digester >... | reverse complement strand
TCGCCGGCCTACCAGGCGCGCAACACGCCCGAGCAGGCACTGCCCGACATCGAGATCGTGCAGAGCCTGACCGACCGCGGCATCCTTGCTCTGCGGCTGACCAAGCGCACCGGCGCCGTGGGATTGCAGCTCAAGGTCTATCACCGCGAGACGCCGATCGCGCTCAGCGACCGCGTGCCGATGCTGGAGAATTTCGGCTTCCGGGTGATCGACGAGCGCACCTATACGGTCGAGCCCGACAACGCGCCGCAAAGCTATATCCACGACATGGAACTGGAGGCGCCGCCGGGCATCGACATCGATGCCGGCCAGCTCGCGGTGAAGGTCGAGAACGCCATCCTCGCGGTGTGGCAGGGAGCGGCCGAGAACGACGGGCTTAACCAGCTGACGCTGACGATCGGGCTCGGTTGGGACGATGTCGAAATCCTGCGGGCGCTGGGCAAGTATCTCAAGCAGATCGGCCTGCCGTTTTCGCGCAGCTACCTCATCAGCGTGATGACTGGGCACCCCGATGTCGCCGACGCGCTGGTGACGCTGTTCCATTCACTCAATGATCCGCATTTCGTGGGGCATCGCGAACGGGCCACCGAGGCGGCGCGGGAAGTGCTGGCGGCGGCGCTGGACGCCACCTCTTCGCTCGACGAAGACAGGATCATCCGCCGCTACATCAACCTCGTCGATGCGGTGGTGCGCACCAATGCCTACCAGCGCGACGGCGAAGGTGGACGCCGCCCGGCGCTGGGGCTGAAGTTCGATTGCGCAAAGATCGAGCACCTGCCCGAGCCGCATCCGTTCCGCGAGATTTTCGTCTATTCGCCGCGTGTCGAGGGCCTGCATCTCAGGTTCGGGCCGATCGCCCGCGGCGGCATCCGCTGGTCGGACCGGCCGGAGGATTTTCGCACCGAAGTGCTGGGGCTGGTGAAGGCGCAGCAGGTCAAGAACGCCATCATCGTGCCGGTGGGCGCCAAGGGCGCGTTCGTGCCCAAGAAGCTGCCGCCCGGCGCCGATCGCGAGACGGTGCTGCACGAGGGCACGGCCTGCTACCGCATCTTCATTTCGACGCTGCTCGATGTCACCGACAACCTCGAAGGCGACCTGATCAGCCCGCCCCCCGACGTGCGCCGGCGCGATGCCGACGACCCCTATCTCGTGGTCGCCGCGGACAAGGGCACGGCGAGCTTTTCGGACACCGCCAACGCCATCGCCATCGGCCGCGATTTCTGGCTGGGCGACGCCTTCGCCTCGGGCGGCTCGGCCGGTTACGACCACAAGGAAATGGGCATTACCGCACGCGGCGCGTGGGAAGCGGTGAAGCGGCACTTCCGCGAGCTGGACCGCGATATCCAGAGCGAGCCGTTCACCGCCGTGGGCGTCGGCGACATGAGCGGCGACGTGTTCGGCAATGGCATGCTGCTGTCGCCTGAGACGCGGCTCGTCGCGGCGTTCGATCATCGCGACATCTTCATCGACCCGACCCCCGATCCGGCGATTTCGCTGGCCGAACGCGCCCGGCTGTTCGGGCTCGAACGTTCGAGCTGGCAGGACTATGACAAGGAGCTGCTGAGCAAGGGCGGGGGCGTCTATTCGCGGGCGCTGAAGACGGTGCCGTTGTTCGCCGAAGCCCGCGCCATGCTGGGGCTCGGGGCGGCGGAAGTGTCGCCCGCCGAGGTGATTGGCGCGATCCTTCGGGCCGACGTCGATCTCGTCTGGTTCGGCGGCATCGGCACCTATGTGCGCGGCTCAGGCGAGACCGACGCCGAGGCCGGCGACAAGGCGAACGACGCGATCCGCATCACCGGCAATGAACTGCGCGCCAAGGTGGTGGGCGAAGGCGCCAACCTCGCCATGACGCAGCGTGGGCGCGTCGAATATGCGCAGGGCGGCGGGCGGCTGAATACGGACGCCATCGACAATTCGGCAGGCGTGAATTCGTCGGACCTCGAGGTGAATATCAAGATCGCGCTCGGGCCTCTGGTGCGGTCGGGACAACTGACCGAGCGGGCACGCAACGAGTTCCTCGAATCGATGACCGGCGAGGTGGCGGAGTTGTGCCTGAGGAACAACTACCTGCAGACGCTGGCGATCTCCGTCGCGGCCGAGCGCGGGCTTGCCGAGTTCCCGGATCACGTGGCGCTGATGCGTGGACTCGAAGCGCGCGGGCTGTTGAACCGCGAGGTCGAGGACCTGCCGACCGACGCCGAGCTCAAGGAGCGCTCGGCGGGCGGCCACGGCTTCACCCGGCCGGAGCTTGCAACGCTCCTCGCCTATGCCAAGAACACGGTGTCGGCCGAACTGGTCGGCTCGCGGGCGCTTGAGGACGTCTATCTGGGACGCGAACTGTTCCGCTATTTCCCCGACAAGCTGGTCGAGGCGTTCCGCGAGACGATCAGCAGCCACCGGCTGCGCCGCGAGGTGATCGCCACGGTGCTGGCCAACGCCATGATCAACCGTGGCGGGCCGGCCTTCGTCCACGAAATCACCGAGGCGACGAGCGCGGATGTGGGCCAGGTGGCGGCGGCTTATGCCGCGGCGCGCGATGCCTTCGGGCTCACCGATCTCAACAGTGCGCTCGATGCGCTCGATACGCTGGTGCCGGGCGATACGCAGAACCGGCTCTATGCCGAGGTCGAGACGCTGCTGACGCGCGCCACGCTCTGGCTGCTGCGCAACGAAAGCTTTGACGACGGGCTGCAACCGCTGGTCGAACGATACCGGCGCGGTATCGACCAGATCCGGGCCGCCCTGCCCGGCCTCGTGCCGCCTGACTTGCTGGCCTCTATCGAGGCGCGCGCTGCCGCTTTTGAGGCGGGCGGCGCACCGCGCGAGATTTCCCGCGCCATCGCCGAGCTTTCCGCGCTGTCGCTCGGCTGCGACATCGTGCTGGTGGCGGGCCGGGCGGGGACCAGTACGAACGAGACGGCGGAGGCTCTGTTCGGCGTGATGGCGCGGTTCGGGCTGGGCCGGATCATCGAGGCGGGCAACGGCATCGTCCTCGCCGACCGGTTCGACCGGATGGCGCTCGACCGGGCGCTGGCCAACCTGATGCGCGCCCTGCGCGACCTCACGGCGGACGTGCTGGCAGCGGGTGACGCCGACACCGCCGCACGGCTGACCGCCTGGCACGGCGCAAGGCCGGAGGCCATCGACCGTGCCGTCGGAGCGGTTGCCGACCTGACGGAGGGCGACATCACCGTATCGCGGCTGACCGTCGCCGCGGGCCTGCTATCGGATCTCGCCCGCAGCGCTTGAAGCCGGCGGCCACGATGTGCATGTTTTTGTCAATTCATACACATCGGAGGTTCGGATGCGGACCAACATCGATATCGACGACGAGTTGATGGCCGAGACCATGCGGGTGACCGGCCAGACGACGAAGAAGGGCGCAGTGGAAGAGGCGATGCGGCGCGTGCCGCGCAATGCGCGCCTCAGAGAGGCGCTGGAGAGTATGCGCGGCATAGGGTGGGAAGGTGACCTTGATGCCATGCGGGAGGGACGCGTGTTTCACGAAGACGGCACCCCTTACGACGAGACAAAATTATCGTCGTCGACACGTCGGTCTGGATACCTCACTACCGCGATGTCGTGACGCCCGAAGTTCATCGGCTGCGCTCGATCAGCAATCTTGACGAGGTGGTCGTCGGCGACCTCGTTCTCCTTGAGCTCTTGCAGGGAGCACGATCGGAAAGGGACGCCACGCGGATCAGGGATGGCCTCCGCTTGTTTCGCGCGGCCTCAATGCTGGACGAGGACATCGCCATTGCTGCAGCACGCAACTACCGACAGCTGCGCGGGATCGGAATAGGCATCCGCAGGACGACCATGATCATCGGCACATTCTGTATCCAGAACGGCCACCGCCTTCTGCATAGAGATCGCGACTTCGACCACATGCAGCAGCACCTGGGCCTGCAAGTCTACTAAGCTCAGTGCCGGAAGTGGCGCATGCCGGTGAAGACCATCGCGACGCCCGCCTCGTCCGCCGCGTCGATGACGGCCTGGTCATTCATCGAGCCGCCGGGCTGGATGACGGCGGTGGCGCCGGCTTCGACGGCGGCCAGCATGCCGTCGGGGAACGGGAAGAAGGCGTCGGAGGCGACGACCGAGCCCTTGGTCAGAGCGCCGTCGATACCGGCGGCTTCGGCCGCGTCGATCGACTTGCGGTGGGCGACGCGGCTTGAATCGAGGCGGCTCATCTGGCCTGCGCCGATGCCGACGGTGGCGCCGTCCTTGACGTAGATGATGGCGTTGGACTTGACGTGCTTGGCTACCTTCATCGCGACTTTCAGGTCGCGGATTTCGGCTTCGGTCGGCTGCTTCTTCGTCACCACGCGGAAATCGGCGTCATCGACGCTGCGATTGTCGCGGGACTGAACGAGGAGGCCGCCCGCGAGCGAGCGCACGGTGAGACCATCGGCCTTCGGATCGGGCATGGCGCCGGTGATGAGCAGGCGGAGGTTCTTCTTGGACTTGATGATCTCGATGGCGTCGTCATCGGCGGCGGGGGCGACGATCACCTCGGTGAAGATCTTCACCATCTCTTCGGCCACGGCGCGGTCGAGCTTGCGGTTGAGCGCGACGATACCGCCAAAGGCGCTGACCGGATCGGTGCGGAGCGCCAGCTTGTAGGCGTCGGTCAGCGTCGCGCCGAGCGCGAAGCCGCAGGGGTTGGCGTGCTTGATGATGGCGACGGCCGCGGCCTGCTGCGGATCGAACTCGGAGACGAGTTCGATGGCGGCGTCGGTGTCGTTGAGGTTGTTGTAGCTGAGTTCCTTGCCCTGCAGCTGGGTCGCGGTGGCCACACCCGGACGGGCATCGCCGCCGGCGTAGAAGGCCGCCCACTGGTGCGGGTTCTCGCCGTAGCGCATCACCTGCTTCAGGGAGCCGGCGAAGGAGCGGTACGGCATTTCGGGATAGTCGAGGGTTTTCGCGAACCAGCCCGAGATGACCGAGTCATAGGCGGCGGTGCGGGCATAGGCCTTGGCAGCGAACTTCTGGCGCAGTTCGTAGGGGACGCCGCCGGTCGCACGGATCGATTCGAGCACCTGGGCGTAGTCGCTGGGGTCGACGAGGACGGTGACATAGGCGTGGTTCTTGGCGGCGGAGCGGATCATCGCCGGCCCGCCGATATCGATGTTCTCGATGGTTTCGGCGTAGCTGGCGTTCTTCGCGATCGTCGCCTCGAACGGGTAGAGGTTGACGACGACGAGATCGATCGCGCCGATGTCATGCTCATCCATCGAGGCCTTGTGCCCGGCGTCGTCGCGGACGGCGAGGAGGCCGCCGTGGACCTTGGGGTGAAGCGTCTTCACCCTTCCGTCCATCATTTCGGGAAAGCCGGTGAGATCGGAAATGTCGCGCACCGGGATACCGGCATCGGCGATCAGTCTCGAGGTGCCGCCGGTCGAGACCAGCTCGACGCCCAGCCCCGCGAGGCCGCGGGCAAAGTCGGCCATGCCGGCCTTGTCGAAGACCGAAAGCAGTGCGCGCTTGATGGGAACGTCCTTGCCGCCGGCCATGCCGATACTCCGCCTGTCGTGGGATTTAGCGGCTCGCTAGCACGGGGGCGGCGGGCTGTCAGCCCTCGTCGAGGGTAAAAATCCAGCTGACTTCGCTGGCGTCGGCCGCAAGCACGTCGAGGACCAGTTGCCGTGTGCGGTGGAAGCCGAAATAGGCGGATTGCCGCACGCTGTCCTCGATCCGCAATTCCGCACCTTCCCAGAGGAACGTCCAGACCTGCCCCGACGGCAGCCGGAGCTGGAGGTGATCGCCCGCATCGACCACTTCGGTCTGATGCGCGAGATGGAAGCGGATGGCGCAGGCGCCGGTGATATTGTTGCGCTTGTGGACCAGCCGGTCCTGCCCGACCAGCGTCTTGCCCTCGGCAAGCAGCGTCAGCCGCCGCTCGATGGTGACGCCGAAGCGGTCCTCGTAGGCATGGGTGCGCAGCAGCAGCGAATGCTCGGCATCGTCGGCGGTGAATTCAGGCGCGTCGCCGATCGGCACGAGGCGCCCCGCCAGCGGGCCGCGGGCGACCACCTGGGCCGCACTGAGTGCGTTGATCGTGGGGGCCGAGTGCGCGATCCCCTGCCGGAACAGCGCCGCGCTCGCTTCGAGCCCAATCGGCGCCGGGCCGCAGTTGCCGACGACGAGATCGCGCCCGTGGCTGAACTCGAAGGCCAGCGCGCTGGCGTGGGCGTTGGCCGAAAAGGCCGGCTCCGGCACCAGCCCGGAATCGGCCACCACAATGGAAGGGCCGAGCACCAGCCGGCCATAGCCGCCGGCGCGGCAGGTGGCGCGGGCGCGCGCCGGGCTCTGCGCCTGTACGGACACGATGATGTCATGCGGCAGCTGGCCGGTGCCGTTGAAATAGGCCGGCTCGCCGGTGCCGAGCGACACCGCATCCAGCGCCCGGTGCATGCGCTCGAGGAGCTCGGCAAACTCGCTGCCATACTGTTCATGCCCACCGCGCAGGCCAATGCGGACGGTGGTGAGTTCCACGAGGAGCTGCAGCTGCACCTTGGCCGAGCGGCTGCGATGCAGGCCGTCTTCGTCGATCTGCTGGGCGACGAGGCGGTGCACCTTGGCCAGCCGGCTGTCGATCTCGTTCTCGCCGTGATCCATGCACAGCGATACGCCGACCAGCGCGATGGCCGCGAGCAGGCCGTCGGCCGGATCGGTGGCGAGCGGACCGCGCAGCTTCAGCGACTGGATCTGGGTCGAGAGCGAGCGGATGATCGTCGCCGTCTGCTCCGGCGATGCGCCGTCAAACAGGATATTGTAGTGCCGCAGCCAGTTGAGCACGCGGCGCGCGCACAGCGACGGGCTCCAGGTCTCGCGGCTGAAGGCGCCTTCGCGGCCGATCCAGTCGAGCGTCAGGGTGCGGGCAAAGCGCCGCTCCTCGGCGCTGCGGGCATCGCGGAAATGGCGCAGCCAGGCGAAGGCATGCAGGTCGTCAAACCAGTCGTCATGGGCGACGTCGACCGAGAACGGCGAAATGCCGTGCGTGTCGATCAGCCGGCTGGCGAGCAGGTATCGGCCCTGCATCATCTCGAGCACGGTTTCGCGGTCGGAGGGCCGGAACTCGGAGAGCGAGCCCACCAGTTCGTCGTTGGACGGGCCGGTCCAGGTCCAGCGCGCAACCGGGTTGGTAACGATGTGGTCGGCAGCGGACTGCAGCGTCCGCCGCGCGAGAAACCGCATCGAATTAGCCAAGGACGCCTCTTTTACCTGTCCGACGAGCCGCCCTGATAGGGTGCACGGCGGCCTTTGCCAAGCCCGGTGTCCGGACGCTTACATTCTCAAGGACGGCGAAACCGTGCAACGAAGAACCCATCCAGCGCCCCCTGCTTATCCCCAGGAACGACAAGGCCGGGATGGGTGCGAACCGTACCATCGGCCGCAACGGCCTGCGGCAGGAGGGCCAGTTCCTCGACGGCGATGGGATCGAGCACCACGTCCGGATGCGCCTCGCGCATCCACGCGACCTGCTCTTCGCCCTCGGCCCGCTCTAGTGAGCACACGCAGTAGACGAGGACTCCGCCCGGATTGAGGCAGGAAACGGCGTTGGACAGCAGGGTACGCTGCAGTTCGACGCGGCTGAGAATACGCGCCGCGCCACGGTGCCAGAGCACTTCGGGGTGGCGGCGGAAGGTGCCGGTCGCCGAACAGGGCGCATCGAGAAGGATGCCGTCGAACCCCTCGGCAGGACGCCAGGCGGCGGCGTCAGCCTCAACAATTTCGGCAGAATAGCCGAGCCGGTCGAGGTTTTCGCTCAGCCGCTGCAGGCGCGTGGGGTTGTTGTCGAGCGCGGTGACCCGGTGCCCGGCCTTGATGAGCTGAGCCGTCTTGCCGCCGGGTGCGGCGCAGATATCGGCGACACGCGAGCCGGTGGGGATGTTGAGCAGGCGCGCCGGAATGGCGGCCGCCACATCCTGCACCCACCAGCGGCCTTCGGCGTAGCCAGGAAGGCCCGAGACCGGGCGGTCGCGCTCATCGATGCGCACCGTATCGGCCATGATGCGGCGCGCCCCGAGCGCTTCGAGCAGCGCCGGATCGTCGTCGCGCAGGGTAAGATCGAGGGCGGCGCCGGCGAGGAGGTTATCGGTCGCCGCGACGACCGTGTCGCGCCCGTAGACCTTCTGCCACTTCTTTTGCAGTTCGAGCGGCAGCAGCATTTCGACCGGCGCGGAACGCAGGGAATCCGCTTCGCGCTGCGCCCGCCGCAGGGCGGCGTTCATCAGCGGGGCATATCGGCGCCCCTGGTTGTCGTGCTTGAGCGCCTCGACGGCGAGATCGATGGCGCTGTGATCGCCCATTTCGGGCAGCCAGAGCAGTTGCGCGAGGCCGATCCTCAGATGCGCCTCGAAGTTGCCGGAGCCCTTCGGTTTGCCGCGTTCGAGGAGGTGCCCCATGATGGCGTTGATGTGGCCGTGACGGCGCAGCGCCGTGGTCACCAGCCGGTTGGCGAGCGCGCGATCGCGGCCGTCGGCCAGTTCGGCGGCGGTGAATGGACTGAATTCGCCGCCTGCAAGCACGTCTGCGAGACGCGTGGCGCTCCGCTGCCGGAGCGCCAGGCCCGCCCTACCTTCAGATTGAGTCAAACTGTCTAGCTCCAGGGGCCACGCTGGCCCGGATCGTCATCGCCGCCGGCCGACGGCACGCGCCAGGTGGCGCCGCTGTCACTCGGGGAGGGGTTGCGCTCGAACGTGCCGCCGCCCGCACCGCCACCCATCGCGCTGGCGATCTGCTGCAACTGGGCGATGCGGTTCGCCGTGTCGGGGTGCGTCGAGAACAGGTTATCCATCCGCGAGCCCGACAGCGGGTTGATGATGTAGAGGTGCGCCATCGCCGGATTGCGTTCCGCTGCGACATTCACCGTGCCGCGCGCGAATTGCGAAATCTTGTCGAGCGCCGAGGCCAGCGCCAGCGGATCGCCGGAAATTTCGGCGCCGTCCTTGTCGGCCTCGTATTCGCGGGTGCGGCTGATCGCCATCTGCACCAGCATCGCGGCCATCGGGGCGAGGATGATCATCAGCAGCGCGCCGATGCCGCCCAGCGGGTTGTCGCGGCGGTTGCCGCCGCCAAAGAACATGCCGAATTGGGCCAACATGGAAATAGCGCCCGCAATGGTCGCGGTGATCGCCATGGTGAGCGTATCGCGGCTGCGGACATGCGCCAGTTCGTGCGCGATCACCGCCGCGACTTCACGCGGCTCCAGCGCCCGCAACAGGCCCGCCGACACGGCGACCGCCGCATTCTGCGGGTTGCGGCCGGTGGCGAAGGCATTCGGCTGGTCGGTTTCGATCAGGTAGACCTTTGGCATCGGCAGGCCGGCGTTCTGCGCCAGTTGCTCGACCATGCGATAGAGATCGGGTGCCTGTTCGGGGCTGACCTCGTGCGCGCCCTGCATGCGCAGGACCATCTTGTCCGAGTTCCAGTAGCTGAACAGGTTGGTCACGACCGCGACGCCGAGGGCGATCATCATGCCGGTATTGCCACCGAGCAGGTAGCCAACGGCCATGAAGAGGGCGGTGAGACCGGCGAGCAACGCTCCGGTACGGATGAAATTGGCCATGTGTCCTTCGTCTAGACCTCGCAAATTGTGCAGGCAATCAATAAGATGGAGAGCCTGCGGGTTTCCTGCAAGACGGTGGAAGACACTGAAATAGTACGCGAAAATGGCTGAAAACGAAGCAAAACCGCTGTCCGCTGCTGCCCAGCGCGCCCTCGCCGAGGCCGAGGCACGCCGAAGCGAGGCCGAGAAGGCCGCTGCTGCGCCAACGGAAAAGGGTGGCCGCGGCGGGCTCGATCCGGCCCGCTACGGCGATTGGGAAATCAAAGGCATTGCCTGCGACTTCTAGGCCGCGGGCGTTGCTCCGCTGCCGAAAAGACCGATGACGATGCCCTGCACCAGCAGCACGCCGAGCATGTAGCCGCCGTCGATGAAGGTGCGCGCCCAGGGTGCGCCCTCATAGCGGTGGTTCTGGATCAGCGTGGTGATGATGAAGCCGAACCACAGCATGAAGCCGGCCATCAGCCCGCTGTTGACGCTGACCGTGCCGAACATGCGCGGGATCATGATGGCGAGCGACACCGCCATGACCAGTTGCACGAGCACCGACCAGATATAGGGCGTCCCGTCCTTCGAATTGATCTGGTCTCGGGTCTTGCCGATGGCGGCGAGCCATTGCTTCGACAGCGCCATGTACCACACCGCCCCGAGCGCGAAGCTGGCGATGGTGGCAACGGCAACGGCAATCCAGTTGACGGCGGAAAAATCCATGAGGGGCCCCCTCTGCTGAAAATATGGAGGGCAGATTAGGCCGGTTCGGTGAATCGCAACAGGGGCGGGCCCGGCACCAATACCGACCTTGGCCCATATTGCCCGCCATCACGGCAGATGATGGGTTGGTAACCATGTCCAGCATCCAGCAGATCAGTTCAGCGACGATGTCACCGGAGAAGCGCGCCGCGCGTATCCGGCACGACCGTGCCGTTATCTTTCTCGGCCAGCTTCTCGTGATGGTCTTCATCGGCGCCGGCGCCCTGACCAGCCTCACGATGTTGGGGAACTTGCGAGGTTGGTAGGTTCACGCCCGGGCCAGTAGCAGCCGCTCGCGCCAGCCGCCGAGCGGCTGCTACAGCCCCCCTAGCTTCAGGATATGCGCCCATTCCGCGTCGGTGACCGGTTGCACCGACAGGCGCGAGTATTTCAAGAGCGCCATGTTCTCCAGCGCCGGGTCGGCCTTGATCTGCTCGAGCGTCACCGGCTTCTTGAGCGGCCGGTCGGCGGCTACATCGACGCACTGCCAGACGATGTTGCCCTTCAGGTTCGGCTCGGCGGTGGAATCGGGGTGGGCAAGCGCCACAACCTTCATGATCCCCACGATCTCCTTGCCGATATTGGAGTGGTAGAAGAAGGCCAGTTCCCCGACCTTCATCTTCATCATGTTGTTGCGCGCCGTGTAGTTGCGCACGCCGTGCCACTCTTCCACCGGCTTGTTCTGAAGATCGGTGAACGAGAACACGTTCGGTTCCGATTTCATGAGCCAGTGCGCCATGGCTAGAATTCCTTGCCGGTGTGGTTGATGGCAACGCGCCAGAGCTTGATCTGCACGTCGCCGAAAATGCCTTCCTTGATGAACGGGTCGGCCATCAGCTTTTCGGTCGCCGCTTCGAGCGAATCTGCTTCCAGCACGATGAGCGAGCCTTCGGGCGCGCCTTCCGCGTTCACGAGAGCGCCGGCCAGCGCCAGCTTGTCGCCCAGCGCGTTCAGATGGGCGAGATGCACCGGACGCGTCGCGACGCGCTTCTCTCCCATTCCCGGCTTGTCCTTGGCGATCATGGCATAGAGCAAAGTCAGTCCTCCCGTTTGAGCGGGCGCGTCATGAGCCCGGCTACGATGTCGTCGATACTCGCGGTGCCCGCGAGCAACAGGTTTACCGCATCGATCAGCGGTGCGTCGATGCCGAGCCGGTGCGCCATGCCGCGCGCCACGGGCGCGGTCAGCACGCCCTCGGCCAGTTCTGCGCCAGATGGATGGCCGCCGCGCCCGAGCGCCATGCCGGCGCGGTAGTTGCGCGACTGGGTCGAGGTGCAGCTGAGGGTGAGGTCGCCCATGCCGGCAAGGCCGGTCAGGGTGGAGGCCACCCCGCCCATTGCAACTGTGATGCGGCTGAGTTCAGCATAGGCGCGCGCGATCAGCGCCGAGCGGGCGGAGGCGCCGAGATCGGCGCCTTCGACGGCGCCGCAGGCGAGCGCATAAACATTCTTCAGCGCCCCGGCGATCTCGACCCCGACAATGTCGCCCGCCGCGTAGGGGCGGAAGGTGGGGCCTGCGAGTGCTGCCGCGACCTCTTCGGTCGCTGCCGCATCGTCGCCGGCGAGCGTCACCGCGGTTGGCCGGCCCGCTGCAACATCGGCAGCAAAGCTCGGGCCGGAGAGGACGTAGGGGATGGCGCCGGGCGCGACCTCGCGCACGATCTCGCTCTGGCGGCGCTGGGTGCCCGCTTCGAGCCCCTTGGCCGAGAGCACCACCGGCCTGCCCGCGAGCGACGCGGCGACCGCCGCAAGTGCCGTGCGGCTCGCCTGCGCCGGGACGGCGAGGATGACGAGATCGGCGCGGGCATCAAAATGGTCGAGCGCGATGATGTTGTCGCTGAGCGCGATGTCGCCGAGATAGGCGCGGTTGCGGCTCTGCTGGTTAATTTCCTCGATCACCGCGCGATCGCGGGCGACGAGAGTCACCGAGCGGCCGGCCATCGCCGCGGCCTGTGCCAGCGCCGTGCCCCAGGCGCCGCCGCCGATGACCGCCACATGCTCAAACGGCATGGCCTACCCCCATGTCGGCGCTGTCGAGCGGCCAGCGCGCCTTGGCCGAAACATCGAACGCGTCGGAGACGCCAAGCGCCAGCCGCTCGCACCCGGCCCACGCCACCATTGCGCCGTTGTCGGTGCAGAGCGCCGGAGGCGGAATGACGAGCCCTGCGCCGGACTCGGCGGCCGCGTCGCGCAGCGCCTGGCCAATGGTGCGGTTGGCGGCGACCCCGCCGGCAACGACGAGGGTCGGTGCGGCCTCAGGCAGTTCGGCGCGGAATTTCGCGAGCGCCGCACGCGCGCGGGCGCCGACGACGTCCGCGGTGGCGCGCTGGAAGCTGGCGCAGATATCGGCAACGTCCTGTTCCGTCAGCGGCGCGATGTCTTCGGCGGCGAGGCGGACGGCGGTCTTGAGGCCCGAGAACGAAAAATCGAGGCGGGCCTCGCGCAGGAGCGGACGCGGGAAGGCGAAGCGGCGGGGATCGCCGCTGGCCGCGAGCTTTTCCACCTGCGGCCCGCCGGGGACGCCGAGGCCGAGGAACTTTGCGACCTTGTCGAAGGCTTCGCCCAGCGCATCGTCGATGGTAGTGCCCCAGCGCTCATAGTCGCCAACGCCGCGCACCAGCACGAACTGGCTGTGCCCGCCCGAAACCAGCAGCATGAGATAGGGAAAGGCGACGCCATCGGTCAGCCGGGCGGTGAGCGCGTGGGCCTCGAGATGGTTGACGGCGAGCAGCGGCTTGCCGAGCGCGGCGGCCACCGCCTTGGCCGTGGTGAGGCCGACCAGCACGCCGCCGATGAGGCCGGGACCGGCCGTCGCCGCCACGGCGTCGACCTCGGACAGCGGCACGCCCGCCCCTTCGGCGGCGCGGGCGATGATGTGGTCGAGATACTGGACGTGCGCGCGGGCCGCGAGTTCGGGCACGACGCCACCGAACGCGGCATGCTCTTCGAGCTGAGAGCGGACGATGTTGGAGAGGATCGTGCCGCGACCAGCCGAATCGCGGACAACGATGGCCGCGGCGGTTTCGTCGCAGCTCGTCTCGATTCCCAAAACCTGCATGCGGCTTGCCCGGTCACCTGGAACGGTCTAAGCCGTCCCGCGAATTGAGGGTTTGGCCTACAATAGGAAGCCACCGCATTGCAATCGGCACCGTTTCTCCGCATCGGCACGCGCGGCTCACCGCTCGCCCTGGCACAGGCACACCTCGTCCGTCGGCTGGTGGCCGAAGCCAATGGCGTGCCCGAAGCTGACATCGCCATCGAGGTCATCCAGACCAGCGGCGACCGGCTGAAGGAGGCCCCGCTCTCCGAGGTCGGTGGCAAGGGCCTGTTCTCGAAGGAAATCGAGGCGGCGCTGGAAGCCGGGACGGTCGATATCGGCGTCCATTCCAGCAAGGACATGGCCACCACCCTGCCCGATGGCCTGTTCATGCCGGTGTTCCTCGAACGCGAGGATATCCGCGACGCCTTCGTGTCGCTGACCGCGGGATCGCTCGATGAGCTGCCGGTGGGTTCGAAGCTCGGGACGTCGTCGATCCGGCGCGCCGCGCAGATGCGCCGCCAGCGCCCCGATCTCGTGGTCGTGCCGTTCCGTGGCAATGTCGATACCCGGCTGACCAAGCTCCGGAACGGGGTGGCCGACGCCACGCTTCTGGCCGTCGCCGGGCTAAACCGGCTGGGCCGGCAGGCTGAAATAACCGGTTATCTCGATCCGCGCGTGTTCATGCCCGCCCCGGCGCAGGGCGCCATCGGCATTGAGGCGCGGACCGGCGACACGCGCACCCTCGGTATCGTTTCGTCGCTGAACCACGCCCCGACCTTCACCGCAGTCACCGCCGAGCGGGCGCTGCTGCGCGTGCTGGACGGCTCGTGCCGCACCGCCATCGGTGTGTTCACTGAACTCCACGGCAGCCGCATCACGCTCACCGGGGAGATTCTCGCGCCAGACGGATCGAGTTCGGTCGGAGCGTCGGAAACCGGCGAGGCGGCGAAAGCCGCCGAAGTCGGCGCGGCGCTGGGCGAAAAGCTCAAGGCGATGGCCGGGCCGCTGCTGCTCGCGCAATTCGTCGGCTGACCGGCATGCGGATGCTCGTCACCCGCCCGCAGCCTGACGCCGACGACACCGTCGCGCGCCTCCGCGCCCTCGGCATCGACGCGACGCTCTGCCCCCTGCTCGAATTCGACACGCTGTCCACCACCCTGCCCGCCGCAACGGGCTTTGCGGCCATCGCGCTGACCAGCGGCAATGCGCTGCGCGCGCTCGGCGAGCGCGGCGAGATGGCGCAGTACACAAAGCTCCGCGCCTATACGGTCGGCGACCGGACAGCCGACCGGGCGCGTGAGGCGGGGCTTGCCGACGTCGTCAGCGCCGGCGGGACGTTTGCCGATCTTGTCGAACTGCTCGCCCATGCGCGGCTGCGCGGCCCGGTGTTCTACCCCGCAGGACGCGAGCATTCGGGCGATCTCGCCAAATCGCTGGCGCCCTATGGGGTGATGGTCATCACTGCGCAAGTCTATGCCATGAACCCCGTGGCCAGCCTGCCGCCGGGGGTTCGCGAGGACCTGGCGGACGGCACGATCGGGGCGGCGCTGTTCTATTCACGCCGCACCGCCGAGGCCTTCGTCCGGCTTGCCGACGACGGGCTCGAGCGTGCCGCGCGCGCCCGGCTGGGCGTGCTTTGCCTGTCCGAAGGTGTTGCGGAGCCGCTGGTCAATGCCCATTTCGTGCGTGTCGGGCTCGCCGACCACCCGAGCGAGGAGGCAATGATGGGGCTTGCCTTGTCTTTTGCCCGCGATCAAAACGGGGCATGATGTCAGCGGCAGCAAGGAACGAGCATTCATGGCGGAACGCAAGGCAGGGCCGGTGAAACCACCGGTTATCGATCTTACGGCGCGCGAAGCCACAGATTCCGCCGCTTCCGAGACCGAAGACACGACCACGCCTGCCGCCGCCGCCGGGCCCTCGCAGCGCCCGTCCGCCGAATCGGACACGCGCGACGACACCTACGATCCGCCGCCACCTCCGCAGCGCCCGAAAGCGACGCTGGCCATGCCGTGGAGCGCCATTTCGATTTCCGCCGTGGTGGGCGCCGTGCTGGGCTCGGCGCTGACCTATGGCCTCGCCAACTGGATCCCGCTGCCCGACAAACGTCCGGAAATCGCCGACCCCGCCGCGGCGCTCGCCACGCTCACCTCGCGCAACGAGACGATGGAAAGCCGCCTCGCGGCGGTCGAGACGGGGACGCGGAACACCCAGGTGAGCCTCGACGCCACCCTTTCCCAGTTCGACCAGCTCGGCACCGAGCTGCGCCAGTCTGTCGCCGATGTGCGCAACGCCATTCCCGCGGCGCAGCCGGTGGACATCGCCCCGGTGCAGCAGCAGTTGCAGACTCTCGAAGACCGGGTGGCGGCGATGGGCGCGGGCGCTTCCTCCGCCGATGCCGCGGCTCTGGCGCAGAACCTCGCCACCATCGAGCAGTCGCTCGGCGCCCTCACCACCCGCCTCGACACGGTCGAGACCGGTGCGAAAACCGACGCCACGGCGCTCGCCGCGCTGCGCAGCGATCTCGACCAGGCCAAGGCCTCGATCGCAGCGCAGAGCCAAACCCTTGGCGGCACGGAAATCGGCCCCGCCGTGCGCCTGCCGCTGCTGGTGTCGGGCCTCGAATCCGCCATCGCCAACGGCCGGCCCTATGCCGCCGAGCTGAAGAACCTAACGGCGCTGCTACCCAACCTGCAGGTGCCGGCGCCGGTGGCATCGGCTGCCGAAACCGGGCTGATGCGGCCCGACGCGCTGGCGGAACGGCTCTCCGCCGCGGTGCCCGATATTCTCGCCGGACGCGCCGCCGTGCCGACCGGCGACTGGGGGCGTGACGCGCTCGAATGGGCCAAGGCCCTGCTGGCCCTGCGGCCCGCCGCGGAGATCGAAGGCGACACGCCGGAGGCGGTCGTCTCGCGCCTCGAAGGCGCGGTGCGCCGCCATGACTTCACCACCGCCGCCACGCTGCTCGCGCAACTGCCCGAACCGATGCAGGCGGCGGCGGGCGAACTCGGCGCGGCGATTGCCAGCCACGCGGCGGCCGATGCCTTCCTGACCGGACTTCGCACACAGGCCCTCGATACGGCAGCGGTGAACGCCAATTGATCCGACTTGCGACCTGGATCATCGTCAGCCTAGCGGTGGCGGCGGGCATTGCCTGGCTGACCACCCTGCCCGGCACCCTGACCATCGAGGCGCTCGGGCTGCGCATGCAGCCGCGCCTCGGCATCGCCGTGTTCATCCTGATCGTCGCAATCGTCGCGATCATCTTCATCTGGGCGGTGCTGCGCCGCGTTATCGGCACGCCCTACTATTTCGTCCGCCGCCGCCGCGAGCGCCGGCGCGAGGCGGGATATGCCGCGCTGTCGGACGGCTTTATCGCGCTGCAGGCGGGTGACGCGGGCCGGGCCCGCATCCTCGCCCGCGAGGCGAGCACCAACCTGCCTACCAACGCGGCGGCGCAGCTGCTCGAAGCCCGCGCCGACCTGGCGCTGGGCGACATGCACTCGGCACGCGAGCACTACCGGGCGCTGATTTCCAACCGCAAGACCGCGCTCGCGGCCCTTTCCGGCCTCTACGACCAGGCGCGCCAGCAGGGCCGCGGCGATGCAGCGCTGACCTTCGCGCAAAAGGCGATGGACATCGCCCCGACCACCGGATGGGCCAGCGAGGCGGTGTTCGAC
>Ga0209477_1001023_pt1 | contig 17062 bp, 17 predicted proteins | sample KloWWTupernatant_FD_187180 | JGI IMG/M metagenome (GOLD analysis project Ga0209477, IMG submission 187180) | Active sludge microbial communities from Klosterneuburg, Austria, studying microevolution and ecology of nitrifiers - Klosterneuburg... | ecosystem: Engineered > WWTP > Aerobic digester >... | reverse complement strand
GAGCCGCTGCCGGCCCGGGACTTCCCCGTCACCGACACCGATCGCTTCGGCGCCTTCGTGCAGGATTCGGTGGTCGCGCTCGACCCGCGGCTCACCTGGATCCCGGGCGTCCGCGTGGACGCCTTCCGCGTGCGCCCGCGCGCCGACGAGATGTTCGCCTCCAGCAGCGGCGGGCGCGCCGTGGCTTCGCTCACGGACGAGGCGGCCTCCCCCAAGCTGGGCGTCCTCTTCCGCGCGGCCGAGGCGCTCACGCTCAACGCGCAGCTCGCCACGGGCTTCCGCGCCCCGCCGGCCGCCGACCTCAACATCGGCCTCACCAGCCTGCCCGCCGGCTACAGCGTCATCCCCAACCCCGACCTCAAGCCCGAGACCTCGCGCGGCGTGGAGCTCGGCGCGCGCGTGAAGGCCGGCGACATTGAGGCGATGGCGACCGCGTTCTACACGCGCTATTCCGACCTGATCCTCTCGCGCACGCCGCTCGCCTGCCCGGCGGACCCGGCCTGCGTCCCGGGCGCCACGGGCACCTTCCAGTCGCGCAACGTCGCCGAGGCGCGGATCTACGGCGTCGAGGCGCGCATCGCGTGGCGATTCGCGAAGGGCTGGACGGCACGCGCCGCCTTCTCCGCGCCGCGCGGCGATGACACCGGCAAGGACGTGCCGCTCAACTCCATCGACCCGCCGCGCGCGGTGGCCGGCATCGGCTACGAGGCGCCGCGCTGGGGCGCGGCCGTCCACGTGACCCACTCGCGCGCGCCCACGCGCGTGGATCGGAGCGTCGGACTCAATTTCGTGCCGCCGGGCTGGACCACGGCGGACCTCACGGCGTGGTGGAAGCCCCTGCCCGCGCTCGAGATCGCCGCGGGCGCCTTCAACCTCGCAGACCGCAAGTACTGGCTGTGGTCGGACGTGCGCAACCTCACGAACATCACGGCCGGCTTCGACCGCTACACGCAGCCGGGCCGCAACTACGGGGTCAACGCTCGCTGGTCGTTCTGAGGCTCACCGCCGCCAGGCCGGGCCCTGCCTGCGGTTGTCGGTCACGGGCCGCGCCGAGGAGTAGCTGTCGTCCAGCCCTTCCTGGATGACGGGGTAGTGGCCGGGCCCGTAGATCCGGCACACGCCGCGGAAGTTCGCGTCGGTGCAGAACTCCCAGGTGCCGAGCCGCACCTCGAGCGAGGCGACCGCGTCGTTGAAGCCGAGGGGGCCGAAGTCGGGAACCGCGCCGGTGAGCGTGCGCAACGGCCGCTCGAAGTGGCGGCGGTCGTAGAGGCGCACCTCGGCCTTCTCGACATGGCCCCATCCACCCTGGCCCTGGCCCCATCCGCCCTGCCCCTGCCCTCGCAACACGGGGCGCGCGGACGAATAGGCGTCGTCGTGCCCGTCGGGAATCGTGTCGTACTGACCGGGGCCGTAGATGCGGCACTCGCCGCGGAAATGGGCGTCCGTGCAGAGTTCCCAGGTTCCTTCCCGCACCACGAGCGATGCCGCGGCGTCGTTGATGCGCAGGCGCTCGAAGTCGGGCACCGGCCCCGTGACGTTGGCGAGCAGGCCCTGGAAATGCCGGCGGTTGTAGAGCGACAGGAGGCCACCGGAGGGGGCGGCCTGCCAGCCCCCTGCGGGCGGCTGGCCGTAGCCGGGGCGGTAGCGCTTGTCGTCGGGTTCGCCCGTCTGGGCGGCGGCGGAAAGCGTGCCGGCAGCGGCGAGCGCGGCCAGCAGCGTGCGGGCAATCATGGCGGGCATCCTCATGGAGGTGACGCCCTCGATTCTACCGCCGCTAGTTGAACGCCTCCGCGCGCTTCATCAACTCGTCCAGCCCGGGCTCGGCGGGGTTCCTCGGCTTGCCCGGGTGGATGATCGCGACCTGGCAGGCCTCGGCCGCCTCGACGAGCTGCCGATACGTGCCGGCGTTGGCGTCCTTGATGAAGGCCTGCTTGTTGTCGTTGTACCCGAACATCTGCGGGTTGATGAGCTGGCACTCGTTGCAGCTCGGGCAGCGCGCCGTCTCGATCCACGGGTCGTCGGAAGGCGGCTTCGCTTCCTCGGCGGCGGCCGCCTCGGCGGGCGCTGCAGGAGCGGCGACGGGTGCGGGGGTCCCCTCGGCGGCGGGCGCCGCGGCGGTGCCCGCGGACTTTCGAAGCGCCTCGATCTCCTCGGCCTTCCTCGCCTCCCAGGCGGCGCGCTCGCGGGCGAGGAGCCGCTCGGCATGGGAATCATGGATGCCGCCGTGCTCCTGCAGGCGGTGCCACAGCAGCAGGCAACGGCGCGTGGCCTGCATCATGCGCGCGTCGATCACCACGCGGTGCAGGACGTCGTCGGCGTCCACGGCGAGCAGGTAGGGCACGCGCTCGGCCGCGTCGCGCTCGGCGAGGGCGAGCCACTGCGCCGCCGGCACCATCGCCGCCGTCCAGCGCTCCCGCGGCACGACCGCGAAGTGCTCGGCGTTGCGGCGGTCGCACATCGCGAAGTCCGCGTAGGTGAAGGCGACCTGCTCGCGCACGCGCTGCAGGCCCTCGTCGGCGTACTCGAAGGGCTCCACCGGCCAGTCGGTCTCGGGGTCGCGGTTGTGCTCGAGCGAGAACCGGGAGGCCCAGTTGTCCCCCGCGGCAGCGTCGTACACGAAGGCCGGGAAGGCGCGGGACTCCATCGCGGCCGCGGCGGTGAGGTAGCGCGGCAGGCTTCCCGCGGCGGCGGGCGAGCCGGCGAAGATGCTGAAGAGCGCGGGGCCGCGGCAGCCCATGCCGCCTTCCACGCGGTTGCGCAGGCGGTAAAGGCTCGAGGCGGCGGCTTGCAGCACGAACATGCCGCCCAGCCCCATCGCGGTCGTGGCGAGGCGCGCGCTCCGCACCCCGAAGGCGAAGTGGCCCGTGCCGAGCGATGCCTCCTCGAGAAGGTCGGTCACCTGCACGACCACCTTCACCGGGAGCCCGGAGGAGAGCGTGTCCATGAGCCCGGCGTTCTCGGGCGCGTCGTTGCGGTCGGACGGGATGCAGACGAGGTAGTCGGGCAACAGCGCGAGATCGTCGGCGGAAAGCGAACCCTCGCCGTAGGCCTCGAAGAACGGGTCGTGGTCGGTCTCGTCGTAACCGTTGCGGGCCTCGAGCTCCGCGATCGCGATCGCCTTCACGAGCTCGACCGCCTCGGGCAGCCGCTCGCGGTACGCGGCCACCGCGGCCGCCACGTTGTCGAAGAGGAACCCGTAGGCCGCGCTCCCGCCGCCCAGCTTCGGCGCGTGGAAGCGTTGCGAGCGCAGGATGCCCAGCACGCGCTCGATGCGGGCCCGGCGCGAGGCGGGCAGCTCGTCCAGGGGGACGTTTCGCCCGACGAGGCGCGACATCGCCGGGAAGTCGAAGTCTTCCGCGTGCATGCCGCCGACGGCCGCCTTGAGCGCCGCGGGCTGCTGGCCGGCCTCCGAGTGCACGAAGGCCGCGCGCAGGATGTCGGAGAGCTTGCGCTTCAGGTGATCGAGATGGCCGTGGAAGAGCGCCGCCTTCTGCGCCTGCACGTGCCGCCAGGCGTGGACCATGAAGCGCTCGGGCAGGCGTTCGTCGCAGTCGGCGAGTTCCCCGTCGAGGTTGAGCGAGGCGCCCGCGAGGGCCAGCACCTTGGCGACGCTCTCGTCGGGGCCGCTGCCCAGCTTCGCGGCGGCTTCCTCCCACAGCTCGGAGAGCGTCCCGGCGCGGCCGGAGCCGAGCATCGCGCGGACCTCGCGCTCCAGCCGCAGCACGTGCTTGCGCAGCCGCTCGCCCTCGATGCCGCGCGGCGCGAGCGCCTCGAGGACGCGGTTCACGAGCAGCGAGAGCGAGGCCGCGAAGCCGTCCGCCTTGCCCGTCTCGATGAGCACCAGGGGGAAGTCGTGTCGCAGCCGCGTGAGGTCGCGGTAGCCGGCGAAGAGCGCCGGGCGCATCGCCTCCGCGTCCACGGGCGCGAGCCCCTCGCCCGCGCGCCTGCCCGTCATGTGGAACACCAGCTGGTCCTGGAATTTCGCTGCCATGTCCATGGCCACTCGCCTCTGCGGTCGTTGTGCGCGGGCGCCTAGGCGGCGCGGCTCTGGCCCTGCTCGCCGGGCCAGATGGTGAACTTGTCGAACTCGGCGTCTAGCCCCTTCCTCACCGCCTCCACCGTGCGCGGCTTGCCGGCGCCGCGCAGGTCCTCGTAGCACGGCACCTCGGGGTTGCGGTACAGGATGCCGACCGGGATCGGGTCCTCCTCGGAGGCGATCTCGCGGGCCTTGTGGATGTCGAGCGGGTCGTGCGCGCGCTGGTTGCGGTAGATCCGGCCGAGGTCGGCGCTGGGCTGCAGGCCGTTCTCGTGGGTGAGCAGCAGCGTCTTGGCGGGGTCGTGCAGCCACGGCTCGAACATCTTGGGCAGGAACTCCGGGCAGCGCTGGATCACGCGGATGAAGGAGAACCCGCGGTGGTGGAATGCCTTGGACACGATGTCGTACATGAGCTCGGGGATCCAGTCCACCGCCTGCGCGACGAAGGACACGTTCTGCACGCCGAGCGTCACCGTGAGGGGGTTCAGCGCCTCCAGCACCGAGCCTCGCGGCGTCGTGTTGCTCTTGAGTCCCACGGGGGAAGTGGGCGAGGCCTGCTTCTTGGTGAGCCCGTAGACGTGGTTGTCGTGCAGGATCACCGTGAGGTTCATGTTGTAGCGAATGGCGTGGATCCAGTGCGCCGCGCCGATCGAGCAGCAGTCGCCGTCGCCGGTGTTCACGAAGACGTGCAGGTCGGGGCGGGCCATCTTCACGCCCTGCGCGATGGGGAAGGCGCGGCCGTGGATGCCGTGGAAGCCGTAGGTCTTCATGTAGTGCGGGAAGCGGCTGGAGCAGCCGATGCCCGACACGAACACCGTCCTCTCGGGCGCGAGGTTCTCGTCGCGGCACAGGCGCTGCACGGCCGCGAGGATGGCGTTGTCGCCGCAGCCGCTGCACCAGCGCGGCACGCCGGCCTGGTAGTCCTCGAGATCGTGGCGATCCTCGTGGAGCTTGATGATGCACTGCGAGAGCGGCGTGGCCATGGTCATTTCCCTTCCTCGAGCTTGGCGCGCAGCGCCTTCACCACGTTGCCTGGCTTGATGGGCTGCCCCCTCGCCTCGCTCCAGCAGTCGACGTCGACCAGGTAGCGCGAGCGCAGCATCATCGCGAGCGGGGTGTAGCGGCGGTTGTCGGAATCGATGAGCTCGTCCTCGAGGCGGTCTCCCCAGGTGCCCTCGACCGCGATCACCTTGCGGAAGCGGCGCAGGATCTCGCCGATCCCCGATGGCAGCGGCTGGATGAAGCGCAGGTGCAGCGACGAGACCTTCGCGCCCTCGGCGCGCATGCGCTCGACGCTCTCCTCGATCACGCCCTTGGTGCTGCCCCAGCCCACCACCAGGAGATCGCCCTCCGGGTCGCCGAACACCGGCGGCGTCTTGAGCGTCTTTTGCAGCGCGGCGAGCTTGAGGCTTCTGGCGCGCAGGCCCTCCTCGTTGGTCTGCGGGTCGTAGGCGACCTTGCTGTTCCGGTCGTGGGCGAGCCCCGTCACCGTGTGCATCCCGCCGGGCTGGCCGGGGGAGAAGCGCCGCGCGATGCCGGTGACGGCGTCCCAGTCGTAAGGCTTCGCGCCCTCGGGCAGCGGCGACTGGTCCACGGGGGGCGCGAGCCACTCCTCGCTGAAGGAAGGCCGCGGGAAAGGCGTCTGCGCCGTGGCGAGGCTCGCGTCCGAGAGGACCACCACCACCATGTTGAAGGTCTCGGCGATCTTCCTCGCCGTGATCATCGAGTAGAAGCAGTCCTCGATGCCGCTCACCGCCATCACCGCCTTGGGCGCGTCGCCGTGGCTGCCGTAGACCGCCGTGAGGAGGTCGCCCTGCTCCACCTTCGTGGGCTGCCCGGTGCTGGGGCCGCCGCGCTGCACGTTCACGACCACCAGCGGGATCTCGGCCATGACCGCGAGCCCCAGGCCTTCCTGCTTGAGCGAGTAGCCCGGCCCGGAGGTGATCGTCACCGCGCAGCGCCCGGCGTAGGAGGCGCCGATGGCGAAGGCGCAGGCCGCGATCTCGTCCTCGGCCTGGTGGACCATCCCGCCCACCTTCTCGAAGCAGTCCGAGAGATAGTGCGAGGCCGAGGTCGCCGGGGTGATCGGGTACATGGCGCAGATGTCCATGCCCGAGGCGAGCACGCCCAGCGCGATGGCCGTGTTGCCGTTGGTGACGACCTGCGGCTCCGTGCTCTTCGTAGCCGGGATCGCGTACTTGAAGTCGAGGTTCGCCTCGCCCCAGGCGAAGCCCGCCTCCAGCAGCTTCACGTTGGTGTCGATGACCGAGCGGTCCTTCTTGCCGAAGGTGAGCGCTACCTGGTCGCGGGCGAGCTGCAGGTCGAAGCTGTAGATGCTGCAGAGCATGCCCAGCACGAACATGTTCTTGCCGCGCCGCGCGTCGGTCATCAGGGCGCGGCATTCCTTCTCGAGGGGCATCTCGATCACCCGGAAGCCGCTCTTCTGGAGCGCCTCTAGGGTGTCGTTGTAGCTCTTCGCGATTGCGGGGTCGCGGTGCTCGCGCCAGACGCTCTCCAGCAGGATCGTGGCGCCGGGCTTCAGCTCGCCCGCGCGCACGCGACCCAGCAGCACCTGCTCGTTGAAGGCCACCGCGAGGTCGGTCTCGTCGCCGCCGTTGGTCACCGCCTTCGAGCCGATGCGGATGCGGATGCCGCTCGCGCCCGCGACGCTGCGGGCCGGCGGCTGGATCTCGGCGGGGATGATCTCCACCGTCCAGATGCCGTTGCCGCTGCGCGCGGCGATGGAAGCGAGCGACTGGCCGCAGCGCTGGGCGCCCTCGCCGGAATCGCTGATCACCTCCACGATGTGCTCCGAGAGCGTCACCGCGGGCTTGGCGCGCGACGGCGCGGGTTTGGCGGGGGTCTTTCGGTCCAGGACGGCGGAATCGCTCATGGTTCGCCTCGGGATGCTCGGATCGGGTGTCGGTGGGGTGGCGCGCTAGGCCAGCCGCACGCGCGCGAAGTTGTGCTCGGCCGCCGGGATGCCGAAGCGGCGGCCGCCCGGGTCGTCGGTGTCGGGCGCGTACACGCAGTCGCTGTCTCGCAGGCCCAGGTACGCCTTCATGGCCCGGGCTGCCTTGCGACCCGCGCCCATGGCCTGGATCACCGTCGCGGCCCCTGTGACGATGTCGCCGCCGGCGTAGACGCCGGCGATCGAGGTCGCGAGGTCGTCGTCGGTCTCGATGTAGCCCCACTTGTTCAGCTTGAGCTTCGAGGTCTGGCCCAGGATCGGGTTCGCGTTGGTGCCGATCGCGAACACCACCATGTCGGTCTCGATCTCGAACTCGCTGCCGGGAACCGGCACGGGCTTGCGGCGCCCGGAACTGTCGGGTTCCCCGAGCTCCATCCGGATGCACCGCATCGCCCGCACCTTGTTGTCGGCATCGCCCAGCAGTTCCACCGGGCTCGTGAGCCAGTTGAACTCGATGCCCTCCTCCTCCGCGTGATGCACCTCCTCCACGCGCGCGGGCGCCTCGGCCTTCGAGCGCCGGTACACGCACATGACCTTGTCGGCGCCCAGCCGCATGGACACGCGCATCGCGTCCATCGCCGTGTTGCCGGCGCCGATCACCGTGACGCGCCTGCCGGGCTGCAGCGGCGTGTCGAAGCTCGGGAAGTCGCGCGCGCGCATGAGGTTGGCGCGCGTGAGCAGCTCGTTGGCCGACAGCACGCCGTTCAGGCTCTCGCCCGGGATGCCCATGAAGCTCGGGTAGCCGGCGCCCGTGCCGATGAAGACGGCGTGGTAGCCCATCTCGGTCACCATCTGCTCGATGGTGAAGAGGCGGCCCACCAGCGTGTTGCACTCGAAGCGGATGCCGAGCTTCCTCAGCTTCTCGATCTCGGCGTCGATCACCTCGTTGGGCAGGCGGAAGTCGGGGATGCCGTACTTGAGCACGCCGCCGGGCTGGTGGAAGGCCTCGTAGACCACGACCTCGCAGCCGGCCTTGGCCATGTCGGCCGCGCAGGCCATGCCGGCGGGGCCCGCGCCCACGATGCCCACGCGGTGGCCGCTGGGCTCGATGTAGGGGATGTTGGCCCAGCCTTCCTTGATCGCCATGTCGCCGACGAAGCGTTCCAGCCGCCCGATGGCGACGGGCTCGAGGGTGTCGCCCACCGTGCACACGCCCTCGCACTGGCTTTCCTGCGGGCAGACGCGGCCGCAGATGGAGGGCAGCAGGTTCGTGTCGGTGATGATGTCGTAGGCGCCGTGGTAGTGCTTGTCGGCGATCTTCTGGATGAAGCCGGGGATGTCGATTCCCACCGGGCAGCCGCGCACGCACGGCTCGTCGGCGCACTGGAGGCAGCGCTCGACCTCGACCAGCGCCTCCTCCAGCCGGTAGCCAAGAGACACCTCGGCGAAGTTGCGGGCGCGTTCCTTCGGGTCCTGCTCCTGGACCGGCGTGCGTTCCTGCGGGATGGTCCGGATCGTCTTCTTCTTGGCCATGGCCTGGTTTCCTTTGCGTCAGCCGTCCGTCGAGGGGCGGTCGATGGCGAGCGCGGGCTCGGCCGCCGCGTCGCCGCGGATGCGGCAGCTCTCCGTGAAGCGCTCGAGCGCCTCCTTCTCGGCAGCCTTGTAGCGGCCGAGGCGCGACATCAGGTCGTCGAAGTCCACGAGGTGCCCGTCGAAATCCGGCCCGTCGACGCAGGCGAACTTCACCGTCTCGCCGATCTTCACGCGGCAGCCTCCGCACATCCCGGTGCCATCCACCATCACCGGGTTGAGGCTCACCATCGTGCGGATCTTGTGGGGGCGCGTGGCTTCCGCGCAGCCCTTCATCATGACGGGCGGCCCGATCGCCACCAGCTCCTCGATGTCGGCGTGCTTCGCGATCGCCTGCTTGATCCCCTCGGTCACCAGGCCCTTGATGCCCGCCGAGCCATCGTCGGTGCAGACGATCAGCTCGTCGCACACCGCCCGGAATTTCTCGTCCCAGAAGACGAGCCCGCGGTTGCGGAACCCCACGACGCCGATCACGTAGGCGCCGCTCTCCTTCCACGCCCGGGCCTGCGGATAGATCGGGGCCACGCCGAGGCCGCCGCCCACGCACACCACCTTCTTCTTGCCGCCGATGTGGCTGGGGATGCCCATGGGCCCCACGACGGCGAAGAGTTGCGTGCCGACGCGGCAGTTCTGCTGCATCTCGCGCGTCGTCTTGCCCACGGCCTGTATCACCAGGGTGATGGTGCCCGCGTCGCGGTCGAAGTCGGCGATGGTGAGCGGGATGCGCTCGCCCTGCTCGTGCTCCATGACGATCACGAACTGGCCCGCCTTCGCGGCCTTCGCGAGCATCGGATGGCGGACCTCGAGAAGGAAGGTGACGTCCGAGAAGTCCTCCCGGGCGACGATCTCGAAGGACGATGACCCTGACGGCTGCATGGCGTATACCCCTCTTCGGCTTGCGGATGCCTTCGCATCGCGCCCGCCGGGCCGGGCACCACGCCCATGCCGGGCGGATCCATGTAGGACTTTGGTGACATTAAGGGGCCTTGGATGGCCCCTTCTTGATCTGCCGCAAGCCCGCGGGAGGTTTGCCCCCGGGGCGGCGCGCCGTCAGCGGCCGGCGAGCCTCGCGCGCGCCGAGGCGATGGCGTCCTCGAGGTAGGCGCCGTAGAAATCAGGCAGCAGCATGCCCTTGAGCGGCTCGGCCAGCGCCCTGCCCTCGCCATCCCAGAACGCGACGACCGGCGCGAAGCGCACGCCGTGGGCCCGCGCGACGGCGGCGTGCGTCGTGATCTCTCCCTCGAAGCCGGTGACCGGCTCCTCGACGCCCACGTCGACCTGCCGGACGATCATCCGCCCTGCCGAGGCCGGGTCGCGCAGCATCGGCGCGAGGTGGGAGCGACGCACGATCTCGCAGTACGGGCATCCCGGCAGGCTGAAGAGCACGACGATGGGCTCGCGCCTCGCGCGCGACAGCCGGCCGTCGGCCCGGAGGTCGGCCGCGAGCGGGATCGTCGATCCGGCCGACGCGCGCGCGCGCGCCGCCAACCCCAGCGCGGGCAGGGCCAGGAGGAAGCGGCGCCGGTCGGTCACGTGCTTGCCGGCGGCATCAGGCGATGCCGGGGTTGCCTTCCATCCCGACGATCTTCGGGAGGTTCAGGTTCACGGGTGCGAGGGACTTCGCATCCCGGAGGTACCTCGTCACCACCTCCCAGACCGGCTCGGTGTCCGGTCGCTGGTGCACGGGCGCCCAGCCGGCCACCTTGTACTTGCGGTCGGCCGCGATCGGCTTGCCGGCAAGGCGCATGTCGGAGATGCGCTTGCCCATCGCGGCGCCCGGCGTGCAGGTGTAGGTGAGCCCGCCCACGCGCACCATGTCGCCGCCCTGCTGGTAGTAGGGGTCGGGGTTGAAGAGGTTGTCGCAGACGTCTTCGAGGATGTCCTTGATCATGGCGCCGGTGAGGTCGTTCACCGTCGTCCAGGGATAGCTGATCGCGGTCCAGTCCATCACGTGCTCCAGTGTCACGGCCTGGCCGGGAAGGATGGAGGTGCCCCAGCGGAAGCCGGGCGAGAAGGCGATCTCGGCGCCCTTCACCTTCATGAGCGCATCGAGGATCACCTGGTCGACGGTGCCGTTGAAGTTGCCGCGCCGGTAGAGCAGGCCCTCGGTCACGGCGAGCTTCTCGGCGAGCTTCGCCTCGTGCGGACCGCGGATCTTCGCGAGGACAGCGGCCATCGCCGGGTCCGGCTCGAGCAGGTTCGCGAACACGGGCAGCAGCCCGTACTTCCAGCCGGCCACCTTGCCGCCCTTCACGTCGAGGTCGAGGACGCCCAGGAACTTGCCGTTGGAGCCGGCGTTGGTGACGAGCGTGACGCCGCCGGCGTTCCTCACCTCGACGGGCTGCGGCACGCCGTCGTGCGTGTGGCCTCCCAGGATCGCGTCGATGCCCGTGACGCGGCTGGCGAGCTTCAGGTCCACGTCCATGCCGTTGTGGGAGAGGAGGATCACCACCTGCGCACCCTTCGCGCGCGCGTCGTTCACGGCCTTCTGCAGCTCGGGCTCGCGGATGCCGAACGTCCAGTCGGGTACGAGGTAGCCCGGGTTCGCGATGGGCGTGTACGGGAACGCCTGCCCCACGATGCCCACGGGCACGCCGTTGATGGTCTTCATCGTGAAGGGGGCAAAGACGGGGTCGCCGAAGTCGGCGGTGACGACGTTCTGCGCCACGAAGTCGACGGTGCCCTTGAAGTCCTTGTCGACGATGTCCTTCACGCGCTTGGCGCCGAGCGTGAATTCCCAGTGGCCCGTCATCACATCCACGCCGAGCGCCTTGCAGGCATCCACCATGTCCTGCCCGTTGGACCACAGCGCCGTGGCGCTGCCCTGCCAGGTGTCGCCGCCATCCAGCAGCAACGCCCCGGGGCGCGAGGCCTTCATGCGCTTCACCAGCGTGGCGAGGTGGGCGAAGCCGCCCACCTTGCCGTAGGTCCGGGCCGCGTTGGCGAAATCCAGGTAGGTGAAGGCGTGCGCCTGCGCGCTGCCGGGCTTCACCCCGTAGGCCTTCAGCAGGTGCTCGCCCACGAGGTGCGGCGCCTTTCCGGCCGCACCGGCCACCCCGAGGTTGACGTTGGGCTCCCGGAAGTGGATCGGCATGAGCTGCGCGTGGCAGTCGGTCATGTGCAGCAGGCTCACGTTGCCGAAGCGCGGCACGTCGTAGAGCCTGCCGCCATCCGCCGCGGCCAGCGCCTCGCGCGAGGAGATCGGCAGCCCGGCTGCGGCGGCGATGGCGAGGACGTTGAGGAATTCGCGGCGGTCCATGGGCTTCCTTTCGGGATTCAGAATTCGAGGGAGTCGGCGATCGCCTTGATGCCGGCGCGGGCGCACACGTCGTCGGCGTCGCCGCCGGGCGCGCCCGACACGCCGATGCCGGCCACGATGCTGCCGGCGGCCTCGATCATGACGCCGCCGCCCACCGCGACCACGCGCGGGAGGTTCCGGATGCCCGAGGAAGGCTGGCCGGGCTGCGTGATCTTCAGGAGCTCCGTCGTGTTGGTGCGGAACGACACGGCCGTCCATGCCTTGTTGGTGGCCGTCTCCGGGGTGTGCGCGCCGGCATAGCGGTCGCGCAACATCACCTGCGGCAGCCCGGAGCGGTCGACGACCGCCACGGCCACCTGGAAGCCGTCCGCGCGGCACTTGGCGAGCGCGGCCTGCGCGGCCTTGAGGGCCGTCTCGGGCGTGAGCGCCTTGAGGCTGATCGTGGCCGGCTCGGCGGCCAGCGCGGTTCCCGATGCGAGGGCGACGAGGAGGGCGATGCGGGAAAGTGCATTAGACATGGCTAATGTTCCTCGATGAAAAAAGGGCGGGTTGGCACCCGCCCCGGGGTGGGTGGAGATCCCAACCTATCCCTATTTGTTCACCGGGGAGTTGGGGTCCATCAAGAGTGCGACCACGTCCTTGATCTGCTGCTCCGTGAGGATGCCGCGATAGCCGAACCGCGGCATGCTCGAGCACGCCGAGAAGGCGTGGGAGTTGTAGACCTTGTTCCAGGCGTACTTCTGGATGTCCGGGCCAAAGCCGCGCAGCTTGGCGAAGTGGTAGAGGCTGGGCCCGATGGTGCCGTAGGAGACCTCCTCCTTCGTGAGCTGGTGGCAGGCGTAGCAGTTGGCGCCGGCGGGCTGCTTCGGGTCGTCGTTGTACTGGCCGCCGCGGCCCGACTGCGCGATCTTCTCGCCGGACTTCCAGTCGCCGAGGTACTTGCCGTCGGCCGGGTACTTGATGGTGGCGAGCTGCTCCTTCTGCAAGCGCTCGGCCATGTCCGGCGGGACGGGGTTGGCGCCGTAGCTCGAGCAGAGCTTTTGCAGGTTGTCCTGGTCGATGCGGTCGACCTTGGCCTGGCCGCGGTCCTTGAACCCCGCCTTCATCAAGGCGACCGCCTTGGCGTAGTACTCGTCGTCGGACGGGGTGGTGGCGCATCCCGCGGCAAGCAGCGCGGTGGCCGAGAGGGCGATGAGCTTGGTCTTCATGTCTGCATTTCTCCCTGTCAGCGCTTGATGGACGGCGCGTTGAACGGGGCGCCGTTGGCGTTGCGCGCGAGGAACATGGTGAGCGCGATGGACGCTTCGGAAGTGAAGTCGAGGTGCGGGAAGCGCTGCTGCCGGAAGCAGTCCTCGAGGCGCCACTGGAAGGTGCGCACCTCGCCCTGCGACACCCGGTAGGCCGGCCAGGCCGTGTAGGCCTTCTGCGCGTCGGCCTGCTTGGTGAGGTTGGGCAGGTCCTGCAGGCGGATGCGGACGTTGTCGACCGCGTGGCAGGTCGAGCAGGCGAAGTCGTACGGGCCGCCGCGATGGAAGAAGATCTTCTTGCCCACCTCGAACGCCTCGACTTCCTTCGGGTGCGACATCGGCACCGCCATCGTGATGCCGCGCGACTCGGCCGTGATGAAGGCCACCAGCGCGTCGTTGTCCGTCTTGCGGCCCGGGCCGCCAAAGGGGCTCTTCTTCGCTTCCTCGGGCGAGATGCCCTGCAGCGTGACGCGGCAGTGGACGAGCCGGGTCTCGAGGTCCATCACCTTGTCGGCGTCGGCGAAGTAGCGTGGCAGCTGGGCATAGGCGCCCTTCACCACGCCGGGTCCCAGGCCGAGGTCGCACTTCTCCAGCGAGGCGTTCTTGGGGCCGGCGGCCTTCTTCCAGATGCCCTCGCCGCGCGCTTCCCACAGCTCGGCGGGATTGCCGTCGCCGAGGGCCTGCCGGTAACGCTCGATCTCCTCCACCGCGCTGCGCTGCTGCGCGAAGGCGCCCGCCGCGGACAAGGCCATCACTGCACAGGCGGCGCGGGCCGCCCCTCCCAGGGTTCGATTCACGTTGCTCCTCCGTTGGTCTCTTCTGTCCAGCGCTCGGATGCTGCTAGGGCTTCAGGTACGCGTAGCCTTCCTGGATCTGCAGGCGGCTGACCTCCGCCACGCCGGAAGGCACGATCGTCACGTCCTGGATGACCTTCTTCGGGTCGATCTTCTGCCGCTCGAGGGTGAAGCGGCACAGCCGGAACTCCACGCCCTTCCCCGCCAGGTCCTGCACGAGGGCGTCGTAGGAATTGCCGTTCTTGTCCTTGGCGCCGTCGAGCAGGAAATGCACGCCGTTCGCGTGCGTCACGAAGACGATCTTCGCCTTCGGGTCCGCCGCGAGATGGTTGTTGGCATTGCGCAGGCCGTCGGTGGCCTGCTCGTTGCCCTGGTTGATGTGGTAGATGACCTTGACCGGGTTTCCGGGTCCCGCGAGCGCCGGCATGCCCATGCCCGTCGCCACGACCACCGCAGCGGCCACCTTCCCGAGGCTGCTCTTCATGGGGTCTCCTCCTTCGTTGGTGTGCTGCCGGCGGGCATCGAGGCCCGCCGGGGTCCTGCGGCGGCGCGATGCCTACGAGACGGTGGCCTCGTCGGTGCGCTTCTCGCCCTTGTTGTCCGTCCAGGTGATGCTCACCTTGTCGCCCGGCTTTCCGCCGGCGAACTTGAACGACAGGAACGGGTTCTTCGAGACGGCCGGGCCCCACTCCGCGGAGAGGACGACCTTGCCGTTGTGGGTGGCGGTCACGTTCTGGATGAAGTGCGCCGGGATCGCCGCGCCCTTCGAATCCTTGCGCTGCCCCGTCTCCATCTCGTGGCTCATGAGCACCTTCACTTCCACCTTGTCGCCGGCCATCGTGGCCCGGATCTTCATCGGATCTGCCATGGTCTTCTCCCGTTCAGCCGCCGCAGCCACCCATGGTGACCTTGACTTCCTTGGTGGTGTAGTAGAACTTCCCGTCCGCCTTCACGAGCGCCGAGACGTTGGAGGTCTGCCCCATCTTCACGCGCGTCGTGACGCCCGCCTCGGTGCCCGCCGGGATGTTGAAGCTGGCGGCCAGCACGTTGGGGTTCTTCTCGACGAGGAGCGCGATCGACTCCGTCTTCGGCAGCCGGCTCGAGATCGTGAACGGCACGACCGCGCCGTTCTCCGCGATGTCCGGGGAGGCGATCACGATGTCCGCGCTCTGGGCGGCGCCCGAGCCCCCCATCGCCTTCACCGTGTCCGCCATGTTCTTGGTCGCGAAGGCGTCCTTGTTCCAGCCCTGCGCCCAGGCCGAGCCGGGCTTGAAGAGCCCGGCGGATGCCGCGAGCCCCAGTACTGCCATGCCGCCGGTGCTCTTCAGCACCTTCCTGCGATCGTTGTTCATCGTCTCGCTCCTCGAGTCCACTGGATGTCCGTTCATGCCCTCCCGGAACCGCGGGGTTTCGGGTGCCCGGGTATTTGGGGGGTATGCGCCTTTTCGGTCTATCCCCGCATCGGGTAAGGGAATTTACCCGATCGGGTAGGTCGACGGCAGGCCGGCCGATTTTATTCCATCCCGACCGCCCCACCGCCGCCGCGAAGCAATATCAGTCAGCGCTTATATTAGTAGCCGCTGTCCGGAATGCGGTAGCATGCCAGCCATGGCGACGAAGGCAGGAAACGCGCGCGCGGACGTCCTCGAGTTCAGCGGGCGCGCCGAGGACATCCAGGAGGCGAGCGAGGCGCTCAAGGCGATGGCGCACCCGCTGCGCCTGAAGATCCTTTGCCTCGTGGGCCACCAGGAGCTGATGGTCCAGGAGATCGTCGATGCCGTCGGCACCTCGCAGAGCAACATCTCGCAGCACCTCGCGGTGATGCGGGAGCGCGGCCTCCTCGCCTCGCGCAAGGACGCGAACAAGGTCTACTACCGCATCGACGACCCGCGCATCCTGCGCATGATCGCGATGATGCGCGAGGTGTTCTGCTCCGCGCACGCCTGAGGCGCGCGCCCGGCCTCACCCCGTCCCGCCCTCCGACCAGCGCCTCGCGGCCTCGTCGTCGCTCTCCCGGGCCTCGACCCACCGCTCCCCGGCCGGCGTGACCTCTTTCTTCCAGAACGGGGCACGGGTCTTCAGGTAGTCCATCACGAACTCGCAGGCGGCGAAGGCCTCGCCGCGGTGCGCGCTGGAGACCGCCACGAGCACGATGGCGTCCCCGGGGGCGAGCGGGCCCACCCGGTGCACCACGCGCAGGTCGACGAGGTCCCAACGGGCGAGCGCCTGTGCGCAGATGTCCTCCAGCGCCCGTTCCGTCATGCCGGGATAGTGCTCGAGGGTCATGCGGCTCACCGCGTCGCCCTCGTTCAGGTCGCGCACCAGGCCCACGAAGGTCGCCACCGCCCCCACGTCCCGCCTCCCTTCCGTGAGCGCGGCGATCTCGCGTCCGGCATCGAACGGCGCCTCCTGGACGCGCACGTGCGGCACCGGTCAGCCTCCCGTGACCGGCGGGAAGAACGCCACCTCGTCGCCGGGCTTGAGCGGGGTGGCGGCGCCGGCCATCTGCTGGTTCACGGCCACGCGCCAATCGCGCCCCGGGGCGAAGGCCTCGGACCAGCGCCCGTCGCGGGCGCGCAGCGCCTCCACGAGGGTGCCGACCGTAGGCGTTCCGGCGGGAAGGGCGACCTGTTCGCGGGCGCAGTCCAGCCGCTCCCGCAGGCTCGCGAAGTAGAGAAGCGTCACCATGGCGCGGGGCTCAGTCGGGCACGGCCGCGAGCCGCGGCCGCCCTTCCCGGCCGGCCACGAAATCGCGGATGAACGCGGCGATGGCGCGGGCGTCGTCGATGTCGAACTGCGGCAGGCGCGTGTCCAGCGGCTCATCGGTGGCCACGGCGATCACGTGGGGGTCGTCCGGGAAGAGAAGCGGCCGGCGCGCGTCGCTCCCGGAGCGGTGCACCTCGATGCGCGGGATCGGGTCGAACTTCCACCCTTCCACGATCACCAGGTCGCAGGGCGAGAAGCGGCGCAGCTGCTCCTCGAGGGTGGGCTCGCGCTCGCCGCGCAGCTCGCCCATGAGCGCCCAGCGGCGCGACGAGCTAACCAGCACCTCGGCACAGCCCGCCTGCCGGTGGCGCCAGGAATCCTTTCCGGGCTGGTCCACCTCGAACGCGTGGTGCGCATGCTTGATGAGCGACACGCGAAGGCCCGCCTCCACCAGGAGGGGAACGACCTTCTCGATGAGGGTGGTCTTGCCGCTGCCGCTGTAGCCGGCGATGCCGAGGA
>Ga0209477_1001020_pt1 | contig 17106 bp, 14 predicted proteins | sample KloWWTupernatant_FD_187180 | JGI IMG/M metagenome (GOLD analysis project Ga0209477, IMG submission 187180) | Active sludge microbial communities from Klosterneuburg, Austria, studying microevolution and ecology of nitrifiers - Klosterneuburg... | ecosystem: Engineered > WWTP > Aerobic digester >... | reverse complement strand
GGATGTGCAGCTCCACGCCGACCATCGCCTTGCCCTCGCTGACGGCGAGCTCGTCATCGGCGTCCGAGACGTCGGCCATCGTCAGGACCGGCGCTTCGGTCAGCCCGTAGCCCGAGAGCACCGGCGAGTCGAACAGCGAACGGATCTCGGCGACGAGCGACGGCGGCTTGGGTGCTCCGCCGCCGGGGAACGCCCGCACGTCGGCGAAAACCGGATGCACGTGCCGGCGTTGGTAGGCGACGTAGGCCTGGTGGAACACGGTGCCCGCTCCAGCGAGCGTGACGCCCTCCCGCGACAGCACCTCGGGTGTTCCGACGGGGTCGAAGCTGTCGGTGAGGATCAGCGCGTTGCCGAACATCTGGCTGGCGAACAGCCAGGTGACGCCACCGATGTGGGTGAACGGGAACACCAGCGCCGCCCGATCGGCGTCGATGACCGCAAGGCGCTGACCCATGCCGCGGGCCGCCGCGGCGATCGACGCGTCGGTGTGCTGGGCACCCTTGGGGTCCGCAGTGGTGCCCGACGTGTAGAAGAGCCACCGCACGGCCTGGTCCGCCGCGTCGAGCGCGTCGCTGCGCTGCGGGAGCGCCGTCGGGTCGCCCTGCGGAAGCGCCCGGTCCGTCACGAGGACCCGCGTGTCGCGGTCCTGGCGTTCGGCGATCGACGTGGCCATGGCCTCGTGGTCGAAGCCGTTCCAGACCGACGGGACGACGAGCAGCTCCGAGCCCGCCTGGCCGGTGATGAACTCCAGCTCGCGGTCCCGGTAGATCGGCAGCACCGGGTTCTGCACGACGTCGAGTCGGCTCAGCGCGGCCACAAGCACCAGCGATTCGATCCACGTCGGGAGCTGCCACGTGACCACGTCGTCGGCACCGACCCCGAGCGCCGCGAACCCCGCCGCGGCGCGCTCGGCCTCAGACCAGAACTCGGCGAAGGTGATGGTTCGCATGTCTTCGTCGACGGCCATGAGCGCGTCGGGCGTGGCGTCGACCCGCTTCTCCATCAACTCCCAGAGCGTGCGGCCCTGCAGCATCTCCCGGTCCCCTCTTGATCGCGTCGCCCGGTGGGCGATGCCGCCACCTTAGGGGTCTGGTCAGCTCGGGGCGCAGGGACCGACGAGAGGGATCGGCCGGCTCAGCCGCCAGCGCATGCCCCGGTGCCGACGACGGCCAGCACGCCGTCCTGGACCTGCAGCTCGAACTCGAGCGGATGGTCCGACTGCACCAACCCCTCTGCCAGGAGCGTGGTGACGTCGGGCGGGTAGGCGCCGTTCATCACGTGGTACGCCTCCGCCGCCGTCGCGATCGTCGCCTTGTCGGTCGAACAGGCCGAGGCCCTCGCCGCGTCGGCCGGAGAACCGGTGCCTGCCTGGGGGCCCTCACCCGCGGTCGCTCCACCGGCGGTCGGGTCCCCGCCCACGACCACGCCGCCCGGAAGGACCGCCGCACCGGCCCCCGAATCGGTCTCGCCCGAGCCGCCGCCGACGCCGTCGAGGACCTGCACCGCCAGGAAGACCATGATCCCCACGGTGACGAGCACGCCCAGCAGGCCGAACACGGCGAAGATCCCACGACCCGAGAAGCGCGGCGAGCCGTAGCGCTGACCCTTCGTCCCGCGGAGCGGCTCCGCGCTCCCACCACCGGATCCGTAGGCCGAACCCCCGTACGCGGCGCCGGCACCGAGCGGTGCGGAGCTCCCGTCTGCCGGTGGCGGGGCCCACGACCCCCACGGCGCCGCGGGCGGCGGCACAGCGGCCGGCGGCGGCACAGCGGCCGGCGGCGGCACAGCGGCGGGTGGCGACGCAGCGGCCGGCGGCACAGCGGCGGGTGGCGACGCAGCCGGCGGCTCCTGTGCGGGGGCAGCATCGGGCGGGACCGGTGGCGGGTCCCACGGCGATCGGCTCGGAACGGGCGGCGGTGCGCCCTGGTAGGGATCGCTCACGTCGCCACGGTACGCCCACCCGAGCTCGTCCGGAAGGGCGGCGCTCTGGCGGGCTGCTCTCTACAGGACGGCGACGGGTGCGACCGGGGCGGAGGTGGCCCCGACCAGCGGTTCGGGCGACGCGAGCAGCAGCACGTCGCCGCGCTCCTCCTCTGCGCACACCTCGGCCAGCTCCTCGAAGTCCCAGTTCTGACCCTGCAGCAGACCCATGTCGCGGATCTGCAGGAGATGCACGGCCAGGCAGTCGGACCAGTCGGGCTGGGTGGGAGGGAACGCCTCGTAGGCGTAGGTGTCGACGAAGGCGCCGGCCAGGTCGTACTCGCGGATCCACGGCACCGCGTCGACCGACAGGCCGGGCTGGCTGAAGTCCGTTCCGACCGTGTAGCGGGTTCGGTCACCCGCGAGGTAGTGCCGCATCTGCCCGGTGCGGACCAGGATCACGTCGCCCGCCTCGGGTTGCACCTGGGCCTGCTCGCACGCCGCGTCCAGGTCGTCGGCAGTGATCGCGTAGCCGGGCGAGATCTCGTCGAGGGCGTCGACGCCCTTGAGCCGGGCGATGTCGAGCACCAGGCCACGGGTCACGATCGGCGGCAGGCGCTCGGCGCCCAGCTTGGTCGCGCCGTACTGCGCCGTGACGACCGAGGTGGGGAACCCGTTGTAGAGGAACCCGTCGTAGGACACGTGACTGAGCGCGTCGAGGTGGGTCCCCGCGCACGTCGACATCATCACCAGGTCGTCGGTGCCCTCCCAGATCCCTGGCGCGAACTTGTCCCGCTCGTTGAGCGACGTCACGGTCAGGATCGGGTTGTAGCGACGGGCCGGCTGGCCGACCTGGATGCCGTCGGCCTTGAGGTCCGCGGCGAGCGACACGCGCCGACCGAGGCGAACCGAGTCGATGCCCCGCCGCGTGGCCTGACTGGTCAGCAGGTTGCCGCAGCCCAGCTCGTCGTCGTCACCCCAACGGCCCCAGTTCGAGACCCTCTTGGACAGCTCGTCGATCTCACCCGGCAGCGGCACGACTCCCCCTCCGCGGCGTTCAGCTCTGCACGGTGAGCACGCCGCGGGCGAGCTTGCCGTCGTGGAGCTCGTCGAGGGCGAGCTGGAAGTCCTCGAGCGGATAGGTCTGCGACACGAGCTCGTCGAGCTTGAGGCGCCCCGCCTGGTACAGCTTGACCATCAGGGGGATGTCGTACTGCGGGCGGGCCGCGCCGTAGCGACAACCCATGATCGTCTTGTCGTTGTACATGGTGGAGACCACGAAGCTGGCTTCCGAGCCCATCTTGGGTACACCCAGCATCACGACGGTTCCACCCCAGTCGAGCAGGTCGGTCGAGGTCTTGATGAGCGCCGTGGATCCCACGCACTCGAAGACGAAGTCGACGCCGTTCGGGACGATCTCCTTGACCGCCTCGACGAGGTCGAAGTCGGGCCCGTCGGGACAGATGAAGTGCGTGGCGCCGAAGAGCTTGGCGTAGCTCTCCTTGGCGGGGTTGGTGTCCACCGCGATGATCGGCAGGGCGTCGGACAGCGCCGCGCCCTGGATCACGTTGAGGCCGATGCCGCCGACGCCGATCACCACGACCGACTGGCCGTGAGCGACCTTGGCCCGGTTGAACACGGCGCCCACACCGGTGAGGACGCCGCAGCCGATGAGCGATGCCGAGCTGAGCGGCACGTCGTCGGGGATCTTCACCGCCTGGGTGGCCTTGACGACCGTCTCCTCGCAGAACACGCCGAGGTTGGCGAACTGGAAGACCTTCTGGGCATCGTCGCCGTCGCCCTTGGTGAACGGACGGGACAGCTTGCCGACACCCACCCGGCAGAACGTGGGCTTGCCGCTGTCGCAGGCGGCGCACTGACCGCAGTTGCCGAGCGTGGAGAGCACCACGTGGTCGCCGACCGCGACGTTGGTGACGTCGGGAGCGATCGCCACGATCTCGCCCGCGCCCTCGTGACCCAGGACCACCGGGGGCGGGAACATGATCGTGCCGTTGAGGACCGACACATCGCTGTGGCAGAGCCCGGCGGACTCGATGCGGACCCGGACCTCGCCGGCACGGAGGTCACGGACTTCGATGTCGGACTCGACGGACGCGGCCTTGCCGTCCCACACGATCGCTCTCATGGGATCGGACCCTACCCCGCGGGTAGAACGCGTTTCAGTTCGACGCGGGCGACCGCTCGTCCGCGCTCCGAACTTGGGCACCAGCGACCAACCACCGGTCCGCGGTGCCCAAGATCCCCGCGACTACTCGTCGGCCCGCCGAACCTGGGCACCAGCGACCAACCACCGGTCCGCGCTGCCCAAGATCCCCGCGACCGCTCGTCGGCCCGTCACCCGACGGTGTGCTCGGTGGGCTCGGGCAGCTCGACCAGGCCGTCGAGGGCATGGACCAGCTGGTCCATGCGAGACTCCAGCGCGGCGACCCGACCCTCCAGCTCGTCGACCCGGCCCGGCGCTGCTGCTGCTGCGCGGGTGGGCGACGCTCCGGTGCCAACGAGCGCGGCCGCCGCGGTCCGGCCGGCGACATCGTGCTGCAGCAGCTGGATCCAACGCGCTTCGCGCTGGCCCGGCGCCCGCTCCAGGAGCGACACGAGCGGACGGTCGGCCCGGGCGGCCAGCCGATCGAGCACCGACTCGACCTCAGCGGGTCCGGAGAAGCCGTGCATCCGTTCGGTGCGGGTCCGGAGCTCGGGCACGGTCTGCGCGCCCCGTAGCAGCAGCACGGCGACGAGCGCCTTCTCCGCACCGTCCAGCCCGAGCTGCTCGTCGAGGATCTGGCGGTACTTCGTGGCGCGCTCCCCCGCTGCGGGATGCACGATCCGCAGCAGGCCCTTGGCCTTGAGCGCTTGGCACGTCGTCTCGACCAGGTTGGCGTCAAAGTCGACGACCGGGTCACGGCTGGTGCTCTGGTTGCAGGCGGTGACGAGCGCCTTGAGCGTCAGCGGATACGCGTCCGGAGTCGTCACCTGCTTCTCGAGCAGCGCACCCAACACGCGGGTCTGTGGATCGGAGAGCTCCAGCTCGTCGGGTAGGTCGACCATGCCAGGACGCTACCGGCCGCTCCCCGAACGTCCGGGACCTTCGGGTCAGCTGGGCCAGACGATCGACTGCAACTCGGAGTACGCCAGTAGGCCGTAGCTGCCTCCGTCACGACCGACGCCGGACTGCTTGAAGCCACCGAACGGTGCCTCGTGGTTGCGCTGGAGGGAGTTGATGCCGACGTTGCCGGACCGCAGCCGTTGCGCCACCTGCCACGCCCGAGCGGTGTCAGCGGAGAACACGTAGCTGTACAGGCCGTAGTCGCTGTCGTTGGCGATGGCGATGGCCTCCTCGTCGTCGTCGAACGGCACGACGACCACGACCGGGCCGAACAGCTCCTCGCGCACCGGCGTCATCTGGTTGTTGCAGTCGACGAGCAGGGTCGGCTCCACGAAGAAGCCGGTGTCGAACCCGCCACGACCGCCGCCCATGGCGATCGTGGCGCCCTCGTCGACGCCGGCCTGCACGAGACCTTCGATGCGCTCGCGGTGCGTGCCGGTGATGACCGGCCCCACGATCGTGTCGGGATCGGCCGGATCGCCGATCTTCATGTAGCCCGCCGCCTTCTGGAGGCCGCCCACGAGGCGGTCGTACACGCCGCGCTGGACGATGACCCGGGTGGGCGACGTGCAGATCTGGCCGGAGTGGAAGCCCCACACCGAGCTGATGCCGCCGATCGCGGCCTTGAGGTCCGCGTCGTCGAAGACGATGCAGGCGCCCTTGCCGCCGAGCTCCATGAGCTGTCGCTTCATCTGCGAGCCGCACACCGCTCCGATCTGCTGGCCGACGCCGGTCGAGCCCGTGAACGACACCATGTCGGTGGCGGGGTGCGCCACGACGGCCTCCGACGGAGCGATCTCCTGGCCGGTCACCACGTTGACGACCCCGGGCGGGAAGCCCGCCTCGTTCATGAGCTCGACCATGCGCAGCACGCCGAGCGGATCCTGCGGCGCCGGCTTGACCACGACCGTGTTGCCCATGGCCAGCGCCGGACCGATCTTGCCGGCCATGTTCGTCATGGGGACGTTGTAGGACGTGATGCAGGTGACCACGCCGACGGGCTGGCGGTTGGCCAGGGCCGAGATGAGCCCACCGGGGGCCAACGGCGTGGTGGGCATGACCGCCGGCGGCAGCGGGGTCATCGTCGGCTCGAGGGCGCCCTTGGCGTAGCGACGCAGCCGTGCCGTCGCCGGGAAGAACTGCATGGACTTGACCGTGCGCGCCGTTGCCCCCGTCTCCGCCTGCAGGACCGGGATGATCTCCTTGCGGTGCGCCTCGATGAGATCTGCTGCCTTGTCGAGCAGCTCCGCACGCTCCTCTGGCGTGGTGCGCGACCACGCCGGGAACGCGTCGGCTGCGGCGTCGACCGCTGCGTTGGCCTGCTCGACCGATGCCTCGGGGGCACGCCCAGCGACCAGCTCGGTGGCCGGGTTGACGATGTCGTAGGTGCCGGCGCCACCCTCGACGGACTCGCCGCCGATGGTCAGCCGGTAGGTGGAGTCCGACAAGTTCAGCGCTCCAGGTCCAGGCCGAGCAGGTCGATCGCGTTGCCGCGGACGAACTTCGAGAACAGCTCCGGGCTGAGGTCGCCCATCAGCTTGAGCGCCGTCTCGCGGGAGTGCGGCCACGTGGAGTCCGAGTGCGGGTAGTCGGTCTCGAAGCAGATGTTGTTGACACCGACCTTCTCGATGTTGTCGAGCCCGTACTCGTCGTCGAAGAAGCAGCCGTAGATCTGGCGGTAGTAGTAGGTCGACGGCGGTTCGGGGACCTTGTCGCCGAAGCCACCCCATGCCCGGTTCTCCTCCCAGACCTTGTCGGCGCGTTCGACGATGTAGGGGATCCAGCCGATCTGGCCTTCGGAGTACGCGAGCTTCAAGTTGGGGTACCGGGCGAGCACACCCGAGAAGAGGAAGTCCGTCATGGACGCCATCGCGTTGTTGAACGTCAGCGTGGAGCCGACCGCAGCCGGGGCGTCGGCCGAGGTGGAGGGCATCTTCGAGCTGGAACCGATGTGCATGTTGACGACGACGCCGGTCTCGGCGCACGCCTCGAACATCGGGTCCCAGTAGCCGCTCGCGTCGTGGATCGACGGCAGGCCCAGGTAGGGAGGGATCTCGGAGAACGTCATGCCCCTGACGCCGCGGGCCGCGTTGCGCCGGATCTCCGCGGCGGCGGCGTGCGGATCCCACAGCTGCACGATGATGCACGGGATCAGGCGGCCGCCGGATCCGCCGCACCACTCCTCGACCTGCCAGTCGTTGTAGGCCTTCACGCACAGATCCGCGAGCTCCTTGTCCTGCGCCTCGTAGAAGCGCTGGCCGCAGAAGCGGGGGAAGCTCGACGGGAACGACATGGACGCCTCGGTCCAGTTGGCGTCCATGTCCTCGAGGCGGGCCACAGGGTCCCAGCAGCCCTTGCGCATCCCTTCGTAGGTGATGCCGGAGACGGTGACCTCGGAGCGGTCGAAGCCGACGGCGCACTCCAGTCGGGTCAGCGGATAGCGGCCGTCCTCGTACTGCCACCAGTCGGCCTCGTCGCCGGAGTCGTCCTCCTCGAAGGAGAAGACGCCGCCGATGAAGTTCATCGTGCCGCGCATCCGGATGGAGCGGGGCATCACGTCCGCGTACTTGGACGGGATCCGGTCGGTCCACACGTTCGGCGGTTCGATGATGTGGTCGTCGACCGAGACGATCTTGGGGATCTCGTTGGGTGGGAGGTCACGAACCCGCTGGGGTGCGCTCTGATCCGAGGTCTGCGCCGCGTCGCTCATGTGGCGATCGTAACCCCACATCTGACGACGTGTCAGGTCAAAACTGGAACACGTTCTACTTTTCTCGGGACGGGCGACCGCCTTGGTCGAACAGCTGCAGCAGCGGCCCGAGCACCGGGTCCATCTGCGCGTTCGTGAGCATCGTGCCCCCGTCGACCACGACGTTCTGACCGGTGACGTAGCTCGCCTCATCGGAGAGCAGGAACGCGATCAACGACGCCGTCTCCGCAGCGGAGCCGACCCGGCCCATCGGCGTGCGCTCCTCGACCCCGGCCCTTGCGACCGGGTCCTGGAACAGCACGTCGTTGAGCGCGGTGTGGATGAACCCCGGCGAGACGCAGTTGACCCGCACGTCGGGCGCCCACTCGAGCGCGGCCGACGACGTGAGCGCCACCGTTGCGGCCTTGGCCGCCGAGTACGGCGCCTCGCCGCGGGTCGGCCGCACGCCCGACACGCTCGCCAGGTTGACCACCGATGACGGCGCCGCCCTCTCGACCGCCGCCGCCCGCAGGTAGGGCGCTGCTGCCCGCAGGCACGCGTACGTGCCGAGGAAGTTGATGCGCCAGATCAGCTCGACGTCGCGGTCGGTGTAGTCCTCGAGCGCCTTCAGGTTGCCGATCCCGGCGTTGTTGACCAGGCCCGACAGCCCGCCGAGCTCGGCGTCGGCCCGGGCGACTGCCTCGTCGACCGCCGAGCTGTCGCCGACGTCGCAGACCAGCGCCAGTCCTCCGATCTCGTCGGCGACCTCCGCAGCCGCTTCCTCGTCGCGGTCGAGCACGCCCACCCGGACCCCCTTCAGCGCGAGCAGACGCGCCGTCGCAGCGCCGATCCCCGAACCCGCGCCCGTGACCACGACGCCGCGGTCCTCCAGGCCCACGCTCATCGCCCACCCCCCGCTCGTGGGCCGATCACGACGGTGGGTTCATCGGTGATCACGAACTCGATCGACGCGGTGTCGATGAACCGCCGCTCGTCCGGGGCGATCAGCTCCGCGTAGGCCGGTTCGGAGATGAAGCCGAGGAAGTCATCGATGCTGTTGAACCGCTGCACTGCGACGCCGTCGACGCCCTCGCTGCCCGACAGCGCGTCCTCACGGTGCCGCGGGTGCTGGGTGTAGCCGACGATGTGGCGCGCCAGCTCAGGCGTGTCGCGGATCAGCGGTCCATGGACGTCGTGCCAGTGGTCCCGGAAGCCCTCGACGCTGAGGCCGTCACGGCGTCGGATGAACGCGAACAACTCGACCATTCGTCCCCCTGTCGGCGTCGCCGAGCAGGCGCCTGGCGACACGGAGCGCAAGCTACGCGATCGCGACGACCGCCACACGGGGCAGACGGGGCCTAGAGTCGCCGTCGTGACGCTCCGCAAGAACACCCACTCGCAGATTCGTTCCCTGCCGATCTTCGCCGGATGCACCGAGTCGGAGCTCGACGAGATCGACCGGTTGGCCGACGAGGTCCACGTGACGGCCGGCCGGACGATCATGCGCCAGGGAGAGCTCGGCCAGGAGTTCGCCGTGATCATCGCCGGCGAGGCCGACGTGGTGAAGGACGGCAAGAAGGTGGCGACCCTCGGACCGGGCGCCTACTTCGGCGAGGTCGCCCTGCTCGATGCCGTGACCCGCACCGCATCGATCGTCGCCACGACCGACATGACCCTCGAGGTGATCGACCGCCGCGGCTTCAACACGCTGCTCGACGACCTGCCCCGTCTGTCTCGGTCGATGCTGAGCGGCACCGCCAAGCGCCTCGCCGACCTCGAGGACGAGTGCACCCACCTCCGTCACCAGCTCGCCGGGCAGAACTGAACCACCGATCCCGGACGGAGAGGGACGTCATGAAGACCATCGGCAACATCATCTGGTTCGTGCTGTCGGGCGTGTGGCTCGGCATCTCGTACATCCTCGCCGGGATCATCGCCTGCATCACGATCATCGGAATCCCGTTCGGCATCCAGGCGTTCAAGATGGCGGGCTACGTGATGTGGCCGTTCGGTCGGACCCTGCACGAGAACGACGGCCATCGGTTCTCCAAGGGCGTGATGAACATCGTGTGGATCATCGTCGGCGGCTTCTGGCTGGCCCTCGAACACGTGCTGTTCGGTGTGATCCTGTGCCTGACGATCATCGGGATCCCCTTCGGCATCAAGAACTTCAGCATGGCCAAGCTGGCGTTGTTCCCGTTCGACTACTCCGTCGGCGCCAGCAGCGACCGGGCTCCGGCGGAGGCCGGACCCGTGGTCGCCGACTGATCCGCGCCTCCGAACTTGGGGGAATCCGACGGGTCAGCCGACCGATTCCCCCAAGAAGCATGGCGAGCTCCGAACTTGGGGGGTCAGCCGGATCGGTCGGTGACGGCGTCGGCGGCCAGGAACTCCCGGAGGATCACCTCGGTCTCCTCGGGGAGGTCGTGGTAGGTGCCGTGGCCGGCGCCACCGAGGACGACGAGCTCTCCCACGCCGTCCGGCAGCGCAGCGACGATCTCCTGTGAGCACGACGTCGGGGTCATCGGGTCCTGCGCTCCGGCGAGCACCAGCGTCGGTGCCACGATTCGTCCCAGGTCGGCGCGCAGGTCCATGTCAGGGAACCAACGGGTGAAGTCGACGAGCACGTCGAAGCTCATGATCGGCCGACCCGGATCCGTGGTCGACGGCGTCGTGGTGTAGTGCGGCATCGCCGTCATCAGGTACTCGAGGAACGCGTCGCTGCTCACGTCACCGCCCAGGAAGACCCGGCGGTAGCTCGCCTCGGCGTCCGGTCCGCCGAGCGTCGCGAACCGCGCGGCGGACTCCTCTCCGTGCACGCGAGCAGCTGTGCTCGACAGCACCACCGCCGCCGGATGCTGCGGGTGACGAGCCGCGTAGCGTTGCGCCACGAACCCGCCGAAGGACTGGCCGAGCACGATCGGCCGCTCGATGCCGAGCGCGTCGCAGATGCGCACGACGTCGTCGGCCCAGGTGTCCAGGTTCCAGCACGACGGGTCGTCCCAACCGTCGCTGCGCCCGTTGCCCCGATGGTCGTAGAGGACGACCTGGTGGGTGTCGGCGAAGCGGTCGAAGAACGGACGGAAGCCCGAGTGGTCGAAGCCCGGACCGCCATGGAGGAGCAGCAGCGTGGGCTTGGGCACCATCGCCTCGGGAGTCGCGTCGAGGCCGGATCCGACCACGTCGACGAACAACCGCACCCCGGGCTCGATCTCGATCCTCATGGCCGGCGACCGTAGTGGTCCACGCCTCGCCACCGGACCGCCGACCGCCCGACCGTCGAACTCGGGCATCGGAGACCACTGACTGGTCGCTCGTGCCCAAGATCGGTGGCACCCGACCGCCCGACCGTCGAACTCGGGCATCGGAGACCACTGACTGGTCGCTCGTGCCCAAGTTCGGTGGCACCCGACAGCCCGACCGTCGAACTCGGGCACCGCAGACCACTGACTGGTCGCTCGTGCCCAAGTTCGGTGGCAGCTGCAGACCGACCGGCGCTCGGCGGCACAGGCGGACTGCCGGCTCAGGCCGTGAGGAGCGGCCAGACCTCCGCACCGAAGCGCTCGATCTGTTCGGCGATCTCATCGGCGCTTCGGCCGACGAAGCGCAGCTGCCACTGGTTCACGTCGAGGTGGAGGTACTTCGACAGGCCCTCGGCCACCTGTTCCGGCGCACCCGTCAGGGTCCACTTGGCGACCTCGAAGTCCGGGGTCCCGATGTGGATCGGCTCGACGTTCGTGCCCATGTCGAACGCTGCAGGACGTCCCGCCTCGGCTCGCATCTCGCGGATCCGGGCGACACCGGAGCGCATGCCGTCCTTGGGCGGCCCCTGCGGCAGCCAGCCGTCGGCCAGCGTGGCGGCTCGGCGCATGGCCGCCGGCGACGAGCCCCCTACCCAGATCGGCGGACCGTCCGGTCGCACCGGTCGGGGCGACACACCCACGCCGACCTCCGCTCCGGGGCCGCCGACCGTCGGGTACTCCTCGGCGAACGCGGCGCGGATTACCCCGATGGCGTCCTCGACGACTCGACCGCGCCCCTCGAAGTCGACGCCGAGGACCCGGAACTCGCTCTCGAGGTGACCCGCTCCGGCGCCGAGCACGGCCCGTCCGCCCGAGAGCGCGTCCAGCGTCACGAAGCTCTTGGCCGTCTGCAACGGGTGGCGGTACGGGAGCACGTACACGTGGCTGACGAGGTGGACCCGCTCGGTCTGCGCCGCCAGCCAGCCGAGCGTGGCGATGGTGTCGTACCACGTGTCCGACATCACCTCGTCGGCCGGTCGGGGCACGACGACGTGGTCGCACACCGCCACGTAGAACGCCCCGGCCCGGTCCGCTGCGGTGGCGACCGTCGCCAGCTCCGCCGGCCCGGCGTCGAGCTCCCACGGTTGGCGGTACGCCGTGGACTTGGACTGGACGGGGAGTTGCAGCCCCCACACGACGGCGCCTTCGGGGATGATCGCTGCCACGTGGCGCTCCTTCAGCGGCGTCTCCGACCGCAGGATCCGATGGATGTCAGATCATACGGATCGCTCCACGGCGGGCGGCGCTCGATGGCGTCGACTGCTGAGATCAGCCGAGGCCCGAACTGACAGGGCTCGGGTCCCTGTCGGACCCGAGCCCCCGCCTCCCATCCCGTCTCGCCGGTCGACCGTCGATCGACCGGCGCCTCTCCCTGGTTCAGGTCATGCGTCCTGGTTCAGGTCATGCGTCGTTGTGCACGGCCAGATGTCGGCGGGCCCGTTGAAGCCCACTCCTCCCGCGGCCACTGCAGCAACCCATCGTCGCCTCGCTCGGTGTCCCATGGTGCTCCCTCCGGATACTCCGTTGATGCGCAGTCCTACGGTTGATGCGCAGTCCTACGCCCCGGAGCGAACACTTGCGTTACACCGTCCCGGCTCCACGACCGCCTCGCGCTGCAGGCCACCTCCGCTGCACCACCTCGACCCCCCGCCTTGTCCGCTACCCGGCGGAGTACTCGGGCCGTGGACCCCGCCGCGGTGCGTGGCCGGCGGCCGCGTCCCATGCCTGGGCACGGCGCTCGAGATCCTGAGCCGCCTCCCCGTCGCCCACCGCGTCGGCCGCCCGTCCGAGCGCCGATCCACCGAGCCGAGCAGCACGACCCCGGCGATGCTCAGACCGGTGCCCGACCGACCACCGAGCTCCGCACGCACGCGGTGCCCGAGCGCCTCGCAGCCCGTGGACGCTGCCAGCTCCGACGCCAGGACCGCCGTCATCTGCCAGCCCATCCCTGCCCCGACCAGCAGTCGTGGTGCCTCGGCGAGCCACTTCGCCGCCTCCTGAGCCCGCCGCTGATCGCCGGCCTCGTGGGCGGCGCGACCCGCGGCGCCCACGAGCACCGGTTGGGCGGCGTCGTCGAACGGGAGGTCCAGCATCGGCGCCACCGCGGCCAACGACCCGTTCGCGTCGATCAGGAGGAACTGGTGGAGTCGCTCGACCCCGGGAGCAGCGGCGAGGTGCAACCTCCGTCCGGCGTCCCCTGCGGCCACGACCAGGTCGGCGGCGCGCTCGATGTCCCCAGCGGCGATCGCTGCGCCGGCTCTCGCCGCGGCGACGTACCACTCGAGATCCGGACGAGGGAAGTCCTCGATCACCGCGTCGAGCTCGTCGATCGCCTGAGCGTGCTGGTCGAGCGTCCCGACGGTCGCCGCCCGGTCGAGCGCGAGAAGTCGGACCATGGAGCGGCACGGAGTCCGACCGGTGAGCCGGGCCCAGGACTCGAGGTCGGCGAACGCCGCCGAGCTCTCGTCCGGGCTGCGGTCGCATGCCATGGAGGCGTGGTAGCGCTCAGCGAGCAGGAGACTCCGAAGTACCTCGTCACCGCTCTCTGCGACTTCGACCTCCACCTCGTCGAGGAGCTCCTGAACCCCATCCCCACCACCGATCAGCTGCTGATGGGCGCACCACAGACCGAGCTGCGGACGGAGCCACGTCTCGGTGGTCGGCAGCGATCTCCGCACCGTCTCCGCGTCCACTGCGAGATCGCCCGGCGGGACGCCGCCCGCGTCGACCGGACCGCGGGCGAGGATCGCCGTCGCCGTCAGCACAGGGTCACCCATCTGGCGGATCCGCGGGATCAGGCAGTCGTAGAGCGCGATGCCGTCGTCGACCCGACCGCCACCGATGAGCGCCGCCGCCGCATCGAGCCCGCCCGACAGACCCTCGACGGTCCGCGGGAGAGGTCCCACGATCGACAGGTACTCGGACGCGAGCTCCGATGCGTCGATGAACGCTCCCGACACCCGCAGCGCCGTCAGCGCCGGGCCGATCAGGCGCTCGAGCTCCGCCTCGCTACCCGATCCTCCGCGGAGGAGGTGGCGGACGACCGACACGGGGTCGGTCGGATCGGACGAGGAGAACAGCGCAGCCACTGCCCGGTGCAACTGCTCGGTGCGCTCACGGTCGAGCAGGCTGAGCACCGCATCCTGGATGACGTCGTGTGCGATCGACAGCCCACCTGCGGTGTCCCGAACGAGGCCCGTGCGTTCCAACCGCCTGCCAGCACGGTGGACGTCATCGGCCCCACGGATCGCCCGCAGCGATGACGACGGGAGGGTTCCGGCGACTGCCACGAGCTCGACCAGCTCACGGTCCGTCGGATCCGCGGCATCGAGCTCGACGGACACGGCGTGGATCACCGAGTCGGGCAGCTCGTCGAGGCAGTCGAGCCGGCGTGCGAGCTCGACGGCGAGGAACGGCCACCCGTCGCAACGCCGTGCGACCTCGATGGCAGCGGTCCGCTCGAGTGGAGCGCCGTGGCGGCGTTCCACCAGCTCCACGACCTCTGCGTCGGTCAGGGGGTCGAGCACCACGTCGACCACGCGGTCGCTCGTGCGCGTGTTGAGGTCGGAGCGGAACTGGGCGACGTCGCCACGCAGCCCGTGGGGCCTCGACAGCAGCAGCCAGCTCTGACCGTCGACCTGCCCGATGATCGCCGCGAGGAGCGCGAGCGCGGATCGGTCCATCCAGTGGACGTCGTCGACGATGACCAGTCCGGGTTGCGCCGTCCGAAGCGCCGCCGTGGCGGCGTCGGCCAGCATGACCATTCGGAGCTCGGGGTCAGCCGAGCTCGGGATGTCGGTCAGCCGCCGGATCGGGTGGTCCTCGTCGTCGACGAGATCTGTCAACCCTCGCAGGATCGATCCAGGACCCGGGTCCAGGCGCGACCCTCGGATCCAGGCGACGCTGCGTCGCTCCGATGCGACGGTGGCAGCGACCACGGCGCCGAGCGCCGTCTTGCCGTACCCGGCGTCGCCCTGGACGAGGACCACCGACCGTCGCGCCAGCGCGAGCGCGACGGCGTCGACCACGTCGTCGCGTCCGACGAGCGACGGCGGGGGATCCGACGTCGGCTGCGAGCGCACGCTCGCGGCCTCGACCATCGGTGGCAGGAACTCGGTCTCGGCGATGCACAGCCGCTCGGGGTCGTCCACGCCGATGGCGTCCCTCAGCTCGATCAGGCCGCTCGTCGGTTCGACACCCAGGTCCTCCCGGAGTCCGACGACGAGGTCGTCGAACGCCGAGATCGCCACGTCACGGCGGCCGATCCTCGCTGCGGCGATCATCCGCATGGCAACGAGGTCCTCCCGGGGGAGCGCATGGGGAACGGCGACGTCGAGCGCCTCGAACGCCTCGAACGCCTCGCCCTGGCGGAGCAACGCATCTGCTCGCAGCGCCACCAGCTCGAAGTAGGCGTGTTCGGCGCGAACGGTCGATCCCCGGACCGTCGGCGTGTCCGGCACGCCGTCGAACGGAGACCCCGTCCACAACTCCATGGCGGTCGACGTCGAGCGCAGCACGTCGTCGAGTCGACCCGCCCGCGAGTCCACCCCCGAACTGGCCACCAGCCGCTCGAGCAGCAGGAAGTCGACTGCGTCGCGGTCGACGTCGAGGGTGTAGCCGCCGGGGTCGCTGCGGATCGGATCGGAGATGCCGGCATCCACCAGCTGGCTGCGGAGGCGGTTGACCGTGACGCGCAGCGACGAGTCGCTGACCCGCCGACCGTCCCACAGCTCGTCGACGAGTCGATGGACGCTGACCCGCCGACCGGCCTCCGTGGCGAGCACCGCCAGCAGCGCACGTCGAGTGGCGCCGCGCACCGGTGCGCGAGCGTCGACACCGACCCAGGGGGAACCGATCAGTCCGATGACGATCCCCAGTCCGCGTCGCATACCGCCTCTCAGCACAACCGCTGACGAATGGTACCCAGCGGTCGTCGCCGGAGACAGATCCGTCCCATCACCCGCTGCCGGTGGTGGTGCGCTCGACAGCGGCGTGCCCGCCGGTGAGCGCCCCGACTCCTGCTCAGTTGGTCGAGCCGGCGCGTCCGAGGTCGCGCTCAGCAGCCTCGACGAGCGACGCACCGGTCGCCCCGTCGGAGAAGAACGCCACGCCCACGTCGAGCACCAGGCTCACGGCACCGCCGTCGATCTCGACAGGGAACGCGGCTCCGCCCCGGATTCGGTCGATCACACCCCCGGCGATGTCGGGTGACAACGACGAGCAGCCGAGCAGGAACCGAGCCGGCGGCTCGAACCCGAGCACGTCACGTCCGCGGACGACTCGATCGAGGCGTTCCGCCAACTCGCGGACCGCACGTCGGGCGCCACCGCGGTCCGTCTCGGTCAGCGCGTGCCATTCCGCCACCTCGACGACCAACACCGCTGGTGAAGCGCTCTGGCCGACGAGGTCCTGGACCTGGGCGACCACATCATCACGCCTCGGCAACTTGGTGGGCTCGTCGGACTCGACCATGTCCAACGAAGGTACCCGCAGCGACTCTCCAACGCTCCCGGCCACGCCCCGTCCAGCTCAGTCGAGGCGGTTGCCCCAGATGCCGACGAAGCTGACCATCTCTCCCGGGTAGCCGCCGAGGTTGTGCGTCAACGCAAGCCCGCGGTCCGCGGTATCGATGCGACGGTCCTCGGGCGCCTCGCCACGAAGCTGCAACCAGCACTCGAACAGCATCCGCAGACCTGATGCTCCGACCGGGTGCCCGAAGGACTTCAGCCCGCCGTCGGTGTTCACCGGCAGCTCGCCGTGGAGGTCGAACACACCGGCCTCGGCGTCCTTCCACGCCTGACCCCGAGCAGAGAAGCCGAGGTCCTCCATCAGCACCAGCTCGGTCGGCGTGAAGCAGTCGTGCACCTCTGCCATCGCCAGCTCGCGCCGGGGATCGGTGATGCCGGCCTGGGCGTAGGCGTCCTCGGCAGCCCACTGGCACTCGTCGAAGTGGGTGTAGTCATAGTCCGGGTCCAACAGGCCGGACGCGTTGCCGGCGACGAAGCTCAGCGCCTTCACGTAGAGCGGCTTGTCGGTGTAGCGGTGCGCGTCCTCTGCACGCACGACGATGG
>Ga0209477_1001019_pt1 | contig 17141 bp, 13 predicted proteins | sample KloWWTupernatant_FD_187180 | JGI IMG/M metagenome (GOLD analysis project Ga0209477, IMG submission 187180) | Active sludge microbial communities from Klosterneuburg, Austria, studying microevolution and ecology of nitrifiers - Klosterneuburg... | ecosystem: Engineered > WWTP > Aerobic digester >... | reverse complement strand
GTCATTGATCTCGTTAAAGTGAAATTACCAGCGCTGAGTCTGTAAAAATATGAACCGCTGGATAAACCTGAAGCATTGAACTCTGAAGTATATTCACCTTCCGAAAGATTTTCATCAACTAAAGTTTTAACTTCATTTCCGAGTATATCATAGATCTTTAATGTTACTCTGCCGGTAAATGATCCGTAAGGTCTAAGGTCCGGTATATCAAAATCTATTCTCGTATTTGGATTGAAAGGATTTGGATAATTTTGGCTAAGTTTAAATCCTTCCGGAATTTCACTGCTGATATTACTTACTGAAATCGGATTGTCATCAAACTTATATTTTGCATACACAGGCAGATGATCTGAAGTATAGTATAATGCATTTGCTATGCTGTCCGGTACTGCTGTATTTGGCTGCTTATTTATACTGTCATTATAATGATTACCGTCATTTCCAACAGAGACAAATGAACCCGGTATATATTTAATTTTTCCTTCTTGTGTAAGTCCTGTAGAATTAAGTATCATATCAAATCTGTCATCAAGTCCGCCTGTTGCTCCGCCGTCACCGATCGAACGAGTACGGGTTGACTGAGTATGATAAGGGGCATATGAAGATGAATTCCATGTTCCGGTTAAATTGAACATATCTAAAAACTGTCCTTCAGAATTCACGTCCGGTTGTAAAAGTCTCTGATAAGCAGGTTCATTTGAAGAGTAAATATTAAAATCTCCAACCACCATAAACTCTTCTCCAATTCTGAAAGTGTTTGTAACATTCCTCATCAGATTGACTTCTGCAAGTCTTCTCTGCTGATCATCACTTGTATTACTGGCTTTCAGATGGACATCAAATATTTTTATTGTGTCATTGGATTTTATATGAATCAGAGTGAACATATTGATATTTCTAAGCTGAGTTGCTATTACTGTATTACTAACAAAAAGGAATTTTGAATTGTCATAATATATAGCATTATCAGTATCAGGTCCGTCAATAAAAATTCCTGCAGAATATTTATTAGGATTATTAAAATTCAGTACATTGGTTAAAAAATTATTTACTGCTGCCTGAGAAAGTATCTCGCAGACTGCCAGTACATCCGGTTTTTCATAATCCATTGTTTGCCTGAAGTAAGGATCCTTTGTAGTATTGTTGCCGCTGTAATTCAAAAGATTATATGACATTATTTTCGCTGTGTCCTGTGAACGGGATTCATTGACTGAAAACATTATTACCAATACACTAATCCCTACGAAAAAGTATTTATTAAACTGCATTTTATTGATTTTTATTTGATGTAATATACAGACTTGTAAAAGTAAATTAAAGTTTAATATTATATACATCTGAATTTATTTTCAAAAATAAGTATATTTGTTAAAAATTTTTTAACCTATGAAGCTCTCAGACTGTATTTTCTGTAATATTGAAAAAGAAAATTTTCTTCTTGAAAATGAAAAAGCATTTGTAATTAAAGATAAATTTCCTCAGTCCAAAGGTCATTTACTCGTTATACCATTTGATCATTATGAAAATTATTTTGATCTCCCTGAAGATGTAAGGAATTCATTGTGGGATCTGATGGAAGATGCAAAAAAATTATCCGATAAAAACCATTCTCCTTCAGCTTACAATTTAATTATAAACAATGGTAAAGATGCAGGCCAGATAGTAATGCATTCACATATTCATCTGATACCGAGATACTCTAAAAAATAAATATTAATTAATTTCAATTATATCATGGATAACAATATAACTATTAATGATAATATGCCTTCAAATGAAGACAGGACAATGGCTCTGCTTTCTCATTTATCTCTGATCCTTGGAGGAATTCTACTTCCACTTATAATCTGGGCTACACAAAAAGATAAATCAAAGTTCGTAAGATTTCATTCATTACAATCAATTTTCTTTCATCTCTCTATAGCTGCTGTAATTATTTTCTTTGTGATTTTCTTTGCTGTAATATTTTTTGCTTCAGGGTTGGGAATGTCAAATCTTAATTCTTCAGGTAATTCCGAGCTGCCTGCTTTTTTTATTATTCTTATCATCGCCTTTTATGCATTTATTATACTGCTTGTATTAGGAGCAATTGCATATAGTATCTATCTTGCATTGAAAGCATATAAAGGTGAAAGAATCAAAGTTTTTTTTATTGGAAATATAATTTATAAAAAAGTATATGGACAAAGCTAAATTAACCGGTACTTCATCAATTTTACTTGTCTCTGACATTGACAAATCTGCCGAATGGTACCGCGAAAAACTTGGATTCGATTTTCAAAATTTTTATGGAGATCCGCATGAATTTTGTGTAATGAACAGAGACAATATTTATCTGATGATCTCACAGTCTCACAAAACTGAAGACATAAAACCCAACTGGAAATCAAAAGATAAAACAAGTAATGTATATTTTTGGGTTAATGATGCTGAAAAAATTTACAGAGAATTTATTGTAAGAGGTGCAAAGATAGATTATTCATTGTATGTAACTGATTATAATATCAAGGAATTTGGAGTGTCCGATCCTGACGGTTACGATATTTCTTTCGGCGAAAAACTTATTTAATTTTAAATTATAAATTTTAAATAGTTTCATTTTTTCTGAAAACCAATATCCATTTTTAATCATTGTTTAAAACGATTTCCAATTAAGATTTTTCTATATATAATTTCCTGAAAGTTGTTTATTCAAATATTTATTATTTAAAATTTATTAATTCTACGTGACTGTGTGGTTCATAAACAGAGGAAGCAGTCTTCTTTTCAGAAAAACTGCTTCGGCATCAAAATTATTCAGGAGGTTTAGTGTCTGACTCTGTACGGTAACCCCATGTACGTTGAAGAGAACAAAGAAGTTGAGTTATCAAATAATGAACTTCTTGTTATAGAACTTATAAATCCGTTATGCATTCCGTGTTTGTGATTTTGATATATTTCAAATGTTTTTTCGAAAGTCCTGTCAAAGTTATTTCCGTTCTGAATTTCTGTTGTCATTTCAAATAATTCTCTGTGAAAACCGTGTGAATTTCTCCCCCAGTGATAGGCAACAATGTCTTCATCAATTTGATTGCTTGAAAGAAAAACTTTTATTTTTACCTGATCACCTCTGACGAGTTCTATCTGTGACTGATTTCCAAAATGTCTTGCTGAAAATATATTAGTTGTAAAGTCTGGTCCGTTTAGAGTAAGTATCAGTTCATTATTTCTGTAATATTCAACTCTGTTCATTGTAATATTTTCTTTTCCGATCTGAGGTGTCTTTGTCTCTCCGTCTACTGCTGAATATTGAAAGACTCTCCAGTTATGTCTTGGATGTTGTCTTCTGTCAACTCTTTTAAAAGAGATCAGTCTTTTGTGCTCCTGTGAAAAAGGTTTTACGGCAGAGTCAAGAATTCCGCCAGTGTAACCAATGATTATAAAATTTCCGCTTATTGCTTTTGTAACTATTACATCTTTTAAAGTATCACCATGAGTTGTAATATTTACATTTACATTTTTTCCTGTAATTCTTCTTCCCCACTTTAAAACTGAATCCAGGGGGGTGTTGTTGTTTGCATTGCTGTAAGTTGCGCCTTCAGACTCAAAATCCATTTCATCTGAATAAAAAAGATTATCATCATCGTCCTCATTACTGCTGAATGATGAGTTCATTGCAATATTTCTGATGTATTCATCATCAGTCTGCAATGCGCCATTTTCAATTGTATTATCTGAACATGAAGAAATTATTACTGTCAGAAATAATGCAATGAGAAGAGGGTATTTCAATTTATAAAAATTTTGGTTTTTCATTTTATCAGATCCTTTCTTGATTAGTGTTTTTGAATTACGGAGTTAGGACAATGCAAGTTCATTTTAGGTTTAATTTTAATAACCCATAGCAAAAAATTCCGTAACTTCCAAAGCTTCAAAAAAGAACATTCTTTACATATTAAATTAAATTCATAAAAATTAAATTTGTTATCTAAATTAAAATTCAACAATTCATTATGAGCAAGTTCAAAACTACTTTAGCAATGAAAAATATTTTTATTGCTGTAATATTAATCTTTGTAACATCAAGCCTTTATTCTCAGGAATTAAAAAAAGTCACAGACGGAAAATATACATATGAAGAAGTCGAAAACGATCCGCTCAAAGCAAGGATCTATACTCTTGATAACGGTCTGAAAGTTTTTTTATCTGTAAATAAAGTCGAACCTAAAATACAAACTTATATCGTAGTAGGCTCGGGCAGCAAAAATGATCCTCCGACTTCTCAGGGACTTTCTCATTATCTGGAACACATGCTTTTCAAAGGTACGGATAAATTCGGCACAAAAAATTTCGAAGCTGAAAAACCGTTAATTGACAGTATCATTGCTTTATATGAGCAGAGAAGACTAGCAACTGATCCTGATGAAAGAAAATTAATTTATAAAAAGATAGACAGCATTTCGTATGTTGCTTCAGAATATGCCATTGCAAATGAATATGATAAAATGATTGCTGACATTGGAGGTGACGGAAGTAATGCATGGACTTCATTGGAAGAAACAGTATATACATGTAATATCCCAACTAATCAGCTGGAAAGATGGCTGACACTTGAAGCTGAAAGATTCAGAAATCCTGTGATGAGATTGTTTCATACCGAACTCGAAGCTGTATATGAAGAAAAAAATACTACTCTGGATGATGACAACGATAAAGTTTGGCAAGCAATTATGGAAGGACTTTTTCCGAGTCATACATACGGCACACAGACAACTATAGGCAGCGTAGAGCAATTACAAAATCCGTCTGTCCAGGCCATAATAGATTTTTACAATGAAAATTATGTGACAAATAATATGGCTATTTGTCTTTCAGGTGATCTTGATCCTGAAAAGACTATTGAGCTGATCAATAATACATTTGGAAAATTTGAAAGCAAACCGGATCCCGAATTTGTTTCACCTGTTCAAGATCCAATCAATGGACCGGTAATAAAGGAAGTAGTTGGACCTTCTGAAGAGTCAGTCATGTTCGGATATAGAAATATGGGTGCAGATACAAAGGATGCAGATATTCTTACTATGATGGAATATATTCTAAGCAACGGATCTGCAGGACTAATTGATCTGAATCTAAATCAGGATCAAAAAGTGATAGATGCTTATTGCGGCACTTATAATAATAAAGATTATTCTTTAATGTATTTGGGCGGAAAGCCGCGGGAAGGTCAGTCTCTGGATCAGGTAAAAGATCTATTGCTTCAGCAGCTTGAACTTGTTAAAAAAGGTGAATTTCCTGAATGGCTCATTGAAGCTACTATAAATAATTTTAAAAAGAATCAGCTTCAATCTTATGAAAAAAATTCCAGCCGAGGATATTCCTTTTTAAAATCATTCATCCTCGATATTCCCTGGAATAAATATATTTTCAATGTTGACAGATTGTCTAAGATCACAAAAGATGACATAGTAAAATTTGCAAATGAAAATTTGAATACTAATTATGTAATTGTTTATAAGAGAACGGGAGAAGATAAATCCATTGTAAAAGTTGACAAGCCTGAAATTAATCCTGTGAAAATAAACAGAGATGACAAATCTGATTTTATAAAGGAAATAAGTAATATGTCTTATGAAGAGATACAGCCTGAGTTTGCTGATTACGACAAAGACATTACCAAACTTTCTTTAAACAATAACATCCCTTTGTTTTATGTTGAAAATAAAGAGAACGATCTTTTTTATCTGAATTTTATTTCGGAAGTAGGCACAAATCAGAATAAAAAAATTGCACTCGCAACAGCATTCTTTGACTATATAGCAACTTCAAAATATAGCTCTTCTGAACTAAAAGAAAAATTTTACCGGCTGGCTAGCAGTTATAGTGTTTCTGTCTCAGAGGATCAGCTCTCAGTAAGTCTGTCCGGGCTTAATGAAAATTTTGATGAGTCATTAAAACTTCTTGAGGAAATTATATCAGACCCTAAAGTAAGCAGTGAAGCTTTGACAAATTTAAAATCAGATATTAATAAAGAGAGAGAAGATGCAAAACTTGATAAAAGTACTATCCTCTGGAGTGGGCTTTATAACTATGGAAAATTCGGAAAAGATAATCCTTTCACTTACCGTCTGTCAAAAGAAGAATTGAATTCTGTTACAGGTGAGGAAATTACTGAAATAATAAAGGATATGTTTTCATTTAAACAAAGAGCTTATTACTATGGTCCGCTTGGCAATAGTGAGATCATAAGTTCATTAAATGAAGATCATAAAACTCCTTCAGAGCTGAAGACTTTAAAAACTTTGAATAAATTTAAAGAGGAAGAAACTGAGGAGAATATTGTCTATGTAGTAAATTATGATATGCAGCAGGCAGAGATTGTTTTTATTTCTAAAAAAAGACCATTTGATCTTGGAATAGTTCCTATTGCTTCGATGTACAATGAATACTTCGGAGGAGGAATGGGATCTGTGGTATATCAGGAAATCAGAGAATCAAAAGCTCTTGCATATTCTACATTTTCAGTTTTTCAAATGCCGAAAAAAAATAATTATTCACATTATAACATTGCCTATATTGGAACACAAGCCGATAAGCTTCCTGAAGCTATGGCGGGTATGACTGATCTGCTTGAAAATTTCCCTGCATCAGAAGTTGCTTTTAATAATGCAAAGAGTACTTTAATAAAACAGATACAGTCTGAAAGAACTTCGCCTAAAGGTCTGCTTGGAGAATATGAAAATAATCTTCAGTTGGGAATTACCGAAAATATTGATAAAAAGATCTATGAAAATATTGATAAATTCACACTGAATGATATTGTTACTTTTCAGAAACAGAATGTAAAGGACAGCAAATATACAATACTTGTTTTGGCTGATACAAAGAAAATTGATATGAAAGTTTTGGAAAAATATGGAAAGGTAAAAGTACTTACCATTAAAGATGTGTTTGGATATTAAAAATTATATTCGATTCCAATAAGTCTGTTCTTTTTCAAAAGACCAAAATTAATTTTATCTGATACATTGAAATCATACAACTGGGCATCCACATAAGCGTCAATTAAATTGGCAAGATAAAGGATGGCAGAATAGATATAAAAATTATCTCTCTGATCTCTGTAAAATTCGCGTAGATTAAGAAGCTGTTGGTTACCGTTGGGATTTTCGGTTGTCTGAGAATTTTGATACTGATCTCTGTAATCAATATACTGATTATTATTGTTGATTATACCATAAACAAAGTATCCACCCAGTCCAAGTATAATTGGCACTTTCCAGTAAGATTCAGAATAGAATTGTCCTGCACCAGGCAGGATTGCTGAATAAGCAACAGCTCTCCACGGCTGTTTTTTCATTATGAATAATTGTTTCGTTTCCTGATTTGATTTTAAAGTATCATTTTTACTAATTACTTTTTCCTTCAAATCATAAAATGAAATTTTATCAGTTTTGATCTGCGCATCAGCCCTATTAATAAATAAAAATATGACTCCAAATAAAACAAAAATAGCACTATGAAATATCTTCATAGTGCTAAAATAAAATTTTTTAATGTAAATTAAAATTTAAGATTTTTTACGGACCTTCTGGCTCAACATTGACAGGTGGTCTCTCAGCATTTTTATCAGTTTCCTGATTCTGTCCAGGTGTCTGATCAGGTGTCTGATCAGGTGTCTCTCCCTGAGGAGGAGCATTCTGATCCGGAGGAATTGTATTTGGTGGAAGCTGCTGCTGCTGCTGCCCTGCATTTTTTTGTATAATGCTTTCATCGACTGCACCACTTCCGCCAATCATTAGATTTACAACTATACAACCTACCATTAATATAACTGCAAGTGCTGAAGTTGTTTTTGAGAGTATGTCAGAAGTTCTTCTGACTCCAAACGCCATAGTGACGCTGGATCCTCCAATAGGACCGGATAAACCGTTTCCTTTTGATGACTGCATTAATACGACAGCCATTAATACGATAGAAATTACTATCAGAAATAAAATTGTTATTGTGACCATAGGTGACAAAAATACACGACTGGGTTTAAATTTACAAGTCCTGTATATATCTTTTTTTAAAAAACTTTTAAATTTACAATATATTGGTAAAAACAATAAATTAAATGTGATATATTTAAAGTGTTTATTTATAGGAATTATTTAATTACTTTGTTTTACATAGCTTTATAGAAATTTTTATTAAATTAAATAATAATATTATGAAATCACTATTTTTACTTTTTATAGTAATTTTAATATTTACACAAGAAAATGCCAATTCTCAAATTTCACAACAATGGGTACAAAGATACAATGGTTCCGGAAACGGAATCGATGAAGCATATTCATCGGCAATAGACATTGACGGAAATGTCTATGTCACTGGTAAAAGTTTTTTACCAGCTTCAAATTATGATTTCGCCACTGTAAAATATAATTCAGGAGGAGTTCAGCTTTGGGCTAAAAGATATGACAATGTTGGAGGTATTGATGAAGCAAATTCAATTGTATTAGATAATTCCGGAAATGTATATGTTACCGGAAAAAGTCAGGGAGGAGCATCTAACAGTGATTTTGTTACAATAAAATATAATTCAAATGGCGATCAGCTTTGGCTTAGATCATATAACGGTTTAGGAAATGGAATAGATAATCCTGTAATTATTAATATTGATAATAACGGAAATGTATATGTTACTGGGATTAGCTGGGGAGGTTCTTCCTATGATATTGCCACTTTAAAATATAATTCAAATGGTGTAAATGAATATGCAGTCAGATACAACGGTACGGGAAATGGTGATGATTTTCCGGTATCTATGCATACAGATATCAACGGGTTAGTTTATGTTACCGGTGGAAGTGAAGGAACAGGATCGGGTTATGATGTAATAACTATAATGTATCTTCAGAATGGTAATGCTAACTGGATCAGGAGATATAATGGTCCTGATAATTCTTATGATTTTGGAAGAAGTATAACTTCTGATAATAACGGAAATATTATTGTTACCGGTGAAAGTAATTTTAATAATTCAGGCTATGACTATAATACTATAAAATATAATCAAAACGGAGATCTGCTTTGGGCAAGCGGTTATAACGGAACTGGAAACGGTGACGACCTCGGAGTTAGTGTTAAAACAGATGATCAAAATAATATTTATGTTACCGGTTCTTCAAATGGCGTTGGTACTAATGAAGATTATGTTACATTAAAATATAATTCAGCAGGAACTCAGCAATGGCTGCAGCGCCTTAACGGATCCGGCAATGGTAGAGATGTTCCTAAGTCAATGGTTATAGGGATTGATAACTCATTGTACATTACAGGAACTAGTCTGAACAGTGGAAATTTCGATTATGCATCAGTAAAATACGATACTTCCGGAGTTGAAAAATGGGTCAGGACATACAACGGAAACGGAAGCGGACTTGATGCTGCAACTTCAATAGCTATAAATAATCAGGAATTTGTGGTTGTCACAGGGTTAAGTTATGGCGGAAGCGGTACCAGTTATGATTATGCTTCTGTGAAGTATTCACAATCGACAGGAATTCAAAATATTTCAAATGAAATACCGGGTGAATTTATGCTTCATCAGAATTATCCCAATCCGTTCAATCCTACAACAAATATTAAATTTGATATATTAAAAGCGGGTAATGTAAAAATGACTATTACAGATATTTCAGGAAGAGTAATTTTCGAACCAATAAATTCTAAAATGACTCCTGGATCCTATGTAATGGACTTCAACGCAAACGAATTGTCAAGCGGAATCTATTTTTATACTCTTTTGTCAAATGACTTTAGAATTACAAAAAAAATGACAGTATTGAAATAAATTTTAAATTTTAAATATTAAATAAAAAACTTCCGGTGTGATAATTACGCCGGAAGTTTTTTATTTAAAATTTACATTTCTCAGAATTAATATCACTTTCTGAAATAATTAAGCATCTTATACACAAGCTTTGCGGTCATAAAGTCCGGATACGAAAAAGCTTTTACAGGAGCAAGCTCTACTACATCAAAGCCGACTATATTCTTTTTTTCACCAAGCATTTTTAATAATTTCATTGTTTCATTCCATAGAAAACCGTTTGGCTCGGGAGTGCCCGTAGATGGCATTATCGACGGATCAAAATAATCCACGTCAAAAGTTATGTAAACATTTTCTTTAAGCTTTTCAATAACTTTACTCTGCCAGTCATCACCGTATGTCCCGTTTCTGATCTCATGCGCATAAAAAGTTTTGATACCGTTTTCCTTTATGAAATCATACTCTGCTTTACACTGAGCTCTGATGCCGACCTGTGTTATATCTTTTGTAAACTCCGCCACCCTTGCAGCAAATGATGCATGAGAAAATTTTGAACCTTCATATTCCTCACGAAGATCTGAATGTGCATCAAAATGCAGCACAGACATATTTTCATATTTATCAAAATGAGCACGGATAGGTGCAGTTGATATGGAATGTTCACCGCCGAGAAGAACGACAAATTTTCCATTTTCAATATGCTTAGTTACATTTTCATAAATATAATCCAGAGCTTCACGGCTTTTCTTATCTTTAAAATCAAGCGGATGCAATGTACAGATACCGTTGCCTTTTTCAAAACAAAGTTCGCGGTCCAGCTCTTCATCAAAAAATTCGACATAATGAGAAGCTTTAATAATTGACTTTGGTCCTTCTGCAGTGCCTTTGCCGTATGAAGTGGTAAGTTCGTATGGAGATTGTAAAATTACTATCCCCGAATTCTTATAATCCGAATATTTTTCTTCTATTGCTAAAAAGTTTTTCTTCTCACCGTAATACTTTATTCTTTTTTCCAATTTAATTTATTTTATATTCTTCTACATCAAAAAGCTCTTTAAGCTTTTCTACTAATTCTGAATCCTTTTCTGATTTTGATGAATGACTTTTATCAAAGTTTTCATTAACATGTACTTCTGAGTTCTCAATTTTATTTATTTCAGATGATCCCTCCTCAGATTGCTTTTTATTTTTAGTTTCTGTGACTGTATTTTGTTCAGATATAAATTCTGAATTTTTATCCGCTTCCTGATCTGTTTTTTTATCTGTTTCAATTTCATTCTTTATCTGATTTTCAGATTCAGTATTATCAGTTTTGTATAAATCCTTTTTGGGAATATCTTCTGATGTAATTTCACTCAGATCTTCAGTCAGGGATTTTTTTTTTAATGAGGAAACCTCTGAGATCAGCTCCGACAAGTCTTGCACATCCCTGTTTACAGTACAAAGTTCGGCAAGTATAATCTCAAGTAATATTTTCTGATTAGCTGAATATCTGAATCTGCTTTCTGATTCAAAAAGTATTTTCAAAAGTCTATGCAACTGGTCGGTCGAAAAATCTTTGGAAGCAACAGAATATTTTTCTCTGAATGAATCCGACTCATCTAAGAGTTCAGGGTTTGAAGTTGATTTTACAATCAGCAGATCACGAATATGTTCTGTAATGCCGTTGAAAAAAGTCTGCATATCAAAACCTTTTTCCTCAAGGTCATTGAAATATATAAGTATGCTTTTTACATCGCCGTTCTTTATGAACTCTGACATGTCAAAATAAATATCCTTATCAGGAATATTGAGAAATGATTTGAGCTCTCTGTATATAATATTATCTCCGCAGAATGAAACCGCCATATCAAATACACCTTCAGCATCTCTTAATGCACCGTCTCCGAGTTTTGCGATCAGAAATACTGACTCATCATCGATCTTTACCTTTTCCTCTTTTGCAATCTCTTTTATCTTATCTGAAATTTCATTGATCTTAATTCTCTGCAGCGGAAATCTCTGACATCTGCTTACAATAGTCGCAGGTATTTTCTCAGGATTTGTAGTAGCGAGAATGAATATCAGATATTCAGGCGGCTCTTCGAGAATTTTCAGCAGCGCATTGAATGCCTGAGTTGTAAGCATGTGAACTTCATCAACAATAAAAAATTTATACTTCCCCTTTATCGGATAAAACTTTGCAGCATCCTGAACAGCTCTTACATCATCAATACCTCTGTTAGATGCAGCGTCCAGCTCAAACACATCCGGATGATTTCCGTTTGTTATTTCCACACAGGAGTTGCAGACGTTACAAGGTTCACCGTCTTTGAGATCCGTACAGTTCATTGCCTTTGCAAATATCCTCGCAATGGTTGTCTTTCCGACTCCTCTCGGACCGCTTAGCAGATAAGAATGTGCAATCTTTTCTGATAAGATAGCATTTTTCATTGTCTGTGTTACGAATTCCTGTGATGTAACTTCAGAGAATTTCTGAGGACGGTACTTTCGCGCTGATACTTTATAGTCTGACAATTTTCTTTACGGTCATTTGAAAGACCGTTATAATTTATTTTTTAAAAATAACATTTTTATTTTTAAATACATGAGAAATTGCATCCTCAACTTTTTCCACAGGGATTATCTTTAACTTACTTAAGATCTCTTCCGGTACTTCGACCAGATCTTTTTCATTATCAGCCGGAATAAGAACCGTCTTTATACCGCTTCTCACTGCTGCCAGTAATTTCTCATTTAATCCGCCTATTGGAAGAACATTTCCTCTCAGAGTGATCTCCCCTGTCATAGCAACATCCGACCGCACAGGATTTTTTGTAATAGCCGACAGCATTGCCATGATCATAGTGATTCCCGCAGAAGGTCCGTCTTTTGGAATTGCGCCTTCGGGAAGGTGTATATGAATTTCCTTTTCCTTGAAAAAACTTTCAGGAATTTTGAAATCAGATGCATTTGATTTAATATAAGAGAATCCCGCCTGAGCTGACTCTTTCATAATGTCGCCGAGCTTTCCTGTCAGTATAAATTTATTTGCACCTTTCATTATATTTACATCTACATGCAGAATCTCACCGCCCATTGATGTCCATGCAAGACCAACTATAGATCCGATCTTTTCAGACTTTTTATCGTCAGCGAGCTTTTGTTTATACTTTTGAACTCCGAGAAATTTCCTTACCATCTCTTCGGTAATAACAATCGTTTTACTCTTTTTAGGATTACCTTTTTCTACGATCTCTCTTGTTACTTTTCTGATCACAGATGATAATTCTCTTTCCAGATTCCTTACCCCTGCTTCACGTGTATATTCCTGAATGACAAGCAATATTATAGGGTCAGGAATTTTGATCATGCTTTCAGTAAGTCCGTGTTCAATAATTTCCTTTGGAATAATATGCTTCTTTGCAATCTGTAATTTTTCAAAATCCAGATAACTTCGCATTTCTATAATCTCCATCCTGTCGAGCAATGGAAGCGGAATATTGTAATAGACATTCGCAGTAGTTATAAACAGCACATTGGAAAGATCATAATCGACATCTAAATAATGATCATTAAATGTTGAATTCTGTTCCGGGTCAAGAACCTCAAGCATTGCGCTCGACGGATCCCCTCTGAAATCACTGCTCATTTTATCAATCTCATCTATAAGTATCACAGGGTTGACGCTGCCTGCTTTTTTCATTGCCTGAATTATCTTACCGGGCATTGAGCCAATGTATGTCCTTCTGTGTCCGCGTATCTCAGCTTCATCTCTCACTCCGCCGACTGAAATCCTGACAAAGTTTCTATTAATAGCGCGGGCAATTGATTTTCCAAGAGAAGTTTTCCCTACTCCCGGAGGTCCGACGAAGCAAAGTATCTGACCTTTCGGGGATTTCTTAATATCTTTGTCATCTAAAAGTTTAAGGACAGCCATAAGTTCGATGATCCTGTCCTTAGCTTTCTCTAGTCCATAATGATCTTCATCCAGAATTTCCTTTGCATGCAGCAGATCAAAATTATCTTCAGTAAAATTATTCCACGGTACGCTTACCATCCAGTCGAGAAAATTTCTTATTACTGAATGATCAGGCGACATTGAAGGAATTTTCTTTAGCTTATTGAATTCATCCATCGCCTTTTTTAATATTGGCTCCGGCATTCCGCTTGTCTCGATCTGTTCGCGAATCTTTATGAGATCCGGATCGGTTTCCATTCCTTCACCAAGTTCGTCCTGAAGAATACGTATCTGCTCCTGTACTATAAACTTCCTCTGATTTTTCTGCATTGTCTGATAGATCTTTGCATCGATCTCTTTTTCCACATTCAGTACTTCCATTTCAGAGCCTAGTATATATAGTATTTCGTAAAACTGTTTGTGAATGTCAGTCAGCTCAAGAATCCTCTGCTTCTTTGCTACGTCAGCATTAATTGTAGATGCAATATAAAAAAGTTTTCTATCCGGCTCTTTTATATTTTCAAATGCAACTATCGTCTCCTGAGGAATTGTCCTGTTCGTATTTACATATTCGGTGAATAATTTTGTAGCCTGTCTGATGAGAGCTTCGAGCTCTGTGTCTTTTTTGAACTGTACATTTAAAACCTCAATCTCGGCTGAAATATATTTATCGTTTTTGAATTTTTTTACTTTCGCTGCTACAAGACCATCTACTAAAACTTTTATAAGTCCGTTGGGAAGTCTGAGAACCTGTATGATCTTTGCTACCGTACCTGTTTTATTCAGATTTTCAAAAGTAGGTTCTTCTATTTTTTCATCAAGCTGTGAAACAAGCATAATGAATTTATCTTTCTCCAGAGAGCTGTTGATAGCGGCTATCGTAGATTCTCTGCCTGCCAGAATCGGAAACATCATATATGGAAATACTACCATATCCTTTAAAGGAAGTACGGGAAGGTCTTTCGGTATTGCAACATTTAAGTCCGGGATATTTGAACTGTTCTGATAAATTACTTCAGAGGAATTTTCATCAATGCTTTCATCTACTTCTGTAAAATCTATTTTTTCTTCTTTGCTTTTTGCCATTATAATTTGTTCGTTAAGTTCTTTTTTTATCTAATTTATATAGAATGGTAATAATATAAAACTACATAGAAATAGTTTCAATCCTAATCTAATAGAGTTGATATAATTGGATATATCCAAAAACGTGAATTTTATTAATATTTACCTATTTGAGTTAATTCAAGACACTCTGTAATAAACACTTTCCGGTAATATCATATTATTCATTTGAGTGGATGAGACCTTCATTCTGGAAATACCGCTCAATCTGATACAGGATTTAATGTTAATAAATAGCTCGTCCATAGAATCTATCAGACTGATATTTTCAGCAGAAATATTTAACTCATTTTTATTAATGATCCTTTTCATGTTATTAAGGATATCAGGACTGCCAATAATTTTCAGTCCGGGTATTCCAAATAAAAGTGACCATTCTTCCTTATCAGGAAATTTTATCCACATTACAAGCGGATATATAAAACCTTCTTTATCGAGACATTCTATCAGTGATTTGCCATACTGATACATCTCTTCCGTGAATTCGTTTTTTGTGTTAATCATAATAAAATAATTTAATTTTTAAAATATTTTTCAAAGAGAAATCCAATTAATATACCGGCTGTATAGCAGACCAGATCACTCCGGAGAAAACTATATCCAAATAATAACCCTGCATATTTTAAATTTCTTATATTATTTAACCATTCTGCCTGATAAAACTGACTGAACTCGATTACAAATGAAAAGATCAACGAAATAATTGCAGTATAAAATATTGTATGTTTTGGAAAAATAAATCTGAATATGAAGAAGACCATTAATGCCCATAAGGTATCACCTGAATAATCTGAAACAAAATCCGGTAACAGTGTTGAATATTTCCTTGAAGCAATTCCGAGTATGATAATAAATACTATCAGCCCCAAATAATAAAACCGCTTTTTGTTCATTATAAATTATCAGAATTATTAAAAAAAGAAATCCAAATTATTATAGAAATCATTTTCTTTACTGAATCTCTTTTGCTGCATCCAAATAACAATTATCTTAGACCTTACTTTCTGTCCATACAAGAATATTAAAAGCATTACTCTCAAATGGATCATCATAAATTAATTCCAGATCAACCTTCATTTCTCCAAAAATTATCAATTCTATTTTTTGATTTCAAATTATCTGAAATTTATTTATTATGAATATAGGAAGGGAAATTTGATAAATTTTCATTTAAGTAAATTTAATTAAACCCATTTTAAATTTATAGTGTCTTAAGTTCAAAACATCTTTCCCCGGCAGTAATACAAAATTTTTAATGTAAAAATAAAATGAAACAACCTTCAGTTTTATTTTTTTGCGATAGGAACTAAATAATGTTATATTTGTACAAGTGCCGAATAAATTTTTAAAATAAAAAAAGATCACCATGAAAACTAAAATCTTTTTGTCAGCGGTGTTGTCTTTACTTCTGTTTGTATTGATCTTCACCTTTGAATCCAAAGCGCAGGAAATACCAAACGAAAGCGGAGACAATAACCAAATATTTGTTGACACGATCGAGACTTCAGAAAATCTTTTAGATTCAAATGAAGTTTACAAACAGCAATTCGAAGAACTTTCAGAAGACGGTGACTGGATCAAAGTTAAAAAGTCCGACTTCATAAAAGAACTCACCGAAGAAACCGGGGAAAACCTTCAATACTATTATTCTGATAATGGAGAATATATTTATGTATGGCAGCCATATGTAGCAGACAATAACTGGAATCCTTACATTGGCGGCAGATGGGTATTTTCATATTACGGATGGACTTGGGTGTCGGATTATGCCTGGGGATGGGGACCTTATAATTACGGCAGATGGTACAGCAGCAGTTATTACGGCTGGGTATGGCTGCCCGGAAATGTATGGGCTGCAAACTGGGTCTCATGGCGGGATTGCGGCGGCTATTATGCCTGGTATCCAACCTGCCCAAGTATCTACTGGTATAGTTATGGAAATGGATATTGCGGAAACACATTATACAGTTATTCCCCTCATAATTGGGTAGTTGTAAAATATTCGGATGTCACAAAGAGAATAGATGAAAAAGTTGTAGGTGATCCGGTTGATAACGTTAACATTCTGAATAATTCCACTAAAATGGATATTTCAACTTACACCGATAAAGAAACAAAAGATTTCAAATATACAGGACCGGATGTTAAACAGGTCACAAAAGAATCCGGAGAAGTGATTACTCCGAAATATGTCTCAATAAATACTACTAAATCCGGAAAATATGATGAGGGAGTAAATTATACTTCCACTAAAAATTCTGTAACCAAATCAGA
>Ga0209477_1001015_pt1 | contig 17215 bp, 12 predicted proteins | sample KloWWTupernatant_FD_187180 | JGI IMG/M metagenome (GOLD analysis project Ga0209477, IMG submission 187180) | Active sludge microbial communities from Klosterneuburg, Austria, studying microevolution and ecology of nitrifiers - Klosterneuburg... | ecosystem: Engineered > WWTP > Aerobic digester >... | reverse complement strand
GCGGGGCACCCGCGGCTTGGTCGAGGCCGACCGCTTCCTGCAGATCTGCCGCGTGCACCGCGTGCTGCCGGGGCCGAAGTTCATCGGCATCCTGGTCGAGGCATGGCGCAACGCCGTGCTCGACGTGTTCCGCGTGCCCTGGAGCGTGCTGCGCTTCGCTACCGGCCTGCTCAAGCCTTCGCCCGGGATCCAGGCCAGCGCCGCGGCCTTCGCCAGCGCGGTGCATTCCGGCAACCAGCCGCCGGTGCCGCCGGAGGAAGGACGCCGCGCGGTGGCGCTGCTCGAACCGGCCTGCGCGCCAGCCGATGCGCAGCGCAGCGCGGAACTCGATGCGCGCTTCACGCCGCTGGCGCCGGTCGACGCGCTGGTGACCGGCGCGGCCGGCTTCCTCGGCCGCGCGCTGGTCGCGGCGCTGCGCGCCCGCGGCCAGCGCGTGCGCGTGCTGCTGCGCAAGCCCGACGCCGCGCTGGCGCGCGACCCGGAGATCCAGGTCGTTTGCGGCGACCTCGGCGAGCCCGCGATCGTCGACCACGCGGTGGCCGGTGCTGCCGTCGTGTACCACGTCGGCGCGGCGATGCGCGGCGGTCCCAAGGCCTTCGAGGCCGGCACGGTCTGGGGCACGCGCAACGTGGTCGAATCCTGCCGGCGCCACGGCGCGCAGCGGCTGGTCTACGTCAGCTCGATGAGCGTGTACGACCACGCCGGCCGCGATCCCGCGCAAACGCTGACCGAAGCCTCGGCGCTGGAACCGCATCCGCAATCGCGCGGCGCCTACACCCAGACCAAGCTCGTCGCCGAGGGCCTCGTGCGCGACGCCATCCGCGAGCACGGCCTGCCCGCGGTGGTCATCCGCCCGGGCCAGATCTTCGGCCCCGGCGCCGAGCGCACCACGCCCAACGGCGTGGTCGGCATCGCCGGGCGCTGGTTCGCGATCGGCGATGGCGAGATGACCCTGCCGCTGGTCTATCGCGACGACGTGGTCGACGCGCTGCTGCGCGCCGCCGAGGCGCCCGAGGCGGTCGGCGGGGTGTTCAACGTGGTCGACCTCGAGCCCTGCACGCGCACCGAGTACCTGCGGCGCGCGAAGCGGCACCTCGGCGCCGAGTTGCGCCTGGTGCGCATGCCGCTGCGGCTGTTCATGGCGCTGGCCTGGGGCGTCGAGCAACTGGGCCGCGTGCTCAAGCGCGACGTGCCGTTGACGCGATACCGGGTGCGCTCGCTGCGGCCGCTGGGCAACTTCGACCAGGGCGCCGCGCGCACGCGCCTGGGCTGGCAACCCCGCGTGGGCCTGCGGCGCGGACTCGACGCCACCTTCGGCCAGGCCGCGGACTGAGCGCGGGCCGCGGCATGCGCATCCTGGTCGTCACCTCGCAGTTCCCGATCGCGGGCGATCCGCAACGTGGCCGCCCGGTCTACCAGACCGTGCGTGAGCTGGCGCGCCAGGCGACGGTGAAGGTGCTCAATCCGGTCGCCACCTATCCGGACTGGGCGCAGCCGCGCAGCTACCTCGCGCGCGCGGCGGGCGCCAATCCGGTCGCCGCGGAGTGCGACGCGGAATACCTGCCCTATCGCACCCTGCCGCTGCTCGGGCGCCCGCTCAACGGCTGGCTGTGCGCGCGCGCGATCAGCGCCCCGGCCGCGGCCTTCCGCCCCGACGTGGTGCTTTCCTATTGGCTGTATCCGGATGCCTGGGGCGCGCAACGCTGGGCGCGGCGCGCCGGCGTGCCGCTGGTGGCGGGCGCGCGCGGCTCCGACATCCGCGTGCGCGATGCGATCAGCCGCCGCCTGACCCGGCCGGTGGTGCGCGGCGCGCGGCGCCTGCTGGTGGTCAGCGCCGATCTCGGCCGGCTCGCGGTGCGCGACTACGGCGCCGACGCCGCGCGCGTGCGCGTGATCCCGAATGGCTGCGATGCGCGCACCTTCCACCTGCGCGAGCGTGGTCCGGCGCGCGCGGCGCTGGGCGTCGAAGACGCGGCCGAACTGGTGCTTTACGTCGGGCGGCTGGTGCCGGAAAAAGGCCTGCGTGAATTGATCGCGGCCACGCGCAGCGTGGCGGCGCAACGCCCAAGGCTGTCCCTGGTCCTGGTCGGCGACGGGCCGATGCGCGGCGAGATCGAGGCCGCGCTGGCCGCAACGCCCTGTGCCGCCGTGCGCCTCGCGGGTCCGCAGCCGCCGGATTCGGTGGCAAGCTGGCTGGCCGCGTGCAACCTGCTCGCGCTGCCCAGCTATTCGGAAGGCCATCCCAACGTGCTGGTGGAAGCGCTCGCCTGCGGCCGGCCGGTCGTGGCAACGCCGGTCGGTGGCATCCCCGAGGTGGTCGACGAAAGCTGCGCGATCATGGTCGAGCCGCGCACGATCGAGCCGCTCGCCGCCGCCATCGCCTCGGCGCTGGACCGGGCGTGGGACGAGCAGACCTTGTCGCGGCGCTATTCGCGCGACTGGTCCGAGGTCGCCACCGACACGCTCAAGGCCTGCGCCGAGGCCATCGCCGACGCGCGCCCCGCCACGACCTGAACCCGATACGATCGAAGCCATGTGCGGAATCGCCGGATTCGCCGGACCCTCCTCCACCCCAGCCGGGGATCGCGCCACGCTCGAGGCGATGATCCACACGCTGAGCCACCGCGGCCCCGACGGCTACGGCTACCGGGTCGAGCCGGGCGTCGGCCTGGCGCATGCGCGGCTTTCGATCATCGACCTTGCCACCGGCGACCAGCCGATCCACAACCCGGCGCAGACCGTGTGGACGGTCTTCAACGGCGAGATCTTCAACTACGTCGAGCTGCGGGCCGAACTCGAGCGCCTCGGGCACCGCTTCTACACCCATTCCGACACCGAAGTGATCGTGCACCTGTACGACCGCTACGGCGACGATTTCGTCCAGCACCTCAACGGCCAGTTCGCGATCGCGCTGTGGGACAACGCGCGCCGCCGCTTCGTGCTGGCGCGCGACCGTGCCGGCATCCGCCCGCTCTACTACACCCGGGCGCGCTCGCGCCTGTGGTTCGGCTCCGAGGTCAAGGCGCTGCTGGCGGCGCTGCCCGAGCGCGCGCAACTCGACCCGCTGGGCCTGGTGCAGGCACTCAACCTGTGGGCGCCGCTGGATCCCGACACCGTCTTCGCAGGCGTGCAGAGCCTGCCGCCGGGCTGCCGCCTGAGCATCGAGGCCGACGGCCGCGAACAGCTCGTGCAGTACTGGGACTGGGATTTCCCGTCACCCGGCGGCATCGAGTACGCGCGCTACGACTCGGTCGATGCGGCCGCCGCCGACCTGCGCGAGCTGCTGGTGGACTCGGTGCGGCTGCAATTGCGCGCCGACGTGCCGGTCGGCGCCTACCTGAGCGGCGGGCTGGACTCCTCGGGCATCGTCGCCCTGGTCCGCGGCTTCACGCAGACGCCGGTCCGCACCTTTTCGGTCGCCTTCGCCGACGCCGAGTTCGACGAGAGCGAGCACCAGATGGCGATGGTGCGGCACCTGGGCACCGAGCACAGCACGATCCGCTGCGAACGTCGCGACATCGGCGCGCTGTTCCCCGAGCTGATCCGCCACACCGAGGCCCCGGTGCTGCGCACCGGGCCGCTGCCGCTGATGATGCTGTCGAAGCTGGTGCGCCAGCAGGGCTACAAGGTCGTGCTGACCGGCGAGGGCGCGGACGAGGTCTTCGGCGGCTACGACCTCTACAAGGAAGCCAAGGTGCGGCGCTTCTGGGCGCGGCAACCCGATTCGAAGTTGCGGCCCCTGCTCCTGCGCCGGCTGTACGGTTACCTGGCCAACTCGCCGGTGAACAACGATGCGCTGGCGCAGTCCTTCTTCGGCAGTGGCATGGAACACCTGGGACGCCCGGTCTTCGCCCACGCGCCGCGCTGGGCCACCGCGCGCCGCGCGCTGGCATTCCTCTCCCCGGCCATGCGCGCGAGCATCGGCGACTGGGACCCGCTGGCCTTCGTCGAGCGCCGCCTGCCGGCCGCGATCGCGAACTGGGGGCCGCTGGCACGCGACCAGTACGTGGAGGCCAAGACGCTGCTGGCCGGCTACCTGCTGTCCTCGCAGGGCGATCGCGTCGGCATGGCCAACTCGATCGAGGGCCGCTTCCCCTACCTCGACCATCGCCTGATCGAGTTCGCCAACCGCCTGCCCGAGCACTACAAGATCCGCGGCCTGCGCGAGAAGCACGTGCTGCGCCGCGCGCTGGCCGGCCTGCTGCCCGAGGACATCCTGCAGCGGACCAAGCAGCCCTACCGCGCGCCCGACAGCATGAGCTTCTTCCACGACGGCGAGCCGCTGGACTACGTGGCCGAGCTGCTCGGCGGCGAACGGATCCGGGCCGCGGGCTACTTCGACGCCGGCGCGGTGGGCAAGTTGCTGGACAAGTGCCGCGCCGGGCGCGCGAGCGGCTTCGCCGACAACCAGGCCTTCGTCGGGATCCTGTCCACGATGCTGCTCGACCAGCACTTCGTGCGGCGGACCTAGCGCGCGGCGGGAGTGCAGCGCCGCGGTCGCGCATGAGATGCGCTCCTACATCGCTACGCCCCTGTAGGAGCGCATCTCATGCGCGACCGCACCCTGCGGACCGCGATGCCATTGGCTATGGCGCCGGCACCAAGCCCACCCGCAGCAGCTTGCCGTTGTCGGAGTCGGTCAGGACGTAGAGATAACCATCCGGCCCCTGGCGCACGTCGCGGATGCGTTCGTGCATCGCGGTCAGCAAGCGCTCCTCGTGCACGATGCGATCGCCATCGAGTTCGAGCCGGATCAGCGCGCTGCCGACCAGCGCGCCGATGAACAGGTTGCCGTTCCAGCCCGGCATGCGATCGCCGGCGTAGAAGGCCATGCCGCTCACGCCCGGCGACTTCTCCCAGACGTAGTGCGGCGGCTCCATGCCCGGCGCCTCGCGCCCCACCGCGCCCGGCACCGGCTGGCCCGAATAGTCGACGCCATGCGTCACCAGCGGCCAGCCGTAGTTCTTGCCGGCCTCCGGCAGGTTGATCTCGTCGCCACCCATGGGCCCGTGCTCGTGCGTCCACAGGCGTCGCGTGACCGGGTGCAGGGCCGCGCCCTGCATGTTGCGGTGGCCGGTGGACCAGATCTCCGGGCGCGCGTCGTCGCGGCCCACGAAGGGGTTGTCGCCGGGAATCGCGCCATCGGGGTGGATCCGCACCAGCTTGCCCTGCAGCTTGGCCAGGTCCTGCACGTGCTTGGCCTGGCGGTTGTCGCCCTGCGTCACCCAGAGCAAGCCATCGTCGTCGAACACCAGGCGCGTCCCCACGTGCGTGCCCGCGGACAGCTTCGGCTCCTGGCGGTAGACCACGCGCAGGTCGACCAGCGCGTCGTCCTCGAGCCGGGCGCGCGCCACGGCCGTGCCGCACAGGTTGCCGCGCAGGCTGGGCTCGGCATAGGCCAGGTACACCAGGTGATCGGATCCGAACTGCGGCGACAGCGCGACGTCGAGCAGGCCGGCCTGTCCGTCGCGGTAGACCTCGGGCACGCCGGCCAGCGGCGCCGAGACCGCGCCCTCGGCGCCGATCCGGCGCAGGAAGCCCGGCCGCTCGGTCACGAGCATCGAACCATCGGGCAGGAAGGCCAGGGCCCAGGGATGGACCAGCCCGGTCACCAGTTCGGTGACCTGGACCTGGCCACGCTCGCTCGCGTACGCGGTGGTGCGGCCGGGCGCGGCGGCCTGCGGCTGGCTGGGTGCGGCCGGCGGCTGCCGATGACAACCCAGCGACACCAGGGTGAAGGCGATCAACAGGCAACGGTTCACGGTTGCGGCTCCCGGGCGGCGATCGCGGCCGAAGATACTGCCTGCCGCGCCGCGGGGAAACCGCCGCGGCCGATCACGCCCGGGTCGTGGCGACCAGCATCCCCCCCGGCTTCGGGCATAATCAACGTCTTTGAATCGGGGGATTCCGCAGTGTCCATGCCGCAACGCGCGTTGGTCAGGAAATTCATCCTCGGCAACTTCCTCTTCACCGAGGACGATGCCGCGCTCAAGGACGCCGACTCCCTGATCCGCTCGGGCGTGGTGGACTCCACCGGGGTGCTGGAACTCATCACCCACCTGGAGGAGTCGCTGGGCATCCGCGTGCCGCCGGAAGAGATGGTGCCGCAGAATTTCGATTCGGTCGACGCGATCTGCGCCTACCTCGCGCGCAAGGTCCCGGCCTGACCCGCGCCATCGAGCGATGACCACCCTGCTGGCGAAGCTCGCGCGGAACGCCGCTGGCGATCCCCGACGCATCGCGCTGGTCGACGGCGAGCGGCGCGCCAGCTACGGCGAGTTGTGGGACGCGGCGCGCCGCTTCGCCGCCGCGCTGGCGGCACGGGGCGTCGGCGCGGGCGACCGCGTGGCGGTGCTGCTGCCGAATTCCCTCGAGGCCGTCGCCGCCTGCTACGGCACCTGGTTGGCGCGGGCGGTGATCGTGCCGCTCAACGTGCAGGCGCGCGCGCGCGACTATGCGGCGTGGCTGGCCCACGCGCGGCCCGCCCTGCTCGTGCACGAGGCCGGCAGCACCGAAGTCGACGCCGCGATCGCAGCGGCCGGACTGGCCGCGATGGCGCGCATCGCGGTCGGCGCCGCGGTCGAGGGCGTCCCCGGCTGGGACGATGCGGTCGCCGCGACGGCGCCCGCCGACGACGTGCCCGCGGCGCGCGACGACGCGCTGGCGCAACTCCTCTATACCTCGGGCACCACCGGCAGCCCCAAGGGCGTGATGCTCACCCACGCCAACCTCGCGGCCAACGTCGCGGCGATCGTCGCCTACCTGGAGCTCGCTGCCGGCGACAGCATCGTCAGCGTGCTGCCGTTCTACTACTCGTACGGCTCTTCGGTGCTGCACACCCACCTGTGGGCGGGAGCGCGTGTCTGCCTGGAGCCGAACCTGGTCTTCCCGCACCTGGTGGTCGAGCGCCTCGCGCGCGAGCGCGCTACCGGTTTCTCCGGCGTGCCCTCGACCTACGCCCTGCTGCTCGACCGGGTCGACTTCGCGCCGCACGATCTCTCGGCGCTGCGTTATCTCACCCAGGCCGGCGGGGCGATGTCGCCCGCGCTCACGGCGCGCCTGCGCGCGACCTTTCCGCAGGCGCGCGTGTACGTGATGTACGGCCAGACCGAGGCAACCGCGCGCCTCACCTGGCTGCCGCCGGAGCGCCTTGACCAGAAGACCGGCTCGGTCGGGATCCCGCTCGACGGCGTCGAACTCGCGGTGCGGCGCGAGGACGGCGGGGCGGCCGCGACCGACGAGCCGGGCGAGGTCTGGGTCCGCGGACCCAACGTCATGCAGGGCTACTGGCAGAACCCGCAGGCCACGGCCGAAGTGCTGCGCGACGGCTGGCTCAGGACGGGCGACGTCGGCCGGCTCGACGCCGACGGCTACCTGTGGCTGTCCGGCCGCCGCAGCGACATGATCAAGACCGGCGCCCACCGCGTGCACCCGCAGGACATCGAGGAGGCGATCTCCGAGTTGCCGGCGGTGGCGGAGGTCGCGGTGGTCGGCGTCGACGACGCGGTGCTGGGCCAGGTGGTGAAGGCCTGCATCGTGCGCGGCGGCGAGCTCAGCGCAGACCAGGTCAAGGCGCATTGCCGCGCGCGCCTGGCGCCATACAAGATCCCGAAGCACGTCGAGTTCCTGGCGGCGCTTCCGAAGACCGCGTCGGGCAAGGTCCGCCGGTTCGAACTCATCAACGCCATCGCACCGCAGGGGGCAACGTGACGCGACTCGACTGGAACGTGCTGGACCTCGACTACGAACAGGAGGCCACCCGCATCTGCGCGCGGCTGCGCGAGATCCTGGCCCGCACCCTGCACCGGCGCGGCATGGTCGTGGCGATTTCCGGCGGCATCGACAGCTCGACCTGCCTCGGGCTGGCGGTGCGCGCGCTGGGCGCCGACAAGGTCTACGCGCTGATCCTGCCCGAGCGCGACTCCAGCGACGACAGCGCGGCGCGCGCGCGCATCCTCGCCGACCACCTCGGGGTGCGGACCCAGACCCACGACATCGAGCCGGCGCTGGCCGCGATCGGCTGCTACGAGCAGCGCGACGCCGCGGTGCGCCGCGTGCTGCCCGGATACGGGCCCGGCTGGCGCTTCAAGATCGTGATCGCCGGCGGCCGCGACGGCGGGATCAACTACTTCCGCCTGGTGGCGAAATCGCCCGATGGCGTCGACCACGACGTGCCGCTGCCGCTGGCCGAGTACCTCGCCATCGTCGCCGCGACCAACTTCAAGCAGCGCATCCGCAAGAACCTCGAGTACTTCCATGCCGATCGGCTGAACTACGCGGTCACGGGCACGCCGAACCGGCTCGAGTACGACCAGGGCTTCTTCGTCAAGAACGGCGACGGCGCGGCCGACGTCAAGCCGATCGCGCACCTGTACAAGAGCCAGGTCTACGGCATGGCGCGCCACCTCGGCCTGCCCGAGCGGGTCTGCGCCGCGGTGCCGACCACCGACACCTACAGCCTCGCCCAGGGCCAGGACGAGTTCTACTTCGCCCTGCCCTACCGCTCGATGGATCTCGCGCTGTGGGCGCTCAACCACCAGGTACCGGCGGCCGAGCTCGCGCGCGTGCTCGACATCGGCCTGGCCGCCGCCGAGGCGGTGTACGCCGACATCCAGGCCAAGCGCCGCACCACGCGCTACCTGCACCTGGCGCCGGTGCTGGCGGGCGACGTGCCGGAGCTGGACCTGCACCCGTGAGCGAGGACCCGCCGCTGCCGCCCTACCTGGTCGAGGCGGGCGATGTCACGCGCGATCGCGAGACCGTGCTCGCGGTCTGGCGCGGCAACCTCGGCGACCCCGCGCGGATGGGAACCAAGTACGACTGGTTCTACCGCGACTGCCCGTATGGCGCGCCGTTGTTGTGCATCCTGCGGCACCGGGCGAGCGGCGCCGCCGTGGGCGTGGCGGCGGCCGGGCCGCGCAACATGCAGGCAGGCGGCCGCGCCTTGCGTGCCGGCGTGCTGGTCGACATGGCGGTCATGCCGGAACACCGCAGCCTGGGACCTGCGCTGGTCCTGCAGCAGGGACTGCTGGAGGCCGCGGCGCAGCGCTTCGACCTGGTCTACGGTTTTCCCAATCCGAAGGCGGTACCGGTCTTCAAGCGCGTGGGCTATACGCAGCTGGCCGACATGGTCCGCTATGCGCGGGTGCTGCGCCACGCGCGCTACCTCGAGCGCCGGATGCCGCGCCTGCTGGCGCGGCTGGCGGGACCGCTGGTCGACATCGGCGTCGCCTGCGGCGACGCCTGGCGCCGCCGCGGCGATCCGGCCTGCGCCGCGGCCTGGGTCGAGCGCCTGGGCGAGGACGCCGACGCGCTGTGGGCAGCCGGCAAGCCGCCGGCCGCCGCGCTCGCGGTGCGCGACCGTACCTTGCTCTCGTGGCGCTTCGACCGCGGACCGGTGCCGCCGACCCGCTACCTCGAAGTGCGCAACCGCGGCGACGGGACCTTGCGGGCCTGGTTCGCCTGCCAGGTCGAGGACCGCATGCTGCATGTCGGCGACTACTGGTCCCGCGACGGCGCGAATGGCGCCGGCCGCGCCGCGATCGAGGCGCTGCTGCTGGCCGCGCGCCGCGACGGGCATGTCGCGGTGTCGGTACAGTTGGCGGGCGCAGCGCCAGCGCTGGCAGGCTGGCTCGGCGCCGGCTTCCAGGCGCGTGGAAGTCGGCCGGTCTACGGACGCTGGTTCGACCGCGCGATGCCTGCACCCGGCCTGCAGCTGACCGCGGCCGACGAGGACGAGTGAAACCCGTGCCGCGACGACCGCGGCGCCTGCGAGGAACCACCATGCCGATCCGCCCGTTGTGCACGCTGTGCGGCCTGCTGTTCGTGCTCGGGACGACGACCGCGACGGCGCAGCTGCCGCCCGAGCCGAGCGGCCCGCACCCGCGCCTGTTCAACGAGCCCGGCACGGTCGAACGGCTCAGGGAACTGGCCGGCACCCGCGGCAGCGCGGTCGCGCGCGCGGTCGCCGATTGCCGCGAGATCGCCGGCGCGCCCGGACGCTTCGGCCGCGATGGCTACATGGGGCTGGACTGGGCCCGTTCCCTGCAGACCTGCCTGGTCGCGTGGCGCGCCACCGGCGAGGATCGGCATGCCGAGACCGCGCTCATCTATTTCAAGGCGCTGCTCGACGACCGCACCACGGTCGGCGACGGCAAGGGCGGCGACAAGTCGGCGTCGCGCGACAGCGGCTACGCGATCCGCGCGCTCGGGCCCTACACCGCGCTGGCCTATGACTGGCTCCACGACCATCCCGGCATGGACGAAGCCCTGCGCGCGCGGGCGCGCCAGCGCTTCAAGGCCTGGACCAGCTGGTACGTCAAGGAGGGCTACCGCGCCAGCCATCCGGGCAACAACTACCACGCCGGCTACGTCGCCGCGGCGACGCTGATGGCGATCGCACAAGGTGGCGAGGCCGGACCGGATGGCGCGCGCCTGTGGGAAAAGGTCGTCGACCAGATCTTCGGCGAGCAGTTGTTGCCGGCTGCGCGCGACGGCGTGCTGGCCGGCGGCGACTGGGGCGAGGGCTGGCAGTACGCGCCGCTCAGCGTGGCGGAATACGCGCTGGCGGCGCGTGCGGTGGCGGCGCAGGGCGTCGACGTCGCGCCGATGGGCCAGTGGCTCGAGGACCTGTTCCTGCGCCACGTCTACGCGATGACGCCGACCGGCGAGCGCACGCTGGTGGTCGGCGATACCCAGTCGCACGTGCCGCACATCCACGTCAACCGGCTCACGCTGGAAGCGGTGCTGGTCGGGCCGGCGCCGCCGCAGGCGCAGCGGTGGGCGCGCGCCGAGATCGAGCGCATCGGCGACTTCGAGTCCGATGACCTCAAGTACGTGCTCTACACCGCGCTGGCCGAGGCGAATCCGGCGCCGGCGGAGCCGTTCCCGCGCGACCGGATGGGCACTGCGTACTTCGCCTCCGGCACCTCGATCCTGTACGCGCGCTCGGGCTGGGACAAGGGCGCGATCTGGTTCGCCGCGTTCTGCTCCCCGACCATCGACGTCGACCACCTGCCGCCCAACGCCGGCAATTTCGTCCTTTCGCGCGGGCGCGACCACGCGATCGTCGATCCCTCGCCCTATGGCAGCCTGTCGAGCCTGACCAGCAACGCGCCATCCGTGGAGGCCCCGGGGCAACCGGACGGCTACGTGCCGAGCCAGACCTTCTGGAGCGTCGATACCGGATTCCGCTGGAAGTTCGGCCTGCCCGGTGGCGCCCTGCTGGCGCGCTGCGACTATGCCGACCAGTACCGCTTCCGCGAAGTTGCCAGCCCGATCAAGCTCGCGCTGCGCGATTTCATCCTGCTGCCGTACCGCGACGGAAGCGGCGCCGAGTCCGCGACCCTGCTGGTGCTCGATCGCGCGCGCACGCGCGATCCCGCCCATGGCCTGCACCTGCGCTTCCGCACGCCGGTCGAACTCGACCAGATCGGCAATGGCGGCGCCGCCAAGCTCAAGGACAGCCAGGTCTCGATCCTGCGGCTGGCCGGATCGGGCGGCGACACCCAGGTGGCGCGCCAGGAAGGCGGCGACTGCTTCAACGACCAGAAGTACACGCGCGGCAACTGCGACGCGGCGCGCTTCGACATCGGTGAGGTGCGGCTGGTCGTCCCCGGCACCGAGGCCGACGCCACGTTCGAGATCGACGTCGCGCCCATCACCAGCGCGACGCCCAAGGCCACTGCGTTGTCGGCCACCGGCGGGCGGGCATGGCTGGTCGAGCGCGGCGGCGCGCGCTGGGTGGTCGCGGAGACGGCGGGTGCGGAGCCGTTGACCTACCGGGCGCCGCTGCAAGGCGCGACCCACGTCGTGCTGCCAGCCAAGGCCGAGGGTGCCGCGACCCTGGCCGTCGACGTGCTCGCCACCATGGACGACTGCCGGATCAGCATCGGCGGCGACAGCGGGCGCAAGCTCCCGGGCAACCCGCTGGTGTTCGCGACCGGCGCGGAGTGCGCCGTGCAGGAAGTGCCACGCACGCCGGTGCCCGGCGACGTCGAGGGCCTCAGGCGAGCAGGCGCTGCGGCCGCCGGAACAGGTACAGCGCCAGCCGGTCCGGCCTGAAGCGGCCGTCGGCATCGGCCACCGCGCCGGTCTCGAATCCGAGCCGGCCCAGCAGCCAGCCCGGCGCGGGACCGGCCGGATTCAGCACCGGCACGCTGGTGAAGACCAGCTCGTAGCCCGCCGCCTGCGCGCGACGGGCGATGTCGGCGTCATAGCGGCCGTGCGGGAACGACATGGTCGACGGCGCGGCCGCGGCCGGCAGCCGCGCGGCGACCTGCGCCCGCGCACCGCCCAGCTCCGCGTCGAGGTCGTCCGCGCGCGGCAAGGGCTCGTGGGTCTTGCCGTGCAGGCCGATGTCGACGCCGCCGCGCAGCAGCACGGCCAATTCGGCGCCATCGACCATGCTGCGGTGCCCGTCGTCCAGCCGTGGCTCCAGCGCGGCCAGCACGCGCTCGCGCGCTGCCCGCGGCAAGGACTCCAGTTCGCCGATCAGGTGGCGCAGGCTCGCGTTGTCGTTGCCAGGCGCGGGCGCCGCGGCCGTCCCCTCGGCGACCAGGGCCTGCTGCAGGTCGGCGGTGCCCAGCCGGCCCAGCCGCCAGGCCGACACCAGCTGCTCCTGGTAGAAGGGGCGGCGCCGGTCGATGGCATCGGCGACCACGAACAGCAGGCCCGGCATGCCGGCGGCCTGCAGGCGCGGCAGCGCGAACTCGACGTTGTCGGCCCAGCCGTCGTCGAAGGTGATCAACAGCGCCCGCGACGGCAGTGGCGCGCCACCCCGGCGCGCGGCCAGCACCTGGCCCGCGCCGACCACGTTGAAGTGCCGGCCGAAGAAATCGAGGCAACGCGCGAACAGGTCCGCGGCCAGGGTGTAGTCCGGGTCGCAGCTGGACCAGCGCGGGTCGCCCGGATCGAGCACGCGATGGAACATGATCACGGTCAGGGTGCGCCGGTTGCGCAGCCGGTGGTACAGGCCGAGCAGGCCGCTACCATAGAGCAGCTTCTTCACCAGATCGGAAAGCATGGCTAAGGACGTCGCGGTTTCGGCCATCATACCAACCTGGAACCGGCGCGAGCTGGTGCTGCGCGCGCTGGAATCGGTGCTGGCGCAGACGCGCCCGGTGGACGAGATCATCGTGGTCGACGACGGCTCGACCGACGGCACCGGCGCGGCCATCGCCGCCCGCCATGGCGAGCGCGTGCGCCACGTCTGGCAGGAGAACGCCGGGGTCTCGGCGGCGCGCAACCGCGGCATGGAACTCGCGCGCGGCCGCTACTTCGCCCTGCTCGACAGCGACGACGAATGGCTGCCGGACAAGACCCGCCTCCAGCTCGAGTTCCTCGAGGCGCGCCCCGCCTACGGCATGGCCCTGTGCGACGTGGTGCGCATGGACGCCGCGCACCGCGAGATCGAGGTGTTCCGGCGCCGCGAACTCATTCCCGAGGACGGCATGGTGCTGCGCTGGGTCCTGCGCGAGCCTGCACTGGTGCCGGCCTCCGTGATGCTGCGCCGGGAAGCCTGGGCCGAAGTCGGCGGCTTCGATACCACGCTGGCCACCGGCGAGGATCTCGACTTCCACCTGCGCATCGCCCGTCGCTGGCCGATCGGGATCGTCGAACAGCCATTGGTCCGCGCCATGCGCGGCCACGACGGCCTGTCGAGCCTGTCGCGGACCTACGACGACTACGTGCGCGTGATCGAACGCGCGGTCGCCGCGGCCAAGGGCCTGGTGCCGGATGCCGATCGCGACGCCGCGCTGGCCGGGGCCTATCGGCGCAATGCGCGCGGCCTGATCTTCCAGCGCCGCTGGCGCGACGCCATGGACCTCGCGCGCAAGGCCTGGCGACTCGATCCGTCGCGGCGCGGCGACGTGCTGTCGCTGCTGCCGCTGGCCGGCCGGCGCGCGCTCGGCGCGATGCTGCGTCGATCGTAGTGCGCGTTCCCGCCGCGGCGGGAACGCGGCCGCGGATCAGCGCCGCCGCCAGATGATCGCGGCGTAGTAGCGCGTTTCGTCGAACTCGTTGGTCGGTTCGTTGCTGCTGCGGTCGGCCTGGCTGGCTTCCAGGTTGAGGTCGAGGTTGCGCAGGATGCTGTAGCTGAAGCGCAGTCCGTATTCGTCCTCGCGGCTGTCGAGGTCGGCCTCGGTGAAGTCCTCCCAGTCCATGTTGGCGAACACGCCCACGGACATGAGCGGCGAGATCCGGTAGTCGAGCGTGGCCAGGACCCCGTGGTTCTGCTGGTTGAGGAGCTGGTTGTTCTCGTAGTCCTCCTCGGCGTAATAGCCGGAGGCGCGCAGCGTGAAACGCTCGCCCAGGCGCGTGTAGCCCAGCGTGAGCGTGTCTTCCTCGTACACGTCCGAGCCCACGGTCGCGGTGCCGCCGCCCTCGCCCACCGCCTGCGGCAGCAACAGCGCGTCCGCATTGGGGATCGCGGAAGCGAGGTCGCTGGCGGTATCCGACAGCTGGTGCTCGATCGACGCATCGAAGGTCGAGATCGGGGTCACCGCGACTTCGGCGCCGAATCGCGCCAGCGGCCCGTCGCGGGTGTCGAGGTCGTCGAAGTCGACCCAGTTCCAGCCGACGTCCAGGTGCAGCGTGGTCCGGGTGGAGCGCCAGTCGTAGCCGCCGAAGATCGAATAGCGGTCGAAGTCGGGCGCGGTCGGCGTGGGGTCATCGAGGCTGACCGTCTCGGCCGTGCCGTTGACCGACAGGGCGGAGACCTCGCTGATGTCGCGCAGCAAGCGTGCGTCGAAGGCGAAGCGGTCGCTGTTGAAGTCGTCCGCCTCCTCGGCGTAGGTATTGATGTAGCGTACGCGCGCGCGACCGGTCATGGCCTCGGAGAACCGGTACAACAGGGTCGGCCCGGTCGAGAACACGTTGGTGTTCTGCACGTTGTCCGGGCTCTGGGTCGCGAAGACGTCGATCGGCTCCTGCGTCGTGTAGTTGTCCAGCGACCAGAGCCAGCGCTCGGGCTGGATCGACCACAGCAGGTTGACGCCCGCATTGGCGATGAAATTCGAGTCGAGCTCGTCGGTGGTGTAGTAGTCGTAGCCGAAGGAGCCGACGATGTTGGCGCGCAGGGTGTCGCCTTCCTCGGTGGCGGCGATGTCGAAGAACGGCGTGATCGTATTCCCCGAGATGGGATCGAAGGCCGTGCGCACGATGTTGTCGCTGTGCTCGTAACCCAGCCCCAGCGACCAGTCGATGTCCCAGGCCCGCGCCGGCATCGCGCCACCCGCCAGCGCCAAGGCCACCGCCGCGCAAATCGTCGAGCGTTTCATCGCCATCGCCCCCCTGCCGGCAGCGCGCCTCAAGGCACGCCGTTGAACACCACGCCCGCCAGCCGGCCGGGCTCGAGTACAGCCACCGATTCCTTGATCGCGGTCACGGTGTCGACGCCGTAGCCGGCCACGATCACCGCCGTGTCGGCCAGTTCGGACAGGATGCGCGCGTCCGGTGAAGCGCCGATGGGCGGCGCGTCCAGGACCAGGTAGCGGTCGGGATAGCGGCCGCGCAGCAGGTCGACCAGCCCGCGCATGCGGTACGAGGTGAAGTACTCGCCGCTGGCCTCGCGGCGTTCGCCGGCCGGGATCAGGCGCAGCCGCGGCACGCCGGTCGGGTAGATCACGTGGTCGACGCCGATCGAGGGATGGTCGAGGAAGTCGGTCAGGCCGCCGTTCTCGGGCCGCACGCCCAGGCGCTCGTGCAGCACCGGCTTGCGCAGGTTGCAGTCGATCAGCAGCGCGGTCTTGCTCTCGTCGAAGGCGAAGGCCGCGGCCAGGTTGGCGGCGACGAAGCTGGCCCCGCTGCCGGCGCTGACGCCCGCGACCAGGGTGATGAAGTTGCGCCCGCGGCCGTGCGCGAGCAACTGGGTGCGCAGGTCGCGGAACACGTCGGCCTGGCGCCGCGCCCCCATGTCGTGGCGGATGATGCCGCGGGCGTCGAGTTCGCGCGCGGACTTCGGCGCCGGCTCCGACATGCGCGAGATCATCTCGCGCGAGGCCTGCTGCACCTGCAATGCGCGGCCGGCGTCGCGGACCGGACGCACGACCTCCGGCCGTTCGTGCGGCTCGTCCGGCGGTGGTCGGTTGGTTTCGGCCTCGTTCGGCATGCTCAAAGCGCCCTCGAATAGCGCAACCAGCCCACGAAGGCGTAGGCACTGAGTGTCAGCACCACGACCGCCACGGCGGCCGCGGTCCGCCAGCGCTCGCGCCGGCGGTGCTGGTCGTTGAGGTGGCGCGGGACGCTGACCAGCAACGGCACGTTGAGTTCGCGCGACAACTCCGCCGCGGAACGCACCCGCGGATCGACCTTGGTGGCGAGGAAGACCAGGCCCAGCGGCAGCGCAACCCCGAGGCCGAGCCCGGCCAGCACGAAGTGCATGAAGCGCAGGCCGGACGGGATCTGCGGCAGCACCGCCGGCTCCTGGATGCGGAAGGTCAGCCCGCGGTGCTCGGCATCGAGGCTCATCGACACGCGCGCGTTCTCGCGCCGGCGCAGCAGGTCCTGGTAGACGTCGCGGTTGACCTCGTAATCGCGGGTCAACTCCGCCAGCGTGGCCTCGGAGTCGGCGACCCGGCGGCCGCGCTCGAGCTCGCTCTCGAGCAGGGCCTCGTTCTCGGCCACGCGCGCGCGCAGGGCGGCTGAATTCGCGCGCACCGTCGACTGTTCGCTGCGCAACTGCTGGTACAGCGGGTTGATCGACACCAGGTTGCTGTTGCCGCTGCCGCCGCCTGCCTGCGAGGCCTCGCGGCGCGCGGTCTCGGCGACGATCTCGTTCTGCAGGTCCTCGAGCTGGTGGCGGACCCGGATCACGTCCGGATAGTCGTCGGTGTAGGACAACAGCAGGCGATCGAGTTCGGCCTGCAGCTCTACCACGCGCGTGCGGTACTGGCTCTCGCGGCCCTGGCTGGCGCTGATCTCGGCCTCGCCCTCGAGCTGCTCGGTGACCGTCCGATCGCGCATCTGCAGCTCCGACAGCTCGGTCTGCGCGGTCTCGATGCGCTGGCGCAACTCGCCGATGCGGGTGTTGACGTCGGTCGCGGTGCCCGGGCGCGCGTCCTGGTTCTCGGCGCGGAACTCCTTGAGCCGGTCCTCGGCGCCAGTCAGCTTGCGGTGGTACTCCTCGACCCGCGCGGCGATGAACTCGTAGGCCTCGCGGCTCTCGCGCTCCTTCGCCGCCAGGCTCTCCGAAATGAACATCTCGGCGAACTTG
>Ga0209477_1001008_pt1 | contig 17267 bp, 12 predicted proteins | sample KloWWTupernatant_FD_187180 | JGI IMG/M metagenome (GOLD analysis project Ga0209477, IMG submission 187180) | Active sludge microbial communities from Klosterneuburg, Austria, studying microevolution and ecology of nitrifiers - Klosterneuburg... | ecosystem: Engineered > WWTP > Aerobic digester >... | reverse complement strand
ACGGTCGCGTTCTCCTGGGACGAGATCATCGCCGCCTGGTTGCGCTCGTCGATCTCGTCGCGCGAGTCCGTCGGGGCGAAGACCTCCTCGACGGGGCTGACGGTGCGGCCGGGCTCCACCCAGCCGCGCACCACGTCCGCGATCGTCACGGGGTAGTCGGGCCCGCCCGAGACGGAGACCGTGGTGAGCAGCAGCTCCCCCGTCGCCGGGAAGACGGGCGCTCCGGAGATCTCGATGAGCGGGACGCCGTCCTGCTCGCCGAGAGTGTTGCGCGTGGGGCCGGGGCCGCTGATCGCGTACGGCACGGGCATCGCCCCGGCGGCGGCGACCAGCAGCGCGGTCCCCACCGTGGCGACGGCCAGCGTGATCGCGCGGGCGGTGAGCGCCGGGGGCTGGGCGTCGGTGTCGGTCACCGGGACATCATCCCCTCACCTCCCGGGCGCGCGCCGCACCGGACGGGGCCGCGGGGTGCGCCCTGGGCGAACCGCGCCGGTTCACCCCGCGCCGGCCCACCGGTTGTGGCTACCGTGGGAGGCCCCGCACCGTGCCCCAGGAGCCACCATGAGCACGCCCCCACCCGAGCCCGGCCTCCCCGCGCCGTTCGAGGCCCTGCTGCGCCAGCTGCTCGGCCCCGATGCCGATGCCGTCATCGCCGAGCTGTCCGAGAACGGCATCGGCGGCATGACGGGCCCCGACGGCACGCCGATGGACCTGGGCGCGCTCGCCGCTGCTGCCGGGCTGCCGGACGACCCCGCCGCGCTGGCACAGATGGTCGACCAGGTGCGCCGCCTGCTGACGTCGAGCTCCGGCCCGGTGAACTGGGACCTGGCGCACGACCTCGCCCGGCAGACCGCCGTCGAGCAGGGTGACCCGTCGGTCGCCGACGCCCAGCGCCGCGAGGTGGCCTCGGCCGTCCAGGTCGCGGAGCTCTGGCTCGACCCGGCGACCGACCTGCCCCCCGCCGGGGGACCGGTCCGCACCTGGAGCCGCTCGGAGTGGGTGGAGCACACCCTGCCGCGCTGGCGCACGCTGGCCGAGCCGGTCGCGCTGTCCGTCGCGGACGCCCTCGCCGCAGCGCTCGCGGCGCAGGCGCCCGAGGCGCTGACCGCCGAGGGTGAGGGCGGCGCCGGCCCGATGCTGCGCCAGCTGGGCGGCGCGGTGTTCGGCATGCAGCTGGGCCATGCCGTCGGGTCGCTGTCGCGCGAGGTGTTCGGCACCACCGACATCGGCGTGCCGCTCATGGACGGCCCGGGCGTCGCCCTCGTCCCGCGCAACATCGCCGAGTTCGCTGAGGGTCTTGACGTCCCGGCCGACGAGGTGCGGCTGTTCCTCGCCGTGCGCGAGGTGGCGCACGACCGCCTCTTCACGCACGTCGGCTGGCTGCGCGGGCACCTGCTCGGCGCGGTCGGCTCGTACGCGCGCGGCATCGCCATCGACACCGACGCGCTCGAGGAGGCCGTCCGCGCGATCGACCCGACCGATCCCCGCGCGATCCAGGAGGCGCTGTCCGGTGGCGTCTTCGCGATGAGCACGACCCCCGTCCAGCAGGCGGCCCTGCTGCGGCTGGAGACCGCACTGGCCCTCGTCGAGGGCTGGGTGGACGAGGTCAGCGCCGCCGCGGCGGCCCCGCACCTGCCGCACACGGGCGCGCTGCGCGAGATGATGCGCCGCCGCCGCGCCGCGGGCGGTCCTGCGGAGGACATCTTCGCCACGCTCGTGGGTCTCGAGCTGCGGCCCCGCCGCTCGCGGGACGCCGCACGCCTGTGGGCGCAGATCGCCGCCGACGGTGGCATCGGCGCCCGCGACGCGGTCTGGGACCACCCCGACCTGCTGCCGACCGCGGAGGACCTGGACAGCCCCGAGGGCTACACCGCGCGCCGGGCGGCCGCGACGGCCTCGCACGCGGACGTCGACCGTGCCCTCGCGGAGATCTTCGGCGAGGACGCTCCGCCGACCGACTGAGGCCGGTGGCCCGGTCTGCTCAGAAGAGCTGGCCGTCGGGGGCGGGGTGCGTGGCCACGTCGCCGTCGAGCGCGTCACTGTCGCGATCGTCACCGTCGCGAACGTCGTCGTGCTCGCCGTCCTGGTGCTCCCCCTCGCCCTGCGTCCCGCCGTCGACAGCGAACGCGTGCCCGTCGAGGAACCCGCGCGCCCGCTCCGTGCGCGGGTAGGCCTCGACCAACGCCCAGAACTCCGGGCCGTGCCCGCCGTGGAGCAGGTGCGCCAGCTCGTGCAGGATGACGTAGTCGAGCACCCAGGCTGGCATTCCCTGGAGCCGGGTCGAGATCCGGATCCGCCCGTCCGCCGGCGTGCAGGACCCCCAGCGCCGGCCCTGCCGGGCGGACCACACGATGCTCGAGGGGCGAGCGCGACCGCCGAGGTACCGGTCGGACAGCTCGCGGGCGCGCGCCTCGAGCCGCTCGTCGGACGGGCGGCGGCGCTGATCCTGGACCGTGAGGCGGGTGACCATCACCCGGACCCACTCGCGCTCCTGCGCGCGGGTGAACCGGGCGGGGATCGCCACGACCATGCGGCCCCCCTCGCGGAAGGCCGTCACGGTGCGCACACGCCGACGGCTGCGGCGGACCTCGACCTGCTCCAGGGCTGCGGTCACGGCCTCGTCGAGCGAGCGGGGCGCGTTGTCGGGCACGGCAGCACGCTAGCCCCCGGCGCCGACAACGGGGCCCGCGGGCACGGACGCGGCGCGCCGAGGGGCGCCGCGTCCGGCGCGGGACCGGCAGGCCACTACGCTGAGCGGTGCACGGTGACGCCCGGCCGACCGGCCGAGGCTCATCCAGCCGGCCGGTCGATCAACGTCCGGCACGCAAGCCTTCTGAACGGAGATACCTCATGGCCGACGAGACCTACAAGGGCGAGTTCTACTGCGTGAAGTGCAAGGAGAAGCGTGAGGCCGAGGGCAACGTCGTCGTCGCCAACGGTCGTCGCATGGCCAAGGGCGTCTGCCCCGTCTGCGGCACCAAGCTGAACCGGATCCTCGGCAAGGCCTGATCCAGGCCCCAGCACACTCTCGAGAGGCGGCCCCCTGGTGGGGCCGCCTTTCGTGCTCCCGGGGCGGGCGCACCCCTGCGGCGCCCCACCCTGTGGACAACCGTGGCGGGCCCCGCGCGGTGCGCCAGGCTGGTCGCGCGGCGCAGGATGTGCCTGCCGCGGTCGGCCGGGACGTCCCGGGGAGAGGTGCGGGCATGCGGCTGCGCGCGGGGCTCACGGTGCTGTGGCGCGGGCCCACCGAGGTGCAGGTCGGCACCGACCCCCGCTGGGCCGTGGCCCTGACCGACCTCAGCCCGTCCGCAGCCCGCGCACTGGCCGGAGCCCCCGCCGGCGCCGGCGAGCGCGAGCTCCGCGCGGCGCTCGGCTCCGAGGACGTCGACGACGCCGAGGTCGACGCCGTCCTGGCGCACCTGCGCGCGGCCCGCCTGCTGGTCCACGAGCACCGGCCCGTCGCCCGGTGCACGCTGACAGCGGCCGACCAGCAGGCCTGGGCGCTGCTCGACGCCGACGGCGATCCGGCGACCGTCGCCGGCCGGCGCGCCACGGCACGCGTGCGGGTGGAGGGGCTGGGCCGCCTCGGCGCGGCGCTGTCCGCGACGCTGGCCACGGCGGGGATCGGCCTGCTCGAGCTCGGCGACCCGGGGACCGTCACGGCCCATGAGGTGGGGTTCGGCGGGCTGACCAGCGGCGACGTCGGCATCCCTCGCCCCGCCGCCGTCGGCAGGGCCGTGCGCGACGCCGGCCCGCGGGTCCGCACGGGCACCGCCGGCACCGGGCCGGTCGACCTCGTGGTGCTCGTCGAGACCGCAGCCGCTGACCCGGTGCGCTACGACGCCCTCCTGACCGCCGGTCAGCCGCACCTGTCCGTCGTGCTGCGCGAGGCCTCGGTGCTCGTGGGTCCGCTGGTGCTGCCCGGCCGGACCGCGTGCCTGCGCTGCGTCGACCTGCACCGCACGGACCGCGACCCCACCTGGCCGCGCCTCGCGGCCCAGCTCGCGAGCGCCGCGGCCGGCCGCGCACGCGGCGAGGAGACCCTGCTCGCTGCGACCGGGGCGGCGATCGCCGCGGCGCAGGTGCTCGCGCACGTGGACGGGCGCCCCGCCGTGGTGCACGACGCAGCCCTCGAGGTGGCCCTGCCCGCGGCGCTGCCCACCCGCACGACCTGGGCCCCGCACCGGCTGTGCCGGTGCGGGGCCGTGGTGGGTCGCCGAGCCGCGGTCCGCTGAAACACGGGCCGCGGTGTCATGCGGCCGTGGACTCGTCCTTGCGGGGCCGTCCGCGCCCGCGCTTGCGCGGGACGACCACCCCGCCGATGAACACCTCGCCGCCCCACACGCCCCACGGCTCGGCACGCTCGATCGCGCCGGCGAGGCACCCCGCGCGGACCGGGCACTGCTGGCACAGGGCCTTGGCCTGCTCGACCTCGTCTGCGCGCTCGGCGAACCAGAGCTCCGCGTCGTAGGCACGGCACGGGATGAGGCTCGCGACGAGCTGGTCGAAGGCCTCCGACTCCAGCGGGAGGGTGGGCGATGTGGTGCCGGCCGAGCCGGGGGTCGATGCGGGTGCCGAGTCCGTGGACGGGGTGAGCCACGGACCGGAGCCGCCCTGGTCGATCATGTCGAGCAGCGTCGTGAGCCGCACGATGTCCTCCTGTGCCTTGCGATGGTCAGCTGGTCGGTGCCGGGACGGCGGACCTGCGCTGACCGTCGAAGGACGGAGCAGAACGAAGGCCGCGGGTCCCGAGGGGACTCCGCGGCCTGGTGGCCTCATGGTCGGTCAGACCGTGAGGACCTGCCGTGCGGAGTCGGGCTCGGTGGTGGAGCGCCCGATGCGGTACCGCGATGCGGTGCCGGCTGCGAGCAGACCACTCCCCTGGAGCAGACCAGGGGTGGGTGCTGTGACTCGCGGCACGGCGAACATCGCGTTCGCGTCGAGATCCGACATCGTCTTCATCAGGTGACCCACCTCCCTTCCGCTCCAGGCCCAGGCTTCTTCAGCCCGGCCTCCAACAAGGACGGGAACGACAGTAGGCCCGTCCCGCGAGGCAGCACAACCGAATATCGATGACGAGTTCCGCGCGCCGTTCAGGGCACCCGGTGACCGGCCACGATCGCCAGCAGCGCGGCCCCGTGGCGGTCGATCTTTGCCGGGCCGATCCCGCGGATCCGGGCCAGGTCGGCGACGCTCGCCGGCCTGGTCCGCGCGACATCCGTCAGGGGGCCGTCGAGCAGCACGGTGAAGGCCGGCTTGTCGGTCTCGGTGGCCACCTGGGTGCGCCACGTGCGCAGCGCCTCGAGCAGCTCCGGGTCCGCGTCACCGGCACCCTCCTCGAGCGGGCGAGGGTGGCGGCGCAGACCGGCGTCGGACGGCGAGCGGCGCGTCGGCGACTCGTCCGGCCAGATCCCGTCGAGGAACCGCGTCCGACGGCGGGTCGCGCGGCCACCGGGGTTGCGGGCCCGCGCGTGGCTCAGCTGCAGGTGCTCGCGGGCGCGGGTCACGCCGACGTAGAGCAGCCGACGCTCCTCGGCGAGCGCGGCGTCGGTCTCCGCGAGCGAGACGGGCATGAGGCCCTCGCTCATCCCGACGAGGAAGACCGCGTCCCACTCCAGGCCCTTGGCGGCGTGCAACGAGGCGAGGGTCACGCCGTCGACCGACGGCGCGTGCTGGGCCGCGGCGCGCTCGTCGAGCTCGGCGACCAGCCCCACGAGGGTCGCGCCGGTGGCCGGGTCGCCGTCGCCGTCGCCCGCACCGTCCACCGGGCCGCCGGCCGCGCCCGGTGGGGCGAGCCGCACGGCGAGGTCGTCCGCGAGCTGCACGAGCGCAGCCAGCGCGTCCCAGCGCTCGCGCACGGCGCCGCGGGCGGCCGGCGGGACCGGGCTCCACCCGGCGGAGGCCAGGACGTCGCGGACCGCCTCGCCGAGCGGGACGTCGGCCATCGACCGCGCAGCACCCCGCAGGAGCAGCACCGCGGCGCGGACCTCCGGGCGGCTGAAGAACCGTTCACCGCCCCGCACGAGGTACCCGATCCCGGCGTCGGCCAGCGCCTGCTCGTACGCCTCGGACTGCGCGTTGGTCCGGTACAGCACGGCGCACTCGCGCGCCGGCGTCCCGGCGGCGACGAGGCGGCCGATCCGCGCAGCGACGGCTGCGGCCTCGGCCTCGTCGTCCGGATAGGACGTCATGGCCACCGGCGGCCCGGACGGTCGCTGGGCGATGAGCTCGAGCGCGCCGGGCTGGCGCCGGCCTCGCGGCCCCCCGCTGAGCAGGCGGTTGGCCAGTCCCACCACCTGGGGCGTGGAGCGGTAGTCGCGCACGAGGCGCACGACACGGGCACCGGGGTGCTTCTCGGTGAACGTCAGCAGGTGGTGCGGCGTGGCCCCGGTGAACGAGTAGATGGTCTGGCTCGGGTCGCCGACGACGCAGAGCTCGTGCCGACCGCCCAGCCACTGGTCGAGCAGGTACTGCTGGGCCGGCGAGACGTCCTGGTACTCGTCCACGACGAAGTGGCGGTACTGGGCCCGCACCTGCTCCGCGATGTCGCGGTGGGTCTCGAGCATGGTGCCGAGCATCGTCAGGACGTCCTCGAAGTCGATCACCCCGCGGTCGTCCTTCGCCTGCTCGTAGGCCGAGATGAGGCGGGCGACGGTGGCGCGGTCGTAGCCCGCCGGCGGCGGCCGGTCCGTCGCCGTCGCGGCGCGCACGTAGTCGTCCGCGGTGACGAGGCTGACCTTGGACCACTCGATCTCCGAGGCGAGGTCGCGGACGCTCAGCCGGTCCACGCGCAGGCCCAGCCGGGAGGCCGCGTCGGCGACGACGGGCGCCTTGTGGTCGAGGATCCGTGGCGGGGCTCCGCCGACCACCTTGGGCCAGAAGAAGGACAGCTGGCGCAGCGCAGCGGCGTGGAACGTGCGCGCCTGCACGCCGGCGACGCCGAGGTCCCGCAGCCTGGTGCGCATCTCGCCCGCGGCGCGGGCTGTGAACGTCACCGCCAGCACGCTCGTGGCGGGGTACGTGCCCGTGCGAACCCCGTAGGCGATCCGGTGCGTGATGGCGCGCGTCTTGCCCGTCCCCGCGCCGGCGAGCACGCAGACGGGCCCGGTGAGCGCCAGCGCCACCTCGCGCTGGTCCGGGTCGAGGGCCTGGAGGAGCTGGTCGGCGGACATCGCCGCCAGTCTCGCAGCAACGGCCGACACCCGTCGGCCGCCCGGCCTGCCCGGCTCATGCCGTGGGGACCGGGGCGACCGGGGCGACCGGGGCCGAACCCAGCGGCCCGCCGAACCACTCCTCGATGAGCGCGCGCGCCACCGACGTGCGCATGGGCAGCAGCACCTCGCCAGACGCCACGTCGGACGCGAGCTCCGCGCGCGTGAACCAGCGCGCCTCGGTGACCTCGACGCCGTCGACCGTGATCGGGGTGGACGTCGCCCGCGCCACGAAGGCGAGCATGAGCGACGCGGGGAACGGCCACGGCTGGCTGCCGCGGTAGACGACGTCGCCGACGCCCACGCCGACCTCCTCCGCCACCTCGCGGCGCACCGCGGACTCGACGCTCTCCCCCGGCTCGACGTACCCGGCCAGCGTCGAGAACCGGCGCTCGGGCCAGTGCGCGGCGTGGCCCAGCAGCAGGCGGTCGTCGTCGTCGAGCACCGCCATGATCACGGCGGGGTCGGTGCGCGGGTAGTGGTCCGACCCGTCGACGGTGCACACCCGCGTCCAGCCCGCCTGGGCCGGGACGGTCGCCGCGCCGCACCGTGCGCACCGCGGGTGCCGCTCGTGCCAGGCGGCGAGCCCGACGGCGGTCGCGGCGAGCCCCGCGTCGCGGTCCGTGAGGCGGTGGCCCACGTCGCGCAGGCTCGACCACTGCGGCCCGGTGGCGCCGGTCGGGTCGCCCCAGGCGGGGTCGAGCGCCGTCGGGTCCACGCCCGCGAGCACGGGACCCGCCGCCGCCAGCACCGCCGCCTCGAGGACCACGACGTCGTCGACGGCCAGGGCCAGGAACGCGGCGCCGTCGGGCGACTCCCCGAGGAAAAGGATCAGCGCGTCGGGCGCAGCGCGCGTGCCGGGTGCGGTCGTGCCGGGTGCGGGGGGCTCCGGCGCGGCGGCGTCTGCGGTGGCCGCGACCGGGCCCAGGCCCGGCAGGCCCTCGGGCGCACGCAGGTCGAGCCGGACGCCGTCGTCGTCCGTGCGGGTGGCGAGCAGGCCGCCCGCGAGCAGCAGCACGCGGGTACCCGGGTGCTGCCATGCGGCGGCGATGGCCTCCGGGCCGCGGCGGTGCGCGGCGCGGTCGACGGCGGCACGGGCGAGGGGCAGGCGGGTCCAGTCCACCCCGACACCGTAGGTCCAGCCGCGAGCGGGATGCGGACACGCCCGGCGTGGGACGCGCCCCACGCGGCACGGGCGCCTACCGTGATCCCGTGCCCCGGTCCCCGCTCGCCCTCGCCGCTCTCGCGACGGTCGCCGTCCCCGGCCTGGATGCGTTCGACGTGCGTCGCTCCGCGCACCCGGGTCCCGGCATCGACGCTGCCGTCGTCCTCGACGCCGAGGGCGGCCGCTGGGTGGTCCGCGCCCCGCAGGACTCGACGGCCGGGGCTGCACTGGAGGCCGAGGTCGCCCTGCTCGAGGGGCTCGTCGGCCACGTGGACGCCGGACGGCTGCCGTTCGACGTGCCGCGGCCGGAGGGATTCGTGCCGCTGCCCGAGGGCGGGCGCGTGGTGGTCCACCGCCAGCTCGGCGGCCGCCCGCTGCGCCTGGAGCTGCTCGGCCCCGGGCCTGGCCTTGCCGCCGCGCTGGGCCGCGCGATCGCCGCGCTGCACGAGCTGCCCGCCTCGATGATCGAGGACGCGGGGCTGCCGGTCTACGAGGCCGAGGCCTACCGCAGACGACGGCTGTCCGAGGTCGACGAGGCCGCGCGCACCGGGCTGGTGCCCGCGGCCCTGCTGCGGCGCTGGGAGCGCGCGCTCGAGGACGTCGCCCTGTGGCGGTTCCGGCCCACCGTGGTGCACGGTGACCTGTCGGCGGAGCACGTGCTGTGCTCGGCCGACGAGCCGGTGGCGCTGCTCGGCTGGTCCGAGGCCAAGGTGGCCGACCCCGCGGACGACCTTGCGTGGCTGCTCGTCGCCGCCCCCGAGGAGGCGGTGGACCCGATCCTCGAGGCGTACCACCTGCGCCGCACCGAGATGCGCGACCAGCACCTCGCCTCGCGCGCGCTGCTGGCCGGGGAGCTCGCGGTGGCCCGCTGGCTGCTGCACGGCGTGCGGATCGGGGACCCGGCGATCGTCGACGACGCAGCCGGCATGCTGCGCGAGCTCGAGGAGCACCTGGGGGTGGCGGAGCCCGAGGCGTCGTACGCCGCGGACGGCCGGGATGGGTTCGAGGAGGCCGCGGCCGAGGACGAGGCGCCCGACGAGGGCGAGGGTGAGGACGGCGCGCCCGACGGCGGTGCGGACGGGTTCGACGAGGCGGGCTGGGACGAGGAGCCCGCCCCAGCCGGTTCGGCCGTCTCCGAGGCCCCCGAGGAGCCAGAGGGCTCCGAGGGCTCCGAGGGCTCCAAGGGCTCCAAGGAGCCAGCGGTCTCGGACGGCTCCGACGGCTCCGACGGCTCCGACGATCTCGGGGACTCCGGGGACACGGAGGACGACGCCCCTGCGGAGGACGCGGCGCCGGACCAGCGGCCCGCCCCCGGCACCGAAGGACTCGACGGCTTCACCGAGGACGAGCAGGGGCGCTGACCGGCCGGCTACCGGCTGTCGCGCCTGGCCTGCCGCTTCGCGCCCGCGGCCTGGGACGAGGCGTCCCGCTTCGTCCCGCCCGTGGTCTTCTTGTGCGTGCGCGCCAGCCCCGCGTCGGCGGCGTCCGGCTCACCGGGCGACCCGCTGTCGGGGCCGGTGGACCGGTTGGCCTGCGCTGCGGCGAGCCGCTGCTCCTTGAGCTCCTGCGCCGACTGCCGCGCCACCACCTCGAGCCGGGCGCTCACCCGGGCGAGCACCTCCTCGAACACCTCTGCCTTCTGGGCGGCGCGGGTGTTCTTCGGCCGCGACTTCCCGCGGCCGCCGTGCTCCTGCACCCCGGCACTGGCACGGCGGCGGTAGTTCTTCTGGTGCTTGGTGCGGGCGCGTCGCACGCGCGAGTGCAGCGAGATCAGCTCGTCCTCGTCGAGGACATCCATCCGGGCCGGTTCCGTCTCGCGGACGAGGTCGCGCTCCTGGTCGTTGAGCACGCTGAGCAGCTGTTCCACGGATTCTCCTGTTGAATCTCATGACGGGGCGTCCTTGCCGTCTCGACCCTATCCCTGGCGGCACCTCGCCGCTCGGCCCGCATCCACGCCCGGGAAGAGGCACCTCATGGCTTCGACACCGTCCGCGCCGCAGCCCGTCAGCGGGCGGGGCCGGGAGCGGCGCGCCCTCGTCGGGTCGATCCTGGCCGCCGCCGTCCTGGGCGTCCTCGCGCTCGGCTGGGGCATCGCGGCGCAGTCCCGCGTGCTGCTCTTCGACGGGGTGTTCATCCTGCTCGGCATCGTGCTGTCCGGCCTCTCTCTCATGGCCGCGCGGACGGCCGACTCCGCGCCCTCCGCGCGGTTCCCGTTCGGCAAGCAGGCCGTGACGCCGCTCGCCATCGCGATCCAGGGCGCCGCGCTGCTCGGCACGCTCGTCTACGCCGCCGCCGACGCCGTCGCGATCATCGTGGCCGGCGGGTCCGACGTCGCCGCCGGGACGGTCGCGCTCTACGGGCTGATCTCGCTGGCATGCTCCTACGGCGTGAGCCGGTGGCTCACGCACCGTGCGCCGGCCTCGGAGCTCGTCGCCGCGGAGGTGGCGCAGTGGCGCGCCGGCGCCCTGCTCAGCGCGGTGTACACGCTGGGCGCCGCCCTGGCGCTCGTGCTGGGCCGGTGGGCCCCCGAGGAGGCCCTGCGCTACCTCGACCCCGTGCTGGTGCTCGTGGCCTGCGGCCTGCTCGTGGCGATCCCGCTGCGACTGCTCCACGGCGCTGGGCTCGAGCTCCTCGAGGCAGCGCCCCCGCCAGACGTCGCGGCTGCCCTCGACGCCGCCATCCTCGAGGTGCGGGCGGAGTTCGGACTCGCCGACCCGTTCGTGCGTGCCACCAAGCTCGGCGAGCGCCTGTACGTCGAGGTGGACTTCGTCGTGCCGGCCGGGGCCTGGGACGTGTCCGGTGAGGATCGCGTACGGCGCGCCCTCATCGACCGGCTCGAGGTGCTCGGGTACGAGCTGTGGGCCAACGTCGAGCTGACCACGGATGTCGCGCTGGCCCGGTAGGCCTACGGTCCGGCGAGCGCCGCCTCGATCTGGGCCAGGTCCAGCTCCGGCGGGCTGACCGTCTCGCCGGTGGCGACGTAGAAGAACGCCGCGCGCACCCGCTCGAGCGGCAGCCCGGTCCACCGCGACCAGGCGACCCGGTACACCGCGAGCTGGAGTGCGCGGGTGCGCCGGGTCGCCGGGTCGGTGGGTGGGCGTCCGGTCTTCCAGTCCACCACCACGACACCGCCGTCCGGCTCGGCGAAGACCGCGTCGATCCGCGAGCGGATGACCACGCCGCCCACCGGGGTCTCGACGTCCACCTCGACCGCGATCGGGGTGCGCCCGGCCCACGGCGAGGCGAGGAAGCGATCGCGCAGCGCGGCGAGGTCGACGTCCGCCGCCACGGCGTCGTCGTCCGCGCCCGGCAGCGCGTCGACCTCCACCAGGGACGCCGCGCCGAAGTACCGCTCGACCCACGCGTGGAAGGCCGTGCCGCGCCGCGCCACCGTCGAGGGCGCGAGCGGCACAGGGCGGCGCAGCGCGAGGGCGAACCCCTCGCGGTCGTCCGCGAGCCGGACCACGGCGGACGTCGACAGGTGGGCCGGCACCGGCACGGTCGTGCGTTCGGCGCTGCCGCGACGCCGCTCGTCGAGCAGCAGCTCCGTGACCTCGGCGAGGGTCGAGCCCGCCACCGCCGGTGTCGCCCGGACCTCGCTCGGCGTGGGCATGCCGGCCATGGTCCCGGCGGCGCCACGACCGGTGGTCCCGGCGTCGCCGGCGCCTGGGCTCACCGCGGCGCGGACCGCGGCGGCCGCCCGGGCCAGCCGTGCATGACGCGCCTCGCCGAGCGGGTGCACCGGCGGCCAGACCGGTGCCTCGACGTCCGCCTGCTCCGGCCGCTCGTCACCGGGCTCGGGGACCCAGCCGAGCTCCTCGGCGACCTCGTGGACATCGGTGAGGAAGACCGACGGCGGGTACGGCTTGACCCGCTCGTTCCACCACGAGCCGCTGAGCAGCAGGTGGTGGCGGGCGCGGGTGAGCGCGACGTAGGCCAGGCGGCGCTCCTCGCCGAGGTGGTGGGCGTCGACAGCTGCCAGGTAGTCGGCCAGCCGCGTGACGAGCTCCGCCCGCTGGACCGTGCCGACGAGGTCGACGTCGGGCAACGAGTCACGGTCACCGCGCAGGCGGGTGGGCAGCGCGCCGTGGTCCTTGACCCAGCCGCGCGGCGATGCCGACGTCGGGAAGGTCCCCCGGACCATCCCCGGCACCGCGACGACGTCCCACTCGAGCCCCTTGGCCGCGTGCACCGTGAGGATCTGGACGGCCGACGGGTCCACCTCGCCCACCGGCGCCTCGAGGCCGCGCTCCTCGACCGCTGCGGCGTCGAGCCAGGCCAGGAACGCCCCGAGGGTTCCGCCCTCGTCGGCGTCGAAGGCCGCGGCGACCGCACGAAAGGCGTCCAGGTGCGCTCGTGCCGTGGCCGGGGCCGCCGGCCCGACGGCGACCTCGACGTCGAGACCGAGCAGCCGCTCGGCCTGGGCGACGACGTCGACCACCGGAAGGAACGTGTGGGCCCGCAGGGTGCGCAGCACGGCGGCAAGGTCCCCGAGCCGGCGGTGACCGGCCTCGGACAGGCCCCGGTCGTTGCGGCTGCGCCACTGCAGGGCGGGCAGCGCGTCCAGGGCGTCGACGATGCTGCGCTCGTCGACGACGTCCGCCTCGAGCGAGTCTGCGCCGGGCGCGGGGCGCGGTGGACCGCCCGGTGCGCCGGGCCGCCGGGCCGGGCCGGAGTGCTCGGCCGACCAGTCGGCGAGCGCGTGGAGATCGGCCAGGCCGAGCCGCGCGCGCGGCCCGGTGAGCAGGCGCATGAGCGCGTCCCCGCGGGACGGGTCGTGCGTGGCCTGCAGCGCGGCCACGAGGTCGACCACCTCCGGGGTGCTGAGCAGGCCACCCAGGCCGACCACCTCGACCGGGAGCCCCGCCTCGAGCAGCGCGTGCTCGAGCATCGGGACCTGCGACCGCTTGCGGCACAGCACCGCTGCCGTGACGGGCGCGCCCGCCCCCCGCTGGTCGGCGAGCGCCGTGCGCCGCTGGGCGACGAACTGCGCGACGGCCCGCGCCTCGTCGGCGTCGGTGTCGAGGTAGGCGGCGAGCACCTCGCCGCGGCCCGCCGCCGGGCCCGGCCGGAGCACGGGCAGGGCGATCCCTGCGGCCCCCTCGGCCGCCCGGAGGGGCGCGGCCAGCAGGTTCGCTGCCTCGAGCACCGCCGCGTCGTTGCGCCAGGACGTGGACAGTGCCAGGCATGCGGCGGGCACCGTGGTGCGGGCACCGCCGTCGTGCGCGTCACCGCCGTCGTGCGCGTCACCGCCGTCGTGCGCGCTGCCGCCGTCGTGCGCGCTGCCGCCCGTGGCGACCGGGTCCCGCACCACGCGGGGGAAGTCCTCGACGAACCGGGCCAGGCCCCCGGCGCTCGCTCCGCGCCAGCCGTAGATCGACTGGTGCGGGTCCCCGACAGCGGTGACCGGGTGGCCGACGCCCGGCCCGGCGTCCCGGCCGTACAGGCTGCGCAGCAGCACGAGCTGCGCCACCGAGGTGTCCTGGTACTCGTCGAGGAGAACGACGTCGAACCGTGCGCGCTCGGCGGCGCCGACCTCGGGGGCCTCGCGCGCCAGCCGCGCGGCGAGGGCCACCTGGTCGCCGAAGTCGAGCACGTCCCGCTCCCGCTTGCGCGCTGTGAAGGCCTCGACGAGGTCGACCAGGCGGGCGCGCAGCGCCGCGGACGATGCCACGTCGCGCAGCAGCTGGGCATCGGCCGCGAGCACCCGGTCGACGAGCGGGGCCCGCGTCAGTGCGTCGACCAGCCGCTCGGCCTCGGCGCGCAGCTCCGCCGGCTCGACGAGGTGCTCGGCGAGCTGCCCGGCCAGGCTGAGCACCGCGTCGACGACGGTCGACGCCGCGCTGTCCACCTCGAGGTCGGCTGCCCAGTGCTCGACGACGTCGTGCGCCAGCTGCCACCGGCCCGCCTCCCCGAGCAGCCGCGCGGACGGCTCGAGACCGAGGCGCAGCGCGTGGTCGCCCACCAGCCCGGCGGCGTACGAGTTGTAGGTGGAGATGGTGGGTGCGCTGAACACCGAGGTGCGGACCGCGGGGTCCAGCCGCCCGCGCAGGCTGCGCAGCCGCGCGCGCACGCGGTCCGACAGCTCGCCGGCCGCCTTGCGCGTGAACGTCAGCCCGAGGATCCGGTCCGGCTCCACCAGGCCGTTGGCGATGAGGTAGACCACCCGGGCGGCCATGGTCTCCGTCTTGCCCGAGCCGGCCCCGGCCACGACGAGCAACGGCTCGAGCGGTGCCTCGATGATGGCCGCCTGCTCGTCGGTCGGCGCGTGCTGGCCGAGCAGATCAGCGATCTGCGCTGCGGTCCTCATCCGCCCACCACCCGCCCCTCGGACTGTGCCGGGCACGAGCGCCGCACCGGGCACACGCGGCACAGGGCGTTGCGCGAGGCCGCGACGGCCGATCGGCTGACCGTCTCGGCGACCTGCTCGACGAGCTCGCGCGCCCAGCCGGGCTCCGCGTCCTGCGACAGCGCGGGCTGAGGTCGGATCGCCGGCGTGGCCGCCCCGGTGCCGACGTAGACGAGGCCGGCGCCGGCGCACCGCGCGCCCGGGAGCACCTCGTCGAACCCGCCCGCCTCGACAGCGAGCTGGTAGGCGCCCAGCTGCGGGTGCCGCTGGGCGTCGGCCTTGGACACCGGGACGCGCCCCGTCTTGAGGTCGACCACGCGCAGGCCGGAGCGCCCGTGCTCGTCCGGCCCGGTGCGCTCGAGCCGGTCGACGGCGCCGCGCAGCACCACGCGGCCGAGCTGCACGCTGAACGGTCGTTCGACGGCCACGACCGGGTCCGCAGCTCCCAGGTACGCGCCGAGCTGGCGGACCATCGCGTCGGCCCGGCGTCGCTGCACCGCGCCGAGCCACCCGTCCCCGGCCCCGAGCTCGCCCCAGCGCGCGTCGAGCAGCGCCCCGAGCTCGGCGGCGGTGCCGCTCGGCAGCTCCGCGGCGATGGCGTGCACCAGCGTGCCGAGCGACTGCTCGCCCGAGTCCGCCGCCGTGCCGCCCGCCGTCTCGAGGGCCCAGCGCAGCGCGCACGTCGACGCGGACTCCAGCCGCGACGGCGACAGCGGGACCGGACCGTCCGGGGGCCACAGGGGAGCGTCGGTCGACAGGTCGCGGGCGCCGTACCACTCGTCCGGGTCGGCACCCGCCACGTCGTGCGCCGCGAGGCGGGCCAGGAGCGCCGCGGCGGGGTGGTCGGGCCGCGGGTCGGCCTCGAGCTCTGCGCGGCACTGGGCGACGACGGCGCGCAGGTCCAGCGCCGCCGGGACGGTGGTCAGCCGCGGGTCGGGACCGTCGGCCGGGCCGGGCTCGACGAGGTCGACGAGCGCGGAGGGCAGCCGGTCGACGTCCCGCACGGCGGTCACGACGAGCCGGGCTCTCGCTCGCGAGATGGCGACGGCGAACGTGCGGAGCTCGTCGTCGAGCACCGCCGTGCGCGCCTCGGCTGCCAGGACCGCCGGAGCGCCACCCCCGCGACCGCCCGCCCCGCCACGCGCCGGCCCGCCCGCACCGGGTGGACCGCCGGTGCCGCCCGTCGCGCGGCCCGCGAGCACCTCGACGAGGTGCTGGGCCCCGAGCACCGAGTCGCGCAGGCGCAGGTCCGGCCACGTGCCCTCCTGGACGCCCGCGACGACGACGAGGTCCCACTGCCGGCCCGCCGCGCCGGCCGCGGTGAGCAGGGCGACGGACTCGGCGGCGTCGCCGTGCGCGGCGAGGGTGTCGGCTGGCAGGTCCTGGGACTGCAGGTGCTCGAGGAACGCGGCCGCCGGCGCCTGGGGCATCCGGTCGACGAACTGCTCGGCGGCCGTGAACAGCGCCAGCACGGCGTCGAGGTCCCGGTCGGCGCGGGCACCGGCGGCGCCGCCGAGCAGCGCGGCCCGCTGCCACGGGACGGACAGCCCGCCGGCCGACCACAGCGCCCACAGCACGTCGAGCACCGTGGCGCCCGGCAGACCGTGCGCCGCGCGGCCGGCGGCGAGCACCTGTGCCAGGTGCACGACGCGCCGCGGCCCGGGGGGCAGGGTCGCGCCGCGCGCCGGGTCCGCCAGCACCTCGAGCAGCAGCGGGTCGCTCGACCGACCACCGCCGCCGGCGAGCTCCTCGTCGCGCAGGGCCCTGCGCAGGCGTCGCACGCCCACGGCGTCGAGGCCGCCCAGCGGCGAGGTGAGCAGCACGGCGGCGTCATCGGCGCTGACCGCCTCGGGCGCCAGGACGGCGGCGAGCGCACCGAGCAGGGGCCGCACGGCGGGCTCGCCGCGCAGCGGCACCTCGCTGCCCAGCACCGACACCGGCACCTGGGCACCGACGAGCGCGCGCCGCAGCTCCGTGACCTGCGCACCCGAGCGCACGACGACGGCCATGGCGCTCCAGGCGAGGCCGTCGTGCAGGTGGGCGGCCCGCAGCCGGTAGGCGACGTAGGCGGCCTCCTGGGCCGGCGACCGCAGCAGCCGCACCTCCACGCCGCCGTCGAGGTCCGCGCCGCTCGCGGTCTGCGCCGCGCGGTGCGCCCGCCCCGGGCCCCGGATCTCCTCGGTGACCGCGCGCACCACGGCGCGCAGCGCCGGACCGTGCCGCCACACCGTGCCCAGCACGCGCTCGTCGGCACCGAAGGCCCCGAGCTCCGACCCGGCCGGCAGCGTCGCCCGGTCGACGAGCGCGGGGCTCGCGCCCCGGAACGTCTGCACCGCGGCATCCGGGTCGGCGAGCAGCACGAGACCTGCGCCGTCGTCCGCGAGCGCGTGCAGCAGCCGGGCCGTCGCTGCCGTCGCCTCCTGGTAGTCGTCCACCACCACCGCGCGCCAGCGCGGCCGCGGCGCTCCGGGCACCTCGGCCTCCCACGCGAGCAGCGCCTCGGTCGCCTCGTCGAGCACGACGGCAGGGTCGTACCGCGCCC
>Ga0209477_1001004_pt1 | contig 17324 bp, 15 predicted proteins | sample KloWWTupernatant_FD_187180 | JGI IMG/M metagenome (GOLD analysis project Ga0209477, IMG submission 187180) | Active sludge microbial communities from Klosterneuburg, Austria, studying microevolution and ecology of nitrifiers - Klosterneuburg... | ecosystem: Engineered > WWTP > Aerobic digester >... | reverse complement strand
GGCGCCAGCGCGAAGCGCTTGCGGGGTTTGGGGACACTCATGTCGCGCAGCGACGTGACGTGGCCACAAAATCTGTCCCAGTTGGATCAGCTGTCAGAAATCATCTAATCCAGAAGAGCCAAGGCGGCTGGCGCTGAGCCCCTTCATCGGTTCAAAAGGGTGCCTTGCGGCACCCTTTTGAATTGGGCCGACTACAAACAAAAACCGCCGCGTCCTTGGCAGGATTGCGGCGGTTTTTTTTGGTCTGCCAACGTGGTTGGCAAGCCGTGGTCAGAGACCTGATTACTTGAGCGACATGATCCAATCAACCAGTTTCTTAGCGTCGGCTTCGTTGACCTGGGCGTTAGCGGGCATGGGAACCGGACCCCAAACGCCCTTGCTGCCCTTCATTACGTGGGTGACCAGGGTGGCTTCGGCGTCCTTCTGGCCAGCATACTTCTTGGCGACTTCCTTGTAGGCAGGGCCCACGAGCTTCTTGTCCACTGCGTGGCAGGCCATGCAGTTCTTGGACTTGGCCAGCGCCTCATCGGCCAGGGCAGGAGCGGCAACAGCCAGCGTCATAGCGAGGGTAATTAGGGTACGCTTCATCGTGGTCTTTCCTCTAGGTTGGGTTACATTGATGCAACGCGATTGTAATGAATCAGGTTGACGGCAACCATACCATTACGGCTTCTTTTGAGGATCATCATGTACATGCTTGGCTTGGGAATCATTCTGGCACTTCTCAAATACCTTGAAATCGGCCCTGTTGCGGCTTGGTCTTGGTGGTGGGTGCTGACGCCGTTTGGTTTGACTGTTTTGTGGTGGGCCTGGGCTGACAGCACCGGTTACACCAAGCGCAAGGCCGTAGAAAAAATGGACCAGCGCAAGCAGGACCGTATCGACAAGCACAAAGACGCGCTGGGTATGCGCCCGCGCAAGCCGCGCTAAGCCCCGGCGCCTGTAGCGCAGGCGTGTTTTTTTGATTCCGCGAGCCGACCCGGCTCGCGTTCTGCATGACCCTGCTGCGGTTGTGCCAGTCTGCGTCGTGTGGCATGTGCACCAATCCGCTGCGACATAATAAAAACCCAGCCTTTCATTTACCAGCCCCACGGACGATTCGACACCATGCCAGCCTACCGTTCCAAAACTTCTACCGCCGGACGCAACATGGCCGGTGCGCGTGCACTGTGGCGCGCCACCGGCATGAAAGATGATGATTTTCAGAAACCCATCATCGCGGTCGTTAATTCCTTCACCCAGTTCGTGCCCGGTCATGTGCACTTGAAAGACATGGGCCAGTTGGTGGCGCGCGAGATCGAAGCAGCAGGCGGTGTAGCCAAGGAGTTCAACACCATTGCCGTGGACGACGGCATTGCGATGGGCCACGACGGCATGCTGTACTCGCTGCCCAGCCGCGACATCATTGCCGACTCGGTGGAATACATGGTCAACGCCCATTGCGCCGACGCCATGGTCTGCATCTCCAACTGCGACAAAATCACCCCTGGCATGCTCATGGCGGCCATGCGCGTCAATATTCCCGTGGTGTTTGTGTCGGGCGGCCCCATGGAGGCGGGAAAGGTGCAGTTGGCTACGCCGGGCACCCATTCCTTGACGTTTAAAAAACTCGACCTGATCGACGCCATGGTGATGGCGGCTGACGACACGGCGTCCGATGCCGATGTGGCCGAGGTGGAGCGCTCTGCGTGCCCCACCTGCGGTTCGTGCTCGGGCATGTTCACCGCCAACTCCATGAACTGCCTGACGGAAGCCTTGGGCCTCTCGCTGCCCGGCAACGGCACCACGCTGGCAACGCACTCGGACCGTGAACAGCTGTTCAAGCGTGCCGGTCGCGTGGTGGTGGACCTGTGCAAGCGCTACTACGAACAAGACGACAGCAGCATTCTGCCGCGCTCCATGGGCTTCAAAGCGTTTGAGAACGCCATGACGCTGGACATTGCCATGGGTGGCTCGACCAACACCATCCTGCACATTTTGGCGATTGCGCAAGAGGCCGAAATTGACTTCACCATGGCCGACATTGACCGCCTCTCGCGTGTCGTGCCGCAGTTGTGCAAGGTGGCGCCCAATACCGACAAGTACCACATCGAAGACGTGCACCGCGCCGGCGGCATCATGGCCATTCTGGGTGAGCTTGATCGCGCAGGCAAGCTGCACACCGACACCCCCACCGTGTACGGCAAGACCCTGAAGGATGCGCTCGACGAGTGGGATATTGCCCGCAACCCGTCGGATGCCGTCAAGACCTTCTATATGGCTGGCCCGGGTGGTGTCCCTACCCAGACGGCCTTCAGCCAAAGCACCCGCTGGCCCAGCCTGGATCTGGACCGCGCCCAGGGGTGCATTCGCTCCGGTGAGCATGCTTTTTCGCAAGAAGGCGGCTTGGCCGTACTGGTGGGCAATATTGCACTCAAGGGGTGCGTGGTCAAAACTGCGGGTGTGGACGACGCACTGATGGTGTTTGAAGGCCCGGCCCACGTGACCGAATCGCAAGACGAAGCGGTGGCCAATATTCTGGACGACAAGGTCAAGGCGGGCGACATCGTGATCGTGCGCTACGAGGGCCCCAAAGGCGGCCCCGGCATGCAGGAAATGCTCTACCCCACCAGCTACATCAAGTCCAAAGGCTTGGGCAAAGCCTGTGCGCTGCTGACCGACGGGCGTTTCTCCGGCGGTACCTCAGGCCTGTCCATCGGCCACGCCTCGCCTGAGGCCGCCGCCGGTGGTGCCATCGGCCTGGTGCGCAATGGCGACCGTATTCGCATCGACATCCCGAACCGCAGCATTAACGTGCTGGTGTCCGACGAAGAACTGGCCCAGCGCCGTGCCGAGCAGGACGCCAAGGGCTGGAAGCCTGTCCAGCCACGCCCGCGCAAGGTCTCAAGCGCGCTCAAGGCCTATGCGATGTTGGTGATGTCTGCGGACAAGGGCGCTGTACGCGATTTGTCGTTATTGCCTGATTGATGGGTCGTCGCACCAGGGACCAAAAAAAGGCTGTGCCAGTCATTGCTGGCACAGCCTTTTGCTATTCAAAAAGTAGCTTGTAGCGCTTATGGGATAAGCGTTAGAGGCCAATTTGACTGATATTTTTGGTCGTTGTCAGATCGGTCAGGGCGCCGTGCCGGTCTGGCTCTGCAGGTAGTTCTCCAGCCCGATCCTCTCGATCAGGCCCAATTGCTTTTCCAGCCAGTAGGCATGGTCTTCCTCGGTGTCGCGCAATTGGGCCAGCAGCAGGTCGCGGCCCACGTAGTCGGCCACGCTCTCGCACAGCGCCATGCCTTTTTGCAGGGCTGCGCGCACCTCGTACTCCAGTGCCAGGTCTTTTTGCAGCATTTCGGGCACGGTACGGCCAAAAGCAAACTCTCTGGGCCGCATGTCGGGCGTACCGCCCAGGAACAGGATGCGGCGCAGCAGGGCATCGGCGTGCTGCGTTTCTTCCTGCATTTCGTGGTCCATGCGGGCAAACAGGCGGGCAAGGCCCAGGTCTTCGTAGATGCGCGAGTGGATGAAATACTGATCGCGCGCGGCCAGTTCACCGCGCAGCAGTTCCTTGAAATAAGTGATGACTTCGGGGTGGCCTTGCATGGTGTTTCCTCGGTTGCAGACGCCAGTATCGCGCAGGCGCGGGCACAATACCGCCCAACATGCTGACATACCCCCACATTGATCCCGTCGCCTTGCAACTGGGCCCTGTTGCCATCCACTGGTATGGCCTGACCTATCTCGCCGCCTTCGGGTTGTTTATGTTCCTGGGCCTGCAGCGCCTGCGCCATGAACCCTTTACGTCCATTACCGGTCCCGGCGCCTGGACGCGCAAAGACGTGGAGGACATTCTTTTTCTGGGCGTGGTGGGCGTGATTCTGGGCGGGCGCCTGGGCTACTGCTTGTTCTACAAGCCGGGCTATTACGCCAGCCATCCGCTGGAAATTTTCGCCATCTGGCAAGGTGGCATGAGCTTTCATGGCGGCCTGCTGGGCGTGATTGCCTCCATGCTGTGGTTCGCCCATTCGCGCAAGCGCCCCTGGATGCAGGTGGCGGATTTTGTGGCGCCTTGTGTACCCACGGGCCTGGCGGCGGGGCGGGTGGGCAACTTCATTAACGGGGAGCTGTGGGGGCGCTTTGCCAGCCCCGATCTGCCCTGGGGCATGGTGTTTGCGCACAGCGGCTCTTTGCAACCACGGCATCCTTCGCAGGTTTATCAGTTCCTGCTCGAAGGAATGCTGCTGTTTGTGCTGCTGTGGCTCTACGCCCGCCGCGAACGCCAGCCGGGCCAGGTGGCCGCCGCGTTCCTGGTGGGGTATGGCGTGCTGCGTTTCATTGCCGAGTATTTCCGTGAACCCGACAGCTTTTTAGGGCTGTTGTCCCTGGGTATGAGCATGGGCCAGTGGCTGTGCCTGCCCATGATCCTGGCCGGAGCCGGGATGTGGCTGTATTGCAGCCGGAGTGCGGCGCGTTAGTTCGCGGTGTCGCGGTAGAGCGCTTCGATCTCGGGCGCGTACTGTCGCTGCACCACGTTGCGGCGGATTTTTTGCGTGGGCGTGAGGCAGCCGTTGTCGATGGAGAAGTCGTCCTGGATGACGCTGAACTTGCGGATGTGGGCCACGCGCGCCTGCCGTGCGTTGACGGCATCGATTCCGCGCTGTAGTTCTTCGTGCACCTGGGGGCTGGTGCGCCACTGCGCCAGCGTGCCTGGCAGGTTGTGCTGCTGCGCAAAGCTCTGCAGCACATCGGTTTTGAGCGTCAGCAGCGTGGCCAGGTAGTTGCGCGAGTCGCCCACGACCACCGCATGCTCCACCAGGGGCAGGTTCATGAGATCGGCCTCGATGTTGCCGGGTGAGATGTTCTTGCCACCCGAGGTGATGAGCAGGTCCTTCTTGCGGCCAGTCACGTAGATGAAACCGTCTTCGTCGATGCGGCCCAGGTCGCCGCTGTGCAGCCAGCCGTCCTGCAGTGTCTCGGCCGTGGCTTCGGGGCGGCCTTTGTAGCCCATGAACACATTGGGCCCTTTGACGAGGATTTCGCCGTCCTCGGCAATGCGTACCTGCACGCCGGGCAGGGGCTTGCCTGCGGCCCCGATACGGACGAAGCCTGGCAGGCTGATGGCGGTGGGGCCACTGTCTTCCGACTGGCCATAGACCTCACCAATGACCAAATCGAGGCTGGTGAAGAACTGCAGGTTCTCCACGGAGATCGGTGCGGCGCCAGAGAGCAGGATGCGAGCCTGGTCAAAACCCAACGCCTTTTGCACCTTGTGGTGCACCAGCTTGCCCGCCAAGCGCTTTTTCATGTCCCGCCAAGCACCGGGCTCCTCGCCTTGCAAGGCCTTGGCATGCCAGTCGCGCCCGGCACGTAGCGCCCAGCGTGCCAGGGCGGCCTTGGTGCCCGTGGCGGCGTCTAGCTTGCTGGTGATGGCCGCCTGCATCTTCTCCCAGACACGGGGTACGCCAAAGAAGATGGTGGGGTGCACCTCCTGCAAATGCTCGCCCAGGGTTTCAAGCGAGCTGGCGAAATAGATCTGGTAGCCCGCCAGCACATGGTTGCAGATGGCGCCCATCTGCTCGGCCACATGGGCCAGCGGCAGGTAGGAAATCAAACGGTCTTGCGGTGTCACCGCGAAAGCGGCCGAGAGCCCGGCGGAGGTCCAGCTCAGGTTGGCGTGGCTCAACTCCACGGCCTTGGGGTGGCCCGTGGTGCCCGAGGTGTAGATCAGCGTGCCGATATCGCTCTCCTGGATGGCGTCCAGGCGCCGCTGCACTTCGGCGTCGTACTCCATACCGGCACCGAGCGCCATGAACGCCTCCCAGGTCATTGGCGGGCTGACGCCTGCGGGAGCCTGCGCCGGGGCTTCGGTCGGGGCGCTGCGCATCATCACCGTGGCGCGCAGGCGGGCCAATGCCTGGGGTTCGCACGCCGCTTTCTGCCATTGCTGCGCGTTTTCCACCAGCAGTACCGTGCAGCCACTGTGTTCGACGATGTAGGCGATTTCGTTGGCTGCACTGCTCCAGTAGATACCGGCGGCCACGCCGCCCACCATCATGGCGGCCAGGTCCATGGTGGTCCATTCAGGCCGGTTGAAGCCCAGGATACACACGGCGTCGCCCGGCTGCACACCCAGCGCCACCAGGGCGCGCGCGGCTTGGCGCACCTGGGCGGCGTAGTCACCCCAGTTCGTGGCCTGCCAGCCAGCGGCATCGCGCACGTGATAGGCAGGTAGTGTGGGCTGGCGCGCAGCGGTGCGCAAAAGGCGTGCAGGAATGCTGGCAAACCGGCTGTCGCTGGGTGCCAGGGGGGCGTTTCGGGCGTGGGTGATGGACATGCGTTTGTCTCCGCGTTCTTGTGGGAATCTGGTGCGGCAGTGCCGCGCGGGGCCAGGCCCTTCTCATGGGGCCTTGGCCGGGGCTTGCAGCGTCAGGCTTTCAGCCCAAGCATTTGCCGTGCCTCAGCGGGCGATGCGATGGCGCGCCCGGCGTTATGCGCGCATTGCGCCAGGGCCTCAATCAGCATGCCGTTGCCGGTGGCGCGGCTGCCGTCCGGCAGGTAGAAGGTGTCTTCCAGCCCGGTGCGCAGCATGCCGCCCAGGTCGGCGGTTTTTTGGTGCACAGGCCAGATCTCCTGGCGGCCGATCAACGTGGCCTGCCACACGGCGTTGGGCACCATCCACTCGGGCAGCAGTTCGAGCAGGCGCGCATCGCAGGGCATGCCGGAGGCCACGCCCATCACCAGGTTGTATTCGGGCAGGCCCATCTCGGGCTTGAGCATCCCGTTCTTGATGTACATGGTGGTCGAGCGCACGATGCCCACGTCGAAGCACTCGAACTCGGGGTGCGTGCCGGTTTCCTGCATCACATCAAGAAACTGCTGCACCTTGGCCACCGGGTTGTCGAACACCATCGGCGGCCAGGCCCAGCTGCCGTCTTCCTTGAGTTTGAGGTAGTTCAGGCTGCCGGCATTGCAGGCCGCAATTTCGGGGCGCACGCGGCGGATGCAATCGAGCGGCCCGCTGATGTCCTTGCCGACCACGCCGGTGGTCAGGTTGATGACGACGCCGGGGCAGGCCTGGCGGATGGCGTCCACAATTTCCTCTGCCACATCGGGGTCCCAGCTGGGCATGTGGCCCATGCCTTCATGCTGGGAACGGATGTGCACGTGCATGATCGACGCACCCGCATCAAATGCCTGGCGCGCCTGCGCGGCCATTTGCTCGGGCGTGACAGGCACGGGGTGCTGCTTGGGGTTGGTCAGTACGCCGGTGAGGGCGCAGGTCAGGATGGCTTTGTTGTTGCTCATGGTGTGGTCTCTTCGTTGGTGAGTTCAAGTTCTGCCAGCACGCTGCCTGCAGCTACGCTGCCTTTAAGCGCGGTGTGCAGGGCGGTGACGGTGCCATCAGCGCGGGCGCTGAGCCACATTTCCATTTTCATGGCCTCTACGCAAAGCAGGGGCTGGCCTGCCTTGACCTGGTCGCCCACGGCCACGGAGATGGCGCAGACGGTGCCTGCCACGGGCGAGCGCAGTTTGCGCGGGTCGAGGGCCTGGTCGGTTTGCGGGAAAGGGGATTTCTCTTCGAACACAAACACCTTGGCGTCCAAGGCCAGCGTGACCCGGCCACCGTGCAGCAGGCACAGGGTTTGCCGCTGTATGCCGCCCTGGCGGTAGTGCAGGCGCTGGTCTTGCAAGGCGATGTGCTCAAAGTCGAAGGCTTCGCCACCGGCCAGTTGCACGGTCACCTGCATGCCGTGGGGGCGGATGCGCACGGCCTGGCTCTCTGTCGTGCCTTGCAGACTCAAAGTGGTGCTCCAGGCAGCCACGCTGTCCGGGCGAAATGCACCTGAGGTTTGCGCTACCAGTGCCGCAGCGGCCAGGGCCCAGGTGGCTCCGTCCGCCTGCGGCGCTTTCAGCAGGGCTGCGCCATCTTGCATCCACTGGTCGATGGTGGCGGTGTGCATGCGCGCTGCGCGAAAATCTGGGTGGTCCAGCAGGTCGCGCAGAAAGCGCGCGTTGTTGCGCACGCCCAGCAGCGGGCTGTCTTCCAGAGCGGCCATCAGGCGGCGGATGGCGTCGTTGCGGTCGCGGCCGTGGGCAATCAGCTTGGCCACCATGGGGTCGTACCAAGGGCTGATCTCGCCACCTTCTTGGATGCCAGCGTCAATGCGTACTTCGCCAAAAGCACATTGCCCTTTGGCGCGCCCGGCCAGGGCCCATTCCGGGCGCCAGAACTGCACCGGGCCGGTCTGTGGTGCAAAGCCGTTGTACGGGTCTTCGGCGTAGAGCCGCACTTCAATCGCGTGGCCATTCAGTTGGATGTCCTGCTGCTGCAGCGGCAGCGGTTCGCCCGCCGCCACGCGCAGCTGCCACTCGACCAGATCGAGGCCAGTGATGCATTCGGTCACCGGGTGCTCGACTTGCAAGCGGGTGTTCATTTCCAGGAAGTAGTGGCGGTTCTCGCTGTCCACGATGAACTCCACCGTGCCCGCACCCCGGTAGCCCACCGCCAGGGCGGCGGCCACGGCGTCTGCGCCCATCTGCGCGCGCATCTGTGGTGAGACGATGGGGGAGGGCGCTTCTTCGATCACCTTTTGGCGGCGGCGCTGCGCCGTGCAGTCGCGCTCGCCCAGGTGCACGGCGTTGCCGTGTGCGTCAGCAAACACCTGGATTTCGATGTGGCGGCCGCCTTCAATCAGGCGTTCGAGCATCAGCGTGCCGTCGCCAAAAGCGCTGGTGGCTTCGCGCCGGGCGCCTTCAATACCGGCTTGCAGTTCCCCTTCCTGGCGAACCAGGCGCATACCGCGCCCGCCGCCGCCTGCCACGGCCTTGACCAGCAAGGGGTAGCCCAGCTTCTGGGCCTCTGCGATCAGCGTGGCATCGCTCTGGTCCTGACCCAGATAGCCCGGAGCGCAGGGCACACCGGCCTCGATCATGCGTTGCTTGGCCAGGGCCTTGTCACCCATGGCTTCAATCGCCGAAGGGGGCGGGCCGATGAACAGCACCCCTGCGTCAGAACACGCCTGCGCAAAGGCGGCGTTTTCGCTCAAAAATCCGTAACCGGGGTGCAGCGCATCGGCGCCCGTAGCCCGGCAGGCGCCGAGGATGGCGTCGAATTTCAGGTACGACTCGGCCGCTGGCGCGGGCCCGATGCGCACGGCCTCATCGGCAAGCACTACGTGGGGCGCCTGGGCATCGGCGTCGGAATACACGGCGACGGTGCGGTAGCCGAGTGCGCGGGCTGTTCGGATCACCCGGCAGGCAATCTCCCCCCGGTTTGCAATCAGTATTTTGGAAAAACTCATGCCGGCACCCAGTTTGGTTTGCGTTTTTGCAGAAATGCGCTCGTGCCTTCCTGGCCCTCGGGGCCCTGCACAGCGCGCGAGAAGATGGCGGCGGCCTCGTCCACCAAATCGGCGGGAGCGCTCCAGCGTGCCTTGGCCATCAGCGATTTGGTGGCAGCCAGTGCTGCGGGTGCGCAGGCCAGGATGTCGGCCAGCACGGCTTGCACGGCACCGTCCACTTCGGTGGTTTGCACCTGCTGGTGCACCAGGCCGACAGCCAACGCCTGGGTAGCATCGAGCCGCCCGCCGGTGACCGCCAGGCGCTTGGCCTGGGAGTAGCCCAGGCGCTCGACGAGAAAAGGTGCAATCTGCGCGGGCACCACGCCGAGCGAAGTTTCGGGCAGGCGAAAACGGGCGGTCTCAGTCGCAATGGCCACATCGGCCACACAGGCCAGCCCAAAGCCACCGCCCATCACCGTGCCCTCCAGCACCACCACCACTGCCAGCGGGGTGTTGGCAAACGCCGCACACAGGTGGCCAAATTCGGCGTTCACATGGGCAATGGGATCGGCAGCGTCGCCGTCGTTCTGCATGGCGCGCATGCGGGCCGCTGCCATGTCCTTGAGGTCGCCTCCCGCGCAGAAATGCCCGCCCGCGCCGCGCAGCACCACCACGCGGATGGCCTGTGCGGTGCCTGCCGTGGATTCGGCCTGCGCAAGCGCTTGGCGCAACTCACCCACCATGGCCAAAGACATAGCGTTGCGCACCTCGGGGCGATTTAAGGTAATTTCGAGCACAGCGCCCGTAGTCACAGCGCTAATAGCTATAAAAGTCATAGCATTTCTCACGGTTGTCGGTAGATGCACTGGGCACTGTGTTGCCCACAGCGCTTGAGAGGGCGCGGCCCAAGCCAGGGCTCCTGCGCAAGGGCCGCCAGCAATCCCATGTACAGGCGCTGGGAGCGTCCCCCTGCCCGCATCGCGCAGCGATGCGAGAGCGGGGGGAAGCGGCGCAGCCGCTCAGGGGGGTGTTCATTTCTGCTTGCCGGGCAGCGTGCCTTCGAGCTTGCAGATGATGCCCAGCATGATCTCGTCAGCACCGCCGCCAATCGAGATGAGTCGGCTGTCGCGGTAGGCCTGCGAGATGGGGTTGTCGGCGGTAAAACCCATGCCGCCCCAGTACTGCAGGCAGCTGTCGGTGACTTCGCGCGAGAGGCGCCCGGCCTTGAGCTTGGCCATGGAGGCGAGTTTGGTGACGTCCTTGCCCGCAACGTAGGACTCCACGGCGCGGTAGGTCAGCGCGCGCAGGCACTCCACCTCGGTGCGCAACTCGGCCAGACGGAAATGCACCACCTGGTTGTTCAGGATGGGCTGACCGAAGGTGTGGCGCTGGCGGGTGTATTCGATGGTCAGGTTGATGAGGTTGTCGAGTGAACGCAGGCTGCTGGCGGCGCCGTACAGGCGCTCTTCCTGGAACTGCAACATCTGGAACATGAAGCCAGCGCCTTCCTGTCCAATGAGGTTGCGCTGGGGCACGCGCACGTTGTCAAAAAACAGCTGCGCGGTGTCGCTCGAATGCATGCCGATCTTCTCGATCTTCTGGCGCGTGATGCCGGGCGCATCCATGGGCACCATGATGAGCGACTTGTTCTTGTGCACCGGGCCGTCCGAGGTGTTGGCCAGCAGGCAGCACCAGTCGGCCTGCATGCCGTTGGTGATCCACATTTTGGAGCCATTGATGACGTAGTCGCCACCATCCTTCTTCGCCGTGGTTTTGAGGGCGGCCACGTCGGAGCCACCCGATACTTCGCTTACGCCAATGCAGCCCACCATGTCACCGGCAATGGCGGGGGCCAGAAACTCCTTGCGCAGCTCATCGGTGCCAAAACGCGCCAGTGCTGGGGTGCACATATCCGTTTGCACGCCAATGGCCATGGGCACGCCGCCCACGTTGCAGTCACCCAGGGCTTCGGCCATCACCATGGAATAGCTGAAATCGAGCCCCATGCCGCCAAACTCGGTGGGGTACTTGATGCCCAGCAGGCCCAGGTCGCCCATCTTCTTGAAGAGCTCGCGTGCGGGGAAGATACCGGCTTTTTCCCACGCGGCGGAGTGGGGGTTGATCTCATTGGCGACAAACTTGCGCACGGTATCGGAAATCTGTTCGTGTTCGGGGGTGAATTGCATGGTGTTCTCTCCAGGAAATAGATGGTTGTGGTGGGGAGGGCTCAGAAGCGCGCCACGCCAAAGGTGTTGGGGCGCAGCACCCGCGCTTTGGCGTCGTGTGCCATGGCCAGGCACAGCGCCAGCACGTTGCGGGTGTCGCGCGGGTCAATGATTCCGTCGTCCCACAGACGGGCGGTGCCAAACAGCACGTCGGATTCGGCATCCAGACGCCGCTTGAGCTGGTCGCTCATGGCCTGGATACCGGCCTCGGCCTGCTCGTTCATCGGCACACCGGCGCGCTCCAATTTGCCGCGACTGATCATCTCCATGACCATGGCGGCCTGGGCGCCGCCCATGACGGCGGTGCGTGCGCTGGGCCAGGTGAAGATGAAGTCGGGATCGAACCCGCGCCCGCACATGCCGTAGTTACCCGCGCCAAACGAGCCGCCGACCACGATGGTGAACTTGGGCACCCGCGCATTGGCCACGGCCTGGATCATCTTGCTGCCGTGCTTGATGGCGCCGGCGCGCTCGGCCGCCGTGCCCACCATGTACCCTGTGGTGTTCTGCAAAAAAACCAGTGGCGTGCCGCTTTGGTCGCACAGCTGGATGAACTGCGCCGCCTTCACCGAACCCGTGGGCTGGATGGGGCCGTTGTTGGCGATGATGCCGACATGGTGGCCATCGATGCGCGCGTGGCCGCACACCGTGTCGCTGTCGAAGGCCCCCTTGAATTCGAGGAAGTGCGAGCCGTCCACGATGCGCGCCACGATCTCGCGGGCGTCGTAGGGCTCGCGCTCGTCCGCCGGGACGATGCCCATCAGCTCCTCGGCCGGGAACAAAGGAGCACGCACCGGGGCGCCTTGCGCACCGGCCGCGTCCCAAGGCAGGTGGTCCACCAGGTCGCGCGTCAGTGCAATGGCGTGGGCATCGTTCTCGGCCAGGTATTCACCCAGGCCGGTCACGTTGGCGTGCAGCTCGCTGCCACCCAGCTCTTCGTCGGTCGTATCCTCTCCAATGGCGGCCTTGACCAAGGGTGGGCCCGCCAGATAGATGCTCGAACGCCCTTTTACCAGCACCACATAGTCGGACAAACCCGGCAGGTAGGCGCCGCCCGCTGTCGACGAGCCATGCACCACGGCAATCTGCGGAATACCCGCAGCAGACAGGCGCGCCTGGTTGGCAAAGCTGCGCCCGCCATCGACAAAAATATCGGCCTGGTACATCAGGTTGGCGCCGCCCGATTCGACCAGCGCGATCAGCGGCAGCTTGTTTTGCAGCGCAATCGCCTGGGCGCGCAGGCCCTTTTTGAGGCCCATGGGCGCCACGGTGCCGCCCTTGACGGCACTGTCGCTGGCAGAGATGAGCACGCGCTTGCCCGCTACCTGGCCAATGCCGACGATGGAGCCGCCGCCCAGCACGGCCTTCTTGCCGTCGTCGTCGTGCATGCCCAGCCCCGCCAGGGCGCTCAGCTCCAGAAAGCTGCTGCCCCGGTCGAGCAAGCGCGCCACGCGCTCACGCGGCAGGAGCTGGCCTTTTTTCTCGAACTTGCCTTGCTTGGAGGCCGACTCGGCCACCACCTTGCCTTGCAGGCCTTGCACCTGCGCCAGGCGTTCGGCCATGCGATCGGCATTGCGGCGAAACGCGTCGCTGTTCGCGTCGATCATTGAGCGGATAGCAGTCATGGCTTGAGCACCTCCGGCGCCTTCGCGCGGTGAAAGCCTTCAAAGGGCTGTGAACGCTGGTGCTCCATGATGGGGAACAGCGGTGCGCCGAGTGAGGCGGCTCCGTCGATCTGTACCGTGATGCCGGTGATAAAGGCGGCGCCGGGGCTGAGCAAGAAGACGATGGCGGCGCTGATTTCCGCCTCGGTCGCCAGGCGGCGCAGCGGCACATGCTCGCGCAGCTTGGGGATCATCGCTTTGACCGCACCTCCATAGCTGTCCATGCCCGACGAAGCCACCCAGCCGGGCGCCACGGCGTTCACGCGCACACCCGCCTGGGCCCACTCGAAAGCCGCGCTCATGGTCAGGTTGCTCATGCCCGAGCGCGCTGCGCCCGAGTGGGCCATGCCCGGCATGCCATTGCGAAAATCGGCCGTCATGTTGACGATCGCGCCCCCGTGCTCCTGCATGCTTTGCAGAAAAACCTCGCGCATCATCAAGAAACCGCCGGTGAGGTTGTTGCTCACCACGGCTTCGAAGCCGCGCTTGCTGATGGCCTGGAGCGGTGCTGGAAACTGCCCGCCGGCGTTGTTGACCAGGCCATGGATAGGCCCCAGGTGCGCCACCGTGCTGGCCACGGCGGACTTCACGGCGTCTTCGTCGCGGATGTCGAAGGCAATGGTCTCGCACTGGCCGCCGTCCTCGCGGATTTCCTGGGCGACGCGGTCCAGTTTTTCGGCGGTGCGCCCGCTGATGACAACGCGCGCGCCCAGTGAGGCCAGTTCGTGCGCGGTGCAGCGGCCAATGCCGCTGCCGCCTCCTGTCACCCAAAAGGTTTGGCCTGTAAATAGCCCTTTGCGGAATACGCTTTGGTAGCGCTTCCCGGTGGCGTCAGTGGTCTGGAGTGGGGGGGTAGAGGGGTTCATGTCGGGTACAGCTGCATGGATGACGTATTAGATTCCAACATGACGTTAACGTCAAGTAAGTTGCCATTTGGTATTTTCCCTAAGCTATAGGGAATTCAATGGCCTTATGATGCTGACCTTGTTTACTCAACTTTCACAAGGAACACCATGAACATCCAGGAATGCACCGAAGCCATCCGTACCAAAGTGGGCGACGACAGCGGTTTGAACGCAGTGCTCAAATTCGATTGCGGCGCTGACGGCCAGATCGTCATCGACGGTGCGGCGGCGCCCAATACCGTGGACAACAACGATCGTGATGCCGATTGCACTGTGGCCATCACGCTGGAAAACCTGAACAACCTGCTCACCGGCAAGCTCGATCCGGTCACCGGTTTCATGGGTGGCAAGTTCAAGGTCAGCGGCGACATGAGCCTCGCCATGAAGCTGCAGCGGGTGGTCTGACCATGGTGGCTGGCCGCACCCCCGGCTCTGCCGATCGGCAGGCCGCAGCCACGGAGGCGGCGCGCCAGGTGCTGGCCGATCATTTTTCGGACGACAAGGACTCTGAGCTGTTCGGCGTCACCGAGTTGTGCAATGCCTTCGACGTGACGCCGCGCACCTTGCGCTTTTATGAAGACAAGGGCCTGCTCAGCCCGCGCCGCATCAATGGCACCCGTGTTTACAGTCGGCGCGACCGCGCGCGGTTGGCGTTGATCTTGCGGGCCAAGGTCATTGGCTCGTCGCTCGCCGAGATCAAGCAGTACCTGGACATGTATGGCCAGGCGGGCGAAGGTCGCGAACAGCAGTTGCGCTATGTGCTTGCCCGCACCGACGGCGCCATTGCCGAGCTGGAGCAAAAGCTCACCCACATTGAAAGCAGTCTGGCCGAGTTGCGCATCATCAACAGCAACGTGCGCAAGAACCTCGGGCTGCCGCCGCTGGAACAAGTTTGACGCCCCCCGCTGAAAGCGCCGACGGGTTTTCTGGCCCGATCGGCGTTTTTGCTTTTGTGGTGCCGCAATGGCTGTGATACACAATCGGGTGAACCGCAGTTTTTTCGATGGAGCCCATGACTACCGCACCCGAATGGATCACCCGCAGCGTGTCGCGACTGCGCCGTACCCCGCCCGCTACCGATGCAGTCACGCCGCCTGCTACCGCCAAGCCCGAGGCCGAGCGCAGTACCCATGAGCGCCTGCAGGCCACGCTGCGCCGTGGCACTGAGGTGCTCACCCCGCGTGCCCTGCGCCGCCTGCTGGCCGACCTGCAGGAAGTGGTGGCGCCCCGGGTGAGCGAGATCGAGGGCGGTGCCCGTGCCCAGGCCGTGGCCGCCTGGTATGCGCAGGCCGAACCGGGCGAGCGGCGCGACATGTGGCTGCTGATGAGCGAGCAGTTTGCGCCCGACGCCACGCGCTTCAAGTCGGCCCGTGTGCGATACGAGGCGGCGGCGGGCACCGAAGAGCAAGGCCAGGCTGAAATTGGCCTGCGCCGCGCGATGGTGTCGCCCCGCACGCGCCTGCTGCAGCGGTTTTCAGTGTTTCCGCAGGGCATGCGGTTTTTGGTGGACTTGCGTGCTGAACTGCTGCGCTCCATCAAGGGCGACAAGCGGCTGCTGGCGCTGGATGCGGAGCTGGAGCACCTGTTCTCCACCTGGTTTGATGTGGCTTTTCTGGAGTTGCGCCGCCTCTCGTGGGATTCGCCGGCATCACTGCTCGAAAAGCTCATCCAGTACGAGGCCGTGCACGACATCCGCAGTTGGACTGACCTGAAGAACCGCCTCGACAGCGACCGTCGTTGCTATGGATTTTTCCACCCGCGCCTGCCCAATGAGCCCCTGATCTTTGTGGAGGTGGCGCTGGTGGAGCAGATCTCCGGCAGCATCACACCGCTGCTCGACGAGGCGATCGCGCCCATCGGCATCGGCAAGGCCACCACGGCCGTTTTTTACTCCATCAGCAACACCCAAACCGGCTTGCGGGGTGTGAGCTTTGGCGATTCGCTCATCAAGCATGTGGTGGAGACGCTGCAGCAGGAGTTTCCGCGCCTGCGGACCTTTGCCACGCTGTCGCCGATTCCGGGTTTCCGTGCGTGGCTGGGCAAGAACGCCAGCGCCATGCTGGAGAGCCTGGACGAGCGGCGCCGCAACGAGCTAGGCCGCGCGGTGGGCATTGATTCGCCACAGGCCGCACACCTGCTGGACGCAGCGGACAAGGCGCAAGCCCTGGAAGAGGGCTCGCCTGTGCGCCAGATGCTGCACCAGTGTGCTGCGTACTATCTGGCACGCGTGCTGGCGGATGGCAAACCCGTGGACCCGGTGGCACGGTTTCATCTGGGTAATGGTGCCCGGGTGGAGCGGCTCAACTGGGCAGGCGACCCCTCGGCCAAGGGCCACAAGCAGTCGTACGGAATGATGGTGAACTACCTCTACGACCTCAAGCGCATCGACAAGCACCGCAGCCTGCTGGCCGAAGGCAAAGTGGCCGCATCGCGCGAAATAGAAAGTCTGAGCGCCTTCCGCTGAACGGGCGGTGGGGCGAGGGTGAAGGAAACCATGGCAATAGCAGCAGAAGTGGTAGCGGCGCGGGCCGCTGGAGAGGCCGGCGATGCCGGTGTGGTGCTTGTCACCGTGCGCAACAGCGGGCGGCTCAACGCCATGTCGCGGGCCATGTGGCGCCAGTTGCGCAGTGTTTTTCTGGGCATCCAGCAGGATGCCGGGGCGCGCTGCGTGCTCATCGAAGGGGCGGGCGGCGCTTTCTGCGCAGGCGGAGACATTTCGGAATACCCGGCCTTTCGCTTTGACCCGGCGGCGTTGCGAGACTTTCATGAGAACGATGTCTGGGGCGCTCTGCAGGCCATGCTCGACTGCGACGTGCCCATCGTGGCGCGCATCGATGGCGCCTGCATGGGCGCAGGCGTGGAGATCGCCAGTTGCTGCGACATCCGCATTGCCGGAGCAGGTTCGCGCTTTGGCGCACCCATTGCGCGCCTGGGTTTTCCGATGGCCCCGCGCGAGGCGCAGCTCGTGGCGGGCGCCGTGGGGGAGCTGACGGCGCGCCAGATGCTGCTGGAAGCCGCCACCTTTACGGCACCCGAGATGCTGGCGCGGGGATTCTTGAGCCGCGTGGTACCCGACGACCGGCTGGGCGCCGAGGCCCTGGGCACCGCCCTGCGCGTGGCCACACTGGCACCGCAGGCGGCGCGCCTGAACAAGCAAACGCTTCGGGCATTAAAAATGCCTCCAGCGCTTGATAGTCAAGCGCCAACAGCTATCAAAAATGAAGCACATGGCGCTGCAAACCCCTACGCCTACGCCCCCAGTGC
>Ga0209477_1001003_pt1 | contig 17347 bp, 13 predicted proteins | sample KloWWTupernatant_FD_187180 | JGI IMG/M metagenome (GOLD analysis project Ga0209477, IMG submission 187180) | Active sludge microbial communities from Klosterneuburg, Austria, studying microevolution and ecology of nitrifiers - Klosterneuburg... | ecosystem: Engineered > WWTP > Aerobic digester >... | reverse complement strand
TTCCTCCTTGCCAGGCTCTACGTCGGTTGCCACATCATCTACCAAACCACTGACACTCGCAGGAGTGTCCGCGAGTCGTCGCAGTCTGTCGTCGAGCGCGAGCGGGACCTGCGCCTCTACGAACTCGGAGCCGTTCAAGGGGTCAAGCTCCGCCAGCCGCATGCGCGCGTCTCGTCGCGACCATGCTTCGAACTTCGCCGTAGAGGCGTCGCGCTTGCGGTTCACGGCGCCGAAGACGTCCGGGTACACCCGCCATGACGCCCCCAAGAACGACTCCACAGCCACCCTGTCGTCGTCGCGGTCGCCGCGAAGCCGGATCTCAGTCGCGTACATCTCCCCTGCGAGAGACTTCGGATAGGGGTCGACGTAGACAACGCGTGAGATCCCGGAGCCGATGATCAACCGCATGCACATGTGGCACGGGAACGCAGTGGTGTAGATCGTTGAGCCCAGGATCGGCACGCCGAGTCGCGCTGCCTCGGTGATCGTCGCCATCTCGGCGTGGACGATTCGCCCAAACTCGATCAAGTTGCGAATGCGTGTCGAGTCGATCGACGAACCGCTCTTGGCAACTACGGAGTCGAGCAGCTCGCGGCCGTCGAGGCCGCTCAGGTCAGCGTTCAGGTGGCCCTCGGCACCGAGCACTCCAAGGAGCTCCTGCAGCGCTCGGCGAACCTCGCGGCGGTTGAAGTCGCTGCCCAGCTGGAAGTCTCGATGGTCAGGCTGGTCACCGACCCAGTACTCCCCGCCGCCAGCCCTGGGCACCTCGTTCGAGCCGACCGCGAGGACGTCGCCCTTGGCTGTGGTGATCACCGCTCCGACCTGGCGGCCAGGATCGGCCGAGCGAAGTGATGCCGCGAAGGCGAGATACATGCCCTGCTCGTCGCGACGTGGCGTGAGGAACGGCTCGCCGAAGAGCAGGCCTACGAGGCGGTCAAGCTCAGCCTTCGGGCCGGCAGCCGAGTCGAGATCAACGAAGAAGTCGCCGAGCGCAAACGCGTCGCGGACGTGCTGGCCGTAGGGCGTCGTCGAGTCCTGCTCGTCGCGCAGCATGAGTTCAGCCACTCGCGCTTCAAGTTGGGTGTTCTCCGGGCTTGCATCTCGAAGCCCGCTCAAGATGCTCGTTCTGCGCGATGCCTCAGAGGCCGTGGCGGAGATCAGGACGAAGCGCCGCCCGTAGGTGGCGCGCAGGAGGCGGACCTCCTCGGGGTGCTTGATCGTCCTCAGGATCCATGCGTGCCTGGCTGTCTGCTCGTTGGCGCCGGTCCGCTTGAAGCGATTGCTCCTGATCTTTGAGATGGCATACGCGGCCAGCGCATCGCTGGAGCCGAGTGACTCGCGCAGGTCATCGCCGGCGTCCATGCGGGCTTCGTAGTAGCGCGGGTCGCTTGAGGTGCGTGGCAGTCCTGCGCCAGCTGGCGTCTCGTCGAGCAGGCCGCTCAGCCGTATGCACTCGGTTGTGTAGTTGACCCGCTCTAGCGAGGCCTCGAGGTGACGCACCAGGGCGTCGACATCAGTGCCAATCGGTGCGACCAGCCCGATGACGATCTCGAAGTTGGCGACGACCTCACTGTCGATGAGCACGGGCCCCCCCTTGTCTTGGCAAGTGAACCACCGGAGAGGCTCCGCAGGGGCGAGGCGGCTGCCGGCGTGCCGTCGCGTCGCACGACCGGGCACCGGCGACTGCTACCGAGAGTGCTACCGCTCGAGGACGCAACAGTTGTCGAACTCAACACAAAGGGCCCGCCACCTGCGAACTCGCAGGTCACGGGCCCTTCGTCACGCGGAGGATGGGGGATTCGAACCCCCGAGGGTGTTACCCCAACACGCTTTCCAAGCGTGCGCCATAGGCCACTAGGCGAATCCTCCCGGCCGGACGAGGATACCCGAACCGGCGGGCGGCCGTGCTCGCTCCCCGCGCGCCTCGCTCTCGGGCTACCCCTGCTCCTCCGCGACGCTGTTGCCGCCGTCGACCACGACCACCTGCCCGGTCACGTACGAGGCACCGGGCGACGCCAGCCACGCGATCGCGGAGGCCACCTCCTCCGGACGTCCGCTGCGCCCGGCCGGTACCCGCAGGCCCTCGGCCGCCTCGCTGCCGAGCTGCGAGCCGGTGGCGATCCAGCCCGGCGCGACGGCGTTGGCCGTGATCCCCGAGGCGGCCTCGTCGACGGCGAGCGCACGGGTGAGGCCGACGAGCCCGGCCTTGGCCGCGGCGTAGGCGACGTCGCCCCGCGCCGCCATCACCGGGCCGGTGAGGCTCGAGACGGTGATGATCCGCCCCCACCTTCGTGCCCGCATCGTCGGCACGACGGCGCGCGTGAGGAGGAAGGCCGTGGTCAGGGTGGTCGCGAGGCTGCGCTGCCAGTCAGCGACGGGCATGGTCACGTCGCCCGAGAGCATCGGCCCGTCACCCACGGCCACCATGCCGGCATTGTTGACCAGCACGTCGGGCATCAGCCCCGCCGCCCCGAGCGCCTGCGTGAGTCCGGCGACGCCCTCCTCGGTCTCGAGCCGGGCGACGAACCCGGTCGCGTCGATCCCGTGCCCCCGCAGCTCGGCCGTGCGCTCGTGCACGCGGTCCGTGGTCGAGGTGAGCGCGACCCTGGCGCCCAGGGCGCCGAGGGCGCGGGCCGTGGCGACACCGATGCCGCTCGCGCTGCCCGCGCCGCTGACCAGCGCGACACGTCCGGTCAGGTCCCAGGTGTCAGGAAGCTCCATGGCCGCACGGTAGCGGCCGGGGCTCGCGCCGCCGCACGGTCAGCCAGGCCACGGCCGCGACGAGCAGCACGGCCAGGGCCATGAGTGCGCCGACGGCGCCCGCGCCGGGGAGCGAGCCTCGAGCCGGGGCGTCGTCGGGCGCTGCCGGAGACGCGAGCGCGTCGCCGCCAGCCCCGGCCTCGCTGCCGGGGCCGGGAGTGGCGTCCGTGCCCAGGTGCTGTGCTCGAGCCGCACGGGCGACCCCACCGGTCGCAGCGACGGCGGCCGCCGGCTTCGCACCCGCCGCCTCGCCGCCAACCGCCCCGGCCGCCGGGACCACCGTGGGGACGTACCGGCCCAGCGTCACCTGGCCGTAGGCATCGGTGAGGGCGACGACCACGCCGTCGGACCGGCCGACGAACCCGGCCGCGGGTGTGAACGTCATCGCCCCGGTCGCCGGGTCGAGCGTGAACAGCCCCTGTCCGGGCACGCTGACCCGGGCGGCCGGCGCGCCACCGTCGTCGCGCAGCAGCACCGACCCGCCGATCGGCACCGCCACCATGGCGGCCTGGACCGCGCGGCCCACCCCGCTCGACCTCGTGCTGGGCGTTGCGGGCGCCGCCGGCGCGAGGACCACCGGGCGGTAGGTGCCCACGGAGTCCTGGTCCCACGTGTCGGTCAGCTGCACGCGCACGCCCGCGGCCGTGCCGGCGAAGCCGAGCGCCGGGGTGAACCCGACCGTCCCGGACGCTGGGTCGAGCACGTAGCTGCCCTCGCCCGGCACCGAGACCGCCATGGCGACCGCGCCCTCCGCGTCGAGCAGGCTCACGGATGCGCCGGCCGGGGCCGGGACGTTCGAGTGCTGCGCCGCGGTGCCGGTGCCGCTGGAGGTCAGCGAGCCGGCGGCCGGCAGCGGGGCGGGGCCGGCCCCGTCGGCGGTGAACACCTCGAGCGACCAGAGCGACACCCCGTAGATCGTCACGCGGTCGGACAGCACCACGCGCACGTACCGCGCAGCCGCCGCGACATCGAGCGACTGGGGGCCGCCCCAGCCGTCCGTGCTGCCCGTCGCCGCCGTCCAGCTGCGGCCGTCCCGCGACGTCTGCACCGCCACCGTGCGCCCGTAGGCGGTCTCCCACCGCAGTGTCACGCGGCAGATGTCGCGGCGGGCGCCGAGGTCGACCTGGATCCACTGCGGCTCGGCGAAGGCGCTGGACCAGCGGGTGGCCGGGTTGCCGTCGACCGCGTAGGTAGGCGCCAGCCCGCCGCGCTCGGCGGAGGAGGCCGTCGCCGGCCGGCCCAGCGCGACGTCCTGCGTGCCGCACGCGGGGCCGACGTCGGGCAGCGCCGTGCCGTAGACCTGCATCTCCCACAGCGAGTAGCCCCAGATCGTGCCGCGTCGCGTGCCGACCAGTCGGACATACCGGCCGGTACCGCTGACGGTCAGCTCCTCGTCGCCGCCGGCGCCGCCGATGGTCGTGTGCACGGGGGTCCAGCTGGTCGCGTCGTCGGAGACCTGGATCTGGTAGTCCCGGCCGTACGCGGTCTCCCAGTCGAGCACGACGGCGCTCAGCTCGGCGCGCCGGCCGAGGTCCACCTGGAGCCACTCGGAGTCGGTGCCGGCGCTCGCGAAGCGGGTGGCCGGGTTGCCGTCGAACGCGGCGAACGGTGAGAGGGAGCCACGGTCCTGGGCCGACGACGCCGTCGCGGTGCCGCCCTGGGAGAGCTGGGTCGCGGTGGGCGGGAGGAGGGCGGCCTGCGCGGGGAGGGTGGTCGCGGTGAGCAGCGCCGCCACGATCCCGACGGTCACGAGGCGCCCCTGCACGTGACGCAACCCCTGTGCCGCGCGGTGAGGGGCATGGGACGGTCGCACGGGGAGCTCCTCGGTGGGGTCGCGGCAGGGCGGCAGGGCGGCAGGGCGGGGGCGCGGCCGTCGATCCGATCGGCCGCACGACGGCGGGTCTGAGGCGAACCGGGCAGATGCCCGCAGATCCACCCGAACGGCGGCAGGGCCGTGGCGCGCCCGCCGAGGGTGGGCCCGCGGCCGCATCGGCGCGTACCGTCGCGGTATGAGCATCCGCATCGGCGTCCAGATCCAGCCCCAGCACGCCGACTACGGCCAGATCCGCGACGCGGTGCGCCGCGCGGAGGACGCCGGGGTCGACGTGATCTTCAACTGGGACCACTTCTTCCCGCTCTACGGCGACCCGGACGGCAAGCACTTCGAGTGCTGGACGATGCTCGGCGCGTGGGCGGAGCAGACCAGCCGCGTCGAGATCGGCGCGCTCGTCACGTGCAACAGCTACCGCAACCCCGAGCTGCTGGCGGACATGGCCCGCACCGTCGACCACATCAGCGGCGGACGGCTCATCCTGGGCGTCGGGGCGGGCTGGTTCGAGAAGGACTACGACGCGTTCGGCTACGAGTTCGGCACGGCCGGCTCGCGGATCGCCGACCTCGCCTCGGCCATGCCGCGGATCGCGACGCGGCTCGCGGCGGGCAACCCGGCGCCGACCCGCCACATCCCCGTGATGATCGGCGGTGGCGGGGAGCGCAAGACGCTGCGCGTGGTCGCCGAGCACGCCGACCTGTGGCACTCGTTCGGCGACGTCGGGACGCTGCGACGCAAGAGCGCGATCCTCGACGAGCACGGCGCGGCCGTCGGGCGGGACACCGCGACGCTCGTCGAGCGGTCCGTCGGGGTGGACAAGCCACCGGCCCTCGTCGCCACGGAGCTCGTCGAGGCCGGCGTGAGCCTGTTCACCATCGGCCTGAACGGCCCGGACTACGACCTGGACCTCGTCCACCAGTGGGTCGCCTGGCGCGACGCGCAGGCCTGACCCTCCGGGCGCGCAGCGGTTCTGGTCCGGATCCGGGTGCTGGACGCCCGGATCCGGACCAGAACCGGGTCAGTCGTCGTCGTCGCCTGCGGGGGTGGTCGTGTCGACGTCGGACCACGCCGCCGTCGCGCCGCTGTGGCCGATGGCGACCGTCTGCGCGATCGTGCCGCCGGCCAGGACCAGCGCGGCGACCGCGAGCGTCACGGTGACCCAGCGGGCCGGGGCGGTCCCCGGCGCACCGGCACCCGCAGCACCGGCACCCGCAGCGCCGGCACCCGCAGCGCCGGGCCCCTCGGCTGCGGCCCGGCGCTCCCGCACCGCGAGCCAGAAGAGCGCCGCGGCGACGAGGGCCAGCGGCAGCACCCAGACCAGGAGGCCCTCGCCGAGCTCCGCGTGCGTCTCGACCAGCGGGGTCCCGCCCACCCGCTCCTCGAGCGACTCGCCGGACCGCTCGGACAGGGGTGTCAGGACCAGCGCCGCGAGCGCCAGCAGGAGGGGGAGGGCGAACGCCCAGCGGCGGAACCGCGGCCACACGGCCGCGAGCGCGACGGCCAGTGCGGCCGTCGGGACGAGGACCACCGTCGCGTGGACGATGAGCGGGTGCACGGGCAGGCCAGCGATGACGTCGAGCATCTCGGCTCCAGGTGATCGGTGCCTCGCCATGGATGGCACGTGCCACTCGGCACCGGCGGGACAGGTCCGATGATGTCAGACCGTCAGTTCGCCCGCCCCGCGTGCAGGGCTCAGACGGGGTTGCCCCACCGGTGGACAGCGCCGTCCGCCAGCACGAGAAGGCCGCTGGTGCCGTGCAGGCTCGTCACCCACTCCACAGCCGCAGGGCCCATCGCGACGGCGGCCGTCGCGAACACGTCCGCCCACATCAGCGACGGCCCGGCGACGGTGGCCGAGAGCACGCCGACGACGCGCTCGCCCGTGTGCGGGTCGAGGATGTGCGCACCCTTCGCGGCGATGCCCGACGTCGCGACCCCGCCGTCGCCCGCGGGGAGCGTCGCCAGGACGACCGAGCGGTCGCGCGGGTCCTCGATGCCGATGAGCCACGGCGCGCCGTCGGCGGCCGGCCGGGTGAGCACGTCGCCACCGGCCCCGACGGCATAGCCGATGCCGGTGCGCACGGCGAGCTCACGCAGGTGGCGGGCGGCGCGGGCGACGGCCCAGGTCTTGACCAGGCCGGTGGGGTCGAAGACGCCGGGCCGGTCGGGGACGGCGTTCCAGGCGTCGAACCAGCCGTCCGTGCGCTCGAGCGCGGTCTCGCACAGCCGGTGCACCTCGCGGACCAGCGGGTCGGCGTCGGTGAGCGTCAGCTCGCCCCGCTGCAGGCGGCTGACCTGCGAGTCGGCCTGCCAGGGGCTGAACATGGTGTCGGCAGCGCGCAGGTCGGCGAACACCCGCTCGACCGCATCGGCGACCTCCGAGCCCCGGGCGTGCGCGCCCTGCGCCCCGACGCCGCGCACGTGGATGCTCACCGGCATCCCCATGATCTGCTCGACCCACGCCCGGTGGTCCGGGCGGGCGTCGGCGGGGGCCCGCGTGGTCACGGTCAGATCCCGGCCTGGTCGAGCGCGTCCTGCAGCGAGGCGATGTAGGCCTGGCTCGTGACGGTCGCGTGGCTGAGCATGTCGATCGAGGCGCTCTGGGCGGCGAGGACCTCGTCGTTGAGCGCGGGCACGGCCCAGGCGTTGATCTGCTGGCTCTCGCGGTCCCGGGTCGGGTAGGCGATCGCGTCCGCTGCCGTGACGACGCCGTCGGTCACGGTGACCTGCACCTGCACGTCGCCGTAGCGGGTGCTGACGGACGCACCGGTGTAGGTGGCGGTGACGGGCTCCGCGGTCGCCTCGGGCGTGGGGGTCGCCGTCTCGGTCGGGGTGGTCGTGTCGGTGGACGTGCCCGTCGAGGTCGAGCTGTCCGTCGTCGTGGCGGTGCCCGTGGACGTGTCCGCGGCGGCGGCAACCGTCTTGTTGAGGCTGGTGGGCCAGGAGAAGAGGAGCACGAGCCCGGTCAGGGTCGATCCGATGGCGATGACGATGCGGCGCATGAGGTCCTCCGGTTACCAGGTGAAGCGTTCGACGTGCAGGGCGGTGGGGGGCAGGCCGGCGGAGCGCAGATCGGCGGCGACGGCCTCGGCCCACGGGGCCGCGCCGCAGACGAACACGTCGCAGCCCTCGAGATCGGGGACGAGCTGGCGCGCGGCCTGCGGCCCCGGCACGTGCCCGAGGTGCTGCGGCAGCCAGGCCGTCCCGGTGGTGCTGCGCGGACCGACGAGGTCGACGACCCGCAGGGCCCCGAGCGAGACGAGGTGGTCGAGGTCGGCCTGGAGCGGCTGACGATCGCCGTCGCGGACGCGGCGGACGAGGGTGGCGGGCCGGTCCCGCGTCGCGCCGGTCATCACGGCGTTCTGGGCCAGGGCGACCAGCGGGGCGATCCCGAGGCCGGAGCCGATGAGCACCAGGCCGGGCCTGGTCCGGACCTCGGGCCGCAGCCGGCCGTAGGGGCCCTCGACGAGCACGCGGGTGCCGGGCTCCATCCGCGTGAGGCGCTCGCCGTCGTCGCCCCGGGTGCCGATGGTGACCCGCAGGGCCGCCGTCGTCGGTGCTGCGGAGAGCGACAGCGGGTGGCCACGGGTCCAGCCGGCGCCGGTGCGGAAGCGGAAGACGAAGAACTGGCCGGCGGCGACCTCGAGCTCCGCCAGGCGGCGGCCGGTCATCGTGACGCTGATGACGCCGGGGGCCTCGGTGACCACGCGGGAGACCGTCAGGGCCTGGCGGCGCGAGGTGAGCAGGGGCACGGCGACCCGGTAGACGAGCACGGCAGCCATGGCGACGCCCCACAGGCCCCACCAGTAGACGGTCGCGGCGGTCGAGGCGAGGAAGTCGCGCCCGGTCCACAGCTGGTGCGGCAGCGCCAGGCCGGCGCCGAGGTAGGCGTACAGGTGCAGCAGGTGCCACGACTCGTAGCGCAGCCGGCGGCGCGCCCAGCGGATCGAGGTCACGGCCACCATGAGCAGCGCCACGGTGCCGGCGGTGGCGAGCAGCATGCCCGGGGCCGTGGTGACGAGCGACCACAGCTCGCCGAGCACGCCGACCTGGTCGAGCGCCGCGTAGCCGAGGGTGATGAGCATGAGGTGGGCGACCATGAGGTTGACCGACCAGAAGCCCAGCAGGCGGTGCGACCGGGTGATCCGGTCCTGCCCGTAGGCCCGCTCGATCCACGGCACCCGGGCCATCCCGATCACCTGGAGCAGCAGCATGTCCGCGCTGATGAGGCCGGTGAGCCGGCCCAGCGACGTCAGGGCCGAGCCCATCCCGGCGGTGAGGTCGGCGACCCCGCCGTGGTGCACCCACAGGGCGACGACGACGAGGTACGAGGCCCAGACGGTGAGGTCGAGGGCGTCCGTCCACCACCGGCGCAGCGCGGGGGGGCCGCAGCCGCAGGACGGCGGGCCGGCCGGTGACCGGCGTCTGCGGCGCGGCCTGGGCGCGGGCCCCGGCCCGTTGCGGGCTCGGTGCCTGGGCCTGGGCCTGGGGAGCGAAGGTCGTCATGGGAGGAACCCTCCCGCGCCTACCTGGGAGATCCCTGGGTGCTCGCTGAGAGCTGGGCGTGCGTCCGGGCAGACACCGCGGGGGATGACGGCGGGCGCGGGTGCTGGCACGGGCGCTGACGGCGGGCGCGGGTGCGCGGGCGGGCTGCGTTACGCTGGTCCCGACCCCTCGTGCGGCGTCATCTCGCTGAACTCCCCCAGGGCCGGAAGGCAGCAAGGGCAGGCGGGCTCTGGCGGGTGTGCGAGGGGTCGCTGCATGCCCCGGCCGACCCGACTCCTGGAACCGATCGGGGATCGGCAGGGGCGGATCGGTTCCAGGAGTCGCGACAGGTGCTCAGCCGGCGACCGGGACGCACACGTCGGTCACCCAGTCGGACGGCTCGTGGGAGACCTCGGGGCCGACGACGTAGACGTTGAACATCGGACCGGCGACGGACAGGCCATGGGCGGCGATCCAGCCGCCGATCGCGTCCATCACCTCCCCGATCCCGTCGTACGGGCCGTGCAGCGTGCCGACGGCGACGTCGACGGCGGGGACCTCGACGCAGGCGACATCGGGTGTCCCGGTGAACGGGGCGACGACGTCGAGCCGGACCTCGACGTCCGCGTCCTGCTCGACGTAGTCCTCGTCGTGGAAGACGGCGACGGCCGCGGCGTCGGGTGCGACGGCGGCCCCGGCCGCGGGCAGTGCGGCCATGAGCCGCTGCCAGAGCAGGCCCTCGTCGGCGTAGCTGGGGATGGTGCCCCGCACGGAGGCGACGGTCCGTGCGGGCAGGGTACGGCGGGTGATCTCGTGCATGGCTGGCTCCTTGAGCTGGGTGATGAGGTGGTCGACCTCCCGGATCCGCTCGGCGACGGCGGCGGACTCGTCGAGCAGCCGCCCCCGCTGGTGCGTCAGCACCGCCCGCAGCATCGCGGCGTCGTCGAACGGGGCGCACCCCGCCAGCTCGGCGACCCCCAGCCCGACGTCGCGCAGCGCCCTGACCCGCCGCGCGGTGCGCAGGAGGTCAGGGTGGTACGAGCGGTAGCCGGTGAGGGGGTCGACCGACGTCGGCGGGAGGACGTCGTGCTCGTCGTAGTGCCGCAGCATGCGGACGCTGATCCGGGACAGGCGCGAGAACTCCCCGATCGTCAGCAGGTGCTCGCGTGCCATACCCACAGACCACACCCTGACACGGTGGCAGGCGCAAGGGGGCGGGACAGGGCGCGGCGGCCGTCGGTGGCGCCCTCTACGCTCGTGCCGTGACCCAAGCCCTGTACCGCCGCTACCGGCCCGACACCTTCGCCGAGGTGATCGGGCAGGAGCACGTCACCGAGCCCCTGCTGCAGGCGCTGCGCGCGGACAAGGTCACCCACGCCTACCTGTTCTCCGGTCCGCGAGGCTGCGGCAAGACGACGTCGGCCCGGATCCTCGCGCGCTGCCTCAACTGCGCCCAGGGCCCGACGCCGGTGCCGTGCGGCACGTGCGACTCGTGCGTCGAGCTCGCGCGCGGCGGCAGTGGCAGCCTGGACGTCGTCGAGATCGACGCTGCGAGCCACAACGGCGTCGACGACGCGCGTGACCTGCGCGAGCGCGCGGCGTTCGCCCCGGCCCGGGACCGGTTCAAGATCTTCATCCTCGACGAGGCGCACATGGTCACCCCGCAGGGGTTCAACGCGCTGCTCAAGATCGTCGAGGAGCCGCCGCCGCACGTGAAGTTCATCTTCGCCACGACGGAGCCGGACAAGGTCATCGGGACCATCCGCTCGCGCACGCACCACTACCCGTTCCGCCTCGTCGCCCCGGACACCCTCCAGCCCTACCTCGAGCAGCTGTGCGTCGCCGAGGGGGTCGCCGTGGGGGCCGGGGTGCTGCCGCTCGTGGTCCGTGCCGGCGGCGGCTCGGTGCGCGACTCGCTGTCGGTGCTCGACCAGCTGGTCGCCGGCGCGGGCGCAGGCGGGATCGACTACGAGCGCGCCGTGGCGCTGCTCGGCTACACGCACGCCGCCCTGCTCGACGACACGGTCGACGCCCTCGCCGCGCGCGACGGCGCCAGCGCGTTCCGCGTCGTCGACCGCGTCGTGTCCTCGGGGCACGAGCCGCGCCGCTTCGTCGAGGACGTGCTCGAGCGGCTGCGCGACCTCATCGTCATCGCCGCGTCGGGGGACGCCGCCCAGGCGGTGCTCCGCGACCTGCCGGCCGACCAGCTCGAGCGCATGCGGGTCCAGGCCTCGGTGCTCGGCGCCTCGGAGCTGTCCCGCTCGGCCGACCTCGTCAACGCCGCGCTGAGTGAGATGACGGGGGCGACGTCGCCGCGGCTGCACCTCGAGCTGCTCGTCGCGCGCCTGCTGCTGCCCGCGGTCGACGACGGCGTCCAGGGTGTCGGCGCCCGGCTGGACCGCGTCGAGCGCGAGCTCGGGCGTGTCGGGTCCGGGCAGGGCGCTGGCGTCGGCGCGGGGCCGGCTCCGGGCGCACCGGTGGTCCCGATGCCGGGTACGGCGGGGGGTGCGGCAGCCCCCGAGCCCGCGACGGTGCAGGCCACGGTCGTGCCGCAGGCTCCCGCACCCGCGACCGGCGCGGCACCTGCCACCCCGCCCATCGGCACGTCGTCCCCCGCGACGCCGCGCGCCGCGAGCACCCCGCCGTCCGTCGCGAGCACCCCGCCGTCGGCCGCGAGCACCCCGCGGGCGGCCACCCCGCCGTCGGCCACCCCGCCGTCGGCCACCCCGCCGTCGGCCACCCCGCCGTCGGCGTCACGCTCGGCGCCTGCCCACGACGCCCCGCCCTCCCGCCCCGCAGCCACCGCTGTGGAGGCCGAGATGGTGCGTCGTCGCTGGCCCGAGGTCCTCGCGACGCTGCGCGGCCTGCGGATGGCCACATGGGTGCTCGTCAGCCAGAACGCCCAGGTGGCGGCGGCCAGCCCTGACGCCGTGACGCTGTCCTTCACGACACCGCAGCTCGCCACGGCGTTCCGGGTCGGTCCGCACGCCGACAACGTGCGTACCGCACTGCACGAGACCCTCGGCCTCGACGTGCGGGTGCAGACCGAGCTCGCCGAGCCCGCGGCCGATGCGCCGCCCGCGCGCGCCGGGCAGCGGCCGTCGGGCGCGGTGCCCACCGCCGGCGCAGCGGTGGCAGCGGTCGGGGACGCGCACGTCGGTGACGCGCCGGCGGTCGCGCCACCCGGCGCGATCACCACGGCCCAGGCCGAGGCGTCGTGGGGTGCACCGGCCTCCGGCCCGTCGGTCGAGGCCTCGCACCGCGACCCCGCGCCCCGCGGCGGCGCGCAGCGGTCCTCCTCGCCGGCCCGGCCGTCGTCGAGCACCCGCCCCTCCGCACCGGACGCACCGGCCACCGCAGCGACGGCCACGGCAGCGACGGCCGGCATGCCCGGATCGCCGGCGCCGTCTCGTCCCGAGTCCCCGGCTGCGTCCGCAGCCCCACCCGCGGCTCCCGCAGCACCGCCGTCGTCCTCGTCGCCGCCCCGGCCGGCCGGGCCGGCCCCGACGGTCCTGCCGTCGGACGGGATCCCCGACGGCGACGAGCCCGACTTCGACGCGCCGCCCGAGGTCGCCGGTGCCCGCAGCGCCTCCCGACCGCTGCCCGCCGCCGCCCCCGCTCCACAGCCCGCCCCGCCGGCCGCGTCCCGAGCGTCGTCGTTCTCACCGCGCCCCACCGACTCGCCACAGCCCGCCCCGCCGGCCGCGTCCCGCGCGTCGTCGTTCTCACCGCGCCCGACCCCCGCGTCCCAGCCCGCCCGTGGCCAGGCTCGCCCGGGCGGCCCGCCGCGCCGCCCGGCCCCCGGCTCGACCGAGGAGGCCGCCGACGCCTCGCCGGACGACCCGGACCTGCTCTCGACCGGCCTCGTCGGCGCCCCGCTCATCGCCCAGATGCTCGGCGGCACGGTCATCGACGAGATCCCCGACCCGCCCGCCTGAGCGCGGTCGTCAGCGGCGCGGCCCGGTCCCGTGGTCGGCGGGACCCCGTAGGCTGACGGGGTGTACGAGGGCGCGGTCCAGGACCTGATCGACGAGCTCGGGCGACTGCCCGGGGTCGGTCCCAAGAGCGCCCAGCGGATCGCCTTCCACCTGCTCGCCGCGGATCCGGCGGACGTCCGCCGCCTCGTCGACGCGCTCACTGAGGTCAAGGCCCGTGTGCAGTTCTGCACCGTCTGCGGCAACGTGTCGCAGGAAGAGCTCTGCAGGGTCTGCCGCGACCCGCGTCGCTCGCTGGAGTCGATCTGCGTCGTCGAGGAGCCCAAGGACGTCGTCGCGATCGAGCGCACGCGCGAGTTCCGCGGCCGGTACCACGTGCTCGGCGGGGCCATCAACCCGATGGACAACATCGGCCCGGACGACCTGCGGATCGCCGAGCTCATGACCCGCCTCGCGGACGGCTCCGTCACCGAGGTGATCCTCGCCACCGACCCCAACGTCGAGGGCGAGGCCACCTCCACCTACCTGGCACGCCTGCTCGTGCCGATGGGCCTGCGGGTCACCCGCCTGGCCTCGGGCCTGCCGGTCGGCGGAGACCTGGAGTACGCCGATGAGGTCACGCTGGGGCGTGCCTTCGAAGGACGGAGACAGATCAGTGCCTGACACCACGCCAGCCCGGCCCGCCGCGAGCGCGGTCCCCGACGACCTCCGCGAGCTCGCGGACACCGTCGCCGAAGAGGGGGGCCACTTCCTCTCGACCGTCACCGAGGTGGCGGCCGGCGCCAACCCCGAGGTCGCGATCCCGCTGCTGCTCCTCGCCGTCTCCGACGTCCTCGGCGCCGGTGCGCGGCTGGGCGCGATGGAGGACGTCGTCCCCGTGGAGCGCTTCGAGCCCGACATCGGGCCGGACACCGATCTCGACCCGCTGCGCGCCGCACTCGAGAACCTCCTCGACGGGATCGACTCCTACCTCGAGATCGCCGACCCGCTCCTGGGCGGGGACCCGGTGACCTCGACGTTGTCGAGCGACCTCGTGCTCGTCGCCGGTGCGCTGGCCCAGGGCCTGCGGCACCACGAGGAGGGCCAGGTCATCGAGGCGCTCTGGTGGTGGCAGTACTCCTACCTGTCCAACTGGGGAGAGCGGGCGTCGTCGGCGCTGCGGGTGCTCCAGACGGTTCTCGCGCACCTGCGCCTGGACGTGGACGACGACGTCGCCGCCGAGGCGGAGTTCCAGGCACTGCACCCCTGAGGCGGTAAGGCCCGCGCCCGACCTGCCCGTGCTGGCCCGACCTGCCCGTGCTGACCGCGGTGCACGCGCCCCGCTCGTTCACACCCCGCCGGCGCTCCCGAGCAGCGGCGCGAGCGCGTCCCAGCGGGCGATCTCGCACCCGTTGATCCGCGAGAAGTCGGCGTCCACCCGCTCCCCGTCCACGGTGCCCGTGACGGTCGCGGTCTGCGGGCCGCCGTACTGCTCGGTGCACGTGGCGTCCGGCGGCAGCGGGGCGAAGGCCTCGGCGCCGCCCGCCGCCTCGAGGGCCGCGCACGCCGCGTTCGCGTCCGGGTGGTCCCCGCCCACCGGCGCGCAGCTCAGCGTCGTCGTCACGACGGTCCCGCCGCCCGTCTCGTCCAGCCCGATCGTCAGGTCGGCAGCCACGTCGCCCGACGGCGCCGGCGCGGTGGGCTCGGGATCGGTGCCCGACGGCGAGCTGGTCGCATCCGGGGCCGTCACGGGATCGTCCGGCGACCCGCCGGACCCCGTCGCGCACCCCGCGAGCGCCAGCGCCAGCGCCAGCGCCAGCGCCAGCGCGCCCGCGCGGATCCCCGCGGTCCGACGTCCCGTGACCCTCCGCATAGCGCCCAGTGTCCCTCTCATCCCTCTCGCCCGCCGGTTCTCTGCAGCTTTCGGTCGCCCGACGACCAAGAACTGCCGAGAACCGACCGGGGTGCGCGGCGGGACGGGCGACCGGATCCTGGAACCGCCCGTGTCCGCAGTCTGGGCCCGCACTATCCTGGGGCGTCCGTCGACCACACCTGACCCGGAGCGACCGTGGCCCTGATCGTGCAGAAGTACGGGGGTTCCTCCGTCGCCGACGCCACCGCCATCAAGCGGGTGGCCCACCGGATCGCCGAGGCCAAGCGCGCGGGCGACGACGTCGTCGTGGTGGTCTCCGCGATGGGCGACACGACGGACGAGCTGCTCGACCTCGCCAACCAGGTCTCGCCCAAGCCGCCGTCGCGCGAGATGGACATCCTGCTCACCGCCGGCGAGCGGATCTCCATGGCCCTGCTCGCCATGGCGATCGCCAACCTCGGGGTCGAGGCGCAGGCGTTCACGGGCCAGCAGGCGGGCGTCATCACGGACGACGCGCACGGCAAGGCCCGGATCATCGACGTCAAGGCCGGCCGCATCCATCAGGCGCTTGACGAGGGCGCCGTCGCCATCGTCGCCGGGTTCCAGGGCGTCACGGAGCACACCAACGACGTCACGACGCTCGGCCGCGGCGGCTCGGACACCACGGCGGTCGCGATCGCCGCGGCGATCGACGCGGACGTGTGCGAGATCTACACGGACGTCGACGGCGTGTTCACGGCCGACCCCCGGATCGTGCCCACCGCCCGCAAGATCGCCCGCATCACCTACGAGGAGATGCTCGACATGGCCGCGAGCGGCGCGAAGGTCCTGGGCCTGCGCTGCGTCGAGTACGGCCGCCGCCACGGGGTGCGCATCCACGTGCGCTCCTCGTTCTCCGGTCACACCGGCACGCTGGTCACCGACGAGCCGCAGCCGGCTCTCGAGGGAGAAGGAACGATGGAGCAGCCGATCATCGCGGGCGTCGCGCACGACCGCAGCGAGGCCAAGATCACGGTCGTCGGCGTGCCCGACGTGCCCGGTACCGCCGCGCAGATCTTCGAGACCGTCGCCGCGAGCGGCGTCAACATCGACATGATCGTGCAGAACGTCTCGGCCGCCCAGACGGGCCTGACGGACATCTCCTTCACGCTGCCAGCGGCCGACGGCCAGCGTGCCATCGCCGCGCTCGACGCGGTGCGCGGCGCGATCGGGTTCGCCTCGCTGCAGTACGACGACACCATCGGCAAGCTCTCGCTCGTCGGCGCGGGCATGAAGTCGCACCCCGGCGTCTCGGCGCGGCTCTTCGGCGCCCTGCGCGACGCCGGCATCAACATCGAGATGATCTCCACCTCGGAGATCCGGGTCTCGGTCGTCACCCGGGCCGACCAGCTCGACGACGCGGTCCGCGCGGTGCACACCGCGTTCGGTCTGGACTCCACCGAGGGCGAGGCCGTCGTGTACGGCGGGACGGGGCGATGAGCATGGCTTCCCAGACGAGTGCGGGGCTGCACGTCGCGGTCGTCGGCGCGACCGGCCAGGTGGGCGCCGTCATGCGGCGACTGCTCGAGGAGCGCGACTTCCCGGTCGCGTCGATCCGCTTCTTCGCGTCCGCGCGCTCCGCCGGCACGACGCTGCCGTGGAGGGGCGAGCAGGTGGTCGTCGAGGACACCGCGACCGCTGACCTTTCCGGGATCGACGTCGCCCTGTTCTCGGCCGGGGGCGCGACCTCCAAGGTCCAGGCCCCGCGGTTCGCCGCGGCCGGTGCGCTGGTGATCGACAACTCCTCGGCCTGGCGCCGTGACCCCGAGGTCCCCCTCGTGGTGAGCGAGGTCAACCCCGAGGCGATCGACCACGCGGTCAAGGGCATCATCGCCAACCCCAACTGCACCACCATGGCGGCGATGCCGGTGCTCAAGCCGCTGCACGACGAGGCGGGACTGGTCCGCCTCGTCGTCTCGACCTACCAGGCCGTCTCCGGCGGCGGCCTCAAGGGCGTGGCGGAGCTCGAGACCCAGATCCATGCACTGGCCGACGCGGACATCGCGGCGCTGACGCACGACGGCGCGGCCGTGGCGTTCCCCGAGCCGGGGATCTACCGGCGCCCCATCGCCTTCAACGTCCTGCCGTACGCGGGCGCCCTGGTGGATGACGGCCTCTTCGAGACCGACGAGGAGCAGAAGCTGCGGCACGAGAGCCGCAAGATCCTCGACATCCCGGAGCTGCTGGTCTCCGGCACCTGCGTGCGGGTCCCGGTGTTCACGGGCCACTCGCTGTCGATCAACGCCGAGTTCGCGCGGCCCCTGTCCGTCGAGCGCGCCACCGAGCTGCTCGCCGCTGCACCGGGCGTCGAGCTGAGCGAGATCCCCACGCCCCTGCAGGCCGCCGGAACGGACCCCAGCTACGTCGGCCGGATCCGCGCCGACGAGGGCGCCCCCGGCGGTCGCGGCCTGGCGCTGTTCGTCTCCAACGACAACCTGCGCAAGG
>Ga0209477_1001002_pt1 | contig 17371 bp, 17 predicted proteins | sample KloWWTupernatant_FD_187180 | JGI IMG/M metagenome (GOLD analysis project Ga0209477, IMG submission 187180) | Active sludge microbial communities from Klosterneuburg, Austria, studying microevolution and ecology of nitrifiers - Klosterneuburg... | ecosystem: Engineered > WWTP > Aerobic digester >... | reverse complement strand
GTCGCGCCGAGGCGGTCGAACAAGTCGAAGGTGGCGTTGAGCACCCAGTCCGGACGCGCGCCGGGACGATCGACCTTGTTGATCACGACGATGGGCTTGAAGCCCATCTCGAAGGCCTTCTGGGTGACGAAGCGCGTCTGCGGCATCGGCCCGTCCATCGCGTCGACCAGGATCAGCACGGTGTCGACCATCGACAGCACGCGCTCGACCTCGCCACCGAAGTCGGCATGGCCTGGCGTATCGACGATGTTGATGCGATTGTCGCGCCAGGTGATCGCGGTGTTCTTGGAAAGGATGGTGATGCCGCGTTCCTTTTCCTGGTCGTTGGAATCCATGACGCGTTCGGCGAGCACGGTGCGCTCGCTGAAGGTGCCGGATTGCTTGAGCAGGCAGTCGACCAGGGTCGTCTTGCCATGATCGACGTGGGCGACGATCGCGATATTGCGCAGTTTTTCGATGGACATCGGGAACACCAAACGACCTCGTAGCGGGCCGTCACAGGAAGAAAGTCGGGGGCCGCGATTTCGCGGCAGCCGGGCATTATGCCCGGATTTCGGATCGAGCGCTCGAATTCCGCCGGTCGGCGCGATGCTGCCGCCGCGCCAATGCACATGACATGTCGATGCGCGCGGCTGGTCCGGATTGGCCATGGCAACGCTGATTCGCCCTCGCATCGGCCACGGAAAAGCGGGGCGTGGCGCCGACTGCCGTCACCCTTGCGGCGCAGGCGCACTGTCGAATCCGCGAAAATCGTTTAGGCTAGTCCGTTCATGATCTGGAGCAACGCAATGAATGCACCCAACCACCTGACTGCCCTGTTCAGCACATCCAAGGGGCCGATCAGGGTCAATCTGTTTGCCGACAAGACCCCGATCACGGTGGCGAATTTCGTCAATCTCGCCCAGCGCGGCTACTACAACGGCTTGATTTTCCATCGCGTGATCCCGGATTTCATGATCCAGGGCGGTTGCCCGAGCGGCAGCGGAACCGGCGGTCCGGGTTATCGCTTCGAGGACGAGATCGTGCCGAGTCTCAAGCACAATTCCGGTGGCGTGTTGTCGATGGCCAATGCCGGTCCGGGCACCAATGGCAGTCAGTTCTTCATCACCCATGTCGCCACGCCGTGGCTGGATGGCAAGCACACCGTGTTCGGCATGGTCGATGGCCCGGCCGATCAGAAAGTCGTCGATGCCATCCGCGGCGGTGACACGATCGAGTCGATCACGATCAATGGCGACACCAGCGCCCTGTTCGCGGCGACCAAGGCGCACCTGGACAAGTGGAACGCGATCCTCGACGCGGCTTGAGGCTATCCGCTGTCAGAAACCTTCGCGCTTGATGCTTTGCGCCAGCCTGCGGCGATGGCATGCCAGCCTCAGGCTGTTTCCATCGGGATTGCTGCAGCCCCTAGCCGGCTGCCTTGCGTTCGCGCACTGGGATCGGCACGTTGCACAGGTCGATCTTGCCGGCGGGATGGATGTACCACGCATCACTGCGGTTGCGGCGTGATTCGATCAACGCGCTGAAGGTCGCCGTGTCGGTTCGCAGGATTTCTAGCGGGCGGCGCTCGGCGGCGGCGACATCGGCGGCGAGGCGCACCGAGATGATCGGCGGCTTGGCCTGATCCTTGTCGTAGAACCCGGCCGCGCCGTTGCCGCGCGGCAGGGCGGCAAGCAATTCCATGCCCTTGACCACGCGTCCGACCGTGGCGATGTTGCGATCGAGCTGGCGCGGCGCGTGACCGATCACCACATACAACTCCGCACCGCTGCCTGATTCCGGTTCGTTGTTGCGTCCGGCACCGACCGTACCGTAGCAGTGCGCAAGCCAGGCCTCGCCGGTTTTCGGATCGCGTGCGGCCGGAAAGCCGTTCGAGAAACCGGCTTCGGGCGCATACAGATCGCCATCAGGCAACACGGTGAAGGGAAGGCCCGCAGCCGGACGGCTGAATTCGGCGGCGAGGGTTGCCTTGGCGTGGCCGAGCGTACGTGCGGTCTTCGGATCCTCGGCGTTCGGATCGCCCCATTGGGTGACGAAGTTGTCCTGCACGCGCAGGATGGCCAGACCATCGAAATACTTCTGCCTGACCAGGGTGCGGATATTGGCCACATGCAGGGGCGCGAACGCCTGGGCCAGTTCGATGACGACGCGCCCGCCAGGCAGTTCCATGTAAAGGGTGTTTTCCGCATCCAGCGCACGCCAGTCGCTTGCCGCGGAGGCATCGATGACCGCCTGCATGGTCGGTTTCCCTGCCGGTGCATCGGCCGCCGTGGCCAGGCCGCCCGGTATCAGACCCATGCCCAGTGCGGCGGCCAGCAGCCAGCCGCTGCTGATCGAGGTGTGCCGATCCGTGGGCAATGCGGCAGCGGCCCGGCAGGACAAAGCCCGCTGCCTGATGCGCATTCCGAAGTGCCTTGCGGCTGCGTCCATCTCCTTGCTCATGCTGTACCCGGATCTTGTGGCTGAAGGCGCAAGCCTAACCGTTCCGCTGGCTGGCGCGGCGCATGACTTCCGGCGCATTCACTAGTGCGAAGTAAACACTATGATCCATTCAACGCTATAGCGTGATGAATGACAGCCACCATGAGCGAGCTCGAAGGCCATCTGAAGAAGTTCCAGAAGGAGTTGTCCTCTGGATCGGTGTCCCTGGTTTTGCTGGCTGTGCTGGCCGGTGCGGAGGAACCCATGTACGGCTATCTGATTGCCAAGCGCCTGGCCGATGGCGGCGAAGGCGTGCTCGCCGGCAAGCAGAGCGCGCTGTATCCGGTTCTGCGCAATCTCAGCGCGTCGGGTCTGCTCGACAGCGAAGTCGAACCCTCGGTGGCCGGTCCGCCGCGTCGCTATTACCGGATCACCGCGCTCGGCCGCGAGGTGCTTCAACAGTGGATTTCAACGTGGGCGACGACACGCGATTTCGTCGACAGCGTGCTTGAAAGCAACACTTCGCAAGGGGCGAAATCATGAACCATCCGATTCCAGGAACGATCCGCGAATATCTGGATCAATTGCGCGTTGAATTGCGCGGGGCCGATCCGGCGATGATCCAGGATGCGCTGTACGACGCCGAGGAGCATCTGCGCGCGGAACTCGCCGAACATCCCGGACTTGACGAGGCGGCGATGCTGGCCAAGGTTGCGACCAGCTACGGCGCACCCGACGAAGTGGCCGAGATCTACCGGGTCAAGGAAGGCGAGGTCGAGCAGGCCTTGCGGCCACGCCGTGCGCGCCCGGTGGTCGAGAAATCGTTCATCGCGAAGTTCTTCGGCATCGCCGTCGATCCGCGCGCCTATGCGGCAATGTTCTACATGGTGCTGGCGATGGCGACCGGCATCTTCTACTTCACCTGGGTCGTCACCGGACTCGGGCTTTCGGCCGGATTCGCGATCCTGATCATCGGCATTCCGTTCATCGTGCTGTTTTTCGCCACGGTGCGCGCGCTGTCGCTGGTCGAGGGCAAGATCGTCGAGGCGATGCTCGGCGTGCGCATGCCGAGGCGGCCCTGGAATGTCGATCGGGACAAGTCGATCTGGCAGCGCATCGGCGCCATGTTCACCGATCCGCGCAGCTGGAGTACCTTGTTCTACATGCTGCTGATGCTGCCGCTGGGCATTGTCTATTTCTGCATCGTCACGGTCGGCATGTCGCTCGCACTGGGTTTCATTGCCGCGCCGTTCCTGTACCTGTTTGGCGTCCCGGGTGGAATCATCATCGGCAACGACGCGCATCTGTTTGTGAGTTCACCCTTCCTGATGCCTCTGGTTTTTGTCGCCGGCGTGTTGCTGCTGTTCGGCATGCTGCATGTGGCCAAGGCCATCGGGCATCTGCACGGCCAGTTGGCCAAGCACCTGCTGGTGATGTCGGCGCAGGAAAGTCGCGGATCGTGACCCGCATGCGCGTTGACCCATCGGTCAAGGCGTTGGTGCTTGCGCGAGTCGGCTGGGCGGCCTCGCGGAGGGCGTGCTTTGGTCCACGCACCTTGCGCGCTTTTTCCGGCAGACTTCATCCTGGGCAGGTTCGCGGACGAGGTGGCCATGGCTTTTCCTGACAACCGGATCCCGCCGCCCCTCATTGCGGTGCTGACGGCAGCCGGCATGTGGGCCATCTCCGCGCACGGCCCGCAGTTTTCCCTCGATCCGATGCTGAAGTACGCACTGGTCGGGCTGCTGCTGGTGATCGGCATCGGCTTCGATGTGTTCGGCATTCTCGCCTTCCGTGCCTCGCGCACGACGATCAATCCGCTCAAGCCCGAGCGCAGCTCGAGCCTGGTGACGGGCGGGATCTACCGGATCACGCGCAATCCCATGTACGTGGGCATGGCTTTGCTGCTGCTGGCCTGGGCCGTGCATCTTTCCGCCCTGTTGCCGCTCGCTGGCATCGCCTTGTTCATGCTCTACATGACGCGCTATCAGATCCAGCCGGAGGAGCGCGCGCTGGAACGCATTTTCGGCGAGCAGTACCGCGCTTACTGCGCCCGCGTGCGACGCTGGCTGTGAAGGCGATGGTGCGCTGCACCTGCGTGGATCGAACGTGACGGCCGCTGCGGGACCGTGCGGCATTCCGCTGATCGGTGCCTGCCGAAAGCGACCGTGCGTGGTCGTTGGGGTGCGGTTCGGCCTGGCGGGATTAGCTTCGAGGATCCATCCTGATCGAGAGGAACCTCGCATGCCATCCGCACGACAATATGCAGGCTTGTTGCTCTGCAGTTTTTTCTGCGCCGGGGGCGCCATCGCGGCGAACATCGTCACTGCACCCCAGGGCGGCGTGGCGCGCTGGGCCGGCATGGCGGCCAGTGAGTGCGGCATTTACGGCAAGACCTATCCGGCCGTCGATGCGGTTTGCTACTACCCGGTCGACATCCAGACCACGCCGGGCACCCACGAGATTGCGCTGCGGGATCAGGATGGCAAGCAGCACCTGGGTTCGCTGCGTGTCGAGAAGGCGGAATTCCCGCAGGTCGAGATGGAATTGCCGCCGGACCTGGACCGCTATCTCAATCCATCCGCGGAAGAGACCCGCCGAGCCGCTAGCGAGCGCAGCGCAATTGGCAAGATCCTCGGCGGCAGCACCGATCAAGCGGCACAGTTTTCCTTGCCGTTGGCCAAGCCGGCCGCAACCCTGCCGAAAAGTCCGGATGACTTCGGCAGCGAACGCCTGTTCAACAAGGAGCACAAGTCGCTGCACAGCGGCCGCGACTATCCGGTCGGTGCCGGCAGTGCGGTCAAGGCCGTTGCCGATGGCACGGTGGTACTCGCCGCGGATCACTTTTTCGCCGGCAACTCGGTCTACGTCGATCATGGTGATGGCCTGGTCAGCATGAACTTCCACCTCGAATCGATCAGCGTGAAGGAAGGAGACAAGGTCAAGCGCGGACAGACGCTGGGCAAGGTTGGCGGCACGGGACGCGCGACCGGACCACACCTGCACATTGGCCTGCGCTGGCTGGGCAAGCGCATCGATCCGGCCCTGCTGTTCGACAACCCGACCTCGCTGCCGTCGGTCAGCGACTCTCCGGCCGAAGCCGAACGCAAGATCGAGAAGGCCGAACAGCGCGATCCGGATGAAGGGGATACGCCGGTTGACGAGGACTAACCTCCCAAAACCACCGTAGCCGGTCGGGATTCGGGTCGCGTGGATTTGCAATGTCGGCGCGCTGTCGCTGTAATGCCGCGCCGACATTCTTCCATTCCGACCAGGATAAACCGATGCCCATCATCCGCATGAGCGACCTCGATCTGAGCAACAAGCGGGTCTTGATCCGGCAGGATCTCAACGTGCCGATCGAGGCGGGTCGTATCACTTCCGGGCAGCGCATCATGGCCTCGCTGCCCACCCTTCGGTTGGCGCTGCAAAAGGGCGCAACGGTGCTGGTCACATCGCATCTGGGTCGACCCAAGGAAGGCGTCTGGAGCGCGGCCGATTCGTTGGCACCCGTGGCCGCACGCCTTGCGGAACTGCTCGGGCGCGAGGTGCCGCTCGTTCGCGACTGGGTCGATGGGGTCGAGGTGGCGCCGGGCTCGATCAGCCTGCTCGAAAACTGCCGCATGAATGTCGGCGAAGCCAAGGATGATGAGGCGCTCTCGCGCAAATATGCCGCGTTGTGCGATGTCTTCGTCATGGATGCCTTTGGCACCGCGCATCGTGCCCAGGCGTCCACGCATGGCGTGATCCGTTTCGCCAAGGTCGCTGCGGGAGGGCCGTTGCTGATGGCCGAACTCGACGCCTTGGCCAAGGCGCTCGAGTATCCGTCGCGACCGCTGATCGCGATTGTCGCCGGATCGAAGGTGTCGACCAAGTTGACCCTGCTTGAAAACCTGGTCGACAAGGTCGACCAGTTGATCGTCGGTGGCGGCATCGCCAACACGTTCCTGGCGGCGGCCGGATTCCCGGTGGGAAAATCCCTGTGCGAACCGGATCTGGTTGAAACCGCCAATCGCATCAGCGCGGCCGCCAAGGCGCGCGGGGCGCAGGTGCCGATTCCCGTGGACGTCGTCGTTGCCTCGCGCTTTGCCGCCGACGCAGCCGCCACGGTGAAAGCGGTCGCAGATGTCGGCAGCGACGACATGATCCTCGACATCGGCCCGCAAACCGCCGCGCAATACGCGGCAATGATCGACAAGGCCGGCACCGTGGTCTGGAATGGCCCGGTCGGCGTGTTCGAGTTCGATGCCTTCGGCAAGGGCACCGAAGTGCTGGCGCAGGCCATCGCGAAATCACCGGCGTTCTCCATTGCCGGCGGCGGCGACACCCTCGCTGCCGTCGACAAATACGGCATTGCCGACAGGATTTCCTATATCTCGACGGGCGGTGGGGCGTTCCTGGAATTCCTCGAAGGCCAGGAGTTGCCGGCGGTCACGGCACTGCGCGCACGCGGAGCCTGATTCAAGACGCGAATCCATGAACCGGCTTGCGCGGGAATGCGTCGACAGTTTGCTGTCGCCCGCCGTGATAGCTTCATGCGTTGACCCGGAGGGATCAGTGGATGTCTGAGCAGTTGCGTCGTACGCGAATCATCGCGACGTTGGGTCCGGCCACGGATGCGCCCGGAATGTTGAAGAAGGTTCTGGCCGAGGGCGTCGATGTCGTGCGCCTGAATTTTTCCCATGGAAACGCCGACGATCATCGCGCGCGCGCTGCAGCCGCACGCGCAGCCGCTGCGGAACTGGGTCGCGAAGTCGCCGTGCTGGGAGATTTGCAGGGGCCGAAGATTCGCGTCGAACGATTCGCCGATGGTGCAGTGCATCTCGACGTAGGCGCACGTTTCACCCTCGATTGTCGAGCCGATGCGCCACCGGGCGATGCCACGCGCGTCGGCGTCGGTTATCTGGATCTGTGGCGCGACGTGAACCCCGGCGATCTGCTCCTGCTCGATGACGGCCTGATCGTGCTTGACGTGATCAACGTGGTGCCCGAGCAGGTGCAATGCGAGGTGCGTGTCGGCGGACGCCTGTCCGATCGCAAGGGCATCAATCGCCAGGGCGGTGGACTCACGGTCGCCGCGTTGTCGGACAAGGATCGCCACGATATCCAGTTGGCCGCCGAGATCCAGGTCGATTTCCTCGCCGTTTCCTTCGTCAAGAGTGCCGCCGATGTCGAGCAGGCTCGTCGCCTGCTGCAGGAGGCGGGTGGCGATGCCGCCATCGTCGCCAAGATCGAACGCACCGAGGCGATGGCCGTGCTCGGCGAAATCATCGATGCCAGCGATGTGGTGATGGTCGCGCGCGGCGATCTCGGCGTCGAAATCGGTGATGCGGAATTGCCCGGGTTGCAGAAAAAGATCATCCGCGAAACGCTGGAACGCAGTCGCGCCGTCATCACCGCCACCCAGATGATGCAATCGATGGTCGAGTCGCCGATCCCGACCCGCGCCGAAGTGCTCGATGTGGCGAATGCCGTGATCGACGGCACCGACGCGGTGATGTTGTCGCAGGAGACCGCCTCGGGCCGCCATCCGGATACGGCCGTTGCCGCCATGCGCCGGGTCTGCCTGGGTGCGGAGCGCCAGTTTGAACCCAAGCTCGATTTCGGCTCCGGTGCGCGCGTGCTCGTCCGCACCGACCAGGCGATCGCGCTTGCATCGATGTTCCTTGCCGACCGCATCGGTGTGCGCGCCATCGTCGCCCTGACCGAATCAGGAGCGACCGCACGCTGGTTGTCGCGGCATCGTTCGAGTGTGCCGATCTATGCGTTGTCGCGCAACGATGCCGCGCGCCGCCGAATGCTGTTGTTTCGTGATGTGCATCCGATCGATTTCGATCCGCACGATGTCGGTCCGATGCAGGCAGCACGCGAGGCAATCCAGCATTTGTTTCGCCTCGCCCATCTTGTCGAAGACGATCGCGTGATCCTGACCACCGGCGACCACACCGGCCAGCTCGGCGGCACCAACACGCTGAAGCTGTTGCGCGTCGGACCGGCCGGACTGGCCGAGGGCCTGGGTGATCTGTGATGGGCCGGGCATCCTTTGCCTGGCTCGATTGATCCTTCGACAGGCTCCCTCCGGCAGGCCGAGTGCGAACCATGAACGGGGCTGACCTGCGCCGGATTCGCTATGCTTTCTTCCTTTCCAGCGGAGTAACTGCCATGTGCCTGCGCCGTGCCATCTTGCTGATTGCCAGCATGTCCGTGATGTCGTTTGCTTTTGCGCAGAAGGTTCCGCGTTCGGTCGCGCCGGAGGACCTTGAGAAATACTGGGTTCTGATGAAGGCCTCGGTCGCGGGCAATGCGCCCCTGGGTGGCAAGAACATGGATCAATCCGGTTGCGCGGCGGTGTCGTTCATCGTCGAGGGCAATGGCCGCGCCAGCAATATCACCATCGAGAAGGTCGAACCACCGGGTGGTCTCGGTGAGCTGGCCCGGAGCATCGCCGAGAACATCGAGTTCGAGCCGACCATGAGCAACGCCGGGCGCGATCGCGTGTTCAGTTCGCTCATCTTTCCGTTCAATCTCCCGGCCGATGCAGACGCGCGTCAGGCGATCATGGAGAAGTGTGTCATCCCAGCTCGGCGCTGGAATCCGAAAAACCAGGAAAAACAATGATGTGTCGACGATCGTTGCGACGCTTGACGCGTCGCCCGTGTGCCGATGGCGGACCCGGGCGGACTGCAGTCCGACGCGATCTGGCCTATACTCCGCGCCCCTGAAAGTCCCATCCCTCCCTGTCCGGCACCCAGCATCCTGCGTGACGGCATAACGCGTTTGTTTTACGGAGTCGTTCATCCATGAGTATCGAGCAGCTTGAAAGCATCGCCCAGGCGATGGTGGCACCGGGCAAGGGCATCATTGCCATCGACGAATCCAACAACACGATCAAGAAGCGCTTCGACACGGTGGGCGTGCCGAACACCGAAGAGAATCGCCGCGCCTATCGCGAGATGCTGCTGACCACGCCCGGCCTCAACCAGCACATCTCCGGTGCGATCCTGTACGACGAGACGATTCGCCAGTCGACCAAGGCCGGCGTGCCATTCACCAAGCTCATGCTCGACGCCGGCATCCTGCCGGGCATCAAGGTCGACAAGGGACCGTTCCCGCTGGCCGGTTTTCCGGGCGAGCTGGTAACCGAAGGTCTCGATGGCCTGCGCGAGCGTCTGAACGAATACGCCAAACTCGGCGCCAAATTCGCCAAGTGGCGTGCGGTGATCACGATCAGCGGCGATGCGCCGAGCGGCACCTGCATCGAAGCCAATTGCCATGCGCTGGCCCGTTACGCGGCGTTGTGCCAGGAAGCCGGCATCGTGCCGATGGTCGAACCGGAAGTGCTGATGGATGGTTCGCATGACATCGACGAATGCTATGAAGTGACCGAAGCCACCCTGCGCAGCCTGTTCGCGTCGCTGTACGAGCAGAACGTCTTTCTTGAAGGCACCATCCTCAAGGCCAGCATGGTTCTGGCCGGCAAGGATTGCGATGAACAATCCGACATCGACGATGTTGCCGATGCGACGATTCGCTGCCTGAAGGCATCGGTTCCGGCCTCGCTGCCGGGTATCGTCTTTCTTTCCGGTGGCCAGTCCGACGAACTCGCCACCGCCCATCTCAATGCGATGAACCAGCAGGGCCCGCATCCGTGGCCGTTGTCGTTCTCTTACGGTCGGGCCATGCAGCAGGCCGCACTCAAGCTATGGGGCAAGGACATGGCGGCCAATTTCGCTGCCGCGCAGAGCACGGTTGCCCAGCGTGCCCGCGAAAACGGCCTGGCCGCACTTGGCCAATGGAAGAAAGGCGGCTGACTCCACTAGCCCCGCCTCGTAAAGCGGAGCTCGCTCCGCTTTCGTTGCCCGAAGCCGAGCAAGCATGTCCTGAGCTTGTCGAAGGGCTCGACTTTATCGGGCCGCTGCTCTTGTCGAGCGGAGCTTGCTTCGCTTGCGGGATTGCGGCCGAGCAAGCTCTGCTCTACACGCGCCGGGCAAGGCGCACTTTCCGGTCGCGGGCCGGCAGCGTTGCCCGCTGCCGATCAGCCGAGAAATCCCAGATCGGCGGTGGCAAAGTGCGCCAGCGACGGGAAGATGTCGGCAATTTCGCTGTTGCTGACGCCAAACCACTTGGCCAGTGTCGCGGCATACTGGTCGACGGCCGTGGTCGGGATGATCTGGCCAAATCCGGTATCGTCCGGGTTCGCGGTATCCCGCAACGACGGCATTGCGCCGTAGAAGCGCTGTCCGCGCACGGCACCGCCGACGACAAAGTGATGGCCGCCCCAGCCGTGATCGGTGCCATCGACATTGACGCCGAGCGAGCGCCCGAAATCCGAAGCGGTAAAGCTGGTCACGGACTGGTCGATGGCCAGCTCTACGGTGGCTTCATGGAACGCCTTCAGCGCCTGTGACAACTGGCTCAGGTTCCACTGCTGGTCGTCGACCTGATTGTTGTGCGTGTCATACGCACCGGCCGAAACGTAGAACACCTGGCGACTCATGCCGAGCGCGGCACGCACCTGGATCAGGCGCGCGGCCATGCGCAACTGCTGGCCCAAGGATGTTGCCGGGAATGGCGTTGCCAGCGGTGGCGCAGCGCTCAGCGCGGCGTCCACGAATTCATAATTGGCAATCGCATTGCGCGAGCGGTCGGCGAAGGCGCGCTCGAACACATGCTCCTGGGTGTCGGCCGCGAGCAACGCGTTGTAGGCGGCGATGCCCTCCGCGTTGGGCGGAATCACCCAGGACTCCGGGCCGTCGCCGAGATAGCTCATTTTTTCGACACCTTCGGGTGACACCGAGTAGCTGTCGACGACATCGCCACGCTGGAACAGGTTGTTGCTGGAGAGACTCACGCACATCGGCAGCGGGCCGGCATTGGAGGTGTGCAGGCGGTCGGCAATGCGTCCGCCCCAGCCGTTGGCATTGGCATCGTCGGGGCGCGACGTCTGCCAATAGGTCGACTGGTCCAGATGCGAGAACAACTGCGGCGGCACGGCGATGGTGCCGGCCTGGTATGCGGCCTGCGAAGTCGGATACAGCAGCGTACCGACATTGGCAACAATCGCTGCATGTCCCGTATTGAACAATTGGCGAAGTTCGGCCAGGGCCGGATGCACGCCGTAGCTGCCGCCATCGCTGGGCACGCCGCCGGGCAAGCCGCCGCCCGCGGCCAGTGGCGACAAGGCCTGTGCCTGGATCGTGGCCTGGTCGAAGGCGATGCCGCCATTGGCGACCAGCACGCTGCGCGAACTGCGATAGGCCGCGTATTCGGTTGCGCTGTAGGGAACGATGCTGTTGAAGCTGTCGTTGCCGCCATGCAGGAAGATGCACACCAGCGCCTTGTAATCGCCGGGCGGGAACCTGGTGTTGGCGGCCGCGGCGGCCAGCACCTTGAGATTGCCGAACGCGCCGCAGACACTGGCGGCGCCAAGGGCGGTCAGGCCTTGCTTGAGGAATCGGCGGCGGCTGCTCGACATGCTGCGCTCACTTCTGGATCGAATATTCGGGGGAATTGAGGATCAGGTACAAGGCGTGCTGCACGCGCTGGCGCCCGCGTGTGCTGCCGCTGATCGCATTCAGCCGCGTCAGCAGGGTCTGATGCATGGACGGCGACATCTGGCCCGACATGAACAACACGCTGTAACGATCCAGCAGCGCCGAGGGATTGCTGGCAGCCAGTGGCGCATCGCGCGCGGTATCCAGATACAGCGTTGCCCCATGGCCGTTCTCCCAACAGCTGCCGCCGTCGGAGTGCCAGCAGAAGGCCAGGCTGAACAGGCGGTTGTTGGTCGCCACCGAGGTGATGTCGCTGAGGATCTGGAACTCCGGGCTGACCAGGCCAAGGTTGCTGATCTCGCCGCTGTGGCGATAGTCGGGCGCGAAGAAATTGAAAACCGATTGCGAGCGCAGCGGCCCCTGGCCATACCAGTCCTCGATGCCGGGATAGGGGCTCAGCGTCTCGATGCGGCCACTTTCGGTGGTCGCGCTCATCGCCCGCCAGAGCTGGGTGTTCTTGAGCAGCGGCTCGCGCAACTTGCCGAAAGTGGAGGGAAACATCCATTGGCCAAAGCGTGCCTCGGGATCGAGCAGGATGGCGCTTACGGTCGCCTTGAGATCACCGCGCACACCGCTGCCGTTGTTGTTGAACGCGGCAGCGACCCGCTGCACATAGGCCGGCGACGGATTGCTGGTGACCAGGCGCTGGATCAGGCGACGGCCGATGAAGGGGCCGACGTTGGGATGATGGAAGATGTTGTCGAGCGCGACATCGAGTTCCTGCGCCGCGTTGCCGCCTGCGGCCAGCACGCCCGCGGGCAGCGCGACGCCGGCATAGTCGAGCAATTGTTTCGCGCTGGTATTGTCGTGGAAGGCCTCGATCGGCTGCATCGGCAGCTTCCAGCTCGGCAGGTTGTAACCATAGCGGCCGCAGTTGGCATAGTTGCTTTCGTCGCAACAGACATAGGTGCTCGGTCCGCAACCGGTGTTGTTCCAGTTCCAGCCGGTCAGCACGGCGGCGAAGCCGCGCACACTGGCCTGGCCATAGGTGGGGATGGGCTGTCCGCCACTCAGGATCGGTGTGCCGTCGTCGGCCAACTGGACCAGTCCGATCGAGAACAGTTGCAGCACTTCGCGGGCGTAGTTTTCATCGGGCCGGATGTTGTGCGTGGTATCCGCTTTCTGGTTCTGCATGTGGGTGAGATAGATGCCCATGGCCGGATGCAGGGTCGCATCCTTGAGCAGGTTGCGATAATTACCGAACGCGTTGGTCGCCAGCATGTCGTACCAGCTGGCCAGCGCCCACGGCTGATAGGCCAGGGTTCCGTTCTTGTTCGAGACGACGAAAATCTCGCTCAAGGCAAAGGCCACGCGCTGACGCAATTGGTCGCCCGGCACGGCCATGCCGCGACTCGGATCCGGCGTGCCGAGCGCGTTGATCGTCCAGATTTCAAGGCGCGTATCGTCGTTGACGGTGTTGTTGCCGCTCGGCGTCGACGGCAGGTTTTCAACCCAGTCCAGATACGGAATTTCGGTCGAGACCGGCCGCGCGAACTGCTCGTTCAACCACGCCTGGTAACCGACACTGCGCAGGTGCGCGATGTCGGCAAGGGTCGGGCCGAACGTCGCCTGGGTCAGGAAGCGGGCGGCATCGGCGTCCGACGATGGCCCCGTATCCGCGCGCTCGAAACCACTGCGCATGCCGGCATCCGGTCGGTGGCTGGGAGACTGGGCCACGGCCACGCCTGTCACACCCAACGCGAGGAGCAGCAGGATGCGCGATGACCTGGACATCAACATGGATCGACCTTGCTCAATACCCTGGCCCTCAGGCTAAGGTGGCGGTGCAGGGCAAACCTTGATGGTGGGCACAGTTTGCATGTCGCCGCCAATCCCGGCGCGGAGTCGATCGTCAGCCCAATGATTCCAGCCACTCATCGTCGGAACCTTCGTTGACGCCCTCGAACAGGAAGGTCGACAGGTAACGCTCGCCGGTGTCGGGCAGCATTGCCAGGATCACCGAACCCGGCTTCGCCTCTGCGGCGATTTCCAAAGCACTGGCCAGCGTTGCACCCGCCGAAATACCGGCAAAGATGCCTTCCTTTTGCGCGAGCAAGCGGGCGGTATCGCGGGCGTGAGTGTCGTCGACGCGCAGGATGCGATGCGCGACCTCGCGATTGAGCACGCTCGGAATCAGGTCGGGCGTCCAGCCCTGGATCTTGTGCGGCTTCCATTCCTCGCCCGAGAGCATTGCCGCGGCCGCCGGCTCCGTGGCGATGATCTGCACTTCCGGACGCGCCAGTCGCAACATTTCGCCGACACCGGTCAGGGTGCCGCCGGTGCCCCAGCCGCTGACAAAATAGTCGAGGCGCTTGCCGGCAAAATCACGCAGGATTTCCGGGCCGGTGGTGTTGCGATGCCAGGCCGGGTTGGCCGGGTTGTCGAACTGGGCGCTGAGGAACCAGCCGTGTTTTTCAGCCAGTTCGCGGGCCTTGGCGACCATGCCGGTGCCGCGCGCGGCGGCCGGAGTCAGGATAACCTTGCCGCCATAGGCGCGGATCAGCTTGCGTCGTTCGATCGAGAAGGTTTCCGCCATCACCGCGACAAAGGGATAGCCGCGCGCGGCGGCAACCATCGCCAGGGCGACGCCGGTGTTGCCCGAGGTCGCCTCGATAATGGTCTGGCCGGGTTTCAATTTGCCACTTTTCTCGGCATCAAGGACGACCGCCAGTGCGAGGCGATCCTTGACCGAGCCGCCGGGATTGAACGACTCCACCTTGACGAAGAGATCGATGCCTTGCGGGGCGAGCCGTTGCAGCTTGACGATCGGGGTATTGCCGATCGTGTCGAGGATGGATGCGTACGTCATGGGATGGGCTTTCCTTCGTTGTCAGGCAGCCCGCAGAACATGCGCTTTATCCACCGCGATGGTCAATGCTTGCGCCCGTAACCAGTTCAGGCAATCCGCCGGGGCAGCGCGTTCACCAACGATCAACAAGGCCGGTGACTGCGCGCTCTGGTAGCGTCGTTGATGGCGCGTTGGCCGAGAGCATCGCGCCCGGCCCCATGCTTTTCCGTACGAGGTTCTCCTCGGGCAACTGTTCGGGCACGGAGCGCGAGATCCCGCGTGCGATCCCTGCCGATTACGCTGCTGTTGTCACCGAGGCGTTATCGGACACGCACGCCGGTTCTCGGCGATTACACTACGGAAAATGCTAGACAAAAGGCGTTAGCCGTCATTCCTGACCCTGGAGGCAGCATGTCCATTCCAACCATCACACCAGGTATCGTCTATCACGACGCACCCACAGCGATTGAGTGGCTGGGTCGCGCCTTTGGCTTCCAGGAACGTACTGTCATTCCCGGAGACAACGATACGATCCTGCATGCGCACCTGACACCAGGCAACGGTGGGGTCATGCTCAGGTCTGCCGAAGCCTGTCCATTTCCACACTTGTGCAAGTCGCCGCGCGAACTGGGGGGCGTGGGCTGAAATCATCGTCTACGTCGCCGATCCCGACTCGCACCGTCAGCACGCGGTTGCTGCCAGGGCCGAGATTGTCACCCCCATCGAAGACAAGCCGTAGGGGGGCGTGGCTATTCTTGCAAGGATTCCGAGGGCTACTTCTGGGCGTTCGGGTCGTACAACGCACGGGCTGGCGAATGATGGCTGACAGTTCGCCGAAGTCAACCGTGATCCCGCTACGCGGTCACCGCGGTTGAGTACAGGCGTGGGGTCACATGGAGATTGCTCGCGAGCTTTTGTCAGGTTTCGCAAACCAACATCGGCGCGCTGTGCGTGCAGTGCGACCTGACACGTCAATTCAGCGGATAATGGATCGTCGCCGTTGATTCCTTGCATAAGTTGTCCCAAGATATTTCTTTCGCAATCCGGGGAGAGATCGAATGAAGACGCCTGCATGGTTCAAGGTCGTTGCGGTCGTTGCGTTACTGTGGAACCTGCTTGGTTGCATTGCATTCTTCTTCGATCTTCGGCTTTCGCCGGAAGACCTCGCCAAGCTTCCTGAGGCACAGCAAGCGCTGTACGCGGCTCGCCCTGGCTGGGCGGTCGCCGCTACCGCAATTGCAGTGTTTGGTGGAGTGTTGGGTTCCATTGGAATGATTCTGGGGAAGAGGTGGGCACTGCCTGTTCTCGTCCTGTCCCTGCTCGGCATTCTCGTGCAGGATTTTGGGCTGTTCGTGCTGGCAGACGGTGCGAGCTTGGCTGGTCCTGTTGCTGTCGTCATGCAGGGGATTGTGCTGGTTGTCGGCGTTGGCCTTGTCTTGCTCAGCCGGAAAGGGATTGCACGCGGCTGGCTGAGGTAAACGGCAGCCAACAATTCCTCAAGAGACTTCCCATCAACTGCGTGCGAATGATGCACACTTGAACACTCCCGCAAGGCGGCACTTGGCCTCTAACCCTTCACATTGAAGGGGGGCCGAAAGGCTGCGTCCATCAGGCGAGGTTCCTGCGGCGTTTTCCCGAGGTCTGTTACGCACTCGCTTTGCTGCATGTATTCCATTACGCCCTCATCCATCGCAGATAACGCAGCCATGTTCAGGAAAAGCGAGCATCGGCGGAATCGGCAATGCCCTGATTTCTTGCAGGAAAATTGCTTGACGGACAGCAATCCCGACCTGACCATGCCCGCCACACCCCGTTTTTGGGGTCTACTTATAGTTAGCGCCAATGACTCGAGTCGAAATTGTTGCAATAGCTCTGATGCTTCTTGTTCCGGCGAGCGCCCGCGCCTCAGGCTTTGAGTTCTGCGACTTCGAGGCCGAAATTCAGCGCGTGGAGATCGGGCCAGAACAAACCTACGAGCTAGTTGTCGATGTTGTTCGTGCCTCGAAGGCCGAGAAGTATGAGGTCGAAAGCTATACTGATTGCGCGGAGTACGTGGGCAAGCCCATAGAAGTTACATTCGGCGTTTCAGAGCTCCCAAGTGTGCCGGCGAAGGGCGACAGCATTCTTTTTTCCCGCTCTGTTATTGATGGTTTCAGCATGGACGGTTCCTATGCCGGTACAACCACAAGAACAACTTTGCGTAAATTGCGCAAAGCGGCCTCAGCGACCGCCGAGCGCTAACTAATAAATCAAGCCGACCACGTTCCGTGGCGGCTTATTACCGGCGTTAGAACTCATGGCCAGCACTTGGCAGTCGGAAAGATTGTCCCAGCTAGTCGAAACGCTCGACGCGTTGCTTGGCTCTCGCGTAAGCGTTATTGAAGCGTCTCGCATGATCGCTACGGTCCGGTTTGACCTTAAGCAAGACAACAATCCTCTCTTCTCTCCCTTCGTCGGCATCGACTCCGAGACCGACCAATTTCCACTTGGTACGGTACGCGAGCTATGGGCGAGCGAAGCTTTGGCGCGCTACGATCAAGAGCGCGAACTCGCAGAGCAGCACTACAGTCCGTTCGCTGCGCAATCAGCCACAGCTTTGCTTGAATGGGCA
>Ga0209477_1000999_pt1 | contig 17380 bp, 12 predicted proteins | sample KloWWTupernatant_FD_187180 | JGI IMG/M metagenome (GOLD analysis project Ga0209477, IMG submission 187180) | Active sludge microbial communities from Klosterneuburg, Austria, studying microevolution and ecology of nitrifiers - Klosterneuburg... | ecosystem: Engineered > WWTP > Aerobic digester >... | reverse complement strand
ATGTAGGTAAAACCTCATCTTTAAATTATTCTTCAACTTGAATTTTGATTCAAATAAATTTATTTTAAACCTTTGTTTAAAAGACATTACGTTAACTAATTTTTCAAATCAATTTATAATAATTCAATTTATAAAAAATTATGCCAACTAAAATGGAATCATTCAAAAATTTTATTCTTGATGGATTACTCTTTCTGCTTCCTGTAGGTTTAATGATCTTTCTTTTGAATTTTTTGCTGGGAATAATAACTGAAATTGTTACTAAGGTTTCAAATTTCTTACCTCAATATTCAACATTTGGACAGGAAATGCCAAAGCTCTCAGCTTTAATTATACTTTTACTTTTAGTTATTTTCAGTGGATGGCTGAGCCGATCAGCATTAGGAGTGATGCTTGGAAACAAGATTGAAGCTATAGTCTCAAAGACCATTCCGGGATTTTCTGTGGTCAAACAGCTTTTTATGGATCCGAAGGAAATGTTTGAAGATAAAAAAATTAAATCTGCACTTGCTTTGATCGATGATGCCTGGCTGTTTGCATTTATTCTTGAAGAAAAAAATGATGCAGATTTAATAGTTGTATTTGTCCCGTCTTCACCTTTACCTACCAGCGGTAATGTATATTTAATGAAAGAAGAACAGATCAAGCGGCTCGACATTTCTGTTAAGGAAACTGTAACATGTATTACTCAGCTTGGAATTGGTTCAGGAAAAATTCTCGAAGGCAAGATTCCCAAATAGATTTTATATCTTTTTTAAGAACTTTTGAAATAAAACAGATTTACTTTTTAAACATTATTTTAATCTTATAAGCTTACCTTTTCTTTTGACAATGTTTTTATAATCCCACTGAATTTCTCTGGACTTTTTAAGCCATCGTTTCAGATCGGTAAGTTTGATCAGGTCTTTTGAAGTGTAGCGGATATCTGCTGATTTAAATTTTCCTAAATCCTCAAGCTTTTCTTCTTCGAATGTCTGCCCGCTCCAGAACAGCAACCGCACACTGTCTTTAAGTTTGCTGTATCCGACTACCGGATTTCCGTCAAGAAACCAGACCGGATGTGCATGCCAGATCTTACTCTCAGCTTCTTTTAAAACACTGTCAATATTCGAAGCGAGTAGGTCGCAGATCTCTTTGTCAGTTTGTGTTTGCTTTTCGTTGTATATTTTAATATCTGAAATCATAATATCAATAAGTTACTTTTAATTTGAATAATATTTAAAAATTTGTTTTAAGTTCACTCGTGTCCGGAAATAATCCCTTAGTCCTCTTTTCCATTTCATCAGCAATGATCTTTCCACTGCCTCCCTGTTTTGTTAATTCCTTTTTGATATTTTCATAACTTTCCGCATCCCTGTCCTGGCTTAGTTTGAATACATTGTCCAGCTTTATCACTTCCACTTCAAAAGCAACAATTGCTTTCATCATCCTTTCTTTAAATTCTTTATCAAGATTGTCAAAAACAGTTGAAGACATTTTATTATAATTTTCAAAATGCATAGATGTTTTTCTGAGAATACTGATCAATGCCTCATCGTCAAGAAACTTAATTACACCTTTGGCATGGACAGACATGTAATTCCAGGTAGAAGGCAGATGAGGATCGCTGTACCAGGTGCCGCTGACATAAGTGTGATGACCTGAGAATACAGCCAGTACATTCGGATTATGCATGAATGCTTTATGATGATCAGTATTTTTCATGATGTGTCCTCTCAAAAACTTTCTGCCGTTCTCTTCTTCAATAAATACAGGCACCTGGGTTGCTGCAGGCTTATTATCTTTGTCACATCCTGATAAATATGCAAAAGGATTTGCATCAATAAATTCTTTAATTACTGTTTCATTTTTTTCTTTGTGATAGGGAAGATCGTACATATACTTTAATATTTATTAAGTTTAAAAAAATATATCAAAACTGAAATTTCTTGAAATAAAATTAATTACATCATATTTCAAAACTTTTTTTAAAATAATATTATCTCATAAAGTCTACAATTACAATGTCGCCATTTCAACATTATCAAATTTTCTTTTGTAATAATTCATGTATGCAACTTTAGTTTCAAGTGCGTCTATTACGCTATTGTTGAAATTAACTTTTTCAAAGATCTGTGCACTTCCTAAGCCACCCGGACTGAATACATTTATCTCCATTAATTTATCACCGACAATATCAAGACCTACTAGGAACATTCCATCCTGAACTAATTTTGGTCGCACTATTTCAGCAAGCCTTAAATGTTCATCAGTAATAACTGCCTGAGCTAATTTCCCTCCGGCATGAACATTACTTCGCATATCATCCCCATGCCGTATCCTACGAAATGCTGCATATTTACCTTTGTATTTCATTGGCTGTCCGTTCATCATAAAAAGTCTGATGTCTCCGTCATTGGCAGCAGGTAAATATTCCTGTGCAATAATATATCCGTCTCTGAGAAGTGATTCGACAATCTGATTCAGATTTGATTTATCTTCAGGTCTTACCAAAAAAACTCCAGATCCTCCTGATCCCTGCAAAGGTTTTAACACCATTTTTCCTCCATGCTCTGAGGCAAATTCTTTGATCTCTTTTACATCGCGTGTGATCAGAGTTTTTGGTCTGACCTCTTCTGGAAAGAGCTGGAAATAAGTTTTGTTTACAGCTTTTGCAAGTCCGTTTGGGTCATTCAAAACAATAACTCCATGACGCATTGCAATTCTTCCAAAATTAATACCTGCAGTTGCAGCCCATGACCGGGTACCCGTTTCGCTTGCAGGGTCACTTCGAAGCAGTAAAACATCAAGTTCATCAACTGTTATCCGATCTTTTATTGCATGTTTTCCCTGAAGTGCTTTTAAATATGATTCGTTTGATTTAAATTTTTTTTTAGGTACAGTACGTGCTCTGGCGCGGATTTTTTCGTCAGCATCATAAGCCATATCTCCTAATCCCATCAGGTATACTTCATGTCCGCGGTTTATTCCGGCTATACCTAATCGAGTGGTTGTATATCCGGGCTGCTCCGTAAGAATATCATTTACTACCATTCCAATTTTCAATTTTCACCTCTTTTTGTTAAATTTATTAATGTTTGACCATTTCTCAATTTTCTTAATTTTTCTTCAGTAGCAGGAAAATTAAAATAAGCAGGAAGAAGTGGTACAGTGTGTAATACATTTCGTGCCTGTAACTCTTTAATCATTGCTACATTATCTGCTGAAATTTTACCTGCAAACAATGGCTTTAAACTTTCACCTCTTTTTATATATAATAAAAGATTAACTAGTCCGCGTAAATAAATCGCATCTTTTGTAAGGCCTCCGCTACGGAATGTACGGGAAGTAATATTAAATGCAGTGCTGAGCTCGAATCCAAAATCCAGATTAAGTTCTCTGAAAATTTCGATAAACCCTGCTCCGCTAACTAAATGATGAGCTGCAACTACCCTTGCTGCTAAAAGACGTAATCTGGAAACGGTTAATCCTCCTACCAAATATTCAGATAATACAGCAAGTCCTTCCTGTAATTCATCGTATCCGGAAAGACCAATGTAAAGTTGTTTCAGCGGTTGCGACTTTCCGTTAAGATATGTCAAAACATGCGTCCCCACTTCATGTGCGATCAAAGCTTCAACTCTCTCAACAGGCACTTTCAGACGTTCACCGATTAGTAAATTTCCCTGCGATACCATTAATCCTGTAATGTCTTTCCTGATGGATATTTTGGTTTTTATATCCGGAAGTTTTTCGCGAAAATAATTCAGTTCTAATTCAGCTCTCTTAGCAAAATCCTTTGCATTATATTTTTTACTTTTAAATCCATCTCGAGCCCGATTAGACAATTGTTGTAATATATCTTTTGCAACATTCATTAATGAGTCATCAACTGTTCCATAAAGTTGCATACTGCCATATAAAAAACTACTGCTGCCTCTGTCACTAAGCATTGAAAACTTTCTGTCCAGTTCAAGCTGCTGTTCAAGAAAAAGCTGAGCTAGTGTTGGATCTTCGATATTCTCAATTGGAATATGGAATAAACTCCTTTTTGCAAGTGAAGGATCTAATGTAAGTGGACGATAAAGAAATAACGGTACTTTCTCAAAATGATTTCGTTTGAATTGAGAATATGCATAGTCAATATTATATGGAGTCACCTGTAATAGAAAATCAAATCCTTTATTTATTTCGGCAAGCTGCCTGTCCACTTCCCATACTGCCTTTCCCATACTTCTCTTTCCCAGTGATTGAAAGTTTAGCGGTTTAAAGGGAGTGTTATTTTTTGTAAACTCAAAAAATCCATTACTCAAAGCTCTTGAAAAACCTTTCCTGAGATTTCTTAAAAGTATCGGATATACTTTTTCGGTTTCCACATTGAAGTATATAGGTTTCACTTCAATTCCCATTATATGAATACCAAGTTTACGTGCTTCAGAAAATGATATTACCGGAGACAATTCTTTTGGAGCTATTCTTGGAACTGTTATTACTTCAACTTCAGATTTTTCTTTACGAAGTTTTATATTTCTTAATGATCTTTCAAGTGACTGAACAGTGGGTAATATTTCTGTCCCTTTTGAAATATTAATTTTAAATGAACCCTGATAAGCATTGAGTTCATTATTTAGGTCTTTATCATTAGAAACCCAAACTTCAACTATTAAGAAAGTTCCAAAAGATTCTTTTAAAGTTGATGCAATGCTTTTAATAAGTTTTGACAATTGCTTGTGGCGTACACTGGTATCTTTAGCTGTTAAATATGACGCCTCTCCTGTAACCAATGAATCTGATAAAGAATATTTATCCACTTCATTGTATCTGTAAATACATATAAATGGAAGCTGCCGGTCAATATGAATCCTTCCCCATTCCGGCAATGATCTGCGAACTCTTTTATTCTTTGCTAATCTTGAACAGACTTGATTTATAAATTCATCTGAAATTGTATTTATTACAGGCTTTATCATTTATCTGATATATTTCAATTCTTCTAATATTCCGGGTACTGTTGACTGTAAAGCCATACCAATTTTTTCAATTTGATATACATCAGGTTTTCCTGACCATTCGTCCATGAAAAATTTCTTAAACTCTATTGAAATGGAACAGGCAGATTCAGGAAATGTCTGATGAGTCCACTTTGGAAATTGCCCTCCTTTGAATTTTATATTTTCCCTTACATCAAGCTTTCTTCCGTCGAAATCAAAATTATGCAGATCTGAAATAAAACGGTCAATCAATTTTCCCCATTTATTTCTGTTAATAGTTCCGGTTCCAATATTCACTTCCGGATTTAATTTCGGATCAGCAGGCTCTCCGTCAGTTCCGTTTCTCATATGGTTGTATGAATGAAGATCAAGAACTGCAAAATGTCCAAATTGTTTTTCGAGAGTGCTGAATATTTCATAAACTTCTTTATAAAATAAATCATATTGTGAAAGGGAATCGGATACAATATTCTCAGGTAAATCTCTTTTCCAGATATCTAATCCCCAGGCGTCTTCAGGTTTTTGATAAACAGCTTTTTCACGGGGACGGTTTAGATCAACTTCAAACCTTGACCGTGAAACAATTATTTTTGTATCACCAACTGAAGTCCATTCCCCGGTATAAGGATCTTCTTCTCTCAATCTATCATCACTGCTTAGTTTCATTATTTCAGAAACATCATCCCGCAACTCTCTTCCGTCATGAATTGCTGCCGCTACAACAGGACCTGCGCTAAAGGTTAAATTCCAAAATTTATTTTGATTCATGTTTTACATCTTTGCTGTCAGAACTCAATAATATCCAACAAGTCTTTGATTTTTTTAAAATTATGTTCACCAATATAATTACTTTTATATGAATAAATTATTGATTTAATTGTTCTTGATTTATTTTTCCGACTGAATGTTAATTTGAAAAATTATCTGAAAGTCTTGAAAAATTTCTTTGCCTCATGGGTTGCAAGGCTAAAAGGAAGTTAATCATTTTTGTTGTAGGATCTTTGAATCTTAGAGACTTTGTGGCAATTGTATCGTTTTCAGAAAAGCTGTTTTAAATCTTAAAGACATTGGAATTTGTAAATTGTAATTCGTAATTTGAAATTACTTAATTTAAAATCAAAAGTTTAAAATGAAAATAGAATCTATGAACTGGTCAGACGTTGAAAATTATTTAAAGAATAATGACAAATGTATTTTGCCTGTAGGCTCGACAGAGCAGCATGCATATCTGAGCTTATCGACAGACAATATACTCGCTGAAAAGATCTCTGTCGATGCAGCAGCTCCGCTGAATATTCCTGTCTTCCCTGTGATAAATTATGGTCACACTCCATTATTCATGGCATATCCGGGAACTGTCTCCATAAGCATAGAAACTTTAAGTCTGCTTTTGAAAGATATTTTGAATTCACTTTCGACTCAGGGATTCAAAAAAATTCTAATTGTAAATGGACACGGCGGTAATATGCCTTTGGAAAAGCATGTAAACGAATGGTCGGCTGAACATGAAAATGTAAAAGTAAAATTTCATAACTGGTGGAAAGCTCCAAAGGTCTGGGATTTTATTCAACAGACAGATCCGGAATCTTCACATGCTTCATGGATGGAAAATTTCGAATGGACAAGATTGAAAGATGTGAAACTTCCTGATCACAAAAAACCCATGGTAAATTTTGAGCTTTTAAAAAATGCATCACCAAAAGAAGCTCGTGAAATTTTAGAAGAAGGAAACTATGGCGGTTACTTTAATAAAGATGATGCAATACTGAATGAGCTGTGGGATGTAGCAGTAGGGGAGACGCGGGAATTACTAAATGAGTGGTGAGAAATACAGATCTATTATGAAATGTTTAAACATTTTTTTATTTCAGAAGCAGATCCAGAAAGGTATGAATAAATTTATGTTTAGAAAATTCTACAAACATTTTTCTAAATAAAATCTTCATACCTATCCACTTTTAGATTTCCAGACTTTTTCAAACACCATCAGCTGTACAAAATAAAGTACCTCGAAACTCGTAACTTTCTCTTTAAGGAATTACCTTCCCAATAAAATTAAATGAATTATTATCCACTAAAGCTGCGTCACTTGCATCTGTAAAATTATCTCCGTTCATATCAGTATTTACATAGCCGGCTGTAAAATTAAACAGATCATTATCTACAAGTGACTGATCAGTAATATCAACTAATCCGTTCTGATCTGCATCACCGTTATATATCCCGTATCTGATATTATTTGGATTTACAAGTATCTGATTATCTCCGTATGCCTGCTGAGGGAATGTTGTAAAATTATATGATTCTGTCGGATCGTCAAAATTAATTGTCCCCGAGCTCCAGGTCTCAATTGAATTCCTGTGTCTGAGCTGAACATAATATTCATTGTCAGGAAATGCATTTGGAAAAGTCATCGTCGCTCCGCCGGTATTACTGATATATACTTTTGCAGAATCAACTTTTGAATATGGAGAAACAGAATTTCTGAGATATACATTTACAGTATCTCTCACAGTACTTTCTGTGCCCGGATTATAAAATCCCTGTATGAACATAGTAAGATTCAGTTCATTATCAGGATCATCTCCTGATACATCTCTTACCCAAAATGATCTTCCGTAAGAAGAAGCTATCACATATCTCTTTCCGTTTTCAAGAGTACTGTCAATCCATTTCATTTCTGTAATAATAGTTGCATCCGGCATTCCGTTATTCCATCTATGCCAGGTCACACCTGCATTGGTTGTCCTGTAACAGCCCATTTCAGTTCCAAGATACAGATAATTATTAAGAAGTCTGTGCGGAACTAATCCGCCCAAAGGCACATCCGGAAGATTTCCGCTGATGTTCGTCCAGTTTACTCCTTTATTGGTTGTCTTAAAAACTTTATTGCCGGCAGAGAAACCATTGATCAATGCATATGCAGTAGTAGTATTTGTAAGATGGGGGATGACTTGTCTGATTCTTAAATTTGAAGGAATTCCACTGGTTCTTTCAAAAAAATTTCCACCGTCATATACTCTTAACCTTTGTCCTGTAGTAAATGAATTTAATGTTGCATAAATTATTGCTTTAGGTGCTACGTATTTTGAGACTCCTATATTGGTCACTGAAACCGGGAATGCACTGACATTAAGTTTATTCCATGAATTACCTGCATTTGTAGATTCATAAACATACGCGCCGCCGTTTGTATAAAGCTTTACCGGATTTGTTCTGTCACTGCGCATTTTGGTGTACCAGGTAGATGTCGGATCAATTCCGGTATGATCTTCTGTCCAGGTAAAACCTTGATCAGAAGATCTGTATATTTCGAAAGAATGATCTCCTGAATAATATCCTGCAGTTACATTAACATATAATGAACTGATTGGATCAATAGAAACACCTCCTCCGTCACCGCCCTTTGTAAAATTCCATGTAGTTCCGCCGTTGGTAGTTCCTGTGATTCCATTATCCTGTGAACCGCCGTAAATAACTCCTCTGTTACTTTCACCTACATCAAAATTAACATACTGTGTAATCGGAATATAATTTATTCCTGAAGAAAAAGTGACTCCCTGATCATTTGAATAAATTACACCTCCGTCATTTCCAATATAAACATTCTGCCCGTCTGAAGTCCATTCTATTGCATGCTGATCAGCATGAATATCATCATCAGTCAATTCTGTCCATGTAGTTCCGCTGTTCGCACTTCTCCAGAGCCTTACTCCTCCTGCCAAAACTATATTCGAATTAGTTGGACAGACTTCCAAAACATTATTATACCAGCCCTGATTTTTAAAAATATTTGTACCCGGTGATACATCAGACCAGGTAGCACCGTCATTTGCTGACATATAAATTCCTTTAAGAGTGTCACCTGCCTGAGAATCTATCATGACATAAATTTTATTTGAGTTGCTCGTTCCGACTGAAAGTGAAGTTCTGCCAATATCAGAAGTCGGTATTCCGGGTGTAGTAACTTTTGCCCAGTTCACACCATTGTTTGTTGATTTATAAATTCCGTCACCGCATCTTGCCGCATATATTGTGTTCGGACTGTTCAGGTTTATTGCAATATCACTTATACCTACACTATTGGCCGGGCTTAAATGTCTGATCCAGTTCAGACCTCCGTCAGTAGATCTGTAATATCCTTCAGTACTGGCTGCATGTACAATATGAGCAAAAAAGGACTGATGACGTATTTTATAAAATCTTCCCGGGTCAGGAGAAATATTTATATGAGTCCAGGTGGAACCGGAATTTGTAGTTCTCCACATTCCTGTACCGCTCCTTTGACTTGGCTCTCCGGTTCCGATCAGAATGGTGGATGGAGATCCGGGATATGAAGCTACCGAACCAATTGCAAGACTGGTAATATCTTCGCTAATTCCTACCGGGAGAAATCCCAGATATCCCCAGAGACCGCCGGAGGCTGTTGCAAGTAATGGATTTGCAGTATTGCCAACTTCTATATCGATTATCCTTCCGCTGAATCTTGCACCGTTTGAATTCACACTTCCGTAAGGACCGATCGTCCTCCATGAATTTACAGCTGCGTCTCCTGAATCTTCTTCTTCCGGAACGGCTTTAGTCTCTGCCCAGATCTTGTCAATGATTTCCTTTGGCAATAATGAGCCATATGGATAATGCCATTCTTCAAAATAATATTTTTCAAGTTCAGGTCCTTCGATTGCTTTTTCCTTTTTTTTAAAAAGTAAATTTTCTGAGGCAGTGTTATAAGGTGCCAGATCAGAAGATTTTTTATTACCAGTATTTTCATTATTGCCGGAGTATCCTGATACCGTTAATGAAATACTGACAAGTAATAAAAGTAAGATTGTAAATTTAGTATTCATTTTAGTTAGTTTGGTTTTTTTACAAAATTAACAACTATTAAGTAACCATGCAAAGAATTATATTTGAATTAGTAATCACTATGAGTTAAATGAAATTTCTAAATTGTTTGTTTTTAAACTCAAATCAAATCTTTTATTATTAAAAAGTAATCTGTAAAAATGCATAAAAGTAAGCTGATTTTGTTATTAAAAACTTTTTCAGGTGAGGAAAATATCAGATTTCATGATTTTTTATCTTCCATCTATTTTAATAAAAATAAAACTTTAATAAAATTTTTTGAAATACTCAGAAAAGAATATCCTCATTTTGATTCGGATAAAATTCTAAAGAAGAATGTTTATCTGAAATTATTTCCTGAAAATGAATTTAATGAACAGGTATTAAAAAATTTAATAAGTGATTTATTAAAACTGTGCAGGGAATTTTTAGAGATCGAAATTTATGAAAAGGATAAAAATGAAAAGCAGTTGAATCTTCTGAAGCAACTTACAGGAAGGAATGCTGATCCGGTTTATTTCACTGAGCTAAAAAATTTCGAGAAACAGCTTAATGAACTTTCCGAGCTTTCTGAAAAAAGTTTTTATTATCTCTATCAGCTTGAGGAATTAAAAATAAGTTTTCATCTTGAAAGAAATGAACAGCCAAAGGTTATAGAAAAGGTTATGAAATCCGGTGAATTTCTTTTGCTTTATTTTCATCTGCATCTTACCAAAATAATTTCAAATCTTAATGTCAACAAACACACTTACAAAGTAGATTACAAAACTAATCTTCCGGGTGAGTTTTTTGATAACATTAATTTTGAAAAGGTAATAAAGTATATGAAAGAAAAAGATATAAGCTATTCGGAAATAGTAGAGATGTATTATCTTAGAGTAATTTGTAATTCACAACAATTTAATGAAAAAAATTATTTCAAATTCAAAGAGCTTGTTATCAAAAATCTGAATCTGCTTGACAGAGTGGAAACATATGGATTGTTTAATGCTTTAGAGACTTTTAATATGAAATATTATTCATCATCGAATGAATTTTTTATGAATGAACTTTTAGATATTTATAAAACCGAAATAGAAAATGGATTTTACAAATTTTCTGATACTTCTCCTGTGACATTGATGAAGTTTAGAAATACATTTAACTCCGCCGTACGGTCAGGAGAATTTGAATGGGCTGAGAATTTTTTAGATGATTTTCAAAATGATGTTATAGAATCTGACAGAAACAATCTTATAAAAATTTCTCATGCTCAGATCAATTTTGAAACAGGGGATTTTGAGAAATCTCTTGAGCTTATATCTGAAATAAATCCCGATCATTTATATCTTAAGATCGATATTCGGAATCTGACATTAATGTCTTATTATGAATTGAATTATTTAGATTCAGCAATATCTGCAATTGATTCATTCAAACATTTTATATCTTCAAACAAATCTTTATCTGATCATTTCAAAGAAAGTAATATCAGATTTGCCAATTCTCTAAACTCACTGATTCTCTTCAAGGAAAAAGATCAGAAAGAAAAACTTGCAGATCTGAAGATCGATCTCATTCCATTCAAAGGCGAAAGAAGGATTAACTGGCTTATGGAAAAGATTGATGAAGTAATTTAGAATTTTGTTATTATTTTTCAGGATAATACTTCTTAAAACATTTCTCCTTTTTTCGCATTTGGACACCCAGGCTTTGAATTGAATTCTAAAAGAATTTGTATGAATATTTGTCCGAATCCGAAGGGGGTCTTATGTTTATGAAAAATGTTCCATTATTTTTCCAACCCTGAAGTAATACGTTTTAATCTCAAAAAAACATCTTAAATTCAAAATCTAAATTTTTTCATTCAAACAAATTATACTTTTTATTTTCTAATCTATTTTCTAATCTATTTTCTTTAAGAAAATTCATGCATCGTTTTAAACATTTGACCCCTTCGGGGATCTCTCATTTAATTCACATATATTTTCTATAAATTTCAAACATATCTGATGACTTGATATTTTTTTTCAGTCATCCTCATATAAATTCTAAGCTTATTAATTTAGAATTTTCTTTAAAATACCTTCCTTTGATAAATTAATCTAAAAAAAAAATCTGATCAAAAACCTGCTTAATAAATATTCAGTCGGAGAAGATTGATAATTTATTTATTTCAAATTCAAAGTTTTATCATCACATCATCATTACTTTCCATTTTTTGAATGTCTCATATTTAACCTGTTTTCTAATAAAGTCCACAGGTTTCAAATATACTTTTCTCTAATATGACATTACTTTTTCAAATATTATTCTTTGTCAGAAAAATTAGTAATTCATAATTTTGTACAAGTTATTTAAAATAAATTTAAAAAAACTAAAAACTAATAAACAAAATGAAAAAAAAGAAACTAATTTACATGCTGTTATTAATATTCATCGGGGTATTAAATTTTGAAAATTCCAATGCTCAGATGTTTTGGAATAAATCCTGCTATTTTGAAGGAAATTCAAACAGTTACATAAGTACTGAGGATTCTCCAAATCTGAATATTACTGGAAGTTTTACAATCGAAGCATGGATCAATCCTGAAGTTGCCGGAGTTACACAAACTTTAATCCGAAAAAGAGAAGGACTTGATAATTCGGGATACTCAATGTATTTATTTAACGGAAGAGTTGCTATCAGAACAAACTCTATTACCCGCCTTGTCGGTAAGACTGTTATCCCTGCAAATATATGGACGCATATAAATGTCACTTACAATAATTTTACTAATGAATTTTATATGTCGATTAACGGTCTGGTAGATACTTCAACTATCAAGGCAGGAGCTGCGCCTTTGACTAATACAGATTCACTTTTTATTGGAAATGGAAATGATGGTCCATTTAATGGAATATTGGATGAAGTCAGAATATGGAAAGAAAGTCGGAGTTCAGGAGAAGTTGCATCGCTTATGAGAACATCACTTGGTACATCTTCAGGTGTATATTCAAAACTTGTATTATCTCTGACTTTTCAGAACAGACATTCCGATGGAACCATGGGAAACGTATTCAGTCTGAAAGACTGGTCCGGTAATTCCAATATTTTTTATAACAGGGGAATCTTTAATCATAATCTTAGCAGCAGACCATCTACCACAATTTTTACAAATCTTAGTGCAAATCTGGATGGTAATAATGATTACCTGGCAGCAGCTGATGAAAGTTCCTTTTCACCGACTGCTGTATTTACACTTGAAGCATATGTTTATCCAAAGTCATTCAGTATCGGTGAAGTGATCATTCATAAAGGATTGGATAACGGATTAGTTACAAATTATGGATTAAGATTAAATCAGGGTAATGTAGTAGCATATATAAATAATCAGGTCAATCTTATTTCACAGAATAGTATACCATTAAATAAATGGACTCATCTGGCATATGTTTATAATACAATTTTCGGGACAAATTTATTATATGTAAATGGAGTTTTAACAGATTCTGCAAGCAGCAATACCGGTCTTGTCACCAATGGCAATGATTCATTTTATGTAGGAGGTACTATTGCTTTGCCTGATTTTAACGGATACATAGATGAAGTAAGAATTAAATCTGCAATAAAAAATTACAGTGAGATCAATCAGTTTTTGTACAAATCAATAGATGAGTCGAATGATCTCAACGGTACTGAACTGGTTTTTAATCTTGACGGAGGTACTCTTTCAAATGTTGGTTTAGCTATTGATTTAAAATTCAGGAACGATGCAGAATTTGGAAATCCCGGGACTTCTTATGATATACCGGTTTCACCGCTACATCGTGCAGATAATATAGATTTCAATGAAGGATTTATTTTGAAAAACTCAGACAGGAGAATTCCGGGAGCAGGTACTTCAGGAAATATGACTGATGATTCTTTATATGTATATCAAAATGATATAATAAATGACATCAATGTCTTTGTAGCACTTAATCATAAAAATGAAAATTCCCTTTCGATTACACTGGTCTCACCAAATGGTACAAGTATAGATCTATATAATAATAATAATAATTTTTTAGGATATAATAACAGTATAGTTACAGTATTTGATGATGAATCCAATTATTTAAATTCAAATAACACTTATGTTTCTTTTGAACCATCAATAAAGCCGCAGTCAAACATAAATTCTGCATTTTCGGGATTGTCGAGCTTCGGATACTGGAAGCTTTTAGTAAATGATAATTCTCCCGGAGATACTGGGAGACTTGTAAGCTGGGGAATTCAGATCAATGAAAGTGTAAATAAAAATTTCAATCTGAATTCAACTTCAATAATTCAGGGATTTTATAATCCTTTGACTAATACTTCAGTCAGAGATACAATGCAGATCAAGTTAAGAAAATCTACTTCACCTTATATTGTAATAGATTCCGCCAAAAGCTTTTATTTGCCATCTGGATTTTCAACTTATACTTTTAAAAATGCTGTAGCCGGTACCCCTTATTACTTACAGTTAAACCATCGCAATTCGATCGATACATGGAGCAGTAATTTTATTACATTTGAAGCATTGTCAGGTCAGAGTAATTATAATTTTACGTTTAATTCAGCTCAGGCATTTGGAAATAATCTGATACAGGCAGATACTTCACCTCTCAGATTTGCTCTATATAATGGTGATGTAAATAAAGATGGAATTGTAGATGTGACTGACAATTCATTGGTCGACAATGATGCATTTAATTTTAATACAGGTTATATAGTCACAGATCTTACCGGAGACAATGCAATTGATCTATCGGATGCAACAATAGTAGACAATAACGCCTCAATGTTTATAAGTAAGATCACACCTTAAATTTCATTTCATTTCCATTCCCTCACGAAAAGTTTTTTCATTTGTGAGGGAATGGAATCCTTTTTAACACTGTCCAAAATATTTGTAATATTATTCAGCCGTTGTTGGAGTTCCTATAAATTTTGATAATTTTAGTGTGCCGAATAGATTTGAGATGCTTTGACCCTGATTAATATTATGTTGATTGTTGAAAAATTGGGATAAGGAGATCCGAGAAAATTAAAATAACCTGAATGACTTGTACATTTCATAATCCTTTGAATTACGACTCCGGCAAAGTCTCAAATGATCTCGGGAGTCTCCGCCGGGATTAAAATCTGCTTAAAATTAAATTTAGTATTGTATTTGTAAATTACTGTAACTACTTTTACATACATGACGTATGTAAAAATCATTTTAACATGAAAAGAACAAAGCAGGAAGCAGAGCAGACAAAGAATGAATTACTTGATGTTGCTTTCAAAGAGTTTTTGGAAACCGGATATAATGAATGCAGACTGGAAGATATCGCAGCAAAAGCAGGCGTTACCAGAGGGGCATTATACTGGCATTTTAAAAATAAGGATGATCTGCTCGATTCACTGATCAGTCAAAAAGATATTGAATCAAATAAAATTGCTGATGAAATTGCCGGGTCAGATGATGAGCCTTTTGAGAAGTTAAAAAAGTTTGTTAATCTGAATTTTCCAGATCTGTCGGGAGGCAGGAAAGAAAAGAATTATGTCAAACTGAAAGTTGAACTTTACAAACATTTCAATGAAAAAGGGGACAAGAATAAGAGTGCTGAAAAATTTACGGCACATTGTAAAAAGTTTATTGAGCAGTGTAAATCAAGAGGTGAGATAAAAGATGAAATAGATCCTGCAGATGCTGCTAATACAATAATGATAATATGTGCAGGTTCATATATAAGATTTAATTCTATACAATCAAATAAGAGGGCAATTAAATATTCAAAAAAACTTGCACTCGATTATCTATATTTAATACATAAATAAAAATATGAAAAAATTAATTCTGCTATTGTTTATCTTCGCAATTGAAATCTCTCTGTCTGTCGGCCTTAAGGCAGCAAATTTTGACAGTACTTTTGCCGAACAGCTTCAGCAACGTATCAATCTGTTAAAGACAAATAACAATCTCGTTGGAATATCTGCTGCTGCTTATGTACCCGGGCAGGGGATGTGGACAGGTTCATACGGAATCTCATCTTCAGACAGTGACAAGATCACAACGGAAATGGTTTTGAATTCCGGAAGTGTTGCCAAGAATTTTATGGCAACTATTATTCTTATGCTGGCTGAAGCTGACAGCCTGAATCTTTCAGATACACTTGGACAATGGCTGTCACCTTATAATAATATTCCGGGTAATATAACTATCAAACAGCTTCTGGATCATTCAAGCGGTATTTATAATGTAACTGACAATCCTGCATTTATTTCTGCTATTAATTCTAATCTAAACAGATTATGGACGATTGAGGAAGTACTCGAAGGCGGTTATATACTAAGTCCTTATTTTCTTCCGGGTGCAGCTTTTAGATATTCCAACACAAATTATATGATCCTTGGATTAATAATAAAGAAAATAATGAAGACTACTCTGGCTGAGCAATTCAAAGAAAGATTTTTTAAACCATTCAGTCTGAATGAAACTTACTTTGAATTTGATGACACCGTTAAAAGTGCATTTGCTCACAACTGGGCTGACTTTACCGGATCAGGAGTCAGACAGGATGCCTTTCATATTCCCACGACATCTATAAACAGTTCAACAATTGGAGCCGGAGGCGTGGTCAGCAGACCTGAAAATTTGGCAAGATGGCTGATTGCACTTTTTGAAGGTCACATTTTAAATGCTAACTCAATGACGCAGATGCTTACTTTCAGAAACGTCAGCATAGCCGGTGGAAACGGATATGGCTTAGGGGTGATCCGATACAATGTTCCGGGAAATGTATGTTACGGACATGGCGGAAATATATTTGGATATTCCACTGTGGCAATCTATGATCCTGTTGACAGTATATCAATCGCTGTTATGATCAATAATGATGTCAATGCCGGACCTATTGGAATTAATTTTATGAGTTTTGTAAAGCAGAATAATCCTGTCAGTATTTCTGAAATATCAGACGCAATACCGGAAAAATATACACTTGAACAAAATTATCCAAATCCTTTTAATCCTGTTACAAATATAAATTTCAGTATTCCCCATAGAAGTTTTGTGAAGATTACAGTATTTGACATTCTTGGAAAAGAAATTCAGAATCTGATCAATGAAGAACTTAATGAAGGTAACTTTAAAATCGATTTTAACGGAAGCAGTTTACCTTCCGGAATTTATTTTTATAAAATTGAAACAAATGATTTTGTGCAGGTCAGAAAAATGACATTGTTGAAATAATTTTAACATCCGGCAGATTCCCAAATATTCTTGGGAAACTCTGCCGGGAATGAAATTTGTAATTCATAAACTGGCATAGCCAAAACCAAAAGGAAATATAAAACAGTTACTGCTCCTCACCTTTGTCCAAAGAGGAGGCTGGGAGGGCTTTGTAAAATTAGTTTATTTTGACTACACAATTTTTGGTGTTAAATTTTTGCAGTTTGTTGTTTGTTATTTCCTTCTGCAAGAAACCCCTTCACTCCCCCTTTTTTAAAAGGGAATTACTTTTGAATTATTCTGAAACGTGCTGTTTGAAATTTTGAATTCATTTCTAAAAAATTAATTAAAAATTTTTTT
>Ga0209477_1000997_pt1 | contig 17407 bp, 14 predicted proteins | sample KloWWTupernatant_FD_187180 | JGI IMG/M metagenome (GOLD analysis project Ga0209477, IMG submission 187180) | Active sludge microbial communities from Klosterneuburg, Austria, studying microevolution and ecology of nitrifiers - Klosterneuburg... | ecosystem: Engineered > WWTP > Aerobic digester >... | reverse complement strand
TTCGCGCCGGGTCGCGCGCCGTCGGATTCCGAACGACCGCCGACGATTGGCTACTACGGGCGACTTGTCCCCGAGAAGGGCGTGGACACACTGATCGACGCCATCGCGCTCCTGCCACACCACCCGCGGCTGGTGATCGTTGGCGCGGGTGAGAGTCTCGACGACCTCAAGGCGCGAGCGAGCGCGCGTGGTCTTGGTAATCGCGTGACGTTTCGCGGCACGATGCCGAGCGCGAAGATTCCCGCGTTCCTCCACGAGCTGGACGTTGTTGTTGTCCCGTCGCGGACCCGGCCAAACTGGAAAGAGCAGTTCGGTAGGGTGATCGTGGAGGCGATGTCTTGCGGTGTCCCGGTTGTTGGGTCGGACTCCGGCGAGATCCCGAACGTGATCGGCGACGCCGGCCTGACGTTCGCCGAAGGGGATGTCGCCGCGCTGGCAATGCAGCTTGGCAAGCTGCTGAATGACCCGTCGCTTCGCAGTGGATTGTCGGAGGCCGGGCGACAGCGCGTTCTCGCGCAGTACACACAACGTCAGATTGCTGCCCAGACGGTTGAGCTCTACCGGGAGGTGATCGGAACTCCCGGGCCGCAGGACGAAGTCGATGGCTGAGAAGGTTGTTCGTGAGGCAATCGACGCTGTCCGGCTGCTCCAACCGGGTCCTGTGGCGCTGCTCACCAGCCGGTTCCGCTCCAGCGATAATGTCATGACGGTGGCGTGGATGGCGCCGGTCAGCTTCGATCCGCCGCTCGTTGCGGTCGCGATCCACCCAGGCAGACTGACGCACGAGTATGTCTCGAAGAGCGAATATTTCGCGCTGAGCTTCCCGACGGCAGATCTGCTCGTCGCTATCCACCGCTGCGGGATGCTGTCGGGCCGGGATGGAGACAAGCTCGTCGCCGCCGGCCTCACACCGATCGACGCGCTGGCTGTCGAAGCGCCATTGATCGAGGAGTGCGTGGCACACATCGAATGCGGCGTGGTCGCTTGCTCGCGCTTTGGCGACCACGATCTGTTCGTCGGCCAGCCACTCGCAGTCTCGGCAATGGCCGAAGCGTTCGACGGTCGCTGGATTGTCGAGACCGAGGCGGGCCGGGTCCTGCACCATCTGCGCGCCGACTACTACGCCGCCCTTGCCCGGCCATATCGCGCCCGCCTCGAGCCCGAAGAGGGATAGAGATCGGGCGACGGCCGATTGTCCCGGGATGGATGAGGGCTATTCCGCCTCGTCGGCGATGTCGACGTTGTCGTCGATCTCTGTCGTCGTCTCCTCCTCCTCGATCGGCAGGAAGCCGAGGGCGAGGGATTGCGCGACGATATCACGGCGGACGAGCTGTTCGGCCCCGAAGAGCGTGTCGCGTAGCGGATGGGTGGGGTCGCTGTTCGAGAGCATCTCCCGAACCTGGCGCATCAGGTCGATCGTCTTGTTGAACGACAGGACCATGTCGCCTTCGGAAAGGTGGATCGTCTCGGTGATCTCTGCCATCGTCGCGCCACGACACCATGCGCGCATCGCGCCATAGAAGCCGAGGTTGTGGCCGTGGGAGATAAACAGGCCGTTCTGTCGCTCGGTGGCAAGGATCTGCTGCTCCATGTCCTCCAGTCGGCGACGTAACAGGACGAGATGGTTCGGCAGGCTGTAGTCGTTCGTGAATCGCGAATCACGGTCGTAGGCGAACCAGGAGAACACCTCGGCGGCGTCGGCTGGTTCCAGCTTGTCCACCATCCCGCGATCGACCATTTCGCAGACAACCAGCCCGTTCGAATCGAACACATCGGCAAGCAGATCCGCCTTGGCGGTCGGGTAGCCACGATAGAGATAGTTGAAGCGATGCAGAACGTTGCGGATGCCGGCGATGATCCCGCGCACGCGCTCCGTCTCCGCCTCGTGTTCCGCCTTCAGCTCTGCCTCGGCGCGTGAGCGCTCGCGGGCAAGCGCGTCGACTCGACGCATGTTGTTCTGGTGTTCCTTCCGGCGCGGGCAGGCGTGGCATGGGTGGACCGCGCGAGCTTCGTGGAGCTCGCCGATCTGCTCCTGGATTCCCCCGAGGTCGGTTGCCAGTCGCGCGTGGGCGCGTTCGTGCCGCTCCCCGACTGCCGCGCGGTAGGCGGCCGACTCGGCATCGAGATCCGGCAACGGCAGCGTCGCCAGATCCTCGCGCACGCGCTCGACAGCGCCGTCAGCGATTGCGCGAATGTCAGACACCGGCTCGGCAATCGCCGCCAGCTCGGGCGGGACATCGACGCGGTGCTGTGGAGACGGCATATAGTCGATAAATCGATACTCGCTGAGCGGCTCGACGGCGTCGCCAAAGAGGAACAGGCCGATGCCGCCAGAGGACGACCGGCCGAGATAGACCCCCCAGCCGCGGTCTCGGGTATGGACGACCAGACCGGGTTCGGCGGTGCGGAAGACACGGCGCAGCGCCTGCCGGCCAGGCTGGGGCCACGGCGGCGTCTCCTCGAGTGTCGAGAGGCTGCGCATGTCCTGCTGAACGCCGCGCTCCTTGCCGCGGAGTGCGTCGATCGAATGATTGATCCCCTGGTATTCCTCCAGCAGCTCGTCGCCAGCATCCAGACCGATCAGGCAACCCTGGGGGAGCTCCTGCATCCGCGCGCCGAGATCGACGATGTCGTCTTCCAGCTCGCGAACGCGGCCGGCCGCCTGGAACTGCGAGAGAGACTGCTGGAGCATCAGGCGGACTCGATTGCCATGCGGAGGATCCCACAGGTTGAGGACCGTGTTGTAACGAATGGCGAACGATGAGATCACCGGGTGCAGATCACCGGTGGCTATGTCCATCATTTCGTTGAAGCGGATCCACGGCGAGTGCGGAACGATCACATTGCCCTTGGCGTCCATCCCACGCCGCCCGGCGCGGCCGGCCATCTGCTGAAATTCGTTCGGCGTCAGCAGTCGTCGATTGCGCCCGTCCCACTTCGTCATCCGGCCAATCACGACCGAGCGGGCCGGCATGTTGACCCCGAGCGCCAGCGTGTCGGTGGCGAAGACGACCTGCATCAAGCCACGGCCGAACAGCACCTCGACGACCTGCTTCAGGATCGGCAGCAGGCCCGCATGGTGAAAGCCGATCCCCTGCGACGCCAGCGAGACGATGGCCCGAACCTGTTCGAGCTCCTGGTCCTCGGGGCGGAGTGAGCCGAGATAGACATCGATCACTGCGTTGATTCGCCCGCGCGTCTCGTCGTCTCGGACGAGGTTCGGGCGCATCATCGAGAAGCGCTGGGCGTAGTTCTCGCAATCGCGGCGCGAGAAGAGGAAGTAGATGGCCGGCAGCATCTCCTTCGACGCCATCGCCAGCAGGATCTCCCACGGCTGCGGCTCGTCGAGCTCCGCCTTGCGTCGCTGGTCGGGCGACAGCCCGCCGCGCTGCATTCGCTTGCGCACCTCGCCGCCGGCCTTCGGGTACTCGGCGACGATCTCGCCATTGTGGTCGATGACCGGGCGCAGCTTCTTGTCGAGGTAGTAGGAGAGCGCCAGCGGCACGGCGCGCTCGGTGTGGGTGATCAACCGGATCGGCCGGTGGGTGCGCGAGATCCATTGGGCGATCTCGTCCGCGTTGGAGACAGTCGCCGACAGGCAGATCAGCTGGATGTGGTCCGGGCAGAGGATGATCGCCTCTTCCCAGGTGGTGCCACGCTCCGGGTCGGCGATGTAGTGAACCTCGTCGAAGACAACGCAGTCGACCGGCTCCAGGTCCCATGGGGTCTGGAGCAGCATGTTGCGCAACACTTCCGTCGTCATCACGACGATCGGCGCTTGCGGATTTTCGGAGACATCCCCGGTCAGCAGTCCTACCCGGTCGCCGTACCAGACGCGCAGGTCGCGGAACTTCTGATTCGAGAGCGCTTTGATCGGCGTCGTATAGATCACCCTGCCGCCACGCCGCGACGATTCATAGACGCCGAACTCCGCGACGACCGTCTTGCCTGTCCCGGTCGGCGCGGCGACCATGACGGACTCGCCGTTGAGGAACGTGTTGATTGCCTCGCGCTGGAAGTCGTCGAGCGGAAACGGGTAGAGCGTGGCGAATTGGGCGATCGTCGCCTCGCGGTCGTCCACTGTCTCGGAGGGTTGGTCGAGTATGCCGTCGGAGCTCATGTCATCCTTGGTCGTCAGCGGTATTGGTGGCCTGCAGAGTGGGCCATGCTGTCCGAGTATACGTTGACGCTCCAAAGGCTCACGAAGCTTCGGTCCTGCCGATCACCCTTCGTCGAACGTCACCTCTACCAGTGGGGATCGGGCGAGCCAGTCATCCAGATCGTTGGAACGGCTCCAGTTGGCGGTGAACTTCGTGAGCACGACGCGGCGCTCGTCGGGGTCGGTGATCGGACGGGCATGGGCGGGGAGATCGGCCTGTGCGTCCCTCTTGAGATGGAAGATGAAGGCTGGATTGGCGACTACGTTGGCGTACCAGTCACGCCTTCCCGGCACGCCGGAGATATACACAGTCCCGTCGATGTTCTGGAACATGATCTCGATTCGCGTCGGCCGGCCGCTCTTGCGCCCGGTCGTCGTGATGTCGATCCGCTGGCCGTTCTTCAGCTGGTCGCGAATTCGCTGGTCCACCAAGCCATTCCCGTCCATAGCGCGTCAACCCGTTGATGCGCATTCAGGCTGTTCGTATGTCGGTGTTGTGTCCGTCGCGGATCCCGAATCCACCTGCGGATGGGGATGGACGACCGACGAACGCTCTTGCAAACGTTGCTGCAATGATACGAGCGATGAGCCATCCCCGCACCGGTGTGTCCCCCGGTCGCTCAGTGCAGCGACTAGCATAGAGTGTCAGGATGACATCCCCCACGTTCGACCGCAGTGAATATGGCAGGCTGGCTGCCACCCCTTCCTCTGTCATCCGACGCCCAGAGGGCACCCGGCAGTGAAGGATCCGGTTCCCTGCGTTCGGTCGCAGCTGATGGGGAGGAACGGATTCTTCGCTGCGGCTCAGAATGGCAGGAGGCGGGGAACCCGCGAGAATGACAGACGGCGGAGGTGGCTGTCGCACTACGTTGCATGGCATTTCGTGCGAGTCGCTGCACTTGACAAGACACACGTGCACGCGGTTCCTGTGCGCTGTGCTCCTGATCTTTATCGGCCTGTTCCAACGTCTGCTTTACTCTGCATTACCGTTAGGAGGACTGCGATGCGCTGGCGGCTACTCGGCATCGTCGTCGCTGTCGGGATAGTTGTAGCCGGGTGCGTCGCCAACCCCCTGACGCTTGACGGGGCTTCGCCGGCCGCGCTACCCTGCCGGCTACGTGAGCGGGGGGTTGAGTGTCGGGCGAGCGGTTTCGGCCGGCCTGGTGGAGATCGCGCGTTCCCGGCGGGCAGAAGTCCGCCGATGTCGCGTTGCCGCGTTTTCGGGGCGAGATGTTCGCCTCACTGCGTCACCGCAACTACCGTCTTTACTGGATCGGCTCGCTAATCGCCAACACTGGCGACTGGATGGACCAGATCGCGATCGGCTGGCTGATGTGGCAGCTGACCGGCAGCGGTGGCTACCTGGGCATCATGTCCTTCTTCCGCGCCTTTCCGATCCTGCTCTTCACGCTCTTCGGTGGCGCGATGGCCGACCGCATGGAGCGCCGCCGGCTGATGCAGATCACTCAAACGTTCGCGATGGTGCTGGCGCTGTTGCTGGCTGCGCTCGTCTGGACGGGCACGGTTGCCGTCTGGCATGTGCTGGCAATCGCGGCGCTGCGCGGGGTGATGCTGAGTGTGAACCTCCCGACGCGGCAGGCGCTACTGTCGGATATCGTCGACCGCGAGCATCTGGCAAACGCGATCGCGCTGAACTCGGCGACGATGAACCTCACCCGCATCCTCGGCGGCTCGCTTGGCGGCATTCTGATCACCCTCGTCGGCACCGGCGGCGTATTCTTCCTGAACGGCATGTCGTTTACGATCCTCATCGTGACGCTGGCAATGATGTCGATCCCACCGATGGTCGTCCGGGCGCGCAAGAATCTGCTGGCATCAATCGGTGAGGGTCTCTCCTACCTGCGGGGTCACGAGGTGCTGCGGACTCTCGTGGTGCTGGCGCTTGTGCCGATGCTGCTGGGCATGCCATACATGACGTTGCTGCCGATCTTCGCCGACGACGTGCTCGGGATCGGCAACGAGGGATACGGCATCCTTGTCGCTTTCACCGGAATCGGCGCGCTCTGCGGCGCGCTCACTGTCGCCGCGCTGCGCGATGGTCATCATCGCGGCCGGATCATGCTGCTGGTAATGGTGGTGTTCGGGGCGATGCTGGTCCTGTTCAGCCAGTCGACGATCCCCGTGCTGTCGTTCGCGTTGCTGTTCGGGGTGGGGCTTGGCCAGACGGGCTACATGGCGCTGAATACGACACTGTTGCAGACGCATTCGTCCGACGAGATGCGTGGCCGGGTGATGAGCATCTTCTTCCTGAATCGGGGCATGGTCCCGCTCGGAACCGTCGCGGCCGGCTTCGCCAGTGAGTGGATCGGCGTCCAGGTGACGGTCGGCGTGATGGGGATGGGCGTCGTGCTGCTCGCGCTCTACGCCTACTTGCGCGTCCCGCGCGTCCGGGCCTTGCGCTGATCCCGCTCAGGCGCGCGGCCGCTCCCAGATCGTCCGGCTGCTCTCCCCACGAATGATCGCTCGCATGATCTGGTGCTCGATTCGGCGCAGCTCGCGCAGCGCCGCTGTGCAGGCGCGGGCCATGCGCAGGTCGCCGGCCTCCGTGCAGCGGCGCAGCAGCGCCCTGGTCACGCCAGCGTCATCGAGCGACCCAACGAAGCCGAACCATGGCACTAGCCGCATCTCCTCTGGCAGGGAGAACTCCGGCCGCAGCCTGCGCAGGCTCTCCAGCCGTTCGCGCGGGGACCGGACCATGTTCTCGATGAAGATGGCCGGCGGGGCTGTGTCGGAGTGGCGCGGGTCGATGATCAGCGTCTTGCCCAACCGAGGAAAGAACAGGCAGACGACCTCGCCCTGCTCGATGGCCTCGATGATCCGATCGTGATACAGCTCGAACGCGTTGTCCATCGTCCCTGCTTCGCGTTGTTGACCGTCGCGGCGTAGCCGCGCAGGCAGGAGTGTATCCGCTATTCCGCTGCGACGCTTGCGATAACGGCAAGCAGCGCGTCATGGATGCAACCGTTGGACGCGACAACCTCGCCGGCCCACAGGCTGAAGGCGTCGCCGTCGTAGCCAGTCAGCCGGCCCCCGGCCTCCTCGAGGAACAGTTCCGCGGCGGCAATGTCCCACGGCTGGACGTTGCGCTCCCAGTACGCATCGAAGCGTCCGCAGGCGACGTAGGCGAGATTCAACGCCGCCGAGCCATCGCGCCGCACCGCCTGGGTGCGCTGGACGAGCGTATCGAAGAGCGGCAGCACCGCCCGGCGTTCTTCGAGGTCATAGGGAAAGCCGGTCGCCACCATCGCCGCGATCAGCGTGGGGGTGTCGGAGACGGCGATCGGCCGGCCGTTGAGTGTCGCGCCGCCGCCGCGTGTGGCCACGAACATCTCGTCCCGCCCTGGATCGTAGAGAACACCCACCTGAACGGCGCCGTCGGCATACAGCGCGATCGAGACGGCAAAGACCGGGTAGCCGTGGACGAAGTTGACTGTGCCATCCAGCGGATCGACGATCCAGAGGCGGCCATCACCAGCGACGGTGTCGCGCGCGTCATCCTCTTCGCCGAGGAGCAGGTCGTCGGGGAACGCCGTCAGAAGTCGGTCGGCGATCAGCGCCTGGCTGTCGCGGTCGGCGGCGGTCACCGGATCGACGACGCTGGACTTGAATTCGACCTGCCCGGCTGCGCCGAGCCGATCGAGCAGCAACGCGCCGGCCTCGCGCGCAGCCTGCGAGGCAATGTCGCGTTCGCGTTGCCAGCCGGCCTCAACCACGGGCGCGCTCGATGATCTTGATCCCCGGGATCGCGGCCCATGGCAACTGCGCGCGGACGTCGAGCTCCCAGCCGGCCAGCGCTCCGCGGCGAAGAACCTGATAGGCAGCCCCGGCGATCATTGCGGCGTTGTCGGTGCAGTACTGGAGCTCGGGGATGAACAACGGAACGCCGAGTGGTCGGAGACGCGCCTCCATCCGGCGGCGCAAGAGCGCATTGGCGGAGACGCCGCCGGAGAGCATCACACTCTGGGCGCGTTCCTGCTGGGTGGCGTTCGCCGTCTTCTCGACCAGCACATCGACAATCGCGTCCTGGTAGGCGGCTGCCAGCTCGCCGACTGGCATGTTCGGCGAATAGGCCGGCGGCTCGTGACGGACGAACGGCTCGTCGTTGCCTCGTGCCTGCTTCGCTCCGCGGCCGGGCGGCGGGGCCTGCTTGCGATAGGGCTCCGCAGCGCGCAGTAGCGCGGTCTTGACGCCGGAGAACGAGAAGTCGTAGCGATCGCCGAGCCAGGCGCGCGGGAGCTGTTCAAGCGGCCGGCGCCCTTCGGCGGCGCGCTGGATCGCTGGTCCGCCTGGATAGCCGAGCCCGAGGATGCGGGCGCCCTTGTCAAACGCCTCGCCGGCCGCGTCATCCAGCGTGCGCCCAAGGATCTCGTAGACCCCGTGGCGATGGACGAGCAGCAGGTCGGTGTGACCGCCGGAGACAATCAGGCAGACCGCCGGGAACGAGGGTGGTGGGTAGCTGCCCGGATCGGCGTCGGCTGGTATCAGCCAGTTGGCGTAGATATGCCCTTCGAGGTGATTGACCGGGATGAGCGGCTTCTTCCAGGCAAAGGCGAGCGTCTTGGCGACGTTGATGCCAACGAGCAGTGAGCCGGCCAGGCCCGGCCCCTCGGTCACCGCGATCGCGTCGATATCGTCTCGCCCGACGCCGGCCGTCGCCAGTGCTTCCCGGAGAACCGGGACGATGGCCGTCACGTGCTGCCGCGAGGCTAGCTCCGGCACGATCCCACCATACGACTCATGCAACGCGATCTGCGACGCGACAACATTGGACAGCACCCACCGCCCGCCACGCACGACGGCAGCGGCGGTTTCGTCGCAGGATGTCTCGATCGCCAGGATGTTCATGAGGTGGACTCCATCCGGCCGTCGTCGCCGTCGTCACGCCGCGGCGGTGGGATCAGCTGGCCGGCCATGCGCTCGTGGAGCTTGTCTCGCAACTCGGCGAAGCGCTGTCGGTACTCATCGGTGCGGATCGATGGCGACCACATGATGTAGGCGTCTTCGCCATTGTCGCTGTAGTAGCGTCGTCGCAGGCCCTGCTGGCTGAAGCCGTACTTGTGGTAGAGCGCCTGGGCGCTGGCATTTGAGACGCGAACCTCGAGCGTAACCCACTCCGCGGTGCGTTCGCCAGCGATTTCGAACAGCCGGATCAGCATCAGCTCGCCAAGGCCTTTCCCGCGCAGGTCGGGGGTGACGCCGATCGTTGTGACGTGCGCCTCGTCGTAGAGCATCCACATCCCGGCGAACCCGACGATTCGGTCCTCGTGCGCCCGCTCGCTGCGGCGGAAGAACGGCAGTATCGAGAGCGCTCCGCGCGATTCGTCCGATGTGTCTGATGGGCGGGAGTCGTCGTGTTCCCAGAGGACGATATAGGCGTTGTTGCCGGGGTTGCGTAGCTCGCGGCGATACGCGGACTGCGGCCACGGATTGGTGAAGCAGAGATGCTCGACGCGAGAGACTTCAGCGATGTCGTCGATCCGCATCGGGGCGATGTAGTAGCTCATTCGCGAGTCCCCGTGTCGGCGTGGTGCGCCAATGTGCCGGTTGCGCCGGTCTGCTGATGGACATAGATCGGCTCGAGCTGCGTCAGGTCGTCTGGCTCGCCCGCCTGCCAGCGGGGGAGCGCCAGGTCGACCATGAACGACGCGCGCCGCTGGCGTAAGCCGGCAGAGGGCAGGACAACGTTGGGCTGTTCTCGAAGGGCATCCTGCTCTTCAATCGTCAGGTCGCCGGTGAGCACGGTCGGCGACATGAGATCGGCTGCGAGCGCCGGGATCGGTCGGTTACCCATCTCGCCAGAGAGCCGGAGTGCCTGCCCCAGCTGCAGGTAATCGGCAAAGACGGCACGCCGCCGGCCGGCCGGCACGAACGCCCGGACCGGCAAGCCCCAGTGGGCGAATGCCTGCGCGGCAATATCGAGCGTCCCAACGCCGAAGATGGGAAGATCAAGGGCGAAGGCGAACCCCTTCGCGACGCTCATCCCGACACGCAACGCATTGAACCCGCCCGGACCGGTGGCCACGACGATGCCGCCCAACGCCTCTGGCTCCAGGTTACAGGCACGCAGCACGTGGTCGACTTGCGCGAGTAGCGTCGCGGTCTGGTTGCGTGGCGCCGGCCACGAAAGCTCCGCGCCGTGGCCGACGCCGCTCGCGGTCGGCACGAGGGCAATCGACGCGACATCGGAGGATGTCTCGATCCCCAGCAGCCAGTTGCCCCGCGCGTCACCCTGCGCCACTGCCGACCTCCCTCCGTGTGCGCTCAATCGCCTGCCGCTCGCGCGTGGCGCTCGGCGACGCCGACGGCGAGATCCGGATGGCTCGCTTTGTGTCGGCTACCATCTCCATCGTGACGAGGATGTACTCGGCTGGCAACCAGCCCGGCGCGCGATCCGGCCACTCGATCACGACGATGCCGTCAGGGTCGTTCAGATAGTCGTCGATACCGATTGAGTCAAGATCGCCGGATCCAGTCATCCGGTAGAGATCCATATGATAGATGCGAACCGGCCGGCCATCCCGCAATATTCCCTCGTGCTGGACGACAATCGTGAACGTCGGGCTTTGCACCAGATCGCCCGCCTGCAGTGCCCGAGCCAGACCCTGGACGAACGTGGTCTTCCCCGCGCCGAGTGACCCGCTGAGCAATACAACCTGGCCCGGCTCCAGGTGGCGTGCCAACTGGCCGGCAATGGCGCGTGTCTGTTCGGGACTATGAGCGATGAGATCCAGTATCGGCGCGCGCGCGGCAGTCACGATGCCTCCTCAACGAAGATCATAGCGTACCCCGCCGTTCGTCCGCCCGATTGGTGTGTCCGGTCGTGGCGATATGTGCGCCTGAGCCCTCGGTCATGGCTGCCAGCGATATTCGAGTGACGTCCGCAAGAAGACGCGGCGGGTGGGTTGCTCCACTCCGCCGCGTCGGTGTTGCCGTGTCTGCCGCGTTACTTGATGCCGCCGGTGAATGCCGAGAGCGTCGCTGAGAGAATCGCGGACTGCCAGTATGCGTTGAGCGCGGACAACTGATCGTTCGCGTTGCCGGTTCGGAAGATCCGGGCGTTGTCGTAGTAGTAGAGCGACTCGATCGGGTCTTCGTCGGCAATCGAGTTGACCCAGGTCTTCGCGCGCTGGTCGGCGAGGTCGAGCATGTCGGCCAGCGACGACTGGCGATCGAAACTCGTAATGTAGCCCGAATCATCTACCCGAGCCCCGAGTGAGTAGTACTTGGCGATCAGGCTCGCAGATTGCGAATAGGCGGTCAGGGCGGAGCCGAGATAGACCCACGACTTCGCGTCTGGCTTGATAACCTGGCCGGCCAGCGAGTCCGCGCCCTGAACGGCTGCGACGGCAGTGAGATAGCCGGAGTCTGACTGCATGAAATACCCCTTGGCGACATCCGCCGAAACACCGTACTGTTGCGCGAACGGGGCGATGACGAGCTCCTCGAAGTAGTTGATATTCGCCTCTGCGCCGCGTCGTAGTGTGTCGGAGATCGTCTTCAGGACGGCCGGATCGGGGGTCGGCGATGAGCCGAAGCCGGTGCCGATCGACACCTGATCCTGGGCAAGCTGCAGATACTGGTCCGCGTACACGTAGAAGTAATTGGCGCGGTAGATCCCATTGAGGATGTCCTGTTCGACCGGATCCGTCGCATTCTTCAGAGAATCGATCGTGGCTTCCGCCTGGAAGACCAGACCCTGAGCGACGGAGAGGCTCGAGAAACCTTCCATGATTGCGATCGTGTCCGATGCGGTGCGCGGGGTTTCAGCTTCCAATCGTTGACGCACCGCGTCGAAGCGCGTCAACGCAGATGCGCTTGCGTTCAGACGCTGGATCAGTGGATCGAGCCCCTGGCTGGCGTAGATGTTGTCAAGCTCAGCCGCCTCGCGCGCCACCCGTGCCATCGCCGCCGCCTGGAAGGAGTTCTCGTAGGCGGCCGCAACCTGGCCTTCGGCGAGGAATTGGTCGGCCCTCGACGCATAGTTGTCGGCGACGTCGATCGTGCCCTGGCGATATGACTGGATATCGGCCGGCAGCGCGGTGAACGCCGTTCGCTCGCGCTGGTAGTTGGCATACCAGCTCGTCGTGCCGGCGCGGAACTTGTCGAACGCGGCCGGCGGATAGCTCGCCTGACCGACACTTACCGGCTCCGGCAGCTTCTCTCCGGTCAGCTCCTGATAGGCAGTGTAGATGTCGGGAACCAGCTTGACCGCGATGCCAAGCTTCTGTCCCGCCTGAACGAGGTCGACCGACTGGCCAGCGACCATGTCATAGTCGTAACGTTGCCCCCCGGGGACGAGGACCGTCTTTTTGCCGGCCGCAGCGGCGCCCTCGAGCTTCTGGGGGATGCCGCCGACTGGCCCGATCGTGCCATCGGGGTTGATCGTTCCGGTCATCGTCACATCGGACTTGATGTCATTCCCCAGATAACCGGCCATGACGGCGGCGGTCATCAGCGCGCCGGCCGATGGGCCGTCGATGCGGCCAGCGACATCGAACGAGAATTCATACTTCGATGGATTCTTCGAGAGCAGGAGCGAGGCGGTGATCACCGCCATCCATCCGGCGGCTTGCCACTGTTGGCCAGAGCCACCGACCTCGGATTCGAAGAACCCTACGCGCAGATCGGAGCTGTCCTTTTCCTGGACGGATACCTTGACGCGGCTTGTGCCGCCCTGGGCCGTCGTCCCGTCACTCGAGAACCAGAGCGCGTCGACCTCAACCGGACCACTGGCGACTGGCGCAGTCGGCATCGCCGCGGTCGGGGGTGCCTGCGCAGCGGGTTTTGTCGGCGCGGTCGTCGGCGCAGTGGTCGGGGAAGCGGTTGTGGCGCTACTGGTCGTCGGTGATGCGTTGCTCGTCGGAGTTTTTTCACTGCTCCCTCCGCAGGCAGAGAGCGTGATCGTGAGAAGGAACGTCACCAGAACCACGTGCGTAAGTCGCGTTGCCCTGCGCATCGAGCTCCTCCTTTCGGGGGGAGAATGGGAACCAACGACGATCTCCTTGCCGGCCGATGCTCCCGGCCTGGCGAGCAACCTCTGGGTGCGGCCGATCCACCATCACGTTCCCGCCACCATGTTCCAGTTGGTGGGGTTGACGTCATGTGCCGTGAACGAGGCCCAGGCGCTAGCGCCGATTCCGAAGCAATGCGCCCCGGGGTGATCCCGATTCGATAGCCGCAGTATACGAGTATCTACGATTCTTCGATATCTCCTGGTCGTATTATTGCCAGTATGCTTTCGCGCGGGGCACGCCGATCCGGACGGACATCAGCCGGGCCGGTCGCTGGCAACGTCTTCCTTCCGACACGGTGTCTTGCGCCGATATCTGCCGGCCGGCATTCGACCGGCGCGCCAATGCAACCAGGAGGCATGATGGCCAACGGCTGGAGCGCACGCCGGGACCACGATGGCTATCTCCCGATCGAGGCTTATGGCGCGATCGGAAACGGGGAGACTCTGGCGCTTGTCGGCGCGGATGGGTCGATAGACTGGTGTCCTTTCCCCCGCATCGACTCCCCGTCCGTCTTTGCGCGAATTCTGGACGCCGAGCGCGGTGGCTTCTGGCAGATCGCGCCGGAGGCGTCGTGGCGCGTCTCGCGCTCGTACATGGACGACACCAATGTGCTCGTCACGCGCTTCGAGACGGATGATGGTGTCGTCGAACTGGTCGACCTGATGCCGTCGATTGCGTTCGGCTCGGACTTCGGCATCTCGCAGAGACTGCGCGACGGGATGATTGTCCGTGTCGTGCGGGGCGTCGAGGGTGTCGTTCGCATGCGCATGGATCTGGCGCCCAGGTTCAACTACGGACGCGAACAGCCGACCTGGGAGATCATCCCGCACAAGGGCGCCGTGGTCTGCGGAAAGTCCGGGGCGCTGAGAGTCGCGACAACGATACCGCTGGAATCTGGCGACAACGGACTGGTCGCGCGCTTCAGCGTGGTTGCAGGTGACCAGGAGTTTGTCTCGGCGAACTACCATGACACAGCGACAGTTGTCTGGAGCGATCTGTCAAAGAGGACAGCACAGGATCTGGTGATTCGCGAGATCGAGGGTTGGACACGGTGGGCGCAGCGTTGCAGTTACGACGGACCGTGGGCGAAAGCCGTCCGCCGCAGCGCGCTGACCCTCAAGCTACTCAACAATGTCCCGAGTGGCGCGATGGCCGCGGCCGCGACAACGTCGCTGCCCGAGTCTCTCGGCGGGGGGCGCAATTGGGATTACCGCTATGCATGGATCCGCGACACCAGCTATGCGTTGCACGCGTTCCATTCGATCGGATACCGCGATGAGGCGGAGGGGTTTCTCCAGTGGGTCATCGACGTCACCCGTGATGACCCGGCCTCCCTCCAGATCATGTACCGCGTCGACGGCGAGAGCGATCTCGACGAGCAGATCCTGGATCATCTGGAGGGCTATCGCCGCTCGTCGCCAGTCCGGATCGGTAACGGCGCTCACGCCCAGCGCCAGCTCGACCGTTTTGGCGAGGTGCTCGATGCCGCCTGGGTTCACCGGCGCTTCGGCGGTGTCATCAACGATGGATTGTGGGAATACCTCGCCAAGCTGACTGAGGTGGTGGAAGCGCGCTGGCAGGAGCCCGACGCCGGCATCTGGGAGGTGCGGAGCGACGAGCGGCGCATGACCTACGCCAATGTCATGTGCTGGGTGGCCATCGACCGCGCCATCCGTCTCGCGAAGAAGGACGGCCGCGACGCCCCGTACGACGAGTGGCATGCGCTCCGCACCCGCATCCATGCGGATGTGATGAGCCACGCGGTGAGCGCTGGTGGCTACTTCAGCGAGGCGTTCGATGACGATGTGCTAGATGCCTCGGCGCTGTCGTTTCCGCTGCGGGGCTTCATCGACGTCGATCACCCGGTGATGCGGGCGACGATCGAACGGGTGATCGACGAGCTCAGCAAGGACGAACTGGTCTGGCGATATTCCTCGGAATCCGGCGAGACAAACATCGATGGGCTGGCCGGCCACGAGGGCGCCTTTGTCCTCTGTGGATGCTGGCTGATCGATTGTCTGGTGGGCCTCAGCGAGCTCGATCGCGCCGAGCAGCTTCTGGAAAAGCTTCTTGCGCGAGGCAACGACCTGGGATTGTTCTCAGAGGAAATCGAGGCAGCGACCGGCGCGTTTCTGGGTAACTTCCCCCAGGCATTCTCGCACCTGGGGTTGATCAACGCGATCGTGAATCTCGGACGCGCCCGTGGCAACGTGGCCCAGGCGCCCGACGCCGAAAGCGGCCACGTTACCGGCTCGATCCCGGGCGGACCAGAAAGCCGCCGGCTACAGGGTCGTCCGGGTCGATCGTGAAGGTGCTGGTCCCGGTCAGGTAGCCGCGCCCGCCGATTTCCGGCACGATGGCCGGCCGGCCGGCGACTTCCGTCTCACGCAGCACTCGCCCGGTGAAGCGCGTCCCGACGATGCTCTCGTGGATCCAGGGCTCACCCAGCCCGAGGGCGTCAGTGGCGTAGAGCCATGCCAGCCGCGCGGCAGTGCCCGTCCCGCATGGCGAGCGGTCGACCTCCCCGTCAGCGAAGATGGTCACATTCCGGCCATCAGCCCCCGCACTCGGCGGGCCAGTGATGATCGTCCCGTAGATGTCGCGAAGCTCCGGCTCGAGCGGATGGACGACGTCCATGCGAGCTTCGATGGCGTGCTTGATCGCCATCCCGAAGTCGATAAGCTCGCGAATGTCGTTCGGATCGATGCGTAACCCTGCAGCCTCGGCGTCGACCAACGCGTAGAACGCCCCCCCGAAGACGACCGGCGTCGTGAACGTGCCACGGTTGGTGGTGACTTCGACCGCATCGGCATAGACGAACGACGGAACATTCTCGAAGGTGGCCTCGACGACTCGCCCGTCGCAGACGGTCGCGACGGCGCGGATGAAGCCGGCAGGGCTGTCGAATCCGATCGTCGTCCGCTCGCCAGTGGCGGGGAACTGCCCGGTCTCGATCAGCACCGTGGTCAAGGCGATGATGCCGTGCCCGCACATCGTCGAGTAGCCCTCGTTGTGCATGAAGAGGACGCCGTAATCTGCATCCGGTGTGACCGGTGGTGTCAGAATCGCACCGTACATATCGGCGTGGCCGCGCGGCTCCCACATCAGCGCACGCCGGACGTCGTCGTGCTGTTCGAGCATCTCCTGGCGACGCTCGAGGATCGTGTGGCCTCGGAGCGGAGCAAGCCCGGAGGTGACAATCCGCAGCGGCTCTCCGCCGGCGTGCGCCTCGATTGTCGTCAGTACTCGCGTCGTCTTCATTCGCCCACTCTCGTCTCGCCGTCATGCACACGCCGTCGCCGCGGGAACTATACGCTTCGCGTCGTCAAACACGATAGTTGATATCTAAACAGTTTAGGCATATACTATCGGCAGTGGCGAAGGAGGCCCGATGGACGAACGAGATGATGCTGCGGTTGTGACCTGGTTGCGGTTGGCGCGTGTCTACCATCAGATACAACAGGCAGCAACCGCCCAGCTGCGCCAGCATGGGCTGACACTCGCCCAGTTCGATGTGCTTGCGCAGATCGGCGCGGACGAGGGGCTGACCCAGCAGGAGCTGGCGGACCGGTTGCTCGTCACCAAGGGGAATATCTCGCAACTCGTGGATCGCATGGCCCAGGCGGGGCTGGTCGAGCGGCTGCCCGAGGGTCGGGTCTGCCGGCTGGCGCTGACTTGTCGGGGGCACGCGCTTCGCGACGAGGTGTTGCCCGTGCATGAACTGCTGATCACGCGGCAGTTGAGCGGGCTCTGTCGTGAGGACAGAGAGACGCTGCGCCGGCTGCTGCGGGATCTGGATCGGACACTCGGACGGGCCGGCCAACAGCCGGCTGTGCCGGGCCGATAACGATAGAGAGGGCTTCGATAATGGAATTCGGTGGCATCCACCACGTCACGGCGGTGACGGCGAACGCTTCGGCCAATGTGGCGTTCTACACGCAGGTGCTCGGCATGCGGCTGGTCAAGAAGACGGTGAATCAGGACGATGTAACGGCTTATCATCTTTTCTACGCCGACGAGCACGGCAGCGCTGGCACCGACCTGACGTTCTTCGACTGGGCGTTCGCCGGCCGCCACACGCCGGCCGGGGGAATGGTCTCCGCGACGGCGTTGCGTGTGCCCGGAGCGCAGGCTGTCGAGCGTTGGCGCGAGCGGCTGCAGTTGTTCGGCGTGCCGGTTGGCGAGGTCGAAGAGCGCGGTGGGAGGGCATTCA
>Ga0209477_1000996_pt1 | contig 17446 bp, 12 predicted proteins | sample KloWWTupernatant_FD_187180 | JGI IMG/M metagenome (GOLD analysis project Ga0209477, IMG submission 187180) | Active sludge microbial communities from Klosterneuburg, Austria, studying microevolution and ecology of nitrifiers - Klosterneuburg... | ecosystem: Engineered > WWTP > Aerobic digester >... | reverse complement strand
TGGGCGGCGCCGGCATCTGGGACTACGTCACCGAATCCGCGCTGCCGGATTACAGCATCGCCTCGCAGGTGTGGATCCAGCTGCAGGGCGTGCTGGTCACCGCGGTGTTGTCCAGCGTGGTCGCGCTGCTCGCGTTCCTGATCGTGAAGCATACGGTCGGCCTGCGGGTCAGCGAAGAGGCCGAACGCGAAGGCCTGGACATCAGCTCGCACGGCGAAGCCGCGTACGAGAACTGATCCGGCTTCTGGTCAAGTGCTGGGGAAGGCGACGACAGGGAGGTTGTCGCCGGTTTTCCCGAGGAAGGCCGCACGGTTCGCCGTGCGGTCCTTTTGCGCCCGGACGTGGTGCGTTTCAACAACGTCGACGGCAATCCACCACGGGCCCACTCAGCCCAGCAACAGCCTCGCGATCCCCGCCGCCGCATCGCGTCCTTCCTGCACGGCGGTGACCACCAGGTCCGCACCGCGCACGCCATCGCCGCCGGCGAACACTTTCGGATTCGTGGTCTGGTAGGGCAGTGCGTCGCTGGCAGGTTTCGTGCAACCGCGCGGCTTAGGCGCGACCCTGATGCGGCCATTCGCTTCGCTGTCGATGCCGAGTTCGGCCAGCCACGCCGGCGGATCCGGCTGGAAGCCGAAGGCGATGATCACCACGTCGGCCTCGAGTTCGGATTCGCTGCCGGCAACGACTTCGGCATTGCGGCGGCCGCGCGCATCGGGTTCGCCCAGCCGGGTTTCGGCGACGCGCACCGCGCTGACCGATCCTTCGCCCAGCAGCGCCAGCGGCTGCCGGTTGAACAGGAACTCGACGCCTTCCTCGCGCGCATTCGCGACTTCGCGCGCGGAGCCGGGCATGTTGGCTTCGTCGCGGCGGTACACGCATTGCACGCCGGCCGCGCCCAGGCGGATCGCGCTGCGCACGCAGTCCATGCCGGTGTCGCCGCCACCAAGCACGACCACGCGCTTGCCTTTCAGGTCGGGCAACGCGATCTGGTCTTCCCAGCCGGCGATCGCGCGGCCCTCGGTGCCATCGCCGATCACGATGCGGCCGTTCTGCACCAGGAACGGCAGCGCCGGCAGCACGTTGCGCAGGTCCTGCCCCGGCAGTCTGCCATCGGTGTAGCGGTAGCTGCCGATGCCGAGGAACACGGCATCGAAGTCGTCGAGCAGGGATTGCATCGACACATCGCGGCCGACTTCCATGCCCAGCCTGAACTGCACGCCCATGCCGGCCAGCACCCCGTGGCGCTGGTCCAGCACCGCGCGTTCCAGCTTGAAGGTGGGGATGCCGAAGTGCAGCAGGCCGCCGATCTTCTCGTAGCGGTCGAACACGGTGGCCGCGATGCCGGCGCGCGCGAGGCGATCCGCGCAGGCGAGTCCCGCCGGTCCCGCGCCGACGATGGCCACGCGCTTGCCGGTTGCCGGTGCCTGCGAAAGATCCGGCGTCCAGCCCTGCGCCAGCGCGGCATCGACGATGTATTTCTCCACCGCGCCGATGGTCACCGCGCCGAAGCCGTCGTTGAGCGTGCAGCTGCCTTCGCACAGGCGGTCCTGCGGGCACACCCGGCCGCAGATTTCCGGCAGCGGATTGGTTTCGTGGCACAGCGCCGCCGCTTCGATGATGCGGCCTTCGCGCGCCAGTTCCAGCCATTGCGGGATGCGGTTGTGCAGCGGGCAGCCCCAGCTGCAGTACGGGTTGCCGCAGTCCAGGCAACGGCCGGCCTGGTGCTTCGCCTCGTCCTCGCCGAAGCGGCCGTAGAGCTCGCCCCAGTCGCCGTCGCGGCGCAGCTGCAACGGGATGCGCGCGGGCATCGCGCGTTCGCGCTCGAGGAAATCGAAGATCGCCTTCTTCGTCATGCGGCCCTCCGCAATGTCTCGACCAGCGAGGCCAGGCTCGCCGCCTTCGGCTTGACCAGCCAGAACTTGCCGAGGAAGTCGCGGAAGTCGTCGAGGATGCGCTGCGCGAACACGCTGCCGGTCTGCGCGACATGGGTTTCCAGCAGGTCGGTGAGGTGCGAGCGGTGCGCCTCGAAGCCTTCGTTGTTGATCCGCAGGATGTCGATCAGCTCGTGGTTGTAGCGGTCGACGAAATCGCGGTCGAGGTCGAGCACGTAGGCCACGCCGCCGGTGAAGCCGGCGCCGAAGTTCAGGCCGGTGCGGCCGAGCACCGCGACCACGCCGCCGGTCATGTATTCGCAGCAGTGGTCGCCCACGCCTTCGACCACCGCGATGGCGCCGGAATTGCGCACCGCGAAGCGTTCGCCGGCGTGCCCGGCCGCATACAGTTCGCCGCCGGTGGCGCCGTACAGGCAGGTGTTGCCGAGGATCGGGGTGTCGCAGGCGACGTACTGCGCATCGCGCGGCGGGCGGATCACGATGCGGCCGCCGGCCATGCCCTTGCCGACGTAGTCGTTGGCCTCGCCCTCGAGGGTGAGCCGCAGGCCGCTGGCGAGGAACGCGCCGAAGCTCTGCCCGGCGCTGCCGGTGAAGTGCAGGTCGATCGGCGCCTCGCGCATGCCGTGGTCGCCGTGCAGGCGGGCGATGCGGCCGGACAGGCGCGCACCGATGCTGCGGTCGGTGTTGCGGATCGGGTACGCAAAGCTGCCGCCGAGCGCATGCGTCAACACGAGGTCGAGGTCGGCATCCAGTTCCGCCGCCAGGCCATCGGTGGATGCCGCCAGCCGCGGCGTGCCGCAATGGCCACCGTGCGCGAGGCCATCGCCTGCCAGCAACAGCGACAGGTCGATGCGCTCGCCGGTCGCGGCCAGGGTGTCCAGCTGCCGGAGCAGGTCGGTGCGGCCGACCAGTTCGCCCAGCGTGCGCACGCCGAGTTGCGCCAGGTAGCCGCGCACTTCTTCCGCCAGTCCGCGGAAGAAATTCTCCACGCGCTCGGGCAGGCCGGTGAAGTGGTCGGCACGCAGGCGGTCGTCCTGGGTGGCGATGCCGGTGGCGCAGTTGTTGAGGTGGCAGATGCGCAGGTACTTGCAGCCAAGCGCGATCATCGGCGCGGTGCCGAAGCCGAAGCTCTCCGCGCCGAGCAGTGCCGCCTTGATCACGTCGAGGCCGGTCTTCAAGCCACCATCGGCCTGCACGATCACCCGCTCGCGCAGGCCGTTCGCCAGCAGGCCCTGGCGCGCTTCGGACAGGCCCAGTTCCCACGGCGTGCCGGCATAGCGGATCGATGAAATCGGACTCGCACCGGTGCCGCCGTCGTGGCCGGAGATCGTGATCAGGTCGGCGCCGGCCTTCGCCACGCCGGTGGCGATGGTGCCGACGCCCGCGTGCGACACCAGCTTCACCGAAACCAGCGCATCCGGATTCACCTGCTTCAGGTCGAAGATCAATTGCGCGAGGTCTTCGATCGAATAGATGTCGTGGTGCGGCGGCGGCGAGATCAGGCCGATCCCCGGGCGCGCGTAACGCAGCCTGGCGATCATCGCGTTGACCTTGTGGCCGGGCAGCTGGCCGCCCTCGCCGGGCTTGGCCCCCTGCGCCATCTTGATCTGCAGGACTTCGGCGTTGACCAGGTATTCCGGGGTGACCCCGAAACGGCCCGACGCGATCTGCTTGATCTTCGAGACCTTGTCGCTGCGGTAGCGCGCCGGGTCCTCGCCGCCCTCGCCGGAATTGCTGCGCCCGCCGAGCCGGTTCATCGCGATCGCCAGCGCTTCGTGCGCTTCCGGCGACAGCGCGCCGAGCGACATCGCCGCGGTGTCGAAGCGGCGCACGATGGCGTCGACCGGCTCGACCTCAGCAAGCGGGATCGCGTTCGACGTCGTGGTGTCGAGCGCCAGCAGGTCGCGCAACGCCGCCGGCGGCCGTGAGTTCACCGCATCGGCATAGCGCGCCCAGTCTTCGGGCGTGCCGGTCATGACGGCGCGCTGCAGCGCCTGCACCACCTCCGGGTTGAACTGGTGGTATTCGCCGTCGGGGGTGAACTGCAGCAGGCCGCCGATTTCCGGCAGCGCGTTGTTGTCCCAGCCGATGCGGGCGAGGTGTTCGGCTTCGGCCTGCAATTCGGCGAAGCCGGCGCCACCGATCCGCGATGGGGTGCCGGCGAAGCACAGCTCGGTGACCTCGCGGTCGAGGCCGATGATCTCGAACAGGCGCGCGCCGCGATAGCTGCCGATGGTGCTGATGCCCATCTTCGAGATGATCTTGAGCAAGCCCTTGCGGATCCCGCGCCGGTAGCTGCGGCCGATCTGCGCCGGCTCCTCAGAGGCATGTCCGCCGTGCTTGGTCTTGAGGATGCCGCGCACGCCGAGGTCGTGCAGGGTCTGGTAGGCCAGGTACGGGTACACCGCGGTGGCACCGTAGCCGATCAGGCAGGCGAAGTGGTGCGGATCGCGCGCGGTGCCGGTCTCCACGATGAGGTTGACCGCGCAGCGCAGGCCGCGGCGCAGCAGGTGCTGGTGGACCGCGCCGGTGGCGAGCAGGGCATGCAGCATCAGCTGCTCGCGGCGCGGGCGGCGGTCGCTGAGGATCAGCAGCAGCACGCCTTCGCGCGCGGCCGCCTCCGCCTGCGCGCAGACCGCCTCGATCGCCGCGCGCATGCCGGTGGCGGCATCGAAGCCGAGTTCGATGTAGCGGTAGGCGCTGTCGTACGGTGGCATCGCCAGCAGCTGGCGCAGCTTGCGCTGGCTCAGCACCGGCGAACCGAGGTGGACGTGGCGCACGGTCTCGGCGCTGTCGGCGAACACGTTGCCCTCGCGGCCGAGTTGGGTGGCCAGCGACATCACGCAGTCCTCGCGCAGCGGGTCGATCGGCGGGTTGGTGACCTGCGCGAACGCTTGCCGGAAACGGTCGTACAGCGGCCGCACCTGTTGCGAGAGCGTGGCCATCGGCACGTCGTCGCCCATCGAGCCGGTCGCCTCCTGTTCCATCTCCGCCAGCGGGCGCAGCACTTTCTCGCGCTCCTCGCGGGTGAGCTGGAACAGCTTCTGGAAGCCGGCCAGGGTGGCGTGGTCGAACGGTGCATCGGCGAGCGCAGGATCGATCAGCTCGCTGTGCAGGTAGGTCATGCCCTGCCGCAGCCAGCGCTTGTAAGGCGCGCGCGCGCGGTTGATGGCGTCGATCGCGTCGCTTTCGAGCAGGCTGCCGTCGCGCAGGTCGGCGGCGATCATCTGGCCGGGGCCGAGCTTGCCCTTGCGCACGACCTGCGCACTCGGCACGTCCCACACGCCGGCTTCCGACGCGATCAGGAAATGACGATCCTGGGTGAGTTGCCAGCGCGCCGGGCGCAGCCCGTTGCGGTCCAGCGTGCACGCGGCGTAACGGCCGTCGAACAGGACAATGCCGGCCGGCCCGTCCCAGGGTTCGCTGTTGAGCGCGTAGTACTCGTAGAACGCGGCGAGGTCGGCGTCCTTGTATTCCAGCGACTGGGTGGCCGGCGGGACCAGGATGCGCATCGCCTTCAGCGCGTCCATGCCGCCGGCTTCCAGCAGGTCCAGCATCGCGTCCAGGCTTTGCGAATCGGAGCCGTCGACCTCGATCACCGGGTCGAATTCGCGCGGGTCGAGCTGCTCGCTGCGCCACACCTGCGCGCGCGCCTGCGCCCACGCGCGGTTGCCGGCGATGGTGTTGATCTCGCCGTTGTGGGCGAGCATGCGGAACGGCTGCGCCAGCGACCAGCGCGAGCTGGTATTGGTGGAGAAGCGCTGGTGGAACACCACCACGCTGCTTTCCAGGTCCGTGCGGCGCAGGTCCGGGTACAGCTGCGGCAGCCGCGCCGGCAGCACCATGCCCTTGTAGCCGATGCTGTCCGCCGACAGGCTGACGATGTAGAACGCCGGCACGTCCTGCAGGCGCTGGGTGGCGCGGCGCCGCGCCAGGTACAGCGCGCGCCGGAACGCCTCGGGTGTCGGCCGTTCGCCCTCGACATCGATCAGCGGGGCGGCGAACACCTGCTCGATGCGCGGCATGTTGGCGCGCGCAGTGGCGCCGCAGGCGTCGGCATCCACCGGCAGCTGGCGCCAGCCGGCGACCGCCAGCCTCACCTCGGCCAGCGCCGTGCGCAGGGTCTCGCGGCAACGCGCCGCCTCGGCGTCGTCGTGCGGCAGGAACACCAGCCCGGCGGCGAACTGCGAGCCCAGCGCGAAGCCGGCTTCCTTCGCCAGCGTGCGCAGGAAGCGTTCCGGCTGCTTGAGCAGCAGCCCGCAGCCATCGCCGCTGAGGCCGTCCGCGGCCACCCCGCCGCGGTGGGTCATGCGCGCCAGCGCGTCGAGCGCGGCATCGACATTGGCGCGGCTGGCGCGATCGTCGAGTTGCGCGATCAGGCCGAAGCCGCAGCTGTCGCGGTCGTCGCGGGGGTCGTACAGGCCCATGGGCTCAGGGCTGGGTTGGTCGCACTCCGTCATGGCGGTTCCAAGGCTCGCTGCACTGCAACATGACCCGAGCCTAGAACAAAAAACCAGGGCCGTGCTCGGTAGTTGCGACGGAAACCAATCGAGGACGGAAACCGGCGCCGCCAGCGTTAAGATCGGCGCATGCGGATCCTCCTGCTGGCCTTGTCGTTGCTGCTGTCCGCCTGCGCCAATGCCCCGCAGCGCAATCCGCTGGCGGAATGGGTGCCATCGCCCAATTTCGAGGCGCGGCGGCCGGTGATCATCGTGGTCCACGCCACCGAGCAGGGCTCCGCCCGGCAGAGCCTGGAGACCCTGCGCACGGCCAACAGCAAGGGACCGGTCAGTTCGCACTACCTGGTCGGCGACGACGGCCGCATCTACCAGCTGGTCGCCGATGGCGACCGCGCCTGGCATGCCGGCGGCGGCTCGTGGGGCACGATCACCGACCTCAATTCGGCCTCGATCGGGATCGAGATCGACAACCAGGTCGGCGAGCCCTACACCGAGGCCCAGGTCGCGGCGCTGCTGCGCCTGCTGGACGACCTGTGCACCCGGCTCGGGATCCCGAGGACGCAGGTCATCGGCCATGCCGACATGGCGCCGACCCGCAAGCGCGACCCCGGTTCGCTGTTCCCGTGGCAGCGGCTGGCCGACGCCGGCTTCGGCCGCTGGCCGCAGGGCGAGCTGGCAGACCCGCCACCCGGCTTCGATCCGTGGCTGGCGATGGCGGTGGTCGGCTATCCGCTGAAGGATCGCGCCGCCGCGGTACGCGCGTTCCATCGCCACTACCGCGGCCGCGACGACGGCGAGGACCCGGATGCGGGTTTCGACGGCGAAGACCTGCGCATCCTGCATGCGCTGGCCGCCGCGGTGGTCGCGCCACCGGCGCGATGACCCTATCCTTGCCGGCCGTTCCAGGGCCGATGCCGATGCCGCGAGCTCCCGTGGGTTTCATGATCGCCTGCGCCGCGCGCACCGGCAGCACGATGCTGGTGCGCACCCTGCGCAGCCATCCCGGCCTGGTCGTGCACGGCGAGGTGTGGGGCGATGGCATGGTCGGGCTGGACGGCCCGCTGGCGCGCGGCTGCGAGGCCGATCCCGCGGCATTCGCAGCACTGGAGGCGGCGCGTTTCGACGCACCCGCCGACACCCTGGCGCGTTTCCTTGACCCGCACGGCGCACAGGCGGTCGGCTTCAAGCTGAAGTTCGACGAGCTGGTGCGCCCGCAGTGGCGCGGCATCCGCCAGCTGGTCGAAGCGGACGTGGGCCTGCGCATCGTGTTCCTGCATCGCCGCGACCTGCTGCGGCGCTACCTCTCGCACCAGGTCGTGCTGCGCCAGACCGGCGTCACCAACGTGCCGGCAGGTGGCGATGTGCCGGGCATCGAGCCATTCGAAGTCGATATCCAGGACTGCCTGCGCGACATCGCCGAGACCCGCCGGCGCAGCCGTGAATTCGAGGCCGCGTTCGCCGCGCATCCGTCGCTGCAGGTTGTTTACGAGGACCTGGCCGCGGATCCGCAGGCCGCGTGCGAGCGGGTGTTCGGCTTCCTTGGCGTGGCGCCGGTGCCGGTGCGGGTGGCGACCGAACGGATCGTGCGGATGCCGCCGGAGGCGCTGGTGCGCAACTACGAGGCGCTGCGGGCGGCACTGGATGCAGCCGGCGAAGCCGTCGCGGCCTGAGCCTCCTGCGGATCGCCACCGCACGGCCACGAGCGCGGGATCCGCCTACTCCACCATGCGCACGGTGATCCCCGCGTAGACCGCGCCGGCCACCGCGTGCGCGCTCCAGTTGGCCAGCCGCACGCAGCCGCTGGACTGGGTGCGGCCGATCAGGCCCGGCTCCGGCGTGCCGTGGATGCCGTAATGCGGCTTCGACAACCCCATCCACATGCTGCCGACCGGACCGTTCGGGCCCGGCGGCAGCAGCGCCTTGCGGTCGCCGCGACGGGCGCTGACGATCAGCCTCGGGTCGTAGTTGTACCAGGGGTCCGGGTTGATCGAACGGATCGTCCAGTCGCCGATCGGCAGCGGGAATTTCGCGGTACCGCTGGTGATCGGGAAGCGCGCGTAGGCGCGGCCGTCGGCGTCCAGCAGGCGCAGCGCCGCATCCGAACGGTCGACCTGGACCAGGGCCGCGGGCGGCAGCGGCGGCAGGTCCAGCACGTTGGGGACGCGGATCACGCTGCCGGCGACATCCAGCGGGATGCCGGGGTTCAGCGCGGCCAGCAGCGCCGGGCTGGCATGGAATTTCTCGCCCAGCGCCTCGGCGGCGGACTGGTAGGGGATGGACTTCATCAGCGACTTCGCCATGAAGCCCGCGGGTGTGGGCAGGAACGGCCCGGCGACGTCGCCTTCGCCGATGGTGTAATCGACCAGCACCGGCGCGGGATCTAGCGCCAGCGCCGCCCAGGTGGCGGCATCCGGTTCGCCGCTCGGCGGCAGGCCGCGCGCGTGCTGGAAATCGGCGAGCGCGCCGCGGCTGTTGCGGCCCCATTTGCCATCCAGTTCGCCGGGCGAGAACCAGGCCCGCTCCAGCAGGACCTGCGCGCGCAGCTCGGGCGTGGCGCCGCCATCGATGGTGCTGGCGGGCGCCGCCACCGGGGTTCGCGGGATCGCCGGATCCGCCGTCGCCGGGATGTCTTGCGCGGCGGCCGCCAGCGGTGCCAGCAGCAGGACCAAGAACAGGGATCGCGGGAAGGCACGCATCGGTCGGCTCGGTGGTTGGCGTATTCAGCTTGCATGAACATGAACGGAGGCGGCGTGCACGCCCGGCAACCGTTTTGCCGGCGTTTACCCGCGGACGCTTGCCGGGCGCCGGCCCTTGCCCCGGTTTCCGACGCATTGGGTGCTTGGCCCCGCAAGCGGGCGGTACCGGCGCCGGCAAATTGCACTAAATTAGTGCAATGACCGCCGATCTCCTCCCCGACCCCGCGATCGACGCGCTCGCCACCCCGGTGCTGCGGCTCGACCACGCCGGCGTGGTGGTGCAGGCCAATGCCGCCGCCGGTGCCTGGCTGGAGGTCGGGCGGCGGCGCCTGCTCGGGTTGCACGCGGTGGCGCTGGAACGCGAGGGCGATGGCCTTGCGGCGGCGCTGTCGCAGGCGCTGGAGGCGCCGACCCGGCTGCGGCGGGTTGCGCTGGCGTGCCCGGGCAGCGATGCCCTGCGCTTCGCCGACCTGTGGCTGGTGGCGGACGCGCACGGACACTGGCTGGAGGCGCACCCGGTCGACGAGTTCCCGGGCGAGGATCCGGCGCGGCTGCTGCCGGCAGCGCTGAGCGCGTCGCTGAAGGGCCTGGCGCACGAACTGCGCAATCCGCTGGCGGGGATCAAGGGTGCGGCGCAACTGCTGGCCAGGCGGGTGGACGACGACGGTCGCGAACTCACCGCGCTGATCGAGACCGAGGTCGAACGGCTGGCCGCGCTGGTCGACCGGCTGTTGTCGCCGTCGCCGCCGCGCGCGTTCGAGCCGCTCAACATCCATGTGGTGCTGGAACGCGTGCTGCGGCTGGCGGAGAGCGACGCCGGCTGGGCCGTGCGCCTGCAGCGCGATTACGACCCGTCGCTGCCGGAACTGGCGGGCGATGCCGACCGCCTGACCCAGGCGGTCTGGAACCTGGTGCGCAACGCGATCGAGGCCGGCGCCGGCACCGTGCAGCTGCGCACCCGCGCCGAACACGGCGTGCGCATCGGCGAGGACGTGCACGCGCTGGCGCTGCGGCTGGAGATCGCCGACGACGGCCACGGGGTGCCGGCGGACCTGGCGGAGCGGGTGTTCCTGCCGCTGGTCAGCGGGCGCGCCGATGGCAGCGGGCTGGGGCTGGCGCTGGCGCAGCAGGTGGCGCGCGAGCATCGCGGCTCGCTGACCTTCCGCTCGCGCCCGGGGCATACCGTGTTCACCCTGTTGCTGCCGCTTCCCTCTGAATCGCAGGACGCATCCGGGACCACCGATGGCTGAGCCGGAACGGATCTGGGTGGTGGACGACGACCGCGCGGTGCGCTTCGTGCTGGCCACCGCGCTGCGCGACGCCGGTTTCGAGGTCACCGCGTTCGCCGCCGCCGCCGAGGCGCTGGACACCCTGCAGCGCGACATCCAGGCCAGGCGCGGCGCACCGGCGCTGGTGGTCACCGACGTGCGCATGCCCGGCGACAGCGGCCTGCAACTGCTCGAGAAGTTGAAGGCGGCGAAACCCGACCTGCCGGTGATCGTGATGTCCGCGCACACCGACGTCGCCAGCACCGCCGGCGCGTTCCGCGGCGGCGCCCACGAATTCCTGTCGAAGCCGTTCGACCTCGACGAGGCGGTGGCGCTGGTCCGTCGCGCGCTGCCGCAACGCGATGCACGCGGCCCGCGCGATGCGCAACTGCCGGTCGATGCAGGCGACGCCGATGCCGCCACCCTGGTCGGCGATGCGCCGGCGATGCGCGCGCTGTTCCGCGCGATCGGGCGGCTGGCGCAGGCGCCGCTGTCGGTGCTGATCACCGGGGAGACCGGTACCGGCAAGGAACTGGTGGCGCGTGCGCTGCATCGGGAGTCGCCGCGTGCGTCGCGTCCGTTCGTCGCGCTCAACACCGCGGCGATCCCGGCCGAGCTGCTGGAATCGGAATTGTTCGGCCACGAGGCAGGCGCGTTCACCGGCGCCCACAAACGCCATATCGGCCGCTTCGAACAGGCCGACGGCGGCACCCTGTTCCTCGACGAGATCGGCGACATGCCGGCGCCGTTGCAGACCCGGCTGCTGCGGGTGCTGGCCGAGGGCGAGTTCTTCCGGGTCGGCGGGCGCGAACTGATCCGGGTCGACGTGCGGGTGATCGCGGCCACCCACCAGCCGCTGCAGGCGCTGGTCGAGGCGGGCCGCTTCCGCGCCGACCTGCTGCACCGCCTCGACGTGGTGCGGCTGCCGCTGCCGCCGTTGCGCGAACGCCGCGAGGACATCCCGCAACTGGCCGCGCGCTTCCTCGCCAATGCCGCGCGGCGGCTGCAGCTGGCACCGAAGAAGCTGTCCGCCGCCGCGCTGGAGCGCCTGCGCGGGCACGACTGGCCGGGCAACGTGCGTGAGCTTGAGAACCTGTGCTGGCGGCTGGCGGCACTGGCCCCGGGCGCCAGCATCGGGGTCGCCGACCTCGACGAGGCGATGCCGGCGGCGCGCGCGGTGGCGGACGCCGGCGGCCACTGGCAGCAGGCGCTGGCGGCGTGGGCGCGCGCGCAACTCGACGCCGGCGTGCACGACCTGCATGCCGCCGCCCGCCGCGAGTTCGACCGGGTGCTGCTGCAGGCCGCGCTCGAGCACAGCGAGGGCCATCGTGGCGAGGCCGCGCACAGGCTCGGGCTGGGCCGCAACACGGTCACCCGCAAGCTGGGCCCGTCGCGTACCCGGCGCTGAGGGTTTCATCGCACCTGAACCCGCGGCGGGCGAGACTGCCGGGCCCGCACCCTGCAAGACCGAGGACCGCGCAATGACGCACGCCACCCCGACCCGCCTGGTCGCGACGATCGCCTGTTCGCTGCTGGCCGCCTGCGCCAGCACCACCCCCGCGCCGGCACCGAAGCCGGCCACCGGCACCGCCCAGGAAGCGGTCGTCGTGCTCGCGCCGGCGTCCGGCTCGCTGGTCAGCGGCAAGCTGGTGCTGCGCCCGCAGGGCGATGGCGTGCACATCCGCGGCGAAGTCGGCGGACTCAAGGCGGGCGACGTCCGCGGGTTCCACATCCACGAAAGAGGCGACTGCAGCGCGGCCGACGCCTCCAGCGCGGGCGGCCACTTCAACCCGGCCGGCAGTGCGCATGGCCGCGCCGGGCAGGGCGCGCACCATGCCGGCGACACCGACAACATCGTCGCCGATGCCCGCGGCGTGGCCCGCATCGACGCGCACGTGCGCGGGGTGACCCTGGGCGGTGGCGCGGCCAATGACATCGCCGGCCGCGCACTGATCGTGCATGCGGCGGCCGACGACTATTCGACGCAACCCACCGGCAATGCCGGTGGGCGGGTGGCGTGCGGGGTGGTGCGGGTGCTGCGCTAGCTAGCGCAGGCAATCGGCGTTGCCGTCCGCGCAGTGCACGAACTGCACCGGGACGGCGTGCGCCTCCAGCACCGCGGCGAACTGCCGCTGGCGCGCCTGGAAATATTCGAAGCCGCGTTCGAGCGCGCTGCAGTCGGCCGCGCCCGGCGCGTAGCGGGCGTGCCAGGCACCGGGATCGAACAGGGCGATGCGGACCTCGCCATCGGCAAAGTGCGCCAGCGGCTCCGGGCCGGCATCCAGCCAGGACTCGGCCGCGGGTTCCAGCAGCGCGGTTTCCAGCAGGCTCCACAACGGCTCCAGGCCGACGTTGCGGTACTGCAGGGCGATCATCGCGAGCAGGTCGTGCAGGCTGAGGTAGCGTGCATGCTCGACCTGCGCGGCAAGGCCATCCTGCAGGGCGAGTGCGGTGTCCGCCGCGGCCATGCCGCGATCCAGCAGCAGGCCTTCCAGCTCGGCGCCCGCGGCAACCGCGGGCGCGCCGCGCAGCACGAACGGCAGCACCCGCAAGCCGCCGCCGGCGAGGTTCGGGTCGCACTGCAGCGGCACTGGAACATCGCCCCGCGCATCCGCACCGAAACCGACCATGCGCGCGCCCTGGGCCTGGCCGGGTGCGCGCTGCAGCAGTTCCAGCGCGCGCCGGTGCAGCGGCCAGCCCGGGCGCAGGGCCTCGGCCGGATCGAAATGCGCAGCGAGCAGGGCGAGGTCGCAGTCGCGCACGCCGGGTACCAGTGCGGCCAGGTCGCGGCCGAGCAGCGCGGTCGCCGCCCCTGCGTCGCCGGCGTCCAGCGCGGCACGCCCGGGCGGGGCGCCGTCGCGCAGTTCCAGCGCCACTACCCCTCGGAATACCTGCTGCCCCGTGTCGTCCATCGATCCTGAGTTCCCGCTCGATATGTCGGCGTTACACTCGGATTATCGATGAAGAAAGCCCGCGGCGCGGGCGAAGCGAGTCCCCCATGCTGCACGGTCGTCCTGTCGCCATCCTTGGTGGTGTCCGCATCCCGTTCTGCCGGCAGAACACGGCGTATGCCGATGTCGGCAACCTCGGCATGTCGGTGCGCACGCTGGGTGCGCTGGTCGAGAAGTTCGGCCTGCACGGGCAACAGCTCGGCGAAGTGGCGATGGGCGCGGTGATCAAGCATTCGTCGGACTGGAACCTGGGCCGCGAGGCGGCGCTGTCCTCCGGGCTGTCGGCGCTGACCCCGGGCATCACCCTGCAGCGCGCCTGCGGCACGTCGCTGGACACGATCATCCACATCGCCGGCAAGATCGCCACCGGGCAGATCGAATCCGGCATCGGCGGCGGTTCCGACACCACCTCCGACGTGCCGATCGTGTACGGCCAGTCGCTGCGCCGGCGCCTGCTGAAGGCCGCCGCGGCGAAGACCACCGGCGACAAGCTGGCCGCGTTCAAGGGCTTCAAGCTGTCCGAACTGAAGCCGGATTTCCCGGGCGTGGCCGAGCCGCGCACCGGCAAGTCGATGGGCAACCACTGCGAGGACATGGCGAAGGAGTGGAACATCTCCCGCGATTCGCAGGACGAGCTGGCCGTCGCCTCCCACCACAAGCTGGCCGCGGCCTACGAGCGCGGCTTCTTCGATGACCTGGTGGTCAGCTTCCGTGGGGTCTCGCGCGACAACGTGCTGCGCCCGGACAGCAGCCTGGAGAAGCTGTCCACGCTCAAGCCGGCGTTCGACAAGAGCTCCGGCCGCGGCACCCTCACCGCCGGCAATTCGACCCCGCTGACCGACGGTGCTTCCGCCTGCCTGCTGGCCAGCGACGAGTGGGCGGCCGCGCACGGCCACGAAGTGCTGTGCCATTTGCGTGACGCGCAGGTCGCCGCGGTCGATTTCGTGCACGGCGAAGGCCTGCTGATGGCGCCAACGGTGGCGGTGGCCGAGATGCTCAAGCGCAACGGGCTCACGCTGCAGGATTTCGATTTCTACGAGATCCACGAAGCCTTCGCCGCGCAGGTGCTGTGCACCCTGCGGGCGTGGGAGAGCGAGGACTACTGCAGGACCCGCCTTGGCCTCGAGGCGCCGCTGGGCCGCATCGACCCGGCGAAGATCAACCCCAACGGTTCGTCGCTGGCCGCCGGCCACCCATTCGCGGCGACCGGTGCGCGCATCGTCGCCGCGGCCGCGAAGGAACTGAAGCTTCGCGGCGGTGGCCGTTGCCTGGTCTCGATCTGCACCGCCGGCGGCATGGGCGTGGTCGCGATCCTGGAGCGTTGAGGTTCCGCAGCGCCGGACGCAAAAGGCGAACCGATGCGCGACATCGATGACGGGATGGTTCCACCTGCGGCAAGGAGAGGAAAGCAACGCCATCGCGCCCGTCTGATCGGCCTGTTGGCGTTGCTTGTCGCAGTACCTTCGGTGACCGTCGGCAGCGACCGCGAACCCGCACTGCGCATGCTGTTCGTGGGCAACAGTTACCTGTACGTCAACGACCTGCCATCGCAGGTGCGCCGGATGGCGGCCAGCAGGGGCGTGGCGCTGGACATTCGCATGTTGGCGCAGCCCGATTTCGCGCTGTCCGACCATCTGCGGGGACCGGATTTCCTCCGAGAGCTGGATCGAGATTGGGACTGGATCGTGTTGCAGCAAGGGCCGTCCTCATTGCCCGAAAGCAGGGAAGACTTGATCGCCAGCGTCCGGGTGGTCGCGGCCCGTGTGCAGGGCAAGCCCGTTCGGGTCGCGCTCATGTCGGGCTGGCCTGCGAAGCAATACGCGGCCCATTCGAGCCAGGGCGAAGTCAGCTACCGATTGGCGGCGACGCATATCGGCGCATGCGTCATGCCGGTCGCCACCGCCTGGCGGTTGGCGCGTGAGAGCGACAAGTCCACCACGCTCTACGCGCCGGACAGATTGCATGCGACGCGTGCTGGCACCCGCCTTGCTGCAATGGTGGTCTTGCATGGCTTGCTAGGCGAGGGTCCGCAGCCCGCCACGCAAGATCGATCCGACACTCCAGCGAAGCCGAAGCGAGTCGACGTGTTGGAGCAGGCCGTCATTCGTGCCTATGAAGATGAGCCCAAAGGGTGCGGGCCGGACTAATGCGATCGGCTGCCCACTCGGGAAGCGCCGGTTGCTGATCTCAGGTGCGGCGAAGGATGCTGCGCGCCACTGCTTCGGCGGTCTTGATGCCATCCACGCCGGCCGACAGGATGCCGCCCGCGTAACCCGCGCCTTCGCCGGCCGGGAACAGGCCGCGGGTGTTGCGGCTGTGACCGTCCTCGCCGCGGGTGATGCGCAGCGGTGACGAAGTGCGTGTCTCCACGCCGGTCAGCAGCGCGTCCTCCATCGCGAAGCCCCGGATCTGCCGCTCGAACGCGGGCAGCGCCTCGCGGATGGCGTCGATGGCGTAGCGCGGCAGCGCTTCGTCCAGTGAACCCAATGTCACGCCCGGCGTGTACGACGGCAGCACCGCACCGAACCGCGTCGAGGGGCGGTTGCGGATGAAGTCGCCGACCCGTTGCGCCGGCGCCAGGTAATCGCCGCCGCCGAGTGCGTAGGCCTGCGATTCCCAATGCCGCTGCAGGGCGATGCCGGCCAGCGGACCCTCGCCATGGGGCGTGTAATCCTCCGGCGTGATCCCGACCACGATGCCGGCGTTCGCATTGCGTTCGTTGCGCGAGTACTGGCTCATGCCGTTGGTGACCACGCGGCCGGGTTCGCTGGCGGCGGCGACCACGGTGCCGCCCGGGCACATGCAGAAGCTGTACACCGAGCGCCCGTTGCTGGCGTGGTGCACCAGCTTGTAGTCGGCCGCGCCGAGCAGTTCATGGCCGGCCTGCGGGCCGAAGCGGGCCTGGTCGATCAGCGATTGCGGATGCTCGATGCGGAAGCCCACCGAGAACGGCTTGGCTTCGAGGAACACGCCGCGCGCATGCAGCATCGCGAAGGTGTCGCGCGCGCTGTGGCCGAGCGCGAGCACCACGTGGTCGGCGCGCAACTGTTCGCCATTCGCAAGGGTGACCCCGCGCAGATGGCGCACGCCGTCCGCACCGGTTTCCACGTGGATGTCATCGACGCGGCTGCCGAAACGGATCTCGCCGCCCAGCGATTCGATGGTCGCGCGCATGCGTTCGACCATCGACACCAGCCGGAACGTGCCGATGTGCGGCTTGCTGACGTAGAGGATTTCCTCCGGCGCACCGGCGGCCACGAACTCGGCCAGCACCTTGCGGCCGTGGTGCAGCTTGTCGCTGATCTGGCTGTACAGCTTGCCGTCGGAGAACGTGCCGGCGCCGCCCTCGCCGAACTGCACGTTGGATTCCGGATCCAGCACCTTCTTCCGCCACAGGCCGAAGGTGTCGACCGTGCGTTCGCGCACCGCCTTGCCGCGTTCCAGGATGATCGGCTTGAAGCCCATCTGCGCCAGCACCAATCCGGCGAACAGGCCGCAGGGCCCCATGCCGACCACCAGCGGGCGCAGCGGCAGGTGCGCCGGTGCTTGCGCGACGAACTTGTACGTGGTGTCCGGGGTCGGGATGACCTTGCTGCCGGACCTGCCGGGCTCCTGTTGCGGGCGCGCCAGCAGTTCCGCCTCGCGCGGGGTGTCCACGTCCACCGAGTAGATCAGCACGATCGCGCCGCGCTTGCGCGCGTCGTAGCTGCGCTTGGCGACGCTGTAGGCGGTCAGCTCGTCGGGCTTGATGCCAAGCCGCGCGACGATCGCCGCGGGCAATGCAGCCTCGTCGTGGTCCAGCGGCAACTTCAGTTCGGTGATGCGAAGCATGGGCGTGGCTTACTTCAGGGTGCGCTCGAACAGCTCGTGGATGCGCCGGTATTCGTCGTACCACGCATCCGGATGGGTGAACCCGTGCCGTTCCAGCGGGTACGACGCCAGCTCCCACTTGTCCTTGCGCAGCTCGATCAGCTTCTGCGCCAGCATCACCGAATCCTTGTAGAACACGTTGTCGTCGATCATCCCGTGCGCGATCAGCAGCGAGTCCTGCAGGCCTTCAGCGTATTCCAACGGGCTCGAGCGCTTGTAGGCCTCGGGGTCGAGTTCCGGGGTATTGAGGATGTTGCTGGTGTACTCGTGGTTGTACTGCGACCAGTCGCTGACCGGGCGCAGCGC
>Ga0209477_1000994_pt1 | contig 17462 bp, 13 predicted proteins | sample KloWWTupernatant_FD_187180 | JGI IMG/M metagenome (GOLD analysis project Ga0209477, IMG submission 187180) | Active sludge microbial communities from Klosterneuburg, Austria, studying microevolution and ecology of nitrifiers - Klosterneuburg... | ecosystem: Engineered > WWTP > Aerobic digester >... | reverse complement strand
GGCGCGCGAGTGGCGTTCGCCCCCAACTGGGGCACGGCCACCGTCTCGCCCGTGATGTGGGAGCTGCTCGAGGAAGCCGGCGTGGCGCTGGTTGCCGACTGTGGCATGCGGCGCGTCGACGGCATCGACACCTCGCTGCCGCGCATGGGGTCGGCGTGGGCGCTCAGTGGCAACATCGCCATCGAGGCCCAACTGGCCGACGTGTGGCCGCAGTGCGCCGACCAGCTCACTCCCGAGATCCGCTTCGGCATGGAGCAGGCGGTCGGCAAGTACGACTCGGCCGCCCGCGCCAAGATCGAGCGCCGCCGCGTGGAGCTGAACGAGGCGATGGCCCGCATCTTCGACCCGGTCGATGGTGTCGACTACATCATCACGGCCAGCAATCCCGACGTGGCGTTCGACGCCGACGGCCCGTTGCCGGGCGTCTTCGGCGGTCTCGAGGCGGGGCCGGGCAACAACGGCCGGCTCACGTTCGCCGCCAACCTGCACGGCAACCCCGCCATCTCCATCCCCGCCGGTGCCGTCGACGGCCTGCCCATCGGGCTGCAGGTCATCGGCAGGCACTACACCGAGCAACTGCTGCTCGACGTTGCGCTCACCGCCGAGCGCAACCACCCGTGGCCGCTGGTGGCACCGGGCTCCCCGGTGTGACAGCAGCCGCGGGCGCCGAAGTCCGCACCCCGTTCACCGCCGAGCAGCGGCTGCTCGCCACGGGCCTGGTGCTGGCGGTGATGTTGGTCGCGTTCGAGGTCACGTCGGTGATCACTGCGTTGCCCACCATCACCGACCAGTTGGGCGGCGACTCGCTCTACGGCGTGTCGCTGTCCGTCTACACCCTCGCCAACCTGGTGGCGCTCGTGGCCGCCGGCGAGATGGCCGACCGCCGCGGCCCGGCACTGCCGTTCGCGCTGTGCATCGTGACGCTGGTGATCGGGCTCGTCGTGGCGGCGATGGCGCCGTCGATGGCTTGGATCGTTGTCGGTCGCGCGCTGCAGGGCGCCGGAGCAGGCGGCTTCTCGCCCATCGCGTACATGCTCGTCAAGCGGGCGTTTCCACACGATCGGCAGGCGATGATGTACGCCTACCTGTCGGCGGGTTGGGTGCTGCCCAGCCTGTTCGCTCCGCTCCTGGCCGGGTGGGTCACCGACACGTTCGGGTGGGAGTGGGTGTTCCTCGGGCTGGTGCCGTTCGCTCTCGCTGTCGGCGCCTTGGCCGTACGACCGATGCTGCGCTACGGCCCGTTGCCGTTCGATCGGGTGGGCAGCAAGATCCCCGCTGCCGTCGTGGCCGCCATCGGCGTCGGCATGCTGGTGACCGGGCTGCAGTTCGCGAACCCGTTCCTCGCCGTCACCACCTCGCTCGTCGGCCTGGCACTCTCCATCCCGTCGCTGCGACGTCTGCTTCCGGCAGGCATCCTCACCGCGCGACGCGGGCTGCCCGCGATCATCGCCTGTCGCATCATCGCCACGGCCGCGTTCCTCGGCGCCGACAGCTTCATCCCGCTCGCCGCCGACCGCACGCACGGCTCGAGCCCGCTGGTGCAGGGCTTCGTGATCATCGGCGCCGCGTTGGCATGGACCGCCGGGCAATGGATCCGGGCGCGGCGGCCACCGGTGCGCACCGCCCCGGCGATGCGCACCGGCTTCCTGCTGCTGGGGCTCGGGCTGGTGCTGGTGGTGCCAGTGCTGTGGGAGTGGTGGCCGTTGTGGGCCACGTTCGTCGGCTGGTCGGTGGGCGGCCTGGGCATGGGCTTGCTCTACAACCCGGCCACCGTGGCCGCCATGTCGTATGCCGTCGATGGGCGCGAGGGTGAGGTGAGCAGCCAGGTGACGTTGGCCGACGCCGTCGGCTTCTCGCTGATGGGCGGTGTCGGTGGCGCCACCGTCGCCATCGCAGACCGCTCGACGTGGTCGCTCACCGCCGCGCTCGGCACCAACTTCGCCCTGGCCATCGGCCTCTCCGTGCTGGGCGTGCTCGCCTGCCGCCGAGTCGAATCCGCCCGCTGATCCTGCCTCCCGAGACCCGTTGGTCAGGTAGGGGTGTCGCTAGTGATCTGGCCGGCGCGCAAGACGATGGTGCGAGTGCGGCGCACGTTGGTGAGCAGCGAGCGATCGTGGGTGACCAGCAGCACCGTGCCGCCGAACGTCTCCACCGCCTGCTCGAGTTGCTCGATCGCCGGCATGTCGAGGTGGTTGGTGGGCTCGTCGAGCACCAGGCAGTTCGAGCCCTTCGCCATCAGCAGGGCCAGCACCAGCCGGGTGCGCTCGCCCGGCGACAGCGACTCGGCGGGCCGGTTGACGTGCTCGGCGCCGATGCCGAACTTGGCCAGCAGCGTGCGCGCATCGGGCACGAGCATGCCCGTGACGGCCATGAACGCGGCCAGCACGGTGGGCTGGTCGGTGAGCTGCTGACGTGCCTGCTCGAGCCGGCCGACCACCACGCCCGGGCCACGCCACTGCTGGCCGGAGGTGAGTGGGATCTCACCGAGCAGGGCGCCCAGCAGGGTGGACTTACCGCTGCCGTTGGGGCCTTCGATGACGATGCGCTCGCCGTAGCCCACCTGCAGATCGACAGGGCCGAGCGTGAACGAGTCGCGCTGCACGACCGCCTGCCGCAACCGGCCGACCACGTCGCCACTGCGCTCGACCTCGGCCAACTGCATGCGCAACTGCCACGCCTCGCGCGGCTCCTCGACGACGTCGAGGCGCTCCATCATCTTGTCGGTGCGTGCGGCCTTGCCGGCCAGCTGCTCGCTCTGGTTGATCTTGAACGCCTTGATGTTCTTGTCGTTGTCGGCCGGCTTCTTCTTCGCCTTCGACAGGCCCTGCGTGGCCCACTCGCGCTCGCGCTGCGCGCGGCCGGCGAGCGACGACCGCTTGCTGTCGTACTCGTCGTACGCCTGCCATGCCTGCTGGCGGGCGACCTCGCGCTCGTGGAGGTAGACCTGCCAGCCGCCCGCGTAGCGGGTGGCCCGATGCGTGAACTCGTCGATCTCGACGACGTGCGTGATGGTGCGCTCCAGGAACGTGCGGTCGTGGCTGACGATCACGCACCCGGCAGCGAGACCGGTGACGAACTTCTCCAGCCTGGCGAGCCCGTCGAGGTCGAGGTCGTTGGTGGGCTCGTCGAGCAGGAACACGTCGAAGCGAGCGAGGAACAATGCCGCCAACCCGACACGTGCGGCCTCGCCGCCGCTGAGCACGGGCAGCCGTTCGTCGAGCAGGCGCTCGGGGAGGCCGAGGTCGGCCCACACCTCGGCGATGCGCGAGTCGAAGTCGGCCGCACCGAGCGCCAGCCAGCGATCGAGCGCGTCGCTGTACGCATCGCCGGCATCGGGGTCGCCGGCCGCCATCGCCGCGGTGGTCGCATCCAGCGCCGCCGATGCGGCCGCCACGCCGGTGCGCCGCTCGAGGTGCTCGCGCACCGTCTCGTCGGCGCGTTCCGGCTCCTGGGGCAGGTAGCCGACGTTGCCGTTGGCGGGCGCCAAGGTGACCAGGCCGCGGTCGGGCTGCAGCTGGCCGGCAACGATGCGCAGCAGCGTCGACTTGCCGACGCCGTTGGGGCCGACGAGCCCGATGCGCTGGCCGGGGTCGACGGCGAGGTCGACGCCTTCGAGGATGTGTCGTGCGCCCAACGCGAGCGACAGGTCGCGGGCGTGCAGTGCAGCAGTCACCGACGGATCATCTCAGCCGCCGGTGATGGCGCGGCCGACGATTTCGCGCATGATCTCGCTGGTGCCGCCGTAGATGGTCTGGATGCGGCTGTCGGCCCACGCGCGGGCGATGGGGTACTCCAGCATGTAGCCGTAGCCGCCGTGCAGTTGCAGGCAGCGGTCGACCACCTTGTTCTGCAGCTCCGTGGTCCAGAACTTGGCGGCCGCCGCCTGCTCGGCCGACAGCTGCCCGGCGCAGTGCAGCTCCACGCAGCGGTCGACGTACACCTGGCCGATCTGCACCTCCGTGCTCAGCTCGGCGAGCAGGAACTTGTTGTGCTGGAACTGCCCCACCGGCTGCCCGAACGCCTTGCGTTCCCTGGTGTACGCCAGCGTCTGGTCGAGCGCGGCCTGGCACACGGCGAGCGCTCCCACGGCCATGCCCAGCCGCTCTTGAGCCAGGTTGAGCATCAGGGAGTAGAAGCCCTTGCCCTCCTCGCCCAGCAGGTTGGCCACCGGCACTTCCACATCGGTGAAGAACAGCTCGGCCGTGTCCTGCGCGTGCATGCCCAGCTTGTCGAGGTTGCGACCGCGCTCGAAGCCGTTCATGCCGCGCTCGAGCACGATCAGGCTGATGCCGCGGTGCTTGGCCTCGGAGTCCGTCTTGACGGCCACGATCACCGCATCGCTGTTGATGCCATTGGTGATGAACGTTTTGCTGCCGTTGACCACGTAGGTGTCGCCGTGACGCACGGCGGTGGTGCGGATGTTCGCCAGGTCGCTCCCCGTGTTCGGTTCGGTCATCGCGATCGCACCGATGCGTTCGCCGCTCACCATGCCCGGCAGCCAGCGCGCCTTCTGCTCGTCGTTGCAGAGGCCGATGAAGTACGGCAGCACGATGTCGTTGTGCAGTGTGAAGCCGTTGGCGCTGCCGATGACGCCGGCGTAGCTGACCTCCTCCTGCATCACCGCCGCGAAGCGGTAGTCGTCGCTGCCGCCACCGCCGTACTGCTCGGGCACGGTGAGCCCGAGGAAACCGTGCGAGCCGGCGGCCAGCCACAGCTCGCGAGGTGTGATGCCATCGCGCTCGTACTGCTCGTGGTGCGGCACGACCTCGTTGTCGAGCCATGATCGGAACGCGCTGCGGAACTGTTCGTGCTCGTCGGCGTAGAGGGTGCGGGCGATGTCGCGCATGCCCGCAGGCTACGCGCGGTGCGGGCGCTTCACCTCGGGCCGGGCGCCAGCAACTTACTGTCAGCTCGATGGAACCGGATCGGCGCACGGGGAGTGTGCACAGCGTGCTTCGTGTGCCGGCGGTCTCTGCGTTCATCGTCGGCAGTGTCATCGCGGTCGACCCGGCCGGCCTGTGGCCGTTCGGGCCGGCGCGCTGGCTGGTGGTGTCCACCTGTGGTGTAGCCGTGGTGGCCCTGTCCCTGGCGCGGCCGGAGCGGCGCCTGGACCGGCCGACGAGTCGGCTGTGGCTGGTACTGCTGGCGTGCCTGACCGCCGGCGCCCTCACCAACCACGACCTGTGGATCGCGCTCGCCGGCACCGACACACGCCACTTCGGCCTGGCCACGTGGCTGCTCTGCTGGGCCTTGTTCTGCGCCGGCCAACAGCTGCGCGACCAGGAGGGCGCGCTGCTGAAGGCCTGCACCGCGGCGGCACTGGTGGTCGGGTCGTGGAGCATGTGGGAGCTGTTCGTCAGCCGGCCGATTGCGCTCGCCACCACCTCCAGCCGGCTCACCGGCCCGTTCGGATCGGCGGCTTTGCTCGGCGCGGCGGTGTGCCTGTTGCTGCCTCCAGCAGTGGCCGTTGCGGCCGACCGGAGCACGGCTCGATCGTGGCGGGTGCTCGCCACGATCGCCACCGTGTGCTGCGCCGCAGCCGCAGTGGGCAGCGGCGCACGAGCGGCGTGGTGCGGCCTGCTGGTCGCCGGGTTGGTGATTGCCTGGCGGGTTCGCGGCGTTCGGCGACCGCTGGCCATCGTGGGCAGCGCGGTGATGGTGGCCGTGGTGCTCGCGATGCCGCTGGTCGGCACGGTGCTCGAACGCGACCAGGGCGCCACCAGTCGACTCGACGAGTGGCGGGTCGCGACCCGTGTGATCGGCAACCATCCAGTGGTGGGCGTGGGGCCGGAGGGGTACCGCATCGCAGTGAGCGAGGGCGTCGACGCCGAGTATGAACGGGCACATCCACGCGACAACGTGCTCCCCGACCGTGCCCACTCCTCGCTGTTGGACGTCGCGCTGGCCGGAGGGCTGTTCGCAGCGGCTGCCTACGCCGGCCTGCTCTTCGTCATCGGCCGCAGGGCCATTCGCGCCCTCCCCACCAGTTCGCCCCGCCGCGTTGCGCTGACTGCTTCGCTGCTGGCCTACTTCTCGGCACAGCTGCTGCTGTTCCCCGTGTTCGAGCTCGACCCAATCGCGTGGCTGCTGGCCGGCGTGATCGTGGCGGGTTCCCAGCCGCGACGCCCGCGCCACGAACTGTCGGCGCGGCTCTTGACCGTGGCTGGTGCGTCGGTCGCCGCCGTCGCTCTCGTGGCTGGCGTGCTCGACGTGGCAGCCAACCGGCTCGCGCGCGATGCGATGCTCGCGTCGGCTGACCACGACGATGCAGCCGCCGGCGACTACGCCGCTCGTGCGACGCGGTTGCGCCCCGACTCGATCGCGTATCGGATGATCGCTACACAGGTGCTACTGGCCGCCGACACCGTGACCGCGACCGACACGGGGCTCACACACGCAGCAGCCGCGCGGGACAGGTCGCGAGAAGATCCGATCGCCGGCGATCTGTGGGCCTCGAGCATGCTGCAACGCGCGGCACAGACCGGCCTGGACGCGGACGGCCGGTCGGCGGTTGCGGCCTGGCAGCTGCTCGTGGACCGCGACCCGAATCGAGCACGCTGGCAGTTGCAGCTCGGCAACGCAGCTGCATTGGTCGACGACGTCGAGATGGCCCGCCGCGCGTGGGAGCGAGCGGTGGCACTGGGGCAACAGCAGGCCGCGCAGCTGCTGGAGGCCCTGCCGTGACGATGGAACCGGATCGGGCACCTGAGGGTGTTGATGGCATGGAGATCGCGCTGCGGCAGACCGCAACGAGCACCACCGCCGGCGTCGATGTGGCCACTCGGCTCACGTTCGAAGAGTTCTGGCGCGCTGAACGAAGCGCCGTGTCACGCGCGTTGGCGCTCACGCTCGGCGATGTGCAGCTGGCCGCCGAAGCAACCGACGAGGCCATGGCACGCGCCTTCCAGCACTGGCCGCGCGTCGCCACCCTCGACAGCCCGGCCGGCTGGACCTACCGCGTGGGCCTCAACTGGAGCCGCTCGGTGTTGCGTCGCGTGCACCGCCGGCCACCCGTGTGGTTGGCACAACCCAACACCCATCACGATGCGCCGGCACTCGACCCCAGCATCGACGCCGCGATGCGTGCGCTGCCCGTGGGCCAGCGTGCGGTCGTTGTGTGCCGGTTGCTGCTGAACCACTCGGAACAGCAGACCGCCGCGCTGTTGCACGTTCGCCCGGGCACGGTGAAGAGCCGTCTCTCCCGCGCCATCACTCAGCTCTCCACCTCGCTTGCCCATCTCGACCCGCAGGAGCCGCACTCATGAACCCGTTCGACGAGCACACCAACCCGGTAGCCGACATCTTGCGCGGTGCCACTTCCCAGCTGGATGTGCCCACCGTGGGGTTGGCCGCAGTTCGCAGCCGCGGCGCACGTCTGCGCCGCCGCCGGCGAGCGGCCGTGGCCGGCACGTGCGCGGTGCTGCTGGTGGCCGGCGCAGCGCTCACCGTGCAACGGTTGAGCGCGACACCCGAGCGGTCCACCGCACCTGCCAGCACATCGGCCACCGACCTGACGACCGACACCCGCACGCCCGACACCGGCGTGGCGTCCTCCACGCCGACGGTGTCCACGGCGACCGCCACCACCGAGGCAGGCCAGGGCGTGGTCGGCGAGCCGGTCGAGCGCGTGGATCCGGCGTTTGTGTGGAACCTGGTCGTGCCCGGCAGCGCGGAGGCGATCGGCAGCCTGCAATGGGGCATCGGCGTCACGGAGGAAGCGCCGTACCTCGCATGGTCCACCGCGCCCGGGCCGAGCACCGACGGCAACTACCAGCCGACCCTCTACCGGTCGGACGACGGCATCCACTGGGCGCCGGCCTCGAATGGCTCGTTCACCGAACCAGAGGTGTCGCGCCGCGGCCTTGCCGCGCAGGGCGACACGCTGTTCGCCTTCGGCACCGCCGCGGCCACTGCGGCGATCCCCAAGGGCGGGGCCGGCGACGCGGTGGTCGACATCAGCACCGATCAAGGCGCCAGCTGGGAGCATCAGGTGCTGCCCATCGACCTGCGTGGCCTCGCCGCCACCGATGGTGTGATGTCCGTCGGCCTCAGCGGTGGCATGGCCGCGGCTGACGGCGTGGTGGTGGTCGTCGCCCAGCCGTACGTGACGTGGGAAGCGCAAGGCCAACGCGAACTGGCGGTCACCTCACAGGGCGCGTACACGATCACCTACCCGACCTGTGAAGACTGCGTCACCGAGACGACGATGGCCGGCATCGGCGCAGCACCGCCTGCAACCGTTCCGGAGCCGTCCACCCCGTCGCCGTCTGCACCCGAGACGGCAACGGGCGACACGGCACCTGCAGAGACGATGCCCGCCGACACGGCACCAGCGGCCACCGGCGACACCTTGCCGATCATCAGTGAGCTGATCCCGCTCAGCGAGCTGGGCATCGACCCGGCATCGGTGGAGGCCACGCGCACCCCGCGTGCGTTCTTCAGCACCGATGGGGCCACGTTCACAGAAGCCAGCTTCCCCGAGCTGCCCGCCGAGTTGTTTGCCAATGGCGGCGACGTGCGCGTCTTCGCGGCCGCCGGCCAGTTCTACATGACGCTCTCCGCCAACACCTTCGACCCCTCGCTCGCGTACGGCTACAGCGGCGGCCAACTCGTCTACCGCTCCGCCGACGGCAGCGCATGGGAGCAAGTGGGCGAGCTCACTTCGCCTGCCGTCCAGGAGCTGTTGGGGGTGCTGCCCGACGGCACCATGGTCGGCCGCTCGTACTCCCCCAACGGCTCCGCCGTCATCACCACCTCGGTCGACGGTGTCACCTGGCAGGCCCATGATCTCAGCCCACTCGTCGAGCCCGACGACGGCGCGATCGTGAGCATCGACCTGTGGGCGATCACCGTCGACGACGAGGGCATCACCGCCATCGGCAACGTCTCCAACGACCCCATTGCGGAGGCCGGCGGCCGTTCGATCGAGCGCGACGGTGTGCGGTTGGAGATCCAATCCAGCCGCAACTCGTTCCTGCGGGCGTACGACGCCGACACCGGCGACGAGCTGCCGCAGCAACGCCTGAGCTACACCAACTCCGGCAGCATCGAAGTGCTGGCCGGCGACGGATCGGTGCGAGCAACGTTCACCGGCGAGGAGCAGCAGCAGCTGTACGGCTTTCAAGACGGCGGGCGGCTCACCAAGGTGCTGCTGCACTCCGACGACGGCATGCGCTGGTCGCGCGAGAACCTTGCCGACCTCACCGGCTCCACCGAGGCCGGGCCGGGGTTCATCCAGCAGCACGACGGCAAGGTGCTGATCACCCTGGTCGACCCGGCGCAACGCACCGATGCGATGGCCACCACGATGGTGCTCGTCGGAACCCGCAAGTGACGTGCCCGGCGGCTGAGCACCCCCAACTGGGGAGCGGGGCTCAGCCAGCGGGCCGATGCGTGATCGCGACTGCCATGGCAGGGGAAACCTCGTGGGTCACCTCTTTCGGACGCGGCAACAACGCCGAAGAACGCGTCCGAAAGAAGTGACCCGACGAAGGTGACCGCCCGCCGACGCCGGCGGACCCGCGGCGAGAACGTCCGCGGCGATGGCCGGGCAGTTCAGCCGCCGGGCCGTTCAGCCGCCGGGAAGGGTCTGCTGCAGGGTGAGCACGGGGGCGAACAGGTCGCCCAGCTCCTCGACCCGGGCCAGCACCTCGCGCCACGTGAAGCGCAGCTCGGGGCCGCCTTCGGCGCATGCCTGCACCTCCGCCCAGGTCACCGGCGTGCTGCACGTGGGCTCGGGCCGGGCGCGCATGGAGTACACGCCGATCGTGGTCTTGAAACGAGCGTTCTGGCTCCAGTCGACGAAGATCTTGCCCGGGCGCACCGCCTTCGCCATCGTGGTGGTCACCCGCTCGCGGTGCTGACGCTCGAGCACCTGGCCCACCGCGAGTGCGAAGTCGGCGGCCTGCTGGTGCGTGCACGGCGTGTTCAGCGGCACGTACAGCTGCAAACCCTTCGAGCCCGATGTCTTGGCGAACCCTTGCAGGTTCACCGCCGCGAGCACCTCGTGCACGAGCATCGCGATCTCGCAGCACTCCTTCATCGCGGCCGGGGCGCCGGGGTCGAAGTCGAAGACGACGGCGCGCGGCGACTCGAGGTCGGCCGACAGTGCCATCGGCACGTGCAGCTCCAACCCGGCCATGTTGGCGGCCCACACCAGCCCTGCGGCTTCGTCCATGCGGCAGTAGGCAACGTCGCCGTTGCGGTCGCCCGGCCCGATGGCGGTGCCCAGCCACGGGGGCCGGTGCTTGGGGCAGCGCTTCTCGAAGAAGCCTTCCTTCTCCACCCCGTCGGGGAAGCGCTTCAGCGTGATGCAGCGGCCGGTGAGGTGCGGCACCATCACCGGCGCGATGCGCGCGTAGTACTCGATCACCTCGCCCTTGGTGGTGCCGGTGGCCGGGTACAGCACCTTGTCGAGGTTGCTCAGGCTCAGCTCGCGCTCGCCCACCTGCACGGTGGTGCGGGCACTCATCGCGCTGCGCCCGCGGCCGACGGGTTCACGCCGACTTGCGCACGCGCTTGGGCTTGGCCGGCGCGTCGATGGCGGTGACCACTCCGTCGGGGCTGCCCGCAGGATGGCGCTTGCGGGCATCCTTGGCGGCCTTCACGCTGGCCTCCAGCGCCGCCATCAGGTCGATCACCTGCGGCGCCGCGGCAGCGGCCGCGGGCGCCTCGAACTGCTCGCCGGCAGCCTTGCGTTCGATGAGGTCGAGCACCTGCTCGCGGTAGTTGTCGCGGTACTTCTTCGGCTCGAAGGCGGCCGACAACGACTCGACGAGCGCTTCCGCCATCAGCACCTCTTTGTCACTCACCTGCACGTCGGCGAGCGCGTCGAGCTCGTCGACCGCGCTCATCGGCACCACTTCGTCGGCGAACACCATGGTGCTCATCATCAGCTTGCCGTCGACGGCGCGCAGCGCGGCTACGTACTGCTTGTTGCGCATCACGAAGCGGCCGATGGCCACCTTGCCGGCCTGCTCCATCGCCCGCGCCAGCAGCGCGTACGGCTTGGGCGTCTTGTCGGGGGCAACGATGTACTGCGAGTCGAAGTAGACGGGGTCGATCTCGCTGAGGTCGACGAACTCCTCCAGCTCGATGCTCTTCGTGACCGACGGCATGAACGGCTCGAGCTCGTCGGGGTCGACCACGACGTAACGACCCTTGCTGATCTCGTAGCCCTTGACGATGTGCTCGTCGGGTACGTCGCCGCCGGTGTCGGCCGAGACCTTCTTCAGCTTGATGCGGCTCATCGAACGATCGTCGAGCTGGTTGAACGACACGCTCTTCTTGCTCACCCCGTTGTACAGCTTGATGGGGATGGCAACGAGGCCGAAACTGATCGTTCCGCTCCAGATGGGTCTCGGCATGAGCGCAAGTCTGCCTGAGAATTGCTCGATTGACCAGGGGTGCGGTCAGCCGGCGAGGATGGCCCGCGCCACCAGATCGGTACCGAAGGCGGTGAGGATGGCCAGGTAGAGCAAGCCGGTGGCCGCCATCACCGCCGAGTAGTAGCGCTCCTTGAGCGCCGCCTTGGTGACGACCACCAGCACCATCGTGGTGATCGCGCAGGCCGCCCAGAACCAACCGAGCTGGCCACCCCAGCCGTCGTTGACCGAGCCCGACCACACCGAGAACATGCCGATCGGCAGCAACAACGCGATGATCTCCACCGGCCACACGAAGCCCAACGCCCGCACCAGATCGTTGAGGTGACGGCGCGGCAGGCCCGGCTGCACCAGGTACCAGTGGCCCAGCAGCATCGCATCGGTGACAGAACCCAGGAACGCAGCGCCCGCGAAGGTGCGCAGCAGCGACACGAACAGATTGCCCCCGGCATCGTACGACGCGGCCACCAGACCGGGGATGGCCAGCAACGGCGCCATCAGGTCCAGCACCGGTGGGAACTCGTGCCCGCCATGCCGCTGGGCGACGCCGCGCTCGATGCCGGTCATCGCGGCCACTCGCTCGCTACGCCGATCGTGCTCGTCGGTCTGACCCGACACGCCGGCCTTGCGGCGCACCACCGACACCAGCAACGCAACGAAGGCAGCGCTCGCGACCGCAATCGAAGAGGCCTCACGCACCGGCACCACGCCGAACTGGAACCCGGCCGCAGCAGCGGCAACGGCGAACAGCAGGTAGGTACCGCGCAACAGCCAGCCGTAGCCAACCCCCACCACCCGCCGGCGAGTGGTGAACCACAGGAAGAACAATCCGCCGGCCGCCCACTGCAGCAGCACCGTGGCGGCATCGACTCGAATCACGTCCCGCAGGCTAGGGAGACTTGGTTGATCTTCGCCAAACCTTCGGTGCGCGAGCGTCGTGTCAGTACGCTCCTCGGCGATGTCTCGCCGTCGCCTGCCCGTTCTCGCACTCTCTGCGCTGCTGCTCACCGGCTGCTTCACCGGCCCACGGCCCTACTTCAGCGACGATCCGTTCCCCACCGGCACGATGACGGGCGACCCGGCCATCGACGCCGTGCTGGAGAAGTTCGATGCAGTCACGTCCGGCCCAGCCACGGCCGCGTACAGCGTGCTCACCAAGTTCGGCAACACCACCACCCAGGCTGTCGCCATCCTCGATGCCGGCAGCCGCAGCATCACCATCGGCAACGTCCGCTACGTGCAGACCCCCGGCGCCTCGCTCACCTGCACCGCCGATGACCAATCGGCACCCTGCGTCGAGGGTCTCGACGCCACGCGGGTCAGCGACATCGGCATCACCATCGACTTCTACGCTCAGGACACAGCCACGCGACTGCGCCGAGACGCCACCGCCACCATCGCGCCCACCACCGCGCACGACGAGACCATCGCCGAGCAGCCGGCCACCTGCGTCGACCTTCCCCTCGCCGGCGGTGTGGCGGTGTACTGCGTGCTCGACAACGGCCTCCTCGCCCGGCTCGACGACGGCGATGTGGCAGTGAACCTCATCCTCTACGGCGCCTCCGCCGATGCCGGCCAACTGGTGGCAGTCACACCCTGACGCAGCCTCGTCGGCTAGCGCACCGACACGGTGTGCGTGTCGCTACCGCTGCGCAGGATGCGGCCGGGCCTGGCGGGCAGCAGCTCACCGTGCTCCACGCAGGGCACACCGTTCACCACCACGTGGTGCACTCCGATGGCTTCACCGTAGACACGACCCGCGCCGCCGGGCAGGTCGAACTTCATCGCCACCGGGCCGGGGCCGACGGTGGCCGGGTCGAACACCTGCAGATCGGCGCAGAACCCTGGCGCAACGCGACCGCGCTCGTGCAGGCCGTACAGCTCGGCCGGGGCGCCGGTGAGGAGGTGCACGGCCTCCTCCAACGGCAGCAACTGGTGCTCGCGCACCGCTCGGGCCAGCAGCGTGGTGCTGTAGCTGAAGCTGTCGATCATGTCGAGGTGGGCGCCGGCATCGCTGGCGCCGACGATGGCGCGGTGGTCGCGCCACACCTCCACCCGCCGCTTCCACGTGGCGTCGTCCTGCCCGCGATCCTGGTTGGCGATGACCGTACGCAGGTCGTCGGCGATCACCAGGTCGCACAGCACGTCCCACGGCTCGCGACCCAACTGCAGCGCCACCTCACCGATGATGCGGCCTTCGTAGGGCTTCCACTGCGAGCTGAACGTCTCCAGGATGCGGTAGCCACCCCAGTTGGCAATGGAGCGAGTTGCGCCTTCGGTGGACTGGGCCAAGCGGTTCCACTCGGCACGGGCGGCGGGGTCGCGCAGCTGGCGCAGCTTCTCGTGCACCGGCAAGGCCATCAGGCTGTCCCAGCCGTGGAGGATGTCGAGGATGAAGCCGCTGGTGAAGTTGAGCCGCAGCCGGAACGTGTCGGGCAGCGTCAGCGCCAGCACCCTGCCTCCCTCGGCAGCAGCGAGGTCGTAGCCGGCGAGCTGGTGCTGCACGAGCTCCCAGTTCTGCGCGTACACCTGCAGCAGGTTCCAGTTCAGCGGTCGGTTGGCCGCCGCGCTCATCGCCCCCATCAGCCGGAACGTGTCGTCGGCGAACTCGCCGACCGCAGGAATGAACTCCAGCTGGGTGCCGGGGAACTCGCTGACGACGGCGCACAGCGCGAGCAGCTCCTCGCGACTCGCGCAGCGCGATGGCACCGGGTGGCCGAGGTGGTCGTTGTGGCTCGGCGACCACGTGCTGCTGAAGCCCATGCCACCAGCTGCCAGGCCGGCGCGCAGCAGTTGCTGCATCTGCTTCACTTCATCCGCCGTCGCGTGGCGCTCGGTGGCTGCGTCGTGCATGACCACTCGGCGCAGTGCCGAGTGACCGACGAGGAAGCCGGCGTTGGGCATCAGCGTGCCGTCGAGCCGGTCGAGGTACTCGGCGCTGGTGTGCCAATCCCACGGCACGCCCTGCTGCAGGCTCTCCAACGGCATGCCCTCCACCCGCGCGAGCATCCGCATCAGGTAGTCGGCGTCGTCGGGGCGCACGGGGCCGCCCTCGACCCCGACGAGCGGCGCAATCGTGAACCCGCAGTTACCGCCCATCACCGTGGTCACACCGTGCAGCGGCGAAGGGCTCAGCGTGGTGTCCCAGAACGCCTGCGCGTCGTAGTGCGTGTGGATGTCGATGAAGCCGGGCGCGACGACGAGATCCGTGGCGTCGATCGTGCGCGCCGCGGCCTCGGGCACCTCGCCCACGGCGACGACGCGGCCGCCGCGCACACCCACGTCGCCACGCCGGGCGGCCGCACCCGTGCCGTCGACGATCGAGCCACCGGAGATCTTCAGATCGAGCATGCCGCGAGCTTCGCGCGCACTCGCCGGCGCGGGGCTACGGGAGCGTTCAGCCCAGCGTGACCAGCGCGTGGTCGGCGAAGTTCATGCTCAACGGACCCTGCTCGGTTGCGACCACGATGTCTTCCAGGCGCATGCCCCACCTGCCCGGCAGGTAGATGCCGGGCTCGACGCTGAACGCGTGCCCGGGCGCGATGGGCAAGGCGTTGCCCTCCACCATGTACGGGTCCTCGTGTGCCTCCATGCCGATGCCGTGGCCGGTGCGGTGGATGAAGTGGTCGCCGTAGCCGGCAGCCGCGATGACTCGGCGCGAGGCGCGATCCACGTCTTGGCACGCTGCACCCACCACACCAGCAGCGACGCCGGCGGCCTGCGCCTCGTGCAGCACGGCGTACGCTTCCGCGATCTCGGCTGCCGGCTCACCCAACGCCACGCAACGGGTGATGTCGCTGCAGTAGCCGTCCTTGGTGCCGCCGAAGTCGCACAGCACCAGGTCGCCGTCGCGGATCACACGGTCGCCGGCGTGGTGGTGGGGCGACGCTGCGTTCTCGCCGGCGGCGACGATGGCGAAGTTCACCACGTCGTGCCCTTCGGCGATGAGACGAGCCGAGATGTCGGCGCTGACCGCCGCTTCGGTGCGCCCCAGCAGCGGGATGTCGCCGGCGTGCAACTGCGCAGCCACGCGATCGGCGGCGGCACCGGCCGCCTGCAGCGCCGCGATCTCGGCGACGTCCTTGCACATCCGCAGGTCGTTCATCACGGTGGTGCTGCGCACGTATGTGGTGCCGTCGGTGGGCCAGTGACCCAGCAGCTCGACCAGGAAGCGCGCCCACATCGTGTCGCCCACCGCTGCCACTCGCGGCCGGCCGACGAGCTGGGCAACGATGGCGACCGGGTCTTCCAGCTCACCCCACGCCCGCAGCGTGAACACGTCGGGGTGCTCGGCGACTCGCGGGGCCTCCAGGCGCGGGATCACCAGCGTGGCATCACCGTCGCGAGGTACCACCAGCATCGTCAGCCGCTCCAACGGCATCGCCTCGTAGCCGGTGAGGTACGGCAGATCGCTGCCCACGGACACCAGCAGGGCATCCACGCCGGCCCGCTGCATGCTGGCCCGAGCGCGCTGGACGCGATCGAGGAAGACGGATGATGACGGATCGGAACGCATACGACCAGTCTGGCGCGCCAACGGCGCAGCGGCGAGGCCTATGATCGCAACGTGCGCGCTCGCTTGATGGGACTCGTGGGAATGGTTGCAGTGGTGGCAGCGGCGTGCGGGGCCACCGACCCCGGTGTCAGCGCCACTCAATCGCGTCTCAGCGACGGCGATGGCCAGCTGTTCCCCACCGACACCACCGTGGCCGGCGACGACCCGGCACCGGTGGAGCCCACTTACGACATCATCCCCGGCGTGGTCGACTTCGGCGCCGACAAGCCCGCGCAGCCGTACGACGGTTTCCTCACGGCGGCGTTCGGCGACATCCAAGCGTTCTGGAACGACGCGTTCGTCGAGTCGTACGGCGCCACGTTCGAGCCGCTGTCGGGCGGCATCTACGCCGCCTACCCCACTCGCCAGGAGGCGATCCCGGGGTGTGGCACGCCCACAGGGTCCACCTATGAGGATGTCGCCAGCCTCGGTGCCTTCTACTGCATCGAAGGCGACTTCATGGCCTACGACGACGACTCGCTGCTGCCGTCGCTGGTCAACGATCTCGGCAAGGAAGCAGTGGCCGTGGTGCTCGCTCACGAGTTCGGCCACGCCGTGCAGGCTCGCGCCAAGGAGTGGGACCAGCCGGGGGTGTTGAAGGAGCAGCAGGCCGACTGCTTCGCCGGCGCATGGAGCGCACACGTGGCCAGCGGCGGCAGCGACCTCATCGTGTTCGACGACGCCGACGTTCGTTCCGGCCTGGTGGCGATGATCAACGTGCGCGACCCGATCGAGGGCGACGGCTTGGCCGACCCGCAGGCACACGGCACCGGTTTCGATCGAGTGGGCGCTTTCCAGGACGGCTTCGAAGGCGGGGTGCTGCGCTGCAAGACGTTCTTCACCGAGGACCGCATCAGCGCGATGGTCAACATCCTGTTCGACCGCGAAGATCCCAACGCCGGCAACCTGCCGCTCATCGACGCCAACCCCGACCCCGACCTCGGCCCCAGCGACATCGTCACCCTCATTCCCGCCAGCCTCGAGTTCTTCTGGACCGATCTGGCAGCCGCCAACGGCGTGCCGTTCACGCCCCCCACGTTGCAGGCCTACAGCACTGCCGGGCCGTTCCCTTCGTGCGCAGGCGTCGACGAGCAGCAGTACCCGCGCAACGTGCTCTTCTGCGCTGCCGACAACGTCATCTACTGGGACCAGGACTTCGCGCTCGAGCTGTCGCAGGATCTGCTCACCGGCGACATGTCGGTGGGCTACCTGTTCTCCAACGCGTTCAGCGATGCCATCCAGACCGCGCTGCGCAGTCAGAAGACCGGCGAGCCGCGAGCGCTGTTCAACGACTGCCTCACCGGTGCGTGGGTCGCATACATCGTGCCGCCGATCCCAGAGACGCGCGAAGACACGCTGCAACTCTCGGCCGGCGATCTCGATGAAGCGGTCATCACGGCCATCGCTCGCAGCGATGCCAGCTCCGACACCAACGTCAGCGGCAGCGCCTTCGAGAAGATCGATGCGTTCCGCACCGGGGTGCTCGGCGGCCTCAACGTCTGCCGCGAAGCCATCGGCTGACC
>Ga0209477_1000989_pt1 | contig 17498 bp, 18 predicted proteins | sample KloWWTupernatant_FD_187180 | JGI IMG/M metagenome (GOLD analysis project Ga0209477, IMG submission 187180) | Active sludge microbial communities from Klosterneuburg, Austria, studying microevolution and ecology of nitrifiers - Klosterneuburg... | ecosystem: Engineered > WWTP > Aerobic digester >... | reverse complement strand
TCGTCCCCGACAATGCGCCACGCCTCCTGATGCTGATGCCAGCCGGGCAAGTGTCGTACATCGGCATCAACGATCGCGGCCTCGGTGTCTTTGCCAACTTCGTCACCTGCGATGGTTGGCGGCTTGGCTTCCCGCGCTACCTGTTCTCACGATTGGCCCTGACGCGCGACACCGTCGATGACGCGATCACGGCAGTGCGCGGTGTTCGCCGGGCGTCGTCGCGCAACCTGATCATGCTCGACGCGCATGGCATCGCCGCCGACCTGGAGACGACACCGACCTCCGACGCGCGGCTTGATCCGACGGACGGGATCCTCACTCACGCCAACCACTATGTCTCCCCGTCGCTCCTTGCCGAGGAGCGCTCGCCGGAGAAATCTGTCGCCAACTCACGCGCCCGACAGGATCGGATGTCGTCGCTGCTTGCCGAACGACGTGGCCACCTCGATGCCGGGATGATGGAGGAGGTCCTCCGCGACCGCGCCTGCTACCCGGACGCGCTGTGCAGGATGCCGGGAGACGCGCCGGGAAGCGACATAATCACCTTTGCATCGGTGATCGCCGAGCCGTCCGAAGGACGGATGCGCGTCGCGGTTGGCCCGCCGAATCAACACCCGTACGTTGAGCACCGGCTGGAGTAGCCCGCTCTAGCCTGCCGGAACGTGCCGGAATCCGCGTTCGATGAGCTTCGCCAGCGCCTCGTGTGGGTCGGTCTCATCGAGCGGCCCGTTCACGGCATCGTTGAATCCGTGCACCACACGAGCGCCGCCAATCGGCACGAGTGTGACGGTGACGGTGGACCGTGGCTCTATCCGGACCGCCCCGTCCGACGGCACGTCGAGACGCATTCCCCAGGTAGCCAATCGGTCGAAGGCCAGGTGGGGGTTCGCTTCGAAGACGTGATAATGCGCGGTGATATGAACCGGGACGAGCCCGGTGTTGGTAATCGCAACTGTCGTCACCGGCAAGCCCGCGTTGAGCTCTACTGGCTCGTCGCGCCGGATAATCTGTCCAGGGATCATCCGGCGTTCTCCCCGATCGGATTGCGAACGGTCACAAGGCGCGTGCCGTCGGGGAACATTGCATCGACCTGAACGACAGACAGCATTTCCGGCACTCCCTCCATCACGTCGTCCCTGTGCAACACTGTGCTGGCATGGCGGATGACCTCGTCGAAGCTCGCGCCGCCTCGCGCCGCGTCGAAGATCTCATCGGTGATGAGCGCGACCGCCTCAGGATAGTTCAGCAGCAGTCCACGTGCGAGATGCCGACGCGCCAGCTCCGCGGCGACAAACACGAGCAGACGGTCAGTTTCCTTCGGAGTCAGTGCCATCGTATTCCTCCTGAGGCGTGGAGCTGTGGTCGATCGTTGGAAGAATGGGCGGCATTGGCCGGCGGACGCCGAGAGCGATCTGGACCGAGCGCCCGATCGCCGCGCGTATCTCGCTCCATTGGCTTGGCGGCGCGACAACCGTGATCCCCAACTCGGCAGCCCGCTCACGCGAGATACGCAGCGCCATCGGAAGCCGCCGTTCGATCGACTGGCGACGGATCACCAGGATGGTCGTAATCATGACCGAGGACACCACGATGACCCCAACCGCAAACAGGATCGCCAGCGCGGCGAGTGCCCACGGAGTGTCCTTGCCGACGGTGGAGTCGGCCGTGATTGACGTCGGTTCATCGAGTGAGAGTGTCCACCTCGCGCTGTCATCCCCGATCTTTTGTCCGGTCGAGTCCCGAATGCGTCCCGGCATCGTCGCGGTGTAGGTGATTGTGACGGCGTCGGGCAGCGCACTGGGTGACTGCGGCTGTCGTGAAGCGGGAAGAATTGACTCGATCGCCGCCCGAAGGGTCTGCCCATCGAAGGTCAGCTCGAGGTGATACTTGTTGCCACCAACAGCCGGGTTCGACCGTGTGAACGTGCCCTGAAACGGGGCAATCGGGCTGCTATCGGATCGATTCAGCATCGAGTTGATGAGACTGTTGAGCTCGGCCGCCGCATTGCCTGCGTCGGACGACGACCGTGCCGCACGGAGACCCAGCTGAGTCGCGCTGTCGATTCGCTGGACTTCGTAACCATCACTGGTCATTCGTTCGTCGACCCTGGCGATTTCGTTCGTGAGGCGGGTGACTTCGGCTGGCTCCAACAAGTCGCGCTGGAAGGTGATTACCAGACGGTGGCCGGCGGAGCCGTCGACGACGAAGGTTGATCCGAAATCGACGTTGACGCACGCTGACAGCACCAGCGCAAGGAGGATTACCGCTGCGCCGCGTGGCAGTCCGTGTCTGGTGGGCCAGCGACTCGCACAGGGAGCGTCGTGTGCCGTCAACCGCGCCTCCAAACGTCCAGTCGTCAGGCCTTCACGTGAGTGCCCGACAGGCGTATAGCATACGTTCACCACTTGTCGCGATGCACGCAACTCGTCCATGCTTGAGAACGACTACAGATCGAGGGGACTTGCCGTGTATCACCGTGCGCCGATCCCGACATCGCTGGCGATGATCATTGCAACGCAGCCGGCAGGTGAGGCCGGCCGGATCGAATACGCGTTCCAGTTCGCCGCGGCGGCGCATGGCACGCAACTGCGCGATGAGGGAACGCCGTTCATCTACCACCCGGTTGCAGTCGCTGCGATCCTCTGGGGCGAGCTGGGAAACCGTGATCCCGACATGATCGTGGCGGCGTTGATGCACGACGTGCTCGAAGATTGCGCAGGAATCGATCCGATAGCGTTGGCTGATCTCATCGGACCGCGCGCATTCAATCTCGTCGTGAGCGTCACTAAGCCGCCAGCGCCAGACGAGCGCAAACCGGAGCGAGATCGGGCCTATCTCGACGCGTTACGGCTGTCATCCTCCGATGTCCGACTGTTGAAGCTTGCTGACCGGATTCATAACCTGCGGGAAGTCATCCACTCGGGTGATCCCGCCAAGGCTCGGCGCTATCTCGAGGCTAGTCGGCTGGAGTTCTACCCCCTCGCGCTCGCGACAAGCGCCGTCGCTGCGCGTCTGGTCTCCGACGCATGCGACGCCATCGAACGATACCTGGAGGAGATGGACGCATAGGTCAGCCTCAGATCGACGCTGGGATCTTCCCTGTTGTCATCGCTGTCTCGATACGCTTCGCAGTGATCGGCACCCGGACCCGGAATGTCGTGCCGCCTCCTAGCTCACTGTCGACATCGATTTCCCCGCGGTGGATCGCTGCGATCCACCGGGCGATCGAAAGCCCGAGGCCTGCTCCGCCGTGGGCGCGTGATCGCGCGTCGTCGGCGCGATAGAACCGCTCGAAGACTCGGTGCAGATGCTCCGGTCGAATACCTGGCCCGGAATCGGCGACCGCGATAATGGCATCCTGACCGTCCCGATCCAGCGTCAGGGTCACATCTCCCTCGTGGGAGGCGTACGTGAAGGCGTTATCCAGCAGGATCAGAATCAGTTGGCGGAGCTGGTCGGCGTTCCCCTCGACGATTATCTGTGGGGCCGCGCCATCGACGTCCGGGGCGGGTAGTGAGATCGAGAATGGTCGGCCGTGGGCCAGAGGCGTCGCGAACCGGCCCGCGTCGCGAACGATTTCGACCAGGTCTACCGACTCCATCTCCGGTCGCCAGCCGACGTCGGCGCGGGCGAGGGTCAGGAGATTCTGGACCAGGCGCGTCATTCGGTCCACTTCGTCGCGGACGTCGGTGAGGCCCTCGCGGAGGTCGGCTGAATCGACAATGCCACTGTCCACTTGCCGGAGCATGATCTCGCTGTTGGCGCGAAGCGCCGTCAGCGGGGTGCGCAACTCGTGAGACGCGTCGGCGACGAATCGGCGCTGAGCGTTGAATGTCTCTTCCAGCCGCGCGAGCATATCGTTGAACGTCTCGGCCAGGTCCTGAAGCTCATCGTGTGTGCGGGGCAGATCGATGCGTTGAGAGAGATCCCGGGTGCTGCCAATCGAGCGCGCGGTGTGGCTCATGCGAGCCAGCGGGCTGAGCGCTCCCTCGCTGATCACCCACGCGCCCGCTGCCAGGAGGATCGTCGCCATCGTCGACCCGATCAGCAACGTCTGCTTCAGCGCGCTGAGTGTGCGCTGGACGGGGGTGAGCGGCTCCGCGATCTGGATAAACCAGGTCTCGGCTCGTTGGGGGCTGTAAAGGGGCCCCGATAGCACGCGGACTGGCCCGTTCGCGACGGTCGTCGTATAGAAGACGGTGTCTCCCTGCGCGCTCTGTGCGAATGCCTCATTGCTGATCTGAATTACGTCGTTTTCGAGGTTATCGGAGCGCCTCTGGACGATTCCATTCTGGTCGAGGATCTGTATGTACAGGCCAGATGAGGCGAAGGGATTCGGGTTCAGGTTCGGTGGGATCACCAGCACACCGGTGCCAGGCACGAACCAGGCGTCTGGCTTCTCCTGGTAGTTACTCTGGTAGTTGCGGAACACGTTCTGTAGCCGGGAGTCCAGGCTGCTGTGGAGGTGGCGAGACATCATCACATAAATGCCGCCGCCCAGAATGAGCAACGAGATCGCCATGAGCGCTGCGGTCGCGAGTACGATGCGAACACGAATCGGCATGTGGTGATCCCGTGTGCTAGTCCCGACGCAGGACGTACCCCGCGCCACGGACGGTCTGCAGCAGGCGACTCTCGCCGTCTGCCTCGAGCAGCCGTCGGAGATTCTTGACATAAACCTCGAGGACATTTGACTCGCCAGGGAAGTCGTACCCCCAGACGCGCTCCATGATCACGTCACGTGGCAGCACCTGGTTGGGATGGCGCAAGAACAGCATCAGCAGATCAAACTCTCGAGTTGTCAGGTCGATGCGTCTTGCGCCACGGTGGCCGAAGCGCGTGGTTGTGTCCAACGACAGATCGTCGTAGCGCAGGATCTCGCCGTTCAGGGCGAGGGATTCCTCCTCGCGCCGATCGCGACGTCGGAGGAGTGCGCGGATGCGTGCGACGAGCTCCTCGAACGCGAAGGGCTTGACCAGATAGTCGTCGGCGCCAGCATCGAGGCCGGCCACGCGGTCAGCAACTTCGTCCCGGGCGGTCAGCATCAGAATCGGCACGTCCTCGCCCGCCGCGCGCAATCGCCGGCAAACCTCCAGCCCGTCGATGCCCGGGATCATGATGTCCAGCACGACGAGGTCTGGCATGTTGTCGCGGGCGAGGTCGAGAGCCTGACCGCCCGATTCCGCGACACTGACCCGATAGCCTTCAAACGCAAGCCCGCGCCGGACGGCCGAGGCGATAGCCCGGTCATCCTCAACAATCAATACCTGGGCTTGTTCCGAAGTGGCACCCATATGGCTGGTTCGTTTCGTGTCAGAACGTCAGCTGATCCCGGAAGCGCTGTTCGTCATCGTATGGCCCGACGACTGCAAGCGACATCCAGTCCTCGCGGATGTACTCTTGGGCAAGCATCAGCATCGATTCGGCATCGACGGCGTCGATCCGATCCATGACCTCCTCCGGCGTGAGGATTTCTCCGAATGTCAGCTCCTGCGATCCAATCCAGCCGGCGACGGAGCGAGAGTCCTCCATCCCCATCAGGATACGACCCTTGCGAAGGTCCTTGGTTCGCTGAAGCTCCTCTTCCCCGACCACGGTCGTCCTGAGCTTGTCGAGCTCGGCCATGACAGCCTGAATCGTCTCGTCAATTCGCTGCACATCGGTGCCGGCGTAGACGACTCCCTGACCAACATCGGCGTATTGTCGGAAGTAGCCGTAGACGGAATAGACCAGCCCGCGTCGCTCACGAATTTCCTGGAACAGTCGGGAGCTCATGCCACTGGAGAGGATCGCGTCGATCATTCCCTGGGTATAGCGCCTGTCGTCGGTGTAGGGGAGCGCTGGATGGCCGATGCACAGGTGTGCCTGTTCGGTTGGCCGGTTGACGAGCCGAACGTGGGGTGCAGTGTGCTGAAAGACGGACGGAATGATAATGGTTGGTGTGGCTGGGGCCATGGTGCCGAAGTAGCGATCGGCAAGCTCGACGACGCGCTCGTGGTCGACCTTCCCCGCAACCGCGATGACCAGGCGATCCGGGCTGTAGTAACGGTCGAGGAAGTTGTGCAGGTCGCTCGTGCCGATCGAGCCGACAGTTTCCTCGGTGCCGATGATCGTGCGGCCGACCGGCTGATTGTCCCAGACCACCTCGTCGATGATGTCGTGGACAAGATCGTCCGGAGTGTCGACGATCCCTCGGATCTCCTCGAAGATGACGAGCCGCTCTTTTTCGAGCTCGTCGGCGGGGAAGGTTGAATGGCGGAGTATGTCGGCCAGGACATCGAATGCGAGGTCAAGCTTGCCGGCCGGAACCTTCGCCCAGTAATTCGTGCTTTCGCGTCCCGTCGCGGCATTGAGGATGCCGCCGACGCCCTCGATTTCCTCGGAGATCGTTGCCGGGTCGGGGCGTTTTTCGGTGCCCTTGAACAGCATGTGCTCGAGCACGTGGGAAATCCCCGCGTGAGACTCGATTTCCCAGCGAGACCCTACGTTGTAGTTGAAGATGACCGTGGCCGAATGGACATGGTTCATCCGGCTCGTCACGATTCGAACACCGTTCGACAGCGTCGTCCTCCGAAAGAAGTCAGTTACCTCGGTCCGCGGGCCTGCAATCGTTGAGGTCACTCGGATTCCTGTTCCGTATTCATTGGCGATCGATCTCTCGTCAAATGCACCGCCAGCGCGAGCGCCTCATGGATCGCTGACTGCATGATTGTCGCCCGGTGGCCTGAAAGCGCTAGCTTCCGGGTCTCCACGCGTTCAGGCAGCGCGACGGCGATGTAAACAAGGCCGACTGGCTTCCGAGCAGTGGCTCCGCTCGGACCAGCAATACCCGTGCTGGAAATGGCAACATCGACATCCAGTGCTCGTCGGGCGCCAGCTGCCATCTCGGCAGCGCACTCCCCGCTCACCGCGCCAACGCGGTCGAGCGTGCTGTGCCTGACACCGAGTACCCGCACCTTTGCTTCGTTTGAATACGTGACGAAGCCGCCCGTCAGATAGTCGGACGACCCAGCGATCTGAGTGATCGCGTACGCGATCCCTCCGCCGGTGCACGATTCGGCAGTCGCGCAGGTCCAGCCACGCTGGCGAAGCTGATTTCCAAGTTGCTCGGCCAGCCCAAGGACTGGCTCTGGAAATGATACGGACTCCAGTTTCATGTTCACCTGTCGCGGAGTATCGTTCACTCAGGGTTCTCGTTGCAACCTCACGGGCGTGGGTTGTGATAATCCGCCGCAGATTGTCTCCGCGCGGTCTTCGGAAAGGCACGACGGTAGCGCGATGACCTATCAGTCGACCCGGGAAGTCGTCCGCAGGGTGATGCCACTGTTGGACCAGTTGGCGACCAGCTCAGTCGATAAGGCGCGGTTGCTGCAGTACCTGTCGGCATCGGCCGGCGTTGATTGGGGCGTGCTTGAGGTTGCAGCCGATCGGGTTGTGGACGGAGCGCGAGTAGTCACATACCGTGACTGTGCCAACGGAACCGAGCATTCACTCGTTTACCCGGACGTGCTGGCAGCGGGCTTGCGCGATCTCGTCGTTGCTGAATACAAGCGGCTAGCTGTCGATCGGCCGTTGTCGTTGATGGATGAACGGTTGTTCGCCCACTTCTATAGCAGTCAGTGCGCGAGTTGCGTGTTTCGTGGACCAGGCAATGAGCAGATCCACGCCGAGTGCTACTTCGCGGGATATCCGGTCAACTTCGAGCCGACTGCCTAGTCGGAGCACGCTCATCGCGCGCCCCGACTGATCAATCTGCGTGCGTTGCCGCGGGGCTACTTCAGTGTCTGAATGTAGGCAATCAGATCGGCGACCTTCTGGGGAGTCAGTTGGCTGGAGAAGTCCGGCATCACCGGCGGGTATCCCTCGACCAGGTGGCTGTTGGGCTTCTCAATCGCGGTCTGGATATAGGCTTCGTCGGCGGTCACGCTGGATCCATCAGCCAACTTCACCTGCTTACCGTAGAGACCCTTCCAGGTCGGGCCGGTCAATTTCGATCCGTCGATCGAGTGGCAAGCCACACAACCAAGGCTGGTCGCGAGCGCCTTCCCGTCATCCGCATTTCCCGCTGGCAGCGCGACAGGGCTGCCGCTCTCGGCGCCAGGTGATCCCACGGGCGAGCCGTCCGCCACAGGGGATGCTTTAATATTTCGCGCCTCCATCGTCGCGAGCGTCTGCTGATTGGTTCCGCTGTCATCGGTCCCAGAGCAGGCAGCCTGGAGGGACACGAGCACCAGCAGCGCGGCTGCGATGGCCATCACTGACAGCGATCGCGCTCGGCGAGGACGAGGAGTACCTTCGACCTTCTCCTGGATCTCGAGCATGTTCTTCTTTCCTTGGATCCGACCACCCAACCCAACGGACGCGCCCACCCACTGGCGCATCGCCGTGTAACGTATCACAACATCCGGGGGTTTGCACCGCGCGGCAGACCTCGAGTGTGGAACAATCGCCGGTTGGCGGGTCCGCGCGCCGCGCGACCGCAACTTGGCACTAGACGATATCGCTCTCGGGGGGATCCAACGTGGGAAGAGTTACGAAACGAATACTGCTGTTCGCGATCGTCGCGATTGCGCTATCCGGTTGCGGCGGGGGGAATAGCGGCGCGGATCAATCGGTCAAGGACCTGGTTACAAATCTGAGCACGAGCAACTACGCGGGAGCATGGGATGCGCTCCACCCCGCTCAGCAGCGAGTAGTTCCGAAGGATCTCTTCATCCGCTGTGGCGTCGATTCCGAGAAGACGAAGGATCCGAAGGTCGACAATCTCGAAATCCTGGAGACCAGGAAGGTGAACAAAGATCTCCCCTGGGTCGGGAAGGTAGATGCCACCGAGGTCAAGATCCGGATGCTTCAGGGCGAGGATACTCGCGAAGGGTTTTACGATGTCGTCAAGGTCGATGGCACATGGCGATGGACCCTGACGACGCGATCACTGAGCGCGTTCGAGGCTGGAAACTGCCCGCCATAATGGTCGGGATCAGTCTGCTGGCCAGAGGCCGGCCGCGTGCAGAGCGGCGCGGCTGAGCTCGCCGATGGCGTATTCCCCGTCATGCTGGTCGGGGAATCCCTCGCAGAAGACGGCGAGGATCATCCGCCCGACTGGTGTCTCGACAAACCCGACGTCGTTGGTGACGCCAGCGATACTGCCGGTCTTCGAGCCCCAGCGCAGATCGGCACGTTCTGGCAGATAGCGGGCGATTCGCCGCGCATTCTGCTGCCGGGACAGCATTGTCACCATCGCCTCGCGGGCCGCTGTCGACGTGGCGCGATCCCCGAAGATCGCGTCAACGATCGCGACGTAGTCGTCGGGAGTTGCCAGGTTCTCCTGCTCTCCCTCGATTGCCGGCCGGCCCTTCATCTTTCGCGCCAGTGTGGACATCGACATCCCCAGCTCAAGCATCGTCGCGTTTACCGCATCCATTCCGGCAAGGTCGATCAACATGTTCGTTGCTGTGTTGTCGGATATCGAGATCATCAGGTAGATCAGATCGTCGAGGGTTAGCTCAATTCCGTCGTGGAGATGCAGCAGAACCCCGCTACCGGCCGCTTTCTCGATAGCCGACAGAACATGCCGTTCGTCCAGTGACCGCTCACCACGGTCGATCTGGCGATAGATCTCGATCATGAGCGGGATCTTGACCGTGCTGGCTGCCTTGAACTGTCGTTGACCATTGTGACTCCAGCGGTTGCCATCCGGCCCTGCAACCGCGATTCCGACAGTTCCCCCCGACGCCTGCTCGATCGTCGTTACGAGCTCCTCGACCGGTTCCCAGTTGATCTTCATTCGTGTTCCCCCTCGCCTGGCAGCAGTTGCTCCGACCGGCTGCATCGTACCGCAGACGCGTGACAGGTAACGCTCGCGGGGCTAGACATAAACCGCCCGAGAGATTGCTATACTTGTTCGATGGATACGAATGAGATCGCCACACCCGAACCACAGCTCGTCCTGCACCCGGTCGCCAGACGAGGGCGGTTCGTGCCACGCAATATCTACGAATTACGGCTCGACGAGCTTGAGGGCTGGTGTCACGATCGGGGCGAGGCGACCTATCGGGCCCGCCAGCTCTACCGCGGGGTCTATCAGCAGCTCGCGAGTGGCTATGACGATGTTCAGGTGCTCCCGAAGCGGTTGCGTGACGCGCTGGCCGAGGACGTGCCGTTCGCGGCGCTGACGCCGATTCACGAGATCTCGACCGACGACGGCGAGACGCTGAAGGTGCTCTACCAGACGGCCGATGGTCAGACACTCGAGACAGTGCTGATGTTCTACTCGGATCGGGCGACTGTCTGCGTTTCCTGTCAGGTTGGCTGTGCCGTCGGTTGCTCATTTTGCGCGACCGGCCTGATGGGGCTGCAACGAAACCTCAGCGCAGGGGAGATGGTCGCTCAGGTGGTGGATATGGCCCGCAGGGCGCGGGACAAGGGCCGCCCATTGACCAACCTGGTGATGATGGGGATGGGCGAGCCGTTCCACAATTACGACAACGTCATGAAGATGGTCGCTATCCTCCACGACCCGATGGGGATGGGCTTCGGCGCGCGTCGAATCACGATCTCGACATCCGGTGTCGTGCCGTTCATCGACAAGCTGGCGACCGAGCCCTGGCAGGTCAACCTGGCGGTCTCGATTCATGCGGGGGACGACGAGCTACGCTCCGAGCTGGTGCCACTCAACCAGCGATGGCCGCTCGCGGAGCTCATCGGCGCGATCCGGCGCTACATCAAGATAACTGGCCGGCGGGTCTCGTTCGAGTACGCAATGCTCAATGGCGTGAACACAAGAGACGACGACGCTCGACAGCTTGCTCGTCGACTGCGCGGGCTGCTTTGCCACGTCAACCTGATTCCCTACAACCCGACCCCGGCCTATCCCTACGAGCGACCTGGCAAGGACGTTATCGAACGCTTCGCGGCCATCCTGCGCGATGCTGGAATCCCCGCCACCGTGAGATATTCGCGTGGTGTGGAGATCGCGGCCGCCTGCGGCCAACTCCACGTGGAGCACGCCGCGACGCTGCGTGCGGGGGCCGATTCAGCCTCAGGCTCTCTCGACGACTGACCACCCGGAGCGCGTATGCTCTCGTTGTGGCCCGCGAGATGGACGGTCGGGCCAAATGCAAGGGGGGTGTTCGTGCGGATCGCCTGGTTTGACCCGTACTCTGGCGCCAGTGGGGATATGGTGCTCGGCGCGCTTATCGATGCTGGCTTGTCGGTTGACGCTCTGCGAGATGTGCTGGAGGGGCTTCACCTGCCCGGCTGGAGGCTATCGGCCGAGGCGGCCGGCCAGCACGGGATCACCGGCACTCGCGCCATTGTTGCGGTCGACGATGACGCCCCTGCCCGGGATTGGGCCGTGATCCGTGACCTGCTCGAACGCGCGACGCTCCCCGAGCCGGTGCGCGACGGCGCACTGGCGATCTTCCGCGCTCTGGCAGAGGCCGAGGCTCGCGTTCACGGCGCCGACGTCGAACGGGTTCATTTCCATGAGGTCGGTGGAGTCGATGCGATCATCGACATCGTCGGCGCGGCGGCGGGGTTGTACCTCCTGGGAGTTGAGCGCGTCTTCTCAGGACCTCCGGCGCTGGGCCGCGGCTTCGCACAATCCCAACACGGCACGATTCCAATTCCTGCGCCGGCCACGGCGGAGTTGCTGGCGCGAGCTGGCGCGCCGTCGATCGACGCCGACGTTCAGGCCGAGCTGCTGACCCCGACCGGCGCCGCGATCCTGACGACGTTGGCCGAATTCGAGCGACCGCTGTTTCGCACGACCGCCGTTGGCTCCGGCTTCGGCCAACGCCAGCTCCCCTGGCCAAATGCGCTGCGAGTCTGGCTTGGCGATCTGCCTGATGCCGACTCAGCCACAGAAGAGCCAGCGGCTGACAGCGAGCTGCTGCTCGAGGTCAATATCGACGACATGAACCCGGAGTTCTATGAGCTGCTGATCGAGCGGCTCTTCGGTGCTGGCGCGCTGGACGTGTTCCTGACACCGATCGTGATGAAGCGCGGGCGGCCGGCCACGAAGCTGAGCGTCATCACCGGCGCAGACCGACGCCGCGAGATCGAAGAGACGCTGTTCGAAAACAGCTCGACATTCGGCGTCCGGGCAACACGGGTCGAGCGGACGAAGACAGATCGCTCGTGGGTGACGGTCGCCACTCGTTGGGGCGACGTTCGGCTGAAGCTGAAGATCTGGCGTGGTCGCGTCGTCGAGGTTGCGCCGGAGTATGCCGATTGTCTCGCGATCGCTCGCCAGGCGGATGCGCCGCTGCGACTGGTCTACGGCGAGGCGAAGCGCATCGGCGACGCATTCGTCGGCCGCCGGGGGGACGCTATCGATGCCGACCGCCAGCGCTGAGGTCAACGCATCAGCGCACCGCGCAGAAATGCGAGGATGAGCCGACCGAGCGCCTCCGGCCGATCCTCCTGGATGAAGTGATTGGCGTGCTCGAAGATATCGGTCCGACTATCGTGGAGAAGCTTGCCGATCTCGACTGCTCGGCTGGATGGAAACGCGCGATCGTTGCCACCCCATGCGACAAGCCCCGGCCCCTCGAAGTTGTAGAGCGCCTCTCGCCAGCGGTGAAAGTCCGCTGACGTCAATCCGTCGATGTGGCTCATGCGGCGCAGGACACTCCAGAGGCCGTCGGTAAACGGGCGCCAGTAGACCGCGATGACATCGTCGGTCAGTCGCTCCTTGTCATCGACGTAGCGGCCGAACGCCTCACGTAGCATGAATGGCCGCGCGGCGGCAGTTGCCAGCCGGCCGGCGATCGGCAGGTTGATGAGGGCGAGCGGCGAGAGTGGTGAGCTGTGCCAGTCGTCGATCCAGACGCTCGTGTTCGTCACGATCATGTCGCTGACCCGGTCAGGCGCTCGGGCGAGCATCTCGCAGGCGACAAGCGCGCCGTAGTCATGACCAACCAGCGCCGTGCGTCTGATGCTCAGTTCGTCGAGCACGCGCAGCATCGCCGTTGCCTGACCGGCCGGCGACAGATCGACGGTGGCCGGCCGGTCAGCGAACCCGAAGCCGATCAGATCCGGGACAATGGCGCGGCGCTCGCGGGAGACAACTCGCGCCACGTCTCGCCAGAGAAAGCTCGACGTCGGAATGCCATGCAGGAAAACGATCGGCTCGCCAAGCCCCTCATCCAGCACGAAGGTGCGAATGCCGTCAACGACAACCGGTCGAAGCCGTGCCTGCCAGTCCGCGACCGGATCGGTCGTCATCCTCACGATTCCGACTCGGCCTGATGCTCGACAACCCGCGCGAGATTGGCCAGCGTGCCACTCTGACTGAGGTTCATGAACGCGCTGATGAGATCGACCGGGACCGGGAAGAGGATCGTCGAGTTCTTCTCGGTCGCAATTTCGGTCAGGGTCTGGAGGAATCGGAGCTGCAGCGCGATTGGCTCGGTGGCCATTACTACGGCGGCGTCGTGGAGCTGCTGGGCTGCCAGCGATTCACCCTCGGCGTGAATAATCTTGGCGCGCTTCTCCCGCTCGGCCTCGGCTTGTCGCGCCATCGCCCGCTGCATCGATTCTGGTAGCTCGACGTCCTTGATTTCGACGACACTGACCTTGATGCCCCATGGCTCCGTTTGCTCGTCGATGATTGTCTGGAGCTTCTGGTTGATAACCTCGCGAGCCGCTAGCAGTTCGTCCAGCTCGACTTGCCCCAGAATCGAGCGAAGCGTCGTCTGGGCGATCTGCGAGGTCGCGCGGACGTAGTCGGCGATGTTGACGATCGCCATCCCGGCATCGACGACGCGGAAGTAGGCGACCGCGTTGACGTTCACCGTGACGTTATCGCGGGTGATGACCTCCTGTCGGGGGATATCCATCGTGAGGGTTCGGAGGTCGACACGAATCATCCGTTCGATGAACGGGACCAGCAGGATCAGCCCCGGCCCGCGCGCGCCCGCAAGCCGGCCGAGACGAAAGACGACGCCTCGTTCGTACTCCTGGGTGATCTTGATCGTTGCCGAGGCAAAGATGATCAAAAACAGGATGATCGCGCCGACGGCGATGAGAATACCTACGTTCACGTCAACTCCATTCGCTTGCGCCACGCACCATGTGGCATATCAGGTTCCTGCGGTCGGGAGAGGAAGCGCCGGTGTCGTTGCGTCGTGTTCTGGTTCGGCCGGCGTCACCACAAGCGCCAGCCCTTCGATCGCCACGACACGGACGTGCTCTCCCGTGTGGATCGGCGCGTCTGCTCGCGCTTGCCAGAGCTCGCCGAACACGAAGACCATACCCTCCGGATCGAGGTCAGAGCGGACTATGCCGACTGTTCCAACCAGCGCCGACAGGCCGGTAACGGCCGGCTTCTTCCGAATGCGGACAACGGCGCCGATGATAAAGCCGAAGAACACCGCCATCATCGCTGTCATCGCAAAGACAACACTCCGGGAGACCTGCAACACACTGGGGCTGCGGGTGTTCGCCAGCATAAGCGAACCGAGCAAGAACGCGCCGATGCCGCTGAGCGTGAGAACGCCATGGCTCGGCAGGAAGACATCGAGCGCAAACAGGATGAAGGCGAGGATCATCAGCGCCAGCCCTGTCCAGTTGGAATCCAGTGTGCCCAGGCCATAGAAGCCAGCCAGGAGCAATATCACACCGACCGCCCCAGGCCCGATCCCGCCCGGGTTGGCGATCTCGAAGATAATCGCCAGCGAGCCGAGACTTAGCAGGATGTAGGCGATGTTCGGGTTTGTCAGCACCTGGAGGAACTGCTCGAAGAACGACATGCGGAACGTTTCGACCTGTGCCCCGGCCGTATGAAGCACGACCGGCTGACCGAGCACATCCACTGTCCGGCCGTCCGACTGTGTGAGAAGCTCTTCCTGTGACGCGGCAATGAAATCGACAACGCCGAGCTGGACAGCCTGGCTGGCCGGGATGTTTTCCGCGTCGCGGACCGCGGCCTCGGCCCAGTCACCGTTACGTCCGCGCCGTTCGGCCAACGCGCGGATCTTGGCCACCGCGTCGTTGATGATCTTGCGGTCCATCGTGGTCGGGGTGGCGTTTGCTTCTCCACCTGCACCGATCTGCACCGGTGTCGCCGAGCCGATGTTCGTTGCCGGCGCCATCGCCGCAACATGCGCAGCGTAGGTGATATAGACCCCAGCCGAGGCCGCGCGCGCGCCATCCGGCGCGACCCAGACGATGATCGGGATCGGCGCGTTGAGGATGTCGCGCACGATGTCGTCCATCGCTGAGGATAGCCCGCCCGGCGTGTTCAGCTCGATGATAAGCGCATGATCTCCACGTTCGGAGGCGCGCTGAATGCTGCGGTCAATGTAGGTCGCCAGCGGAGGGGTAATCGCGTCATCGACACTGATCTTCCCGACACGGTTGCCCGAATCGGCCGCGGCGGTCGATGTGACAACCGCGATGAGAACACTGATCGCGACCAACATGATGGACCATTGAACCGGAGTTGACCGCTGTGGCCGCGTGGAGGATCTATACACTGCGAGCTCCTTTGCCCGACTGCGCTCCAAGTATACGGTGCAGTCGCTGGCCCGGGGCGCACGGCCAGTACAATCAACAGGCTGTCCGGACGAGAAAGGGGAGGCGGCGTGGACGAGGAAAAGCAGGAACCCGAGCAGGAATGGATGGCGAATGAGGCCGCGGCGTATCAACGGGCAGAACGCTACCTCAACAGCCTGATTTTCGGCCCGCCCTCTCCACCACCCGGCACTTCGCAAGACGAGATCCGCGCACGAGCTGTCGCCCGGCTGGCCCGACTACGCGCGTTCCTGGCGTTTCTCGGCAACCCCCAACGTGCCTACCGAACGATCCATGTTACCGGAACCTCGGGAAAAGGGTCGACAACGACGATTACTGCCAGCATCCTGAAAGCGGCCGGCTATCGTGTTGGAGCACACGTTTCGCCCTATCTCCAGGTGGCTACCGAGAAGTTGCAGATCGATGGACGGCTGATTTCCGCCGGCCGGTACGAGCGCCTCGTCGATGACATGCATCGCAGTGTCGATGAGTGGGTGGCGGCAGGGTGCGAGCGACCGAACTACGGCGAGATCTGGGTCGCGATGACGCTACGATACTTCGCCGAGGAGCAGGTCGATGTCGCCGTTGTCGAGGTCGGGGCAGGCGGACGATTCGATGTTACCAACGTTCTCGAACCCGATGTTGTCGCGATCACCAGCGTCGGTCTGGACCACACGGTCACCCTCGGATCAACGCTGGAGGAGATTGCCTGGCACAAGGCCGGAATCATCAAGCCCGGATCGGTCGCAGTCACCGCAGTGACTGGCCCTGAGACCCTTCCGATTATCGAAGAGGAGTGCCGGCAGACTGGCGCTGATCTGGTCGTTGTCCGGGAAGGGGAGCGATATCGCGACGTGCGCGCGGACGCCGATGGCACGTCGTTCATCGACGGCGCTACCGACGAAGCAATGCGGATCACACTGCCTGGCACGTTTCAGGCGTCGAACGCAGCGATGGCAATCGAGATCGCGCGCCGGTTTACCCACGGTCACCTGCCTGTCGAGACGCTCCGAGCAGGACTGGCGGCGGCCCGTTTCCCGGGCCGGATGGAGCTCGTACAGGACAATCCACGAGTGCTGCTGGACGGCGCCCACAACCCCGAGAAGGTTGCCTCGCTGGCGCGGAACCTCGAGCATCTCTACCCTCACCAGCGCAAGCTGATCATCTTCGGTGCGCTCGAATCGAAATCGCATGCCAGCATGCTGGCGTCGCTGTCCCCGCTAGCCGGCCTGGTCATCGCGACAATGCCGCGCGTCCTGGCAAAGCCAGCGACCGACGCCGCCGAGATCGCCGCCGAGGTTATCGGTGATGTCGAGGTGATCATTGAGCCGTCCCCGGAACGCGCCATCGAGATCGCCCTGGCGCGCGCAGAACCGGACGATCTCGTGGTCGTCACCGGCTCGCTCTACCTCGTCGGCAACATCCGCGAACGCTGGTATCCGTCGGAGGCGATCCTCAGTCAGAGCAACTGCTGGCCGCGCACGACGCCGCTAGGGTTGTGGGATCCGCCCCTGCTTGCGAAGGAAACGTAGCAACCCATCGATCGACATCCAGTGGGGCGTCGTCAGCTCGAACATCGGAGCGAGATCGGATGTGCCGTTGCGGCCCATTTCCTCGAGAACGACAGCGCCGAGCCTCGCGATCATCGCGTCCCGATCGAGCCCGTCGATAGCCCACTGCTCGACCAGCGCCACCCACTGATCCAGCCGGGCGCCAAGCTGGTCGAGATGCGGCGAGACATCATCCCAGGGGCCGAAGTGCGTCAGAAGCATCCGGTCGGGATTGGCGGCTCGGAGCCGGGCAATGCTGGCGTGCCAACCGACGATATCGACGTCGGGAGGTGGCGTTGGGGGCCAGACCTCGATGGCCGGCGGAATCCGGACGCCCGCGACATCCCCGACGAAGATCAGCCGAGCCTCCTCGTCGTGATAGGCGATATGGTGTGAGGCGTGCCCCGGTGTGTACATCGCTCGCAGCGTCCG
>Ga0209477_1000988_pt1 | contig 17523 bp, 12 predicted proteins | sample KloWWTupernatant_FD_187180 | JGI IMG/M metagenome (GOLD analysis project Ga0209477, IMG submission 187180) | Active sludge microbial communities from Klosterneuburg, Austria, studying microevolution and ecology of nitrifiers - Klosterneuburg... | ecosystem: Engineered > WWTP > Aerobic digester >... | reverse complement strand
TTGACCGTCATGGTGTAGACGTTGCTCGAGCTGGCGGTGTACAACGCGCCCCCACCTTCTCCTGTCCCAAGGGTAACCAGGCTGCCCTTGACGATATTGCCGGTGAAGGCGGTATCCGAGATCTCGAACTTCCCGCCCCGAACCGAGATCGCGCCGCCGTTCTTGTCGGCCAGGTTACCCTGGAAGGTGCTGCCGGCGATGGTGAGATCCCAGGTGCTCCGAATGGCCCCGCCTTCCTGCCCGGCGTTGACGGCCTTGTTGCCGGTGAAGGTGGTTCCGGCGATGACGGTCTTACCGTCCGCCCGGACTGCGGCCCCGCCCGCCCCGCCCGCGCTGTTGTTGATGAAGGAACCCCCGGCGATGTTGACCTCGCCGCGCGAGTCGATGGCGGTGTAGGCGGCATTCTTGATCGTGACGTTGACCAGGCTGAGTTTGCCGCTGCTTTCGACATCGAAGAGGATCTGGTTGGCCTTGCTGGCGTCGATGGTGATCGGCCCGATCAGGGTGAGGGTGTTGATGGTGTCGGGCAGACCGCCATAGTTCACTCCGTTGCTGATCACGATGGTGCCGGCGACCGCAAAGTTGATGGTGGTGACGCCCGACGGACTCTTGGCACAGTCGTTGTTCGGGTTGGTCGACGCGTTGTCAAAGGCGCGCATCATCGCCTCACGCAGGGTGCATTTGCCGTCACTGTTGTTGAGTTTGTCCTCAAGCGAGTTGACCACAATGGTCGCGCCTGCGGCCATCGCCGGCCGGGGGATCGCCAGGCCGCCCGCGAGGAGTGACATAAGTAGTGACAGGATCAGGGATTTGCGCATGGGGACGGTTTTACTACAGAATCGGCTCTCTGTCTCTCGTTTGCCTTCCGGGTTCTCTCAGTTCTTAATAGAAGCGATACGCCGCGGCGCATCGCTTCTGGAGACCCCTCCCGCTATACTCCGATAACAAACGTCATGACCGAAAACACGCCCCCCATCACCTCTGACTTCATCCGCACGGCCGTGGCCGAAGACCTGCGGTCTGGCCGTTTCAGCCGGGTCGTCACCCGTTTCCCCCCAGAGCCGAACGGATACCTGCACATCGGCCATGCCAAGGCCATTGCGGTCGATTTCGGAATCGCCGCCGATTTTGGCGGGGTCTGCAACCTGCGCTTCGACGACACCAACCCGGTCAAGGAAGAGCAGGAGTATGTCGACATGATCATGGCCGACATCCGCTGGCTGGGCTACGACTGGGGGAATCGCCTGTTCTTCGCCTCGGACTATTTTGAGACCCTTTACGAGTACGCCGTCCAGCTCATCCAGAAGGGCAAGGCCTACGTCTGCGACCTGAACGCCGACGAGATGCGCGAGTATCGCGGCACGCTCAAGGCGCCTGGCCGCGCGAGCCCCTATCGCAGCCGCAGCGTGGAGGAGAACCTCGACCTGTTCGCCCGGATGCGGGCGGGCGAATTCCCCGAGGGGGCCCGCACCCTGCGGGCGAAGATTGATATGGCCTCGGGCAACGTCAACCTGCGCGACCCGGTCATGTATCGCATCCTGCACGCCGCCCACCATCGGACCGGCGACGCCTGGAAGATCTACCCGCTCTACGACTTCGCCCACGGGCAGAGCGATTCGATTGAGGGTGTCACCCATTCGTTGTGCTCGCTGGAGTACGAGATTCATCGCCCGCTCTACGACTGGTACACCCGCGAGCTGGGCATCTACGCCCCGCGCCAGATCGAATTCGCCCGGCTGAATCTGAGCTACACCGTGCTCAGCAAGCGCAAGCTGCTCAAGCTGGTCAAGGAAGGTTTTGTCAGCAGCTGGGACGATCCGCGCATGCCGACCCTGAGCGGTCTGCGCCGGCGCGGCTACACCGCGGCCTCGATCCGCGATTTCTGCTCCCGGATCGGGATGGCCAAAGCCGACAGCGTGGTCGACATCGCCATGCTCGAGCACAGCCTGCGGGATGAGCTGAACAAGACCGCCCCGCGGGTGATGGGCGTGTTGCGCCCGCTGCGGGTCGTGATCGAGAACTACCCCGAGGGTCAGACTGAGGAGATGGACGCGGTCAACAACCCCGAGAATCCCGCGGCTGGCACGCGCAAAGTGCCGTTCGGGAAAGTGCTGTATATCGAGCAGGACGATTTCCGCGAGGAGCCGCCGCCCAAGTTCTTTCGCATGGCGCCCGGGCGCGAAGTGCGCCTGCGTTACGCTTACTTCATCAAATGCGTGGGAGTAGTGAAGGACGCCTCCGGCAAAGTCGTCGAAGTGCGCTGCACCTACGACCCGGCCACCCGCGGCGGCGACGCGCCGGACGGCCGCAAGGTCAAGGCGACCATCCATTGGGTGAGCGCGGAGCATGCCGTGCTGGCCGAGGCGCGCCTCTACGACGCGCTGTTCAGCAAACCCAACCCTGACGACGTCGAAGAGGATGGGCACTTTCTCGACAATCTGAACCCAAACTCGCTCGAGGTGATCTCCCCGTGCTACGTCGAGCCGAGCGTGCGCGGCGCGCAGGCTGGGACGACAGTGCAGTTCGAGCGCACGGGTTACTTCTGCGTCGACCCGGATTCAACGCCTGACAAACTCGTCTTTAATCGAGCGGTGGGGCTGAAGGATTCGTACGCCAAAGTGGCGACCTAGGAAGCCGGGCGCGTTAGCGCACCGTCACCTGCCCCAGCGCAAATCGATCCTCTCCCGAAGCAAGCTTGAGACGTTCGCCCGTTGTTGGATCGTACAGGCCGACGAAAAGCGTGTAGCGCCCGGACGGCATTGCCGGAGGGATGAGTACGCCCCGCTGGTCAAGGATGGTCTCGCCGCGCCGCCAGCTCGCGGTCGGGCGAAACCCGCCGGCCGGCGCGGCATCATTCTGGGCAAGCGGCGGCCCCTCCGCCAAGCCCAGATGGACAAAAACACTGTAGTTGGTCGTGGGCGCGCTTGACGCCGTCCAGGAAAGCGCCAGGGGAATGATATCGCCGGCGCCGGCTTCGATCAGATCGGCGCCCGCCGATGAAAGCGATATGCCATTGCGCCACGCGGCGCCAGCGGCCGCCGCCGCCAGGGCGCCGCGCAGGGAGTACGTCGCAAAACGCACATCGCCCACCCATTGCTCGCGGGCCTTGAAGGCGTGGCCGGCCAGCCAGCGCTCATAGCGGCTGGCCGGATCCGCCGCGCGCTCGCCGTAGTAGAGGACATGGATACGACTCGCGCCAGCGGCGGCGCGGGTCAGCGTCGCGTCTGCGTCGGTGTCACTGGCGGGCAGTTCAGGCAGCGCAAACACGCGAGTCGGATCGGGATCAAGGGCGGCATAGGCGCCGGCATAGTCGTCACCATTCAGCCATACCCGGTCGCCGGGGCGCAGATCGGCGGCCGCTATCTGAGCAATCTGGGCATAGGCGCCGCGGGCCTTTGAAAGCGAGGCGTTCACAACCGCGGCCTGTTGCGAGAGCAGGCCGAACACCAGCACGCCGGCCACGGCCGGCGCGGCGAACCACATGCGCCGGGTAGCGGGCGTCGGCATGAGAAAACGCAGGCGCGTCAGCAGAACGATCAAGCCGACGGCCAGGATCTTGAGGACCGTGGTCAACCACGGTCCATTTCGGATTGACGGATCCAGCAGCGGAACCACGAGCGCGAACGGGCCGACCAGGCACACAAAGACCGTGTACGCGTAGAGCGCGTTCTGCCCAAGCGGAAGCAGCACCGGGCCCAGGATGCGCTTGATAATCCCCCAGTAACGGGTGGTCAGAAGGAAGAAGAAGATCAGCACAACCGCCGTGGCGAACACCCGCCCCGGCCGCAAATCGCCTTTTTCCAGCAGGATGTCCTGCACCCACAGCCGCGCCGTCTGCGCGGCGGCCGCATCCGACGTTGAACCGCCCGGCACCTGATCGCTCGCCAGGTGCATCCAGGCAAAGACGCCGGTCAAGACCACCATGGCGGCGCCACTGGCAAGCAGGACCAGGCGCGAAGCCCGCGCATCCAGCGCCGGAAGCCGTGGCTGCTTGAAGCCCAGCCACATCCCGACAAAGAATAGCGCCTGCCAGGCCCCAAAATTGAACGGGCCATTCCCTTCGATCGGCCAGGGGAGGACCAGCCTGTCTGGAAACACTTGATACAGCGCGTAAAGCGATATCGAGACCGTCAACACCAGCCAGCCCTTGCCGCGATGCAGCAACGCCAGGGCGGCCGGCGCGCACAGGAAGAGCAGCGTATACAGCAAAGGCACGTCGACCAGAAAGTAGGTCCGCTGGAAGGTGAAGACGTCGATCAAAAACGCGGCTGGGCTGGCAAGGTCAATCTGCTTGGCCCACGGCATGGCGGTCCGCTCGGAGAACACAATGAAGAGCAGCGTGAGGGTAACGGTCAGGGCGTACAGGGACGCAACGCGCAAGAGGATCTTGCGCAGGCCAGCCGCCATACCCCGGCGTTCGACAACCCGGCCATAGACGAGTCCGGTCATCAGGCCTGAGATAAAGACGAATCCTTCCGCGGCCGAGGTAAGGAATCGATTTCCGCCGGTCAGGATCTCGAGTGGCGACGACCCCGCCACGTGATCGACGATCATCGCAAAGACCATGAAACCGCGGATGAGATCGAGGCGCAGATCACGTCCCCCTGCGGTGACGTAGTCCGGGCGCGGCACGCGCCAGCGGCGGCCGGGCTTTGGGGCATCTATGGATTCATCCGAAACGCCGCCGGGCGGCAGGGTGAACCCCCCGGCAAGATCGCCATTCGGCGACGTCACCCAGATGTCGTCGTGGGTGGCCGAAGGGGCGCGGGACTCGATTTCCAGAATTTCCTTGGTCATGCCTCTCGTTCTGCCGAGACGCAGTTACGACACCGGAGGGATCCCGTGTCCGCCGCTACGGCCCATCCTCGAACCGCGCATGCGCGGCCGATAACCCACCTACTGTACAGTCCTGGGCGGAGAGGATTCTGAGAAGGGTCCTAAGAAAGTGCGCAGACCATGAACATCCTGCCGACCCAATGGCGTCTGGCGCATCTTCAGCCAATCTTCAATTTTGACCCGCCGTAGCTTCAACCCCTCTCGATACGCTCCAATCACGCCGGAACACTTTTGTTCCGGCAAAGATCAGAAGTCATCCTGAAAACGCGGGGAGTGTGATTTCGCCGGATGTTTTTGGGGGGCTTCACAAGTTCGGAGGATATTGAAATGAAAGCGTTCAAGAAGTTCGGCAAGCTCGGAGCGGCCCTGGCCCTCATTGTGGGCGCGGCGACGGCCGGGGTTGGCATTGCCAGCTCGGCGATGGCCCAGACCGGCACGCCACCCGCGCAGTCGGGCCAGCAGCAGGCGGCCCCGCCCCAGGACGCGCCCTTTGGCCGCGGCGGCCCGCGCGGCGGTGGCGGCCCGCGTGAGGGTGGTCTGCGCGGCGGGCAGGCGATCACGACCACCGGGACGATCGCTGAATACACCATCAACCCGATGGGTGACTACGACGGCTTCACCCTGGCCGACGAGACCCAGGTCGAAGTGCCGCAGCTCGACGCGGTCAAAGTCAAGGACCTGTTCGCGGTCGGCAGCGCGGTGACGGTGGTTGGCTTCCAGCACCCCAGCCGGGACGGCGGGACCGAGATCAAGGCCAAGACAATCAGCAGCGGCAGCCAGAGCTACACCTTCGAGAAGCCAGCCACGCCCCCGACGCCTCCGGCGCGCGAGGTCGTAACCCAGACCTCGACGATCGCCAGCCTCAGCCTGAACGACAACGGCGATCTGGATGGCTTCACCCTGGCCGACAAGAGCCTGGTCCGCGTGCCGCCGCATGAGAGCGACGCCCTCAAGGACAAGCTCACGGTCGGCGCGTCGGTCGAGGTCGTCGGCGACAAGCACGTCGGCACGTCGGGACTGACCGTTATTCGGGCGGAGAGCCTCAAGGTCAATGGCGAGACGGTCTTCACCGCTCCGGCCCATCGCGGCCCCGGTGGCCCCGGCGGGCGCGGTGGACGCGGCCCCGGCGGCGAGATGCCGAACGGCCCGCAGAATGGCGGCCAGCGCGGCCCCGGCGGGCGCGGCGGCCAGCCCCCGGCCAACAACAACGCGCCGGTCACACCGTAGCGCTCAAGCGGATATGTCGGAATCGATAGTCCCGGCCCCGGCGAACGCCGGGGCCGGGACTATCGATTCCAGAAACACTCGTTACACTACCCCCACCCCATGACTGAATCCGATCCTCGCCCCGATATCCGCGTGCTCGTCGTCGACGATGAGCCCTCGCTGGCCGACCTCATCAGCACGGGCCTGAAATACGAGGGCTTTGAGGTCAGTCTCGCCGCGGACGGCCCGGCCGCTCTGGCCCTGGCCGGCCAGTTCCAGCCGCACGTGGTTGTGCTGGACTGGATGCTGCCCGGGCTCGACGGCGTTTCGGTCTGCCGCCAATTGCGGGCCAAGAGCGATGTCTCAATCCTGATGCTGACAGCCAAGGGCGAGCTCGAGGATCGGGTGGCCGGCCTGGACGCGGGCGCCGACGACTACCTGGTCAAGCCCTTTCGCTTTCAGGAGCTGCTGGCCCGGGTCAACGCCATGCTGCGCCGGCGCAACCTGCAAGCCCGCAAGCGGCTGAGCGTGGGCGAGCTGGCCCTCGACCGCGAGACGCGCGAAGTGTGGCGCAACGACCAGCCGGTCGCGCTCACGCCCCGCGAATTCGGCCTGCTCGAGCTGATGCTGTCGCACCCGCGCCAGGTCTTCACCCGCGAGCAGATGCTGAACCGGGTGTGGGGCTATTCGTGGACGGGCGACGCCAACGTCGTCGAGGTCCACATCTCGTCGCTGCGCGAGAAGATCGGCGACGCCGACCGGCAATTGATCCGGACCGTGCGCGGGGTGGGCTACACCCTGCGCGGATAAAGATGAACCGTTTGCCGTTGCGCTGGCTGATCCCGGTCCTGTATGGGGCGATCCTGCTCGCCGCGCTGGGTGGCGGCGGCGCGCTGCTGTATGCCCAGCAGCAGCAGTTTCTATATGACGACACGGCCGCCCGGCTGCGCGATCAGGCCCGGCCGATCATCGACCGGCGTCTGGCGGTCGACGGGCCGAGCGGCCCGCGTGGCAGCCAGCCGCCTGGCGGCCGCGACCTGTCGCGCCAGCGCGAGGCGTTGGTCAGCCTGGCCGACGATCTGGCCGCGCGCGACATCGGAGCGGCGATCTACGCCCCCGACGCGACCTTGATCGCGACCAGCACCCGTGGTCTGGCACTGCCGGTGCCTGGCGCGGGCACATTGGCCAGCGCCATTCGCGGGCTGGAAGGGCCTTTTATCAGCCGCGACGCGACGGGTGGCCGGATGTGGGTGCTCATGCCGGTCCGCGGCGCGCCAACCGAACCCGTCGTCGCCATCGCCCAGCTTGGCACGGATCTAGCGCCCATTGACAACGCGCTGCGCACGCTTGCGATTACGTTGTTGCTGGGCGTGAGCGGAGTGCTGATCGTGGTGACCGCCCTGGGCGTGTCGGCTACCCGGCGCGCGCTACGCCCGCTCGAGCGGGTGATCGCCGCGTCGCGCCATATCGCGGCGGGCGATCTCAGCCAGCGGGTGGGGAGCGCGGGCCCGGCCGAGATCGCCGAGCTCGGCGGCGCGTTCGACCGCATGGTTGCCCAGCTTGACACGAGTTTTGCGGCCCAGAAGCGTTTTGTCGCCGACGCCGCCCATGAGTTGCGCACCCCGTTGACGGTGCTGAGCGGCTCGATCGATCTGCTCCGGATGGGCGTTGCCGACGGCGACGAGGCCGCGGCCGATCGCCTGCTGGGCAACCTGGATGTCGAGGTCGCCCGCCTGACCCGCCTGACCAACGATCTATTGACGTTGGGGGCGCTCGACGCCCGCCCGACCTTGGCGCTGAAGCCGGTCGAGCTGAGCGCGCTGCTGCGGGATGTGGCCGAGCGATATGAGCCCGCCCTCGCGGACCACGTCTTCACGATTAACATCGCGGCCGGTCTGCGCGCGCGGGTGGATGAGGACCGCCTGCGCCAGGTCGTCGTCAACCTGCTGGACAACGCACGCAAGCACACACCGGCCGGCAAGGGCATCGCGCTGCGGGCGGCGACCGAGGACGATCAGGTCCGGGTCGAGGTCAGAGACGAGGGTGCGGGGATTTCGCCCGAGGCGCTCCCGCATGTTTTTGACCGCTTCTACCGGGCCGACGATGCGCGGGCGCGAGCGCAGGGCGGAAGCGGGCTGGGGCTGGCCATCGCCCGGGCCATCGCCGAAGCCCACCACGGCACGCTCACCGCGGCCAGCGTGTTGGGGGCCGGCAGCGCGTTTGTGTTGCGGCTGCCGCGGGAGTAGACCTCGCGGGTCTTTGAGACCCGCGAGGTCTTTCGTGCCTTCTGCCACAGAGTGATGATGGGTAGCCGACGGCAATGCCGTCGGCTACCCATCGCAGGGGAAGGTACCATTCCGCTCCCATGTCCAACACCCCGCAGTCCCCCGAAGGCATCGTCCGGTCTGCCCGCGAGCGCGGCGCGCAGAACCTCGAACGGCAATACAACACGCCGGCCTGGGCCGGCCCGCGCCCGCTGGTCTTCCCGATCGACACGAGCGCGCCGGCGGCGCTGCCTGACGCGCGTTGGGCGACCGCCGCGCTGGCCGAACTCCGGGCGGGTCTGGACGCGGGGGAGATCACCAGCCTGGGTCTGATCCGGCTCTACCTCGAGCGCATCCGTCGCCTTGATCTGGGCCGGCTCAACAGTGTGATCGAGCTCAACCCCGATGCCTTCATCGACGCGCAGGCCCGCGACGCCGAACCCGCCCGCGGCCCGCTGCACGGCATCCCGATCCTGCTCAAGGACAACATCGGCGTCCGAGGCCCGATGCGGACGACGGCGGGGGCCTGGGCCCTGCGCGACGCGGTGTGCGATCGCGACAGCGCCGTGGCCGCCCGCCTGCGCGCGGCCGGGGCGGTCCTGCTCGGGAAGGCCAACCTGTCCGAGTGGGCGAACTGGACCACTGACGGGATGCCCAACGGTTTCAGCTCTGTCGGAGGGCAGACCCGCAACCCGCACGGGCGTTTCGAGGTCAGCGGGAGCAGCTCGGGCTCGGCCGTCGCGGTTGCGGCCGGGCTGTGCGCGGCCGCGATCGGGAGCGAGACCTGGGGCTCGCTGGTCGCCCCGGCCTCGGCCAACGCGGTCGTCACCCTCAAGCCCAGCCTGGGGCTGGTCAGCCGCGACCGGATCATCCCCATCACGGAGGCGACCGACACGGCCGGCCCTATTGCGCGCTCGGTCACCGACCTGGCCGCGGTCCTGGACGTCCTCGCCGGGCTCGATCCGGCCGACCCCGAGACCGAGGCCGCCCGCCCGCTGGCGGGGACGCGCTTCTCGGCCCGCCTCGACCCCGCTGGGCTGCGCGGAAAAAAGGTGGGGATTGTCCGTCAGACGCACGATCTCGATCCCGACGCACCGGCGTGGCGTGAGCGCCTGGCGGCCGCTCTGCGCGCGGCCGGGGCCAGCGTGGTCGAAACGCCACCGCAAATGCTGGGCGAGACCCGCTTCCGGGACGACTTCATGACGGTCGCCCATTACGACTTCAAGCGCGGGGTCAATGCCTATCTGACCGCCACCGGCGCGCCGATGGCATCCCTGGCCGACATCGTCGCCTTCAACGCCGCCGATCCGGCCAAGCGCGTGCCGTGGGGTCAGACTTTGCTGGCCGCCTCGGAGGCGCACACCGTCACCCCCGAGGCATACGCCGAGGCCCGAACCCGCAACCGGGCTGGCGCCCGGGCCCGGATCGACGATCTTCTCCGTGCGAACGGCTGCGATCTGCTGGCCGGGACGGGGAGCGCCAGCTTCATCCCCTTTGCCATGGCCGGCGCGCCGGCGTTGACCCTCCCCCTGGGCCGGCGCGCCAGCGGCGAACCCATGGGGGCGACGCTGATCGGGCGGTTTTTGGAGGATGGGGAGCTCGTGGCGGCGGGGTATGCGCTGGAAGAGGCGCTGGCGGCCGGGAAAGCGTAGGGGCGACCGGCAGCCTATGAATTGGAGCGCGGGCGTCCCCGCCCGCGCGATCTCTGCGTGCGTTGATCTGGGACATTTTTAACCACGGACGCGCGGGCGAGACGCCCGCGCTCCAGGTGTTAGCCCGCGAGGGTGATCCGCCTTTTCGGATTCATCCTCCGCTCAGGAAAAATCAGGCTCCATATCATTTGGGTTAGTATCATTCGAATCCGAATGAATACAGCGGCTGGATCCGATCCCAATGCGCACGGGCTCATGCCCCCCGATGTGACTACCGCGCATGCGATCCACATGCTTCTGGCTGGGATCACCAAACTGACCTGGCGCCAGATCGAAGAGCGCATGCAGGAAGTTCACCCCGGGCTGACCGGGATGCACCTCGGCGTGCTGCGCATCCTGTCCCGGCGCGACTTTACCCTGAGCGAGCTCGGCCTGCGCATGACGGTGACGCCCTCGACCCTGGTGCCGGTCGTCGACCGACTGCAGGAACTCGGCCTGGTCTCACGCCAGAAAGATCCAAATGATCGGCGCCGGACCCCGCTCGCCGTGACGCCGGACGCCCTTGCCCTGCTGGCCAGTCTGCCCCTGCATGAGACCCACGCCCGTCTGGTCGATGGCCTGCGCCAACTGGGCCCGACTCGAGCCCAGGCCCTGCACAGCCTGCTGCTCGAACTGCTTGGCGCGATGGACCCCGAGGGCGCCCTGATGAAGGAATGCGCCGTCGCGGCTGAACCACGTGAATCCCGGAGCCAGCCATAGAACGCATTTTCGGAGGCGATATCCCCCGCTGCGCGGGGGATATCGCCTCCGAAAATGGGTTGCGCCAGGCTGACGCCTGAAACTACAACGGAGGAAACCTCAACACCATGATGCAACGTCCCAGCGGCGGCCGCCCGCCGCGCGCACCCGTCAACAAAGACGCAATCGGCCGCGCGATCAAATACCTTGGCCGCTTCAAGCGCCAGGCCTCGCTGCCCTACATCTTCCTCGTCATCGCCACGCTCTCGCAGCTCGCGGTGCCCAAGCTGGTCTCGGGCATCATCGACGCGGTGAGCACCGGGGTGGCCGGCAAGGCCGTCCTCGACCGCCTGCCCAGCATCCCGGCCGGCGCGGTTTCGTCCGTGCTGCCGCAGCTGCTCCAGTTTCTCAAGCTGCCGGCCACCCTGACCCTGCAGCAGCTGACCGACACGCTCAACGCCAACGTCGCCAGCGCGCCCAGCGCCCTGCTGACCGCCGGGATCGCCATCGTCGTGTTCTCGGCCTTCCGGGGTGTGTTCGCTTTCCTGCAGGCCTACTGGGCGGAAAAGAACTCGCAACAGGTCGCCTACGACCTGCGCAACGAGCTCTACGAGAAAGTCCAGCGCCTGTCCTTTTCCTACTACGAGAAGACCCAGACCGGCCAGCTCATGATCCGGGCTACCGACGACGTCGAAAAGCTGCGGCTCTTCATCGGCCAGGGCCTGCTCCAGATCGTCGGCGCGCTGGCCCTCATCGTCGGCACGCTGGTCATCCTATTCACCACCAACGCCCAACTCGCCCTGGTCGTGCTGCCGCTTTTGCCGGTCGCGATGGGGCTGTTCATGTTCTTCGGCGCAGTCAGCGGCCCGCTGTTTGGCAAGGTCCAGATGCGCCTGTCCGAGCTGAACGCCGTGCTGCAGGAGAACCTGGCCGGGATCAAGGTGGTGCAGGCCTTTGTGCGTGAGCGCAGCGAGCAGGATCGCTTCGACGCCTCGGCCAACAAGCTGCTCAACCAGCAGCTTCAGATCTCGCGGCTGTTCACCTTCCTGTTCCCGGTGATCTTCCTGGTCGCCAACCTTGGCCAGTCCGCGGTCCTGTATTTCGGCGGGCGCGACATCGTGCTGGGCAACCTCACCATCGGGGTGTGGCAGGAGTTCAGCCTGTATCTGGTCTACCTCTTCCTGCCCATCGCCCAGCTCGGCATCATCGTCACCCAGCTTGGCCAGGCGGCCGCCTCGGCCACCCGCATCTTCGAGATCCTCGACGCCAAGAGCGACGTGGTCGACAAGCCGGGCGCCCCGGCGCTGCCCGCCGTCAAGGGCGAGATCGCCTTCGACAACGTCACCTTCCGCTACATCGGCGAGGGCAAGCCGGTCCTGCAAAACGTCTCGTTCACCGCCCATCCGGGCGAGACCGTCGCCCTGTTGGGCGCGACCGGGTCAGGCAAGACCTCCATCATCAACCTGCTCCCGCGCTTCTACGACCCGACCGAGGGCGCGGTGAAGATCGACGGGCACAACCTGCGCGACGTCACCCTCGAGTCGTTGCGGGCCCAGATCGGGATCGTGCTGCAGGAGACGACCCTGTTCTCCGGCACAATCCGCGACAACATCGCCTATGGCCGCTCCGACGCGACGATGGACGAGGTCATCGCGGCCGCCACGGCGGCTTCGGCCCACGACTTCATCATGGGCTTCCCCGCGGGCTATGACACGCCAGTCGGCGAACGCGGTTCGACCTTGAGCGGTGGACAAAAGCAGCGCGTGGCGATCGCCCGGGCCCTGCTGCTCAATCCGCGGATCCTGATCCTCGACGACTCGACCAGCAGCGTCGACCTGGCCACCGAAGCCCGCATCCAGCAGGCTCTCGACACGCTCATGCGCAACCGCACCAGCGTCGTCATCGCCCAGCGCATCAGCACCGTCCTCAACGCGGATCAGATCCTGGTCCTCGACAAGGGCCAGATCGTCGCGCGCGGCACGCACAAAGAACTCATTGAAGACAGCCCGATCTACGCCGAGATCTACACCTCGCAGCTGGTCGGTCCGAATGCCAACGCGGCGGGCACGCAGCCCGCGCTGGCCGCCGCGTCGGCGTAAGGCGCAAGGAGACGATCAATCATGGCAATGATGGGCGGCGATGTTCGCCGCATGTACGGCGGGGATGCAAACAAGGCGGTCAACGCCGGGAAAACCCTCGCCCGCTTTGGCTCGTATTTTCGCAAGCACTGGGTGCTTTTGATCGCGGTGGTCGCGCTCGCAGTGGGATCGACCTGGGCCCAGGTCTCGACCCCCGAGCTGACCGGCCAGGTGGTGGACTGTTTTCTCACCCCCACCGCTTCGGCCCTGACCGGCGGCAGCTTCCCCGGCGCGCCGGCCGAGGCCCAGGCGGCGGGCAACTGCTGGCTGGGGGCCGACAAGGCGCCCAACGGTTTCACTCAGAACGTTGCGCGGGCCGTTTACACTTCGGGCGGCTTCCCGGCGGTGACGGCCACGATGGACAATGACGCGCGGATCGCGGGCATGGGCCGGCTGATCGGCATCATCATCGGCCTGTTCGCCATCAGCGCGCTGATGACGGGCTTCACCTTCCTGCTCATGTCCTGGACGGGCCAGCGCGTGCTGCGCGACATGCGCGTGCAGTTGTTCGCCCAGTTGCACCGGCTGTCGCAGGGCTTCTACAACAAGAACGAGGCCGGCGACCTGATGAGCCGCATCACCAGCGACACCGAGGCAATCGGCCAGGCTTTTGGCTTTGGCCTGGTCAGCGTCTTTACCGGCGCGCTCTCGCTGGTGTGGACGGCCTACAACATGCTCAGCCGCAGCCTGCCCTTCGCCCTGCTCAGCCTGGCGGTGGTGCCGGTCATGTTCTTCGTCACCCAGTTCTTCTCGGGCCAGGCCCGCAAGGCTTTCCGGCGCAGCCGCAAGCAAATGGGCAGCGTCAACGCCGAGCTGCAGGAGACCCTCTCCTCGATGCGCGAGGTGCAGGCCTTCAACCGGGTCGACGAGAACATTGAGAACTTCCGGGCCATCAACGCGGCCAACCGCGACGCCAATGTGCAGGCGGTGGCCTTCACCAGCGCGCTCGCGCCGGCCCTGGAGGCCCTCGGTTACCTGGCCCTCGCCATCGTCACGGTTGGCGGCGGCTACGCCCTGCTGAGCGGGCAGAATCTGCTCGGGTCGGCGGTGTCGATCGGTCTGATCGTCACCTTCCTCGGCTATGTGCAGCGCTTCAACCAGCCCATTCAGCAGATCGCCGTGCTGTGGACCAACCTGCAGAACGCGGTCGCCGGCGGCGAGCGCATCTTCAACCTGCTCGATGAGCAGCCCGAGATCGTGAACGCCGCGACGGCCAGCGCCCTCCCGCGCATCAGCGGGGCGGTGTCGTTCGAGTCTGTGTCAGCCGCCTACAAGGCCGACGAGCTCGTGCTCAACAAGGTCAGCTTCGAGGCCAAGCCGGGCGAGACCATCGCCATCGTCGGGCCGACCGGGGCGGGCAAGACCACCATCATCAACCTGATCCCGCGCTTCTACGATGTGACCGGCGGCGCGGTCAAGATCGATGGCCGGGATGTGCGCGAGGTGACGACCGACAGCCTGCGCCAACAGATCGGGATCGTGCTGCAGGACACCTTCCTGTTCTCGAACACGGTCATGGAGAATATCCGGTTCGGGCGGCCGGAAGCCACCGATGAGGAAGTGATCGAGGCGGCCAAGATCTCGCGGGCCGACAGCTTCATCGAGCGCCTGCCCATGAAGTACAAGACCGTGCTCGGCGAGCGCGGCAGCGGCCTGAGCCAGGGCCAGCGCCAGCTCCTGTCGATCGCGCGCGCCGCGCTGGCGAACCCGCGCATCCTGATCCTCGACGAGGCGACTTCGAGCGTGGACACCCGGACCGAGCGCCTGATCCAGACCGCGCTGGAGACCCTGATGAAGGGCCGGACCAGCTTCGTCATCGCCCATCGCTTGAGCACCATCCAGCACGCCGACAAGCTGCTGGTGATGGACAAGGGCGAGATCGTGGAGAGCGGCACCCATGACGCGCTGCTGGCGAAGAAGGGCTTCTACTACGATCTGTACATGAGCCAGTTCTGGCGCGGGGACGGCGCGCCTATGCCCAACGGAAAGCTCGCGATGGCGTAGACGGCGGTTTGGTCAGGTTTGATCAGGTGGGTAAGGTTTGGTCAGGTGGATAGGGTTTGATCAGGTGGGTCAGGTTCGGTAAGGTAGGTATGATTTGATCAGACTTTACCTACCTGACCAAACCTGACCAAACCTGACCAAACATGACCCTCCCCTCCCACACCTTCCTCGACGCGCGCGGCATCCCGTACGAGCGGCGGAGCTTTCCGGTCGACATCGAGAAGGGCGCGGCGTCGGTGGCCCGCGCGCTGGGCTTTCGCGAGCGGCAGATGGTCAAGACCCTGATCTTCGAGACCGGCCAGGGCGAGCGCGTGCTCGTCATGCTGGGCGGGGATCAGAACGCGGTGTCGGGACTGCTGAAGAAGGCGCTCGGCTCGCGCGATGTGCGGATGGCCAAACCCGAGGTCGTGCTGGAGACGACGGGCTACCCGATCGGCTCGATCCCACCGTTTCACTGGCAGCCCGCGGGCTTCCGCAGCGTCATCGAGGCCAGCCTGATGAGCGAGGAGATCCTCGGCGTCGGGGCCGGGCAGTGGGGCGAAGAAATCCTCATCACCCCCGCCGACCTCGTGCGCGCGACGGGCGCGGCGGTCGTCGCCCTGACGGGGGTTTGATCAGGTTTGGTCAGGTTTGATCAGGTTTGATCAGGTCGGTAAGGTTCGGTAAGGTAGGTATGATTTGATCAGGACGTACCCACCTGATCAAACTTTACCTACCTGATCAAACCTGATCAAACCTAACCCACCTGACCAAACCTTATCCACCTTACCCACCTGATCAAACAAAATGACAACCTTTGAAAATGTGCTCGTCCGCATCGACGGTCGCGTCGGCGTCGTCCAGATCAACCGGCCCAAGGCGATGAACGCGCTGAACGGCCCGACGATGAGCGAGATCATGAGCGCGCTGGAGGCGTTTGACGCCGATCCGGCGGTCGGGGCGATGGTCATCACCGGCGACGAGCGGGCTTTTGCGGCCGGGGCCGACATCAAACAGATGGCGACGGCCAGCGTGGTCGAGATGATGAACAGCCCCTTCATCGGTTACTGGGACCGCCTGCGCGCGATCAGCAAGCCGGTCATCGCGGCGGTGAACGGCTGGTGTCTGGGCGGCGGCAACGAGCTGGCGATGGCCTGCGACATGATCGTGGCGGGCGAGGGCGCCAGGTTCGGCCAGCCCGAGATCAACCTCGGGGTGATCCCCGGCGCGGGCGGCACCCAGCGCCTGACCCGGGCGGTGGGCAAGACCATCGCCATGGAGATGATCCTCAACGCCCGCCAGCTCTCGGCCGAAGAGGCGCTGCGTTACGGGTTGGTCAATCGCGTTGTGCCGGTTGAGCGCTGCCTGGGCGAGGCGGTGCGGCTGGCCGAGGAGATCGCCGCCCGCGCGCCCTTCGCCATCCGGATCGCCAAGGAGGCGGTCAACGCCGCCTTCGAGACGGCGCTGGCCGAGGGCGTCTCGCTCGAGCGCCGGCTGTTCAGCCTGCTCTTCTCGACCGAGGATCAGAAGGAAGGGATGGCGGCCTTCATCGAGAAGCGCAAGGCCGAATGGAAAGGGAAGTAGACGTCATACGTCATGCGTGATCCGTCACGCCGCCGCCAAGCCCTGCCCGCCCACTGGCGTCGTTTCGAAGCGCTCGCCAAAGCCGGCGATGATCGGGCGGGCCTGGGCGATGGCCGCCCGCACCGATGGCAGAGTAAGCGAGGCTTGGTGCTCGGCTTGGCTGGTCCACACCTCGGTCACCCACAACGCGTCAGGATTTGCAGGGTCCTGAGCGACGATGTAGCTCAGACAACCGGGCAAGCCGGCGATCCCCTGCAGCAGGATCGCCGCAAGCGTGTCACGATTGCCCGGCGTGGCCAGCATTTTTCCAATCAGTCCGTACATGGTGTTCCCCCGCTACCCTTCATTTACTGGGCGTCATCGCCCTGCGTCGCGATGTCGACATAAGCCGCAGATTTTAGCGCCGCAAAAAATCCGCGCGCCTCAGCGGGCATACCGCTAGACAAACCCTTCCTCCACCAGCCGGCTGCCCGCCGAGGTGATCTCGTGCCGCTGGCCCGATCCCTAGACCACCCGGCTCCAGCTCTCGGAAATCAGCAGCGCGTCCGCGCCGGTAGTCGCGAGGCGATAGCTGAATCCGCCATGCATCCCGAGTACCGGGAACCACATCTCCGGCGGGTCCAGCTCGAGCAAGGGCTCCAGTTCCGGCAGTCTCAGCGCATGCTCTTTGACCAGATCCCCGACACTATCGAGGATGACGGCATGGAAGTGGGCCTGGATCTCAAGCAGCGCGTCGAGCGGCACGCGATGCTTGATCTGCGGCGCCAACACGTCGATCAGGTGTTGGTGTCCCCGCATCGCCGCGACATCCACCGGCCGTTCGCCGCGCGCGTTTCGAATCGTGCGAAGGGCCCCCAGGCCGATCAGGCGCCCAACGATGTCAGCAGGGGCGCCGCCGTGGGCGGCCTGATGAAGGGGTGTGTAAAGCGACGTTCCACCGAGCCGGGTTGCGTTGATCCAATCGGGGTTCTGCGCAAGCAGGTCGAGGACGACCGCCCAGTCGTGGCGTTTGGCAGCATCGGCAAGGGCGCCGCGGCGCTGGACGGCCTCATCCGACAGCGATTCGGCGCGGGTGATCCCATCCCAGTTCACATCCATAACGGATTTACGCGAAAGCCTGCC
>Ga0209477_1000987_pt1 | contig 17531 bp, 18 predicted proteins | sample KloWWTupernatant_FD_187180 | JGI IMG/M metagenome (GOLD analysis project Ga0209477, IMG submission 187180) | Active sludge microbial communities from Klosterneuburg, Austria, studying microevolution and ecology of nitrifiers - Klosterneuburg... | ecosystem: Engineered > WWTP > Aerobic digester >... | reverse complement strand
TCGCGTGGCGGCGAAACCCTTTTCGACGAACAGCTCGAGCGCCGCGTCGAGCAATTCGCCGGGGCGGGATTCCTTGCGGCGTTCCCACCTCGGCGGACGCGGCGATCGACGGGGTTCGGAGAGGCGGGCGGCCATGTTAAATGACTAAAGAGTCATTAATTCTAGGCCGGAAGCGACCGCGCGTCAAAAGCGCCGGCGCGACGGGCCCTGGTGGGTCCGCGGTCAGTCCGCGGCAGCGTCCGGCACCGCGGGTCCCATCGCGGCGAGCACTTCGTCGAGGTTCTGCGGCATGCCCAGCGCGTTGAATCCGCAGTCGACGTAGTGGATTTCGCCGGTCACCCCGCCGCCGAGCGCCGACAGCAGGTACAGCGCGGCGCCGCCGAGCTCGTCGAGCTCGACGCCCCGGCGCAGCGGCGCGGCGAGCGTGTTGTACTTGTAGATCGCGCGAGCGCTGCCGATCACCGCCCCGGACAGCGTGCGCATCGGCCCGGCCGACACCGCGTTCACACGGATGCCCCGAGGACCCAGGTCGGCTGCCAGGTAACGCGTCGATGCCTCGAGCGCCGCCTTGGCCACGCCCATCACGTTGTAGTTGGGCATCACCTTCTCGGCACCGTAGTAGCTGAGCGTGATCGCGGCGCTGCCGGGCTTCATCAGCGTGGCGGCGCGGCGCATCACCGACGTGAACGAGTAGCACGAGACGTGCATCGTGTGCAGGAAGTTGGCCAGCGAAGTGTCGATGTATCGGCCCTTCAGTTCGTCCCGGCTCGAGTGGGCGATCGCGTGGACCAGGAAGTCCAGCGACTCCCACTCGCTGCGGATCCCCGTGAAGGCAGCGTCGATCGCGTCTTCGCTTTCGACGTCGCAGTCGAGCAGGAGCTGCGAGCCGGCTTCGCCGGCCAGCGCCGCGACCCGCTTTCGCATCGCGTCGCCCTGGAAGGTGAAGGCCAGCTCGGCGCCGTGCGCGCGCAGCGTGCGCGCGATCCCCCACGCGATCGAGCGGTCGTTGGCGACGCCCATGATCAACCCGCGTCTCCGCGCCAACAGGCTCGAGGCGCCGGACGCGATCGGCTCGCCCACGGTCAGTCCTCGTAGCGCGACAGCGCCAGCGTGCAGTTGGTGCCGCCGAAGCCGAAGCTGTTGGAGAGGATCGTCTGGTGCTTCACGTCGTCGATGCGCGCGCGCGCGACCGGGATCCTGCCGACGCCCTCGTCCAGAGTCTCGATGTTGATGCTCGGCGCGACAAAACCGTGCTTCATCATCAGCAGGCAGTAGATGGCCTCCTGGACGCCGGTGGCGCCGAGCGAATGGCCGGTCATCGACTTCGTCGACGAGACGAAGGGCAACGCCTCGTCGGGCCGCCCGAACACCTCGCGGATCGCGTTGAGCTCGGTGATGTCGCCGGCCGGCGTGCTGGTGCCGTGGCTGTTGATGTAGGTGACCGGCGTGCTCACCGTGCGCAGTGCATTGCGCATGCAGCGCACCGCGCCTTCGCCGCTCGGCGCGACCATGTCGGCGCCGTCGGAGGTCGCGCCGTAGCCGGTGACCTCGGCGTAGATCTTCGCGCCGCGCGCCCTGGCGTGTCCGAGCTCCTCGAGCACCACCAGCCCGCCGCCGCCGGCGATGACGAAGCCGTCGCGGTTGGCGTCGTAGGCCCGCGAGGCGGTCTGCGGGCGGTCGTTGTACTTCGACGACATCGCGCCCATTGCGTCGAACAGCACCGACAGCGTCCAGTCCAGTTCCTCGCCGCCGCCGGCGAAGACGATGTCCTGCTTGCCCCACTGGATCAGTTCGGTGCCGTTGCCGATGCAGTGCGCCGAGGTCGAGCAGGCCGACGAGATCGAGTAGTTGACACCCTTGATCCGGAAATTGGTCGCCGCGGTCGCCGAAGTGGTCGACGACATGCAGCGCGGCACCATGTAGGGGCCCACCCGCTTGGGGCCGCGTTCCTTCGCGATGGCGGCAGCCTCGACCTGGTTGCGCGTCGACGGCCCGCCCGAGCCCACGACGATGCCGGTGCGCTCGTTGACGACGTCGGCCTCTTCGAGGCCCGCGTCGGCGATCGCCTGTTCCATCGACAAGTGCAGGTAGGCGGCGCCGTCGCCCATGAAGCGTCGCAGTCTGCGGTCGATCGCGGCCTCGAGGTCGATATCGGGCCGCCCGGCGACCTGGCTGCGAAAGCCGAGTTCGGCGTACTCGGGCATCGCGACGATCCCCGACCTGCCTGCCCGCAGCGATTGCAGCACCTGCTCCGGGTTCAGCCCGATGCAGGAAACGATGCCGATGCCGGTGACCACCACCCGGCGCGTCTCGATGGTCTGAGTCATGGCTTGGCTCCTTCGCGTCGCGATCAGAGCGCCTTGGGATTGTCGAACAACCCGACCTGCAGGTCGCCGGCCTCGTAGATGAGCTTGCCGTCGGCCCTGACTTCGCCGTCGGCGACCCCCAGGACCAGCCTGCGGTTGATGACCCGCTTGATGTCGATGCTGTACTGCACCAGCCGCGTGTCGGGGAGGATCTGCCCGGTGAACTTCAGCTGCCCCAGGCCGAGCGCGCGACCGGAGCCCGGAGCGCCGATCCAGCCGAGGAAGAATCCGAGCATCTGCCACAGCGAATCGAGGCCCAGGCAACCGGGCATCACCGGGTCGCCGTCGAAGTGGCAGGCGAAGAACCACAGGTCGGGACGGATGTCGAATTCGGCGCGAACGTACCCCTTGTCGAACGCACCTCCGGTGGACGAGATCTCGGTGATCCGGTCGAACATCAGCATCGGCGGCAACGGCAGCTTGGCGTTGCCCGGGCCGAACAGCCCGCCGTGCCCGCACTCGATCAATTCGTCGTATCCGTAGCTCGCCTTGGGTGTGAAATGCATCGGGTCAGCGGTCTGGTTCGTTGTCGTCGTCGGCTCCGGCCTGCGTTCCGGGCCCCGTTGCCGCCATCATACGGAAAGATTCGCCCGCTCCGGGCCGGGACGTCGGGCCGGCTTCGCGCAGCAGCCGAATGCCTACCAGCGTGTAGCGCGTCTGCGGCGAATTCCAGTTGCGGTAGGCGCACCGGGCATAGAGCGGCCACGTGTGCCACGAGCCGCCGCGGCGTACGCGCACGGTACCCGTCGCAGGCCCCGCCGGGTCGGTCGCCGGCGAGCGGGCGTAGTAGCCGCCATCGTGCCAGTCGGCCGTCCATTCCCAGACGTTGCCGTGCATGTCGTGCAGGCCGAAGGCATTCGGCGCGAGGCTGCCGACGGGCGCGGTGAACGCATACCCGTCTCGTTCCGGCAGCGCGTGGCGCGCCCACGCCGGCCAGTGGCTCCGCGCTTGCGCGTCGAACACGTTCGCGACGCGCGGCAGGCTGCGCGGATCGTCGCCGCCGTGATAGCGGGTGCGCGTGCCCGCCCGGCACGCGTACTCCCACTCGGCCTCGGTCGGCAGGCGGTAGGCAGCGCCCTCGGTCTCGCCCAGCCACTTCGCCATCGCCGCCGCGTCGTTCCAGGTGACGTTGACGACCGGGTGGTCGTCGCCTTGCGCGAAGCCCGGATTGCGCCACGAGTACTTCGGCGCGCGCCCGTCGAAGGCGTCGCCGCGCGCGCTCTTCGACGGCTCGTAGGCGGGGTCGTAGCCGTAGCCGCCGGTGCCGTCGGCGATCGACTCCGGCACGTAGCCGGATCGTTCGACGAAGCGCCCGAACTGGCCGACCGTGACCTCGTGCTGCCCGAGGTAGAACGCTCGCGTGATCCGGACGCGGTGCACCGGCGCCTCGTCGGCGAGTTCGTCGAAGCGCCGGCGTTCGAGATCGGGATACGCCGCCGCAAGGGCCTGCGGCGACTCGTCGCTGCCCATCAGGAACTCGCCGGCCGGCACGAGCACGAAGCGCATGCCGAGCGAGTTCACGAGCGCTGCGGGCCATGGCGACGCGCCGTCGGCAGCGTGCGCGATCGATGCCAGCGCCGCCACGAGCATCAGCGCAGCGCCTCGAAACTGCATTGGCAATCGCTCGCAGGTGGCCCGGCCGGCCAGGCTCAGCGAAGCTCGGCGCTTTGCGCCAGCGACACGCCGGCCGCGCGCATCGCGGCGAGCGCCTGCTCGAGCGAGCCGCCGAGATCGATCGCGCGGCATGCGTCGAGCAGTATTACCGCGTCGAAGTGCAGCCTGCGCGCGTCCAGCGCCGAGTAGGCGACGCAGTAGTCGGTGGCCAGCCCGCACAGGAAGACGCGCGAGAAGCCGCGCTCCCGAAGGTAGCCGGCCAGGCCCGTCGGCGACGCGCGATCGTTTTCGTAGAACGCCGAATACGAGTCGATGTGCGGCCGGAAGCCCTTGCGCACCAGCAGTTCCGCCCTCGTCGCGTCGAGGTCCGCGTGCAGCGCCGCCCCCCTGGTGCCCTGTACGCAGTGGTCGGGCCACAGGGTTTGCGCACCGTAGTCGAGATCGATCGTCTCGAACGGCGCGCGGCCCGGGTGGGAGCTGGCGAACGAGCGGTGCCCTGGCGGGTGCCAGTCCTGCGTGAGCACCACGTGCTCGAAGCGCCCGATCAGCGCGTTGCACACGGGCACGACGGCGTCGCCGTCGGCGACGGCGAGCGCACCGCCCGGGCAGAAATCATTCTGGACGTCGATGACGACGAGCGCGTCGCGGTCCGGGTCGATGGCCGGAATCGGTGGCATGGGGCGCAGCTTCCCATCGCCGCCGGGATGCGTCAATATCGCCGCTCCACGCCCGTCAAGGAGAATCGCATGTCGAACCGTCGCGAGTTCATCGGTGCTTCCGCGGCCGTGGCCGCCGCCGCCGTGGTGCCGCTTCCCGCACTGGCCGCCAAAGGGCCGATCAGGGTAGGGGCGGTGCTTCCTTTCTCCGGCGGGCTCGAGCTCTTCGGCAACCAGGCGAAGATCGGGATCGACCTTGCGGTTGCCGAGATCAACGCGGCGGGCGGAATCCTCGGCAGCAAGGTCGAGGTGCTGTACCAGGACAACAAGACCGACCCGAAGACCTCGGTCGAGCGCACCACGCAGCTGATCCAGCGCGACAAGGTGATTGCGGTCACCGGACCGATCACGTCGAGCGCGCGCGACGCGATGCTTCCCGCGCACCGGCGGCTGAAGACGCCGCTGCTGTACGCGACCAACTACGAGGGCGGCGCCTGCGACCGCTACGTGTTCTCGTTCAACACGGTGCCGAACCAGGAGCTCGAGAAGCTGCTCCCCGAGCTGGTCAAGCGCGCCGGCAACACGTTCTACCTGTTCGGTGCCGACTACGTGTGGCCGCAGAAGATGTTCGAGCAGGCAGAAGCGCTGATCAAGGGCCTCGGCGGCCGGGTCGTCGGCAAGGAGTTCGTACCCTTCGGCACCAGGGAGTTCACGCCGATCGTCCGGCGCATCAAGGACAGCGGCGCCAAGGTCGTGCTCAAGGCGCTGCCGGGGGCCGACGGCATCACCTTCATCAAGCAGGCCGAGGATTTCGGCCTGATGAAGGACGTCACCGTCGGGTTCCTCGGCTTCGCCGAGACCTACCTCGGCGCGTTCGGCCCGGGCAAGGGCCAGAACATGTGGGTCACGGTGCCGTTCGCCGCGTCGATCGACGACCCGAAGGTCAGGGACTTCGTCGCCCGGGTGCGCAAGGCGGCCGGCAACGACGTGCCGATCTCGCACTACGTGATGACGCACTACAACGTGATGAAGTCGATCGAGGCGGCCCTCAGGAAGACCGGCAAGGCCGACCGGGAATCGCTGGTCAACGGGCTGGAGGGGTTGGCGATCGAGATCCCCACCGGGCCGATGACGATCGGCAAGGACGACCATCACGTCACGATGAACATGTATCTCGCGCGCACCGAGGGCGCCGGGCTCACGGTGGTGCAGCCGATGGGGGCGCTCGCGCCGCAGGCGGGTTGCGCGAAGAAGAAGTGACCGGCGCGTGAACGGCGGCGCGCAGGCGACCGCGACGCTGCTCCGGGTCGAGCAGGTTTCGCGCGACTTCGGCGGCCTGCGCGCGCTCGACGGCGTCGACCTGGCGGTCGACGATGGCGAGGTGCTGTGCATCATCGGCCCGAACGGCTGCGGCAAGACGACGCTGTTCAACGTGATCACGGGCCAGGTCGCGCCGGGCGCCGGGCGGGTCGTGTTCGACGGCCAGACGCTTTCGGGCCTTTCGCCGGACCGCGTCGCGCGCCGCGGCGTGGCGCGCAAGTTCCAGGTGCCGAGCGTGTTCGAGGACCTGACGGTGCGCGAGAACCTGGGCGTCGCCCGCTTCGCCGCGCCGTCGAAGGCCGAGTTGCCCGAGGTCGACTCGGTGCTGTCGGAGATCGGCCTGGACGATTGCGCCGACACGCTCGCCGTGGAACTGTCGCACGGCCGCAAGCAGTGGCTCGAGATCGGCATGCTGCTCGCGCAGGCCCCGCGCCTGATGCTGCTCGACGAGCCCACCGCGGGCATGACCGGCGCCGAGACGCTGGCGACGGTAGGCCTGATCCGCCGCGCGAGCCAGCAGGCGGGCACCGCCTGCGTGGTCGTCGAACACGACATGCGCTTCGTCGAGGCGCTCGACGCGCGCGTGCTGGTCATGCTCGCGGGTCGTGTGGTTGCCGACGGGCGCTTCGCCGATGTACGCCGCCTGCCGGCGGTGCGCGAGGCCTACCTGGGACGCCGCGCGTGAGGCCGCGATGATGCGCGGGGCGCCGACGGCGCGCGACACGTCGCTGTCGCTGTCCGGGGTCGTGGCCGGCTACGGCAAGGGGACGGTGCTCGGCGGCGTCGACCTCGACCTGGGCCCGGGCGAGCGCGTCGGGCTGCTCGGTCGCAACGGCGCCGGCAAGACCACGTTGTTGCGCGCGCTGATGGGCCTGCTGCCGGTTCGCGCCGGCGACATCCGCTTTGCCGGCCAGCCGATCCGCGGCATGGACACTTTCGGCATCGCGCGGCTGGGCATCGCGTACGTGCCGCAGGGCCGCGAGATCTTTCCGGATTTCAGCGTCGAGCAGAACCTGCTGCTCGGCTGCGTTGCGCTCGCCGATCGCGCCGCTCGGGACCTGTCGCCGGCCTTCGACGCGTTCCCGTGGCTGCGCGTGCGCCGCGCCGAGCGCGCCGGCAGCCTGTCCGGCGGCCAGCAGCAGCAACTGGCGATCGCGCGGGCGATCGTCTCGCGGCCCAGGCTGCTGTTGCTCGACGAGCCGCTCGAGGGCGTGCAGCCGTCGGTGGTCGACGAGATCGTCGAGGCACTCGCGCGCCTGGGCGATGCCGGCGCCATGGGACTGCTGCTGGTCGAGCAGAACGTCGACGTCGTGTTGTCGCTGTGCACGCGCGTTGCGTTCGTCGAGTCCGGTGCAGTGCGCGAGACGCACCCGAGCGACGCCGTGCGCGACAACCCGCAGTGGCTCGACCACTACCTGGGCATTTGACGGGATTCGCGAGGCATCTGGCCGATGAGCGCCGCGATCACGATCCTGCTGGACGCGTCGAACTACGTGCTGATCCTGATGCTGGTCGCCCTGGGCCTGGCGATCGTGTTCGGCCTGATGAACGTGATCAACATGGCGCACGGCGAGTTCATGATGCTCGGCGCCTACGTCGTGCTCGCGTGCCATCAGGCCGGCCTGCCGATGCTGGCCGGGCTCGTCGTCGCGCCACTGGCGGTCGGACTGCTCGGGCTGGTCGTCGAGGAACTGTTGATCCGGCGCGTCTACACCCGGCTCCTCGACACGATCCTCGCCACCTGGGGGCTGTCGCTGATCCTCAAGCAGTCGATCGTGCTGGCGTTCGGGCCGGGCTCGCATTCCGTGACCAATCCGCTGCCGATGTCGGTATCGGTGCTGGGGGTCCCGTATCCGGCGTACCGTCTGTTCATCATGGGCGTCGCGCTGGCGGCCCTGGGCGCGACCTTCTGGCTGTTCTTCCGTACCGAGTGGGGGCTGACGGCGCGCAGCGTGATCGCGAATCGCTCGATGTCGGCGTGCCTGGGCATCGACACGCGCCGGCTCGACCGGCTCACGTTCGCGAGCGGCGCCGCGCTGGCCGGTCTGGCCGGCGCGGTGATCACGCCGATCGTCTCGCTCGACCCGCAGATGGGTACCGGGTTCCTGGTGCCGGCCTTCCTGTCCATCCTGGTCGGCGGCCTGGGCAGCGTCGCGGCGCCGCTGGCCGGCGCGACGGCGGTCGGAGCGACCGACAACCTGGTGTCGACCTTCTACTCGCCGGTATGGGCGCAGGGGGTCGTGTTCACAGTGGCCATCCTGCTGATCCGCATGTTCCCCGACGGCGTGATGGCGCGGGTTCGAAGGCGGACATGAGACGCGGGATGCGCGACGCCGAGATCCGGTTCGCGACTGGCGTGCTGGTCGCGCTCGTCCTGCTGCCCGCAGTGGCGCCGGACTGGCAGATGTCGGAGTTCACGCGCTACTTCGCCTACATGCTGCTGGCGGCGAGCCTGGCCTGGGTCTGGGGACACTGCGGATTGCTGTGCCTGGGGCAAGGAGTGTTCTTCGGCATCGGTGCTTATGGCATGAGCGTCGTCACGTTGGGCATGCTGCCGTTCGCGCCGGCGCTGGTGTCGTCGTGGGCGGGGATCGGGCTCGGCGTCGGCGCGGCGGCGCTGCTCGCGTGGTTGCTCGGTTGGCTGTTCTTCTCGGCGCGCGGGCTCGGCGGCCCGTTCTTCGGCATCGTGACGCTCGCGGTCGCGTTCATCGTCGAGCGCATCGCGATCAACTGGAACTACCTGGGCGGGCTGAACGGCCTGATGAACGTGCCGGCGCTGCGCATCGGCTGGAACGGCGGCGAAGAGCTCGTCGACGAGACGATCGTGTACTACGCGACGCTGGCCGTGCTCGCGGCCGTGGCGGCGCTGCTGATCGCGGCGGTGCGATCACGGTGGGGCAGGGCGCTGCTGGCGATCCGCAACCACGAATTGCGGGCACAAGCCCTCGGGCTAGCCGTCGCGCGCGAGAAGACGCGCGCATTCACGCTCGGCGCGGCAGTGGCCGCGCTGGCCGGCGCGCTGTTCGTGACCCAGTTCAACTTTGCGTCGCCGCCGCTGATCGGCTTCACGCTGTCGGCCGAGGCACTGATCTGGGTCGCGGTCGGCGGGCGCGGGTCGATCGTCGCAGCGGCGCTCGGCGCGCTGCTGGTGCGGCTGGCCGAGGCCTGGCTCTCAGACGCGTTCGGCGACTACTGGCTGCTCGCGCTCGGCGCCGTCTTCGTGCTGGTCGTCGTCGCGATGCCGCGCGGCGTCGTCGGCGAGTTGATCGCTCGCAGCGCCCGCGCCCGGCGGGTGCCAGCGCTCAGCGCCGCAGCAGCCCCTCGAGCAGGTCGCGCGGACTGATCGGCTTCGACGGCTCCTTCGCACCCGCGTCGGGCTTGCCCAGCAGCTTTTCCTGCAGCTTGCGCGTCAGCGCCTGCTTCGCGGTGTCGATCGCCAGGCCGGCGACGTCGACCCGGTACGACATCGCCGTGAACGGGCCTTTCAGTTCGACCGGAACGGTGACGCCGCGCAGCGCGGCGAGCTCGGTGCCGCCCTGCCCGGCCAGCGTTCCGACCACCGACACGCGCGCGAGGTAATCGACGCTGCGCTGCGGCAGGTCGATCCGGCCCGAGCCGCTGACCCGCAACAACGGCGAGCGCAAGTCGAGATCGTCGTTGCGCGCGACGCCGTCGCGAATGACGAAGCTCGCGTCGAGCGACGAAAACGCGGTCGTGTCGTCCCCGTCCGTCGACCGCTCGATTGCGGAGCCGCCGCCGCGCGCCGCGGCCATGGCCTGGCGCACCCGGCGCAGCACTTCGGCGAGGTCGACGCCTTTCAGGGCGCCGTCGCGCAAGGCCAGCGCCGCGGTTCCGTCGAGCGAGCGCTCGAGCGCCGCCAGCGTACGGCCGTCGCCGGTGACGTCGAGGCTCAGGTTGCCGCGGCCGTCGAGCACGTCGCGCCCGGCCAGTTCGCGCAACGCCATGCCGGCGTCGGCCCCGGTGAGCTGCAGGCGCAGCGCGTGCCGTCCGGCTTCGCCGAGCGTCGCGCTCGCGTCGAGGGTGCCGCGAAAGATCGTCGCGGTCAGCCGCTTGAAATCGACGCGGCCGTTGCCGGAGGCGATCGTTGCGACGACGTTGCTCGCGTCGATGCCGGCGACCTTCAGGGTGCCGATGCGCACGCTGCCTGCAGTATCGACGCCCGCGAGGGCCGCGGGGGCGGCGAGGGCGCCTGGCGCGTCACCCGGTCGCGCGCCGTCGTCGGTGCCGCCCGACCGATCGGGCGCCGCACGGCCGGCGACCGGTGCCGCCGCCGCGGGCCCGGCCGGCGCGGCGCGATACCGGTCCAGGTCGACGCGATCGGCCTGCAGCTCGTAGCGAAGCGCAAGCGGCGCGAAGCGCGTCGCCGCCAATTTCGCCTGTAGCGCGGATCCGTCGACGCGACCCCGCACCGCCAGCGTCGCAGCCTCGCGTTTCGGGTCGACGCTGGCGTCGCCCGCCAGCGACAGTGCGATGCCGTCGGCAGTCCGCTGCGGCCCGGCGACGGTGGCCTCGGCCTGCACGTCGCCGAACACGATCAGGTCCCCGGACCGCGTCGGCGCCGAGACCGACAGCGTGGCGTCGATCTTCCGTCCGTCGCGATCCATGCGCACGCGAGCGCGGATGGGCTGGCCGCTGGCGCCGCCTTCCGAGACGGCGAGTGCCGGTGCGTCGAGCATCACGTCGACGCCGTCTCCGGAGCGCGCGGTCAGTACGACGTCGGCGAGATCGAAGCGCCCGCTCGCCGGGTCGGCCTCGGCGTTCCCGCGCAGCCGGGCGTCGAGCGCCGGTGCGGCGGGCGCGCGCCCGCGCGCTTTCAGGTCGAAATCGGACAGCCGCGTCGTGCGCGTGGCGAAGTCGACCAGGTACCCGGTGGACAACTCGATCACGACGTCGACCAGCGGTCGCTTGCCGATCAGCCTCCCCGAGAGACGCGCCGATCCGGGCTCGCCACTGGCCAGGCGCCCCGTCTCGAGGTCGGCCTGCAGCAGTCGCCACTCGGTGCCGGCCGCCTCGTCGCGCCAGCCGATCGTCGCATTGCGCAGCTGAAGTCCGGCGATCGTCACCGCTGCCGCGGCGGCGCCGGCTGCGTCCGGCGGCCCCGCCGCGCCGCCCGGGTGCTCCGCGGAGGCAGGCCGTGCGTCCTTCGCCGCGCCGCCGGCGCGCAGCAGGTCGTCGAGATTGGTCGTGCCGTCCCGACGGCGCACGCCTTCGAGCTTGAGGCCGTCGAGCATCACGCGATCGATCACGACGCGCCGCGACAGCAGCGGCCAGAACGCGACGCCGATCCGCGCCGAATCGAACTGCGCGAACTCGCCCCGACCGTCGGGGCCGGACAGCCGTGCCGGCCCGACCGACAGTCCGAAGCGCGGCAGCAACGCGAGCGACAGCTCGCCGTCGATCGACAGCGCGCGCCCGGTGCCTTCGCGCACCAGATCGACCAGTTCGGGCTTGTAGCGATTCGCGTCGAAGGTCGCCACGAATGCCACGGCCGCGATCACACCCAGGGCCAGCAGGGCGCCGAGCGCGATCAGCAGGGTTCGAAGCCGCATCGGTGTGCGTCCAACGCAGTGAATGGTCCATCGTACGGCGATCGACATGGCGACGGTATTCGCGTTTCACCCGGTCGCGTTACAGCCTGTTACCGCTCTTGCAGGTTTGCATCTGGGCAGTCGGCAAGGGCGCCGGTAGGGTGTGACACATGCCCCGGGGTACTGTGATTCCGCGATGCGGAACCCGGCTCCGGGGTCAACGTGACCAAGGAGTCCACGATGAAGGTGCCCCTGAAACGAATCCGGATCGCCACCGCTGCGCTCGTCCTGTCGGCCGGCGCGCTCGGGGCCGGTACCGCGCAGGCGTCCGGTTCGGTGCTAGGCGCGGTGATCGGCGGCGGGGCGGGCGCAATGATCGGTCAGTCGATCGGCGGTCGCGACGGCGCGATCATCGGCGGCGCGCTCGGCGCGGCCGCAGGTGCGGCGGCGTCGAACCACTCGCATCGCCACTATGGCGGTAACGTCGGCTACGGCGGTCAGGTCGGCTACGGCGGGGCGGTGGCCTACCCGGCCCCGGTCTATCCCGCTCCGGCCTATCCGGTTCGCGTCTACAGCCCGCCGCCCAGGGTCGTCTATCATGCGCCGCCGCGCGTGGTGTATCGTCCGGTCTACGTGGCGCCGCAGCCGGTCTACTACGGCCGTCCCGATCCGCGACGCTGGCAGTATCGCCACGATCATCGCCGTCACGACCGCGGATACGACCGTGGCTACGGCTACCGCTACTGAAGACTTCCGCTGAATGCCCGATTCCCGCCTCGTTCCATCCCACGCGTTCGAGGCGGGTTCGAGCATCGTGAACCTCGCGGCCGGCATCGCCGGCCGCTTTGGCGTTCGCACGCCACTCCCGCCGGTGAACGAGCCGTGCCTGGCCGATGCGCTCGCGGGCGCCGGCTCGGTCGTCACCGTGCTGCTGGATGGCCTTGGCGAGCGCCAGCTCGCCGCGCACGCACCCCGCGGCGCGTTGGCGCAGCACCGCCTGCGCGCGCTCGATTCGGTGTTTCCTTCGAGCACCGCGCCGGCCGTCACGTCGCTGGCGACCGCGATGCCGCCGGTGGCGCACGGCAACCCGGCCTGGCTGATCTGGTCGGAGCGGACCGGCGCGATCATCCGCACCTTGCCGATGGACGTGCGCGGCGACCGGCATCGCTTGATTCGTGCCGACGACATCTGGTCGTGGCAGCCCTGGGCGACGCGCGCCCGCGTGCCGTCGTTCGCGATCCTGCCGCGCGAGATCGTCGACTCGGAATTTTCGCGATACGCCTATGCCGGCTCCTCGCGAATCGGCTATGCGCGGCTCGACGACGTCGTGCCGATCGTCGTCGACGCGCTGCGGGCCTGCCCGGGCGGCGCGAGCGTCTTCGTGTACATGCCCCACTTCGACGCGACCAGCCACGAGGCCGGCTGGCAGAGCGAGGCTGCCGCCACGGTGGTCGGGGAATTCGACCGCTGGTTCGGCGGGTTGCTCGATCGCCTGCGCGACGTCGACGCGCTGGTGCTGGCCACTGCCGACCACGGCTTCGTCGACGTCGCTCCGCACGACCAGTTGCGGCTGGAAGACTTCCCGGCCATTGGCGGATGCCTCGAGCGCCCGCTGTCCGGCGAACCGCGGGTGCCGTTCTGCCAGGTACGCCCCGAGCGGCGTGAGCGTTTCGCCGCGATCGTCGCCGCCGAGCTCGGCGACGCCTTCGCGGTCCACGAGTCGGATGAATTGCTGCGCGCCGGGTGGTTCGGCGCTCCGTTTCCCGACGCGGGCACGTCGCCGCTCGCTGGCCGGCTCGGCACGCACGTGCTCGTGCCGCGGCGCTGCGTGACGCTCGTCGACGCGGTCGATGGCGAACGCGCGCCTCGCTTCATCGGCATGCATGGCGGCACCAGCGACGACGAGATGCGGGTCCCGCTGGTGGCGGCCTGGCGCGGGCAGGCGATCCGTTGACGCGGAGGCTTGCCGCGGACGGGTAACATCGCGGTTTCCCGGCGATCCCGCCGTCCCCGCCGTCGACTTCCCGATCGTGAACCGTCCAACCCGTCCCTACCCACCGAACGCGCTCAGCGTCGCCGGCATCGATCCGAGCGGCGGCGCAGGCATCTTCGCCGACCTGAAGGCTTTTTCCGCGCTCGGTGCGTACGGCACCGGGGTGGTCGCCGCGCTGACCGCGCAGAACACGCAGGGAGTGACCGGCATCCACGGCGTGCCGCCGGCGTTCGTGCGGCTGCAGCTCGACACGCTGTTCGCCGACGTGCGCATCGACGCTGCGAAGATCGGCATGCTCGGCACTGCCGACATCGCGGTCGCAGTCGCCGAGGGGCTCGCAGGACCGATTGCGGCAGGGCGGCTGCCGCACCGGGTGGTCGATCCGGTGATGGTCGCCAAGAGTGGCGACACGCTGCTCGGTCGCGAGGCGATTGCGACGCTGATCGAGGCCGTGCTGCCGCTGGCCACCGTGCTCACGCCGAACCTGCCCGAGGCCGGCGTGCTGCTCGACGCGCGGCCCGCCGACACGCCGAAGGAGATGCAGCGCATGGCCGAGCGGCTGCGCAGGCTGCTGCGCGACGACGGCCAGCGCTTCGTGCTGCTCAAGGGCGGGCACCTCAGCGGGGACGCGACGGACCTGCTGTTCGACGGTGACCGCATGATCGAGCTGACGGCGCCGCGCGTCGAAACGCGCAACACGCACGGCACGGGTTGCACGCTGTCGGCGGCGATCGCGGCGCTGCTCGCGAACGACATCGAGCCGGTGGCGGCGGTGCGGCAGGCCAAGGAGTACCTGACCGAGGCGCTGCGCCAGGCCGATCGGCTGCGCGTGGGGTCGGGGCACGGCCCCGTGCACCACTTCCACGCATGGTGGCCCCGTGCTTGAATTGCTCTACGCGCTGCCACTGCTGGTCAAGGCCGCGATTCTCGGCGTCGTCGAGGGGCTGACCGAGTTCCTTCCGATCTCGAGCACCGGCCACCTGATCCTGGCGGGAAGCCTTCTCGGCTTCGCCGGGGAGAAGGAGAAGATGTTCAGTGTCGCCATCCAGACCGGGGCGATGCTGGCCGTGATCTGGTACTTCCGCGTGCGCATCCTGGCGACGATCGCCGGCATCGCGCGCGAGCGACGCGCGCAGCGCTTTGCAGCGAACGTGATCATCGCGTTCATCCCGGCGGCGGTCCTCGGCGTACTGTTTGCGAGCTACATCAAGGCGTGGCTGTTCAAGCCGGTGCCGGTGGCGATCGCGTTCATCGTCGGGGGCCTGGTCATCCTGTGGGTCGAGTCGCGGCAGCGGCGCGGCCTCGCGCGCCCGCGCATCCACGACATCGACTCGCTGGGCGCGGCCGACGCGGTGCGACTGGGCGTCGCGCAGGCGTTCGCGCTGATTCCCGGCACCAGCCGCTCGGGCGCGACGATCATCGGCGGCATGCTGTTCGGGCTGTCGCGCCAGGTGGCCACCGAGTTTTCTTTCTTCCTCGCGATTCCGACGCTGATCGGCGCCGGTGTCTACGACAGCTGGAAGTACCGGCACCTGCTCGGCGCCGGTGACCTGCCGCTGTTCGCGGTCGGTCTGGTGTTCGCGTTCTTCAGTGCGCTGGCCTGCGTGCACTGGCTGATCCGCTACGTCGCGACGCACGACTTCGTGCCGTTCGCCTGGTACCGGATCGCGTTCGGCCTGCTCGTGCTGGGGACCGCCGCGTCCGGCCTCGTCGAGTGGGTAGGCTGAATCCTCAGCGGTGCGGCGACCGGACGAAGACCAGGTCCCAGACGCCGTGGCCGAGTTGCAGCCCGCGCGACTCGAACCTGGTCAGTGGGCGCCAGGGCGGGCGCGGCGCGAAGCCTCGGCACTGCGCAGCGGTTTCGCGGATCACGGTGTCGCCGGCGCTGTTGTCGAGCAGCGGCTCGCGCGACAGCACGTCGAGCATCTGCACCGCGTAGTGCTCCCAGTCGGTCGCGCAATGCAGCAGGCCGCCGGGCGCGAGGCGGCTGGCGAGCAGAGCGACGAATGGCGGCTGGATCAGCCGCCGCTTGTGGTGGCGCTTCTTCGGCCACGGATCGGGAAAGTACACGTGCACCGCCGCGAGCGTACCCGGCGTGATCATGTCGCGCACGACCTCGACCGCGTCGTGCTGCACGATGCGCAGGTTGCGCAGCCCGGCGGATTCGATCCGGGCGAGCAGGCTGCCGACGCCGGCCGGATAGACCTCGATGCCGACGAAGTCGCGTGCAGGGTCGGCGGCGGCGATGCGTGCCGTGGTCTCGCCCATGCCGAAGCCGATCTCGACCACCAGCGGCGTCTCGCGTCCGAACACGGCGGCCCGGTCGATCGCGGCCTGCCGGTACGGCAGGCACCAGCGTTCGCGCAGCGTCTCGTAGGCGTGTCGCTGGCCACTGGTGAAATGGCCGCGCCGCCCGGAAAAACTGCGGATGTGCGGACGCTCTCTGCGCGCGGTCGCGTTGCCGCTGGCGATCGCGTCGTCGTCGGTCGCGTCGGCTTCGTCGCGCGCCACGCCGCTCACGATGACTGTCGCGGCGCGCCGATCAGCCCGCCGGCCGGCGACGACGGCGTCGCCGAGTAGAACTTCTTCGGCATGCGGCCGGCGAGGAAAGCCGCGCGCCCGGCCTCGACCGCCAGGCGCATCGCCTGCGCCATGCGGACCGGCTCGCGTGCCGCGGCGACCGCGGTGTTCATCAGCACGCCGGCACAACCGAGCTCCATCGCGATTGCCGCGTCCGACGCGGTGCCCACGCCCGCATCGACGATGATCGGCACCTGTGCCTTGTCGATGATCAGCCGAAGGTTCCACGGATTGAGGATGCCCATGCCCGAGCCGATCAGCGAAGCCAGCGGCATCACCGCCACGCAGCCGATCTCCTCGAGGCGCTTCGCCTGGATCGGGTCGTCGCTGCAGTAGACCATGACCTCGAAGCCGTCGCGCACCAGCGTTTCGGCCGCCTTCAGCGTCTCGGGCATGTTCGGATACAGGTTCTGCGGGTCGCCCAGGACCTCGAGCTTGACCAGCGAGTGGCCGTCGAGCAACTCGCGCGCCAGCCGCAGCGTGCGCACGGCGTCTTCGGCGCTGTAGCAGCCGGCAGTGTTCGGCAGGATGGTGAAGCGCTCGGGCGACAGGAAGTCGAGCAGGTTCGGCTCGCCGGCGGTCTGTCCGATGTTGGTGCGGCGGATCGCGACGGTGACGATCTGCGCGCCGCTCGCCTCGACTGCCGCGCGGGTCTCGTCGAAGTCGCGGTACTTGCCCGTGCCGATCAGCAGCCGCGAGGCGAATTCGCGCCGGCCGATCTTCAGGACGTCGGTAGCTTCGGTCATGATGGGTTCCCGTTCATCCGCCGCCGACCGCGACGACGATCTCGACGCGGTCGCCGGGCTCCAGCGGCTCGCTGTCGTGGCGGCTGCGCGGCACGATTTCGCCGTTGCGCTCGACCGCGATCCGCCGGCCGGCAAGTCCGAGTTCGGCCAGCAGGCCGGCTACCGTGCCGGGCGAGGGCAGCGGCCGCGATTCGCCGTTGACGACGATGGTATGCATGGCGTCAATTGTCGCACGCAGCGGCGAGCCGCCTGCGGCGCGCCGGGCCCTAGAGCAATTCGTCCGGCGCGAATGGCGACAGCAGCTTCAGCAGCAGCTTCAGCGCGACGCCGGCATCGGGCTCGGAGCCTTCGATCGTCGGCACGTCGGGCGCCTCGCCGACCCAGCGCAGGCGGCCGTCGGCCATCGGCTCGACCCGGTAGCTGCTGCTCCTCGCGACGTCCTCGAACAGCCGCACCACCTGCGCCGACAGCGTCGCACTGCGCATGACGAGCGCGATTTCGGTATTGAGCAGCTCCGAACGCGGATCCATGTTCATCGAGCCGACCAGCAGGGTGCGCCGGTCGACGACCATCGCCTTGGCGTGCAGGCTGGCCAGCGAGGATCCGAAAGAACCGAGACGGCTGCGCGGCGTGCCGAGCCGATTGCGCAACTCGTGCAGTTCGACCCCCTCGGCCAGCAGCTCGTCCCGGTACCGTGCATAGCCGAC
>Ga0209477_1000982_pt1 | contig 17583 bp, 18 predicted proteins | sample KloWWTupernatant_FD_187180 | JGI IMG/M metagenome (GOLD analysis project Ga0209477, IMG submission 187180) | Active sludge microbial communities from Klosterneuburg, Austria, studying microevolution and ecology of nitrifiers - Klosterneuburg... | ecosystem: Engineered > WWTP > Aerobic digester >... | reverse complement strand
ATCCACGGCCCGGCCGAGTTCATCCAGACCAACATCAACGGCACCTTCACCCTGCTCGAGGCGGCGCGCGGCCACTGGACCGCGCTTGCGGGCGAGGCGAAGGCGGCCTTCCGCTTCCTGCACGTGTCGACCGACGAGGTGTATGGCTCGTTAGGCATGGACGACCCGGCCTTCGCCGAGACGCACCCCTACCAGCCGAACAGCCCGTATTCGGCCTCGAAGGCGGCTTCCGACCACCTCGTGCGCGCCTACCACCACACCTACGGCCTGCCGACCCTGACCACCAACTGCTCGAACAACTACGGCCCCTACCAGTTCCCCGAGAAGCTGATCCCGCTGATCCTCCTCAACGCCATCGCCGGCAAGCCGCTGCCGATCTACGGCGACGGCCTCAACGTGCGCGACTGGCTCTACGTCGGCGACCACTGCTCCGCCATCCGCGCCGTGCTGGCGGGCGGCCGCCCCGGCGAGACCTACAACATCGGCGGCCGCGCCGAGATGACCAACCTCGCCGTGGTGAAGACGCTGTGCGGCCTGCTCGACCGGCTGCATCCCGGCTCGCCGGTGCTGCCGCACGAGAAGCTGATTACCTACGTCAAGGACCGCCCCGGCCACGATCGCCGCTACGCCATGAACGCCGACAAGCTCGAGCGCGAACTCGGCTGGCGGCCGGCGGAGAGCTTCGAGAGCGGCATCGGCAAGACGGTGCGCTGGTACCTCGAGCACCAGGAATGGACCAGCCGCGTCGCCAGCGGCGCCTATCGCGACTGGGTCGCGCAACACTATTCGGACTGACATCATGGGAACGAACAGGAAAGGCATCATCCTCGCCGGCGGCTCGGGCACCCGGCTCTACCCGGTGACGCTGGCGGTGTCGAAGCAGATGCTGCCCATCTACGACAAGCCGATGATCTACTATCCGCTGTCGACCCTGATGCTCGCCGGCATCCGCGACATCCTCGTCATCTCGACGCCGCAGGACCTGCCGCGCTTCGAGCAGCTGCTCGGCGACGGCAAAAGCTGGGGCCTGTCGCTCTCCTACGCCGTGCAGCCGAAGCCGGAAGGGCTCGCCCAGGCCTTCCTCATCGGCCGCGACTTCATCGGCGGCGCGCCCAGCGCGCTGGTGCTCGGCGACAACATCTTCCACGGCCACGACCTGGCGGACGACCTGCAGGGCGCGGCGGCGCGCAGCGAGGGCGCCTCGGTCTTCGCCTACCCGGTGCACGACCCGCATCGCTATGGCGTGGTGGAATTTGGCGCCGACGGCCGCGCCGTCAGCATCGAGGAGAAGCCGGCCAAGCCGCGCTCGCGCTACGCCGTCACCGGACTCTACTTCTATGATGAAAAGGTCTGCGACATCGCCGCGAGCCTCAAGCCCTCGCCGCGCGGCGAACTGGAGATTACGGACGTCAACCGCCGCTACCTCGAGCTGGGCGAGCTCAACGTGGTGATGATGGGCCGCGGCCATGCCTGGCTCGACACCGGCACCCACGAATCCCTCATCGAGGCTTCGCATTTCGTCCAGACCATCGAGAAGCGCCAGGGCCTGAAGATCGCCGCGCCCGAGGAGATCGCCTGGCGCATGGGCTACATCGACGCCGCCCAGCTGCGCCGCCTGGCCGAGCCTCTGCACAACAGCGGCTACGGGCGCTACCTGCTGAGCGTGCTCGAAGAGGGCTGAGTATTACTCCCCTCGCCCCGCTTGCGGGGAGAGGGGCAGGCAGCGTGGCCACGTAAAGCAGTGCGATGGCGGCGAAGGGCCGGCGTGTGCCAGGCGCGAGCCGCGCCGACGATCAGCCCATCGCGTCGCCCTGTCTGCGCAGGGAGGCGACGAAGAGGCCGGCGCCGATCAGGAAGAAGACGACGCCGAGAATGCCCAGGATGATCAATCCTCCCCAGATCATGAAGAAGTCGTCGACCTCGGCGTTGTGCGGCTTCTCGGGCAGGTAAAGCACGGCGACCTTTTCTCCGACCGCGTAGCTGGGAGGATTGCTGCCTGCCGAGGAGGTGAATTCGACTGTCTGACCGTGCCGGTCGCTGAAGCGAATGACTGGGCGATAGGTCTTGTGGCTGCGCACCAGTTCAATAACTGTGCCTTCGGCCTGCACCGCGCTTGCGAGAAACGCGCGTGTGTCCTGGGACAGGTAGAACGTGCCGGCGAGCATCACGGCGCCGAACAGGGTAAAGAGGTATTTGATGAGGGTTGTGATCATGGGGCAAGGCCGGGGAGGCGTATTACCCACCGTGGGCGTCAATCACGAGGCCTCCCCTTGGCCCAGGAGGCGCCCGAGGAAAAGGACCACGCTTCCGATCAGGAGCATGCTCGCCAGGACGATTCCGATCACGCGCGCGATGCTCCGGGCCAGATGGGGCCTCATGAACACGATCCGGTGGTCGACATCGGGCGCCTCACCCGGCTTGAGCCCACTGATCTGAAGGGTGTGCCGGCCCGGTCTGGCGATCTCGCAATATGCCAGCTCCATCCTCACCCTGGAGACGCCCGAGGTGTGGGCGCGAAACCAGCTGCTTCGGCTATCGGCCTCTCTGCCGTCAGGCCCGATCAGCCTGTACGAGAGCTTGGCGAAGCGGCTCGTGAAGCGCGGCCCCTCCATGCAGAGGACCACCCGGCCGGCCTCGGTGAAATCCACCGCCTGCGTTTCCACGAGCGGGACGCTGATGAGATGCGCCTGCTTCATGACCTTGATCACGTCCCGGATCAGGTACACAAGCGATGCGGCAGCGATGATGAATAGGGGGATCGATATCCACAAGCCGTGTCGGTAAATGAACGAGAAAAGGGACATCTTCACCTCTCATCGGAGTCGGGCCCGGACGCGCTCTTCGGCGGGGCGGATTCGAACCTGCGCATCATACGGCAACTTTCCCTGGCGCAGCCCGGGCAGCGGCTGCGTCAGCTGCTAATGAGCCTCATCCCAATTCGCGCCGATGCCGACCTCGGCGACCAGCGGCACGGAGAGCTGCGCCACGCCGGCCATCAGCTGCGGCAGTTCGCGGCGCACGGCCGCGAGTTCGTCTTCCGGCACTTCCAGCACCAGTTCGTCGTGCACCTGCAGGATCAGCAGCGTGCGCATCCGCGCCTCGTCGAGCCAGCGCTGCACGGCGATCATCGCCAGCTTGATGATGTCGGCGGCGGTGCCCTGCATCGGCGCGTTGATGGCGGCGCGCTCGGCGGCCTGGCGCCGTGCCGGGGCGGCTGACTTTATCTCCGGCAGCCACAGCCGGCGGCCGAACACCGTCTCGACGTAGCCCTTGTCGCGCGCCAGCTGGCGGGTGGATTCCATGTAGTTCGCCACGCCGGGATAGCGCGCGAAGTAGCGGTCGATGTAGGCCGCCGCCGCCTGCCGCTCGAGGCCGAGCTGGCGCGCCAGGCCGAAGGCCGACATGCCGTAGATGAGGCCGAAGTTGATCACCTTGGCGTAGCGGCGCTGCTCGCTGCTGACCTCCGCCGGCGCCACGCCGAACACTTCGGCGGCGGTGGCGCGGTGGATGTCGGAGCCTTGGGCAAAGGCGTCGAGCAGGCCCGTGTCGCCCGACAGGTGCGCCATGATGCGCAGCTCGATCTGCGAGTAGTCGGCAGAGACGATGCGCGAACCCGCCGGCGCGACGAAGGCCTGGCGGATGCGCCGGCCCTCTTCGGTGCGGATCGGGATGTTCTGCAGGTTCGGGTCGGAGCTGGCGAGCCGCCCGGTGACCGCCACGGCCTGGGAATAGTTGGTGTGCACGCGCCCCGTGGCCGGGTCGACCGAGCGCGGCAGCTTGTCGGCGTAGGTACTCTTCAGCTTGGCCATGCCGCGGTAGTCGAGGATCAGCTTCGGCAGCGGGTAGTCGAGCGCCAGCTGTTCCAGCACCTCCTCGTCGGTGGACGGCGCGCCGGAAGGCGTCTTCTTCAGCACCGGCAGCTTCTCGCGCTCGAAGAGGATCTCCTGGATCTGCTTCGGCGAATTCAGGTTGAAGGGCTGCTTCGCCACTTCGTGCGCCTGCCTTTCGATTTCCAGCATGCGCAGGCCGAGCTCCTGCCCCTGCCGCTCCAGCAGCGGGGCGTCGACCAGCACGCCGTTCCTTTCCATGCGGAAGAGGATCTGCATCACCGGCATCTCGATGTCGCGGTAAAGCGCTTCCAGCCGCGGTTCCTCGGCGAGGCGCGGGGAGAGCGCCCCGTGCAGGCGCAGGGTGATGTCGGCATCCTCGGCGGCGTATTCGGCGGCGCGCTCGATGTCGACCTGGTCGAAGCCGATGCGGCCGGCGCCCTTGCCGGTGACCTCGTCGTACTTGATGGTGGCGATGCCGAGGTGGCGCAGCGCCATCGAATCCATGTCGTGGCTCTTGTCGGATTCGACGACGTAGGACGCGAGCATCGTGTCGTGGGCGACGCCTTCGAGGCGCAGCCCGTGATTGGCGAGCACGTGCATGTCGTACTTCAGGTTCTGGCCGAGCTTGGCGTGGCGCGGCGATTCCAGCCAGGGCTTCAGCTTCGCCAATGCCTCGTCGAAAGTCAGTTGCTGCGGCACGCCGGCGTAGCGGTGGGCGAGCGGCAGGTAGGCGGCCTCGCCCGGCGCCACGGCGAAGGACATCCCGACCAGCCGCGCCTGCATCGGGTCGAGGCTGGTGGTTTCGGTGTCGAAGGCGGCGAGGGGCGCGGCGTCGAGCTTCTGCAGCCAGGCGTCGAGTTGCGTCCAGTCGAGGATCGTTTCGTAGCCAGTGCGGTGGGCGCCGGGGGGTTGCAGGTCTGCGCCTTCCCCCCTCACCCCGGCCCTCTCCCCCGCGGGGGGAGAGGGCGTATCGCCCTGCAGCTCTCTGAGCCAGGTCTTGAACTCGAGGCGCGCGAACAGCTCGGCGAGTTTGTCCTTGTCGGGCGGTTGTGGCGCGAGGTCTTCCACCTTCACCGGCAGCGCGAGGTCGCAGACCACGGTGACGAGCTTTTTGCCGAGCGGCAGGAAATCCAGGTGCTTGCGCAGGTTCTCGCCGACCTTGCCGCCGATTTCATCGGCATGGGCGACGATGGCGTCGAGCGAACCGTACTCCTGCAGCCATTTCGCCGCCGTCTTCGGCCCGACCTTGTCCACCCCCGGGACGTTGTCCACGCTGTCGCCGACCAGCGCGAAATAGTCGACGATGCGCTCCGGCCCGACGCCGAACTTCGCCAGCACGCCGGCCTCGTCGAGCACCTCGTTGCTCATGGTGTTCACCAGCCGCACGTGCGGGTTGACCAGCTGCGCCAGGTCCTTGTCGCCGGTGGACACCACGCACTCGATGCCCTGGCGGCTGGCTTCGCGCGTCAGCGTGCCGATGACGTCGTCGGCCTCGACGCCCTCGATGGCGAGCAGCGGCCAGCCCAGCGCGCGGATGCAGTCGTGCAGCGGTTCGATCTGGCGCACGAGGTCGTCGGGCATCGGCGGCCGCTGCGCCTTGTATTCCGGGTACCAGTCGTCGCGGAAGGTCTTGCCCTTGGCGTCGAAGATGCAGGCGCGATACGTGACGCCACTGAGCGCCTTGAAGTCGCTATCCAGCCGGCGTAGCATGTTGATGACCCCGTACACCGCGCCCGTCGGCTCGCCCGCCCTGTTGCGCAGGTCGGGCATGGCGTGGAAGGCGCGGTAGAGGTACGAGGAACCGTCGACCAGCAGCAGCGTGGGCATAGGGGGTATCAGGGAACAATGAACAACAAGCTTCGCAACGCCGCCAACCCGCAGACCGATGCCGCCTCGCCGACGGCGCGCGAGTCGTGGCGGATGTTCGGCATTATGGCAGAGTTCGTCGAGGCGACCGAGCGCCTGGCGCCGATCCGGCCGGCCGTCTCCATCTTCGGCAGCGCGCGGCTGGGCCCCGATCATCCCTATTATCTTCAGGCCGAAAAGGTGGCGCGGCTGCTCTCGGATGCCGGCTTCTCGGTGATTTCCGGCGGCGGGCCCGGCATCATGGAGGCGGCGAGCAAGGGCGCCTTCCACGGCAGGAGTCCCAGCGTCGGCCTCAACATCCAGCTGCCGCAGGAGCAGCAGAGCAATTCCTACCAGAACATCTCGCTTTCCTTTCGCCACTTCTTCGCGCGCAAGGTGATGTTCGTCAAGTTCGCCGCCGCCTACGTCGTCATGCCGGGCGGCTTTGGCACGCTCGACGAGCTGATGGAGGCGCTGACCCTGATCCAGACCGGCAAGAGCCGGCGCTTCCCGCTGATCCTGATGGACACCGCCTACTGGCAGGGGCTGCTCGACTGGTTCCGCGAACGGCTGGTGGCGGACGGCATGATCGCGGCGGAGGACCTCGAGCTGCTGCAGCTGATCGACGAGCCGGAACAGGTGGTCGACGCCATCTTCAAGCACTATGAGGGACGCGGCTTCGAGCCCCTGCCGCAGGAGCACGAACTGCTCCTGAACCTCTGATACAATTCCAGGCGATTCCCTCTAGGACAAAGCCATGCGCCGCCTGCTGATCCCCCTCCTGTTCGCCCTTGCGCTGCCTGCCCTGGCGCAGAACCGCCCTGCCGACCTGCAGCCGGTGCCCGAGCCGCCGCCGCCGCCCCCGGGCTACCAGCCCGACCCGGCGCTCGAGCCGCAGGTGACCATCATCAAGCGCGGCGAGGACAGGGTCGAGGAATACCGCATCAACGGCCGGCTCTACATGGTCAAGGTGACGCCGCCGCACGGCGTGCCGTATTACCTGGTCGACGACAAGGGCGACGGGCGCATGACGCGCCAGGAAGCGATGGATTCCGGACTGCGCGTGCCGATGTGGGTGATCGGCACGTTCTGAAGCGGTTTTCAATAACAACACGACGGGGGAGGCAGCCATGAGCGAACAGAATCCGTTTATTGTCCCGGGCGGCAGTTCCGATCAGGCGGGAGACAGTTTCGACCCCTCCGGGCGCAACGTCGATGTCGGCCGCGGCCTCGAATGGCTCAAGCAGGGCTGGCAGTTGTTCACCCGGAATCCCGGCATGTGGATCGCCATTGCCGTCATCCTGATGGTGATCGTCGTCGTCCTCAGCTTCGTGCCGGTCGTCGGCACGCTGGCGGTGAACTTCCTCATGCCGGTCTTCGCCGGCGGCCTCCTGCTCGGCTGCAAATCGCTCTCCGAGGGAGGCGAGTTCGGCATCGACAGCCTGTTCGCCGGTTTCAAGCAGAATACCGGCAACCTCATCATGGTCGGGGTGTTCTACCTGGTCGGCGTGATCGTCATCACCGTGCTGGTGTTCCTGATTGGCGGCGGCGCCGCCCTGACCGGCGGGATGATCGGCCGCGGCCCGGGCGTGGGCATGGCCGTCGGGGGGTTCTTCCTGGCGATGCTGGTGCTGCTGGTGCTGCTGGTGCCGCTGGCGATGGCCGTCTGGTTCGCGCCGGCGCTGGTGGTGTTCCGCGACGTCGCGCCGCTGGAAGCGATGAAGGCCAGCTTCTTCGCCTGCCTCAAGAATCTCCTGCCTTTCCTCGTCTATGGCGTGATCCTCTTCGTGCTCTGCCTGATTGCGATGATCCCGATCGGCCTCGGCATGCTGATCATGGTGCCGGTGATGATGGGGTCGGTCTATGCGTCGTATGTGGAGATATTCGAATAATCGCTTCATAGCTGCCGCGGCGCACCCCAGGAGTACTTCTTCAGGGCGGCTTCGCCAGCCCTTCAGGGCGCCATGCCGTGGCGCTTCCCGCTGAATGCAGGCCCGCCGACTTCCCGCCATTCGCGGCTGGAACTGGATCGTCGAGGGCTTCCGGCTGTTCCGCGCCAACCCGGCGCTGCTGACCTTCCTGGTGTTCGGCTACTGGCTGACGCTGGTGTTCCTCAATCTCATTCCGCTCCTGGGCGTGGTACTGGCGCCCCTGTGCGTGCCGGCGCTGTCGGTCGGCGTCATGAACGGCTGCCGGGCGCTCGAACGCGAGGCGACGAACGGCTTTGGGCTGCTGTTTTCCGGCTTCCAGAAGAACCGCAACGTTCTCCTCGTCCTCGGCGCGATCTATCTGGCCGGTTCCCTCGCGGTATTTGCCGGGAGCGCCGTGGTCGATGGCGGCGCGCTGCTGGGCATCATGATGGCCGGGCAGCCGCCGCCCGATGACCTTCTGGAAAGCGATCAGCTGATGCTGGCCTTGCAGGTGACGCTGATCCTGATGGTGCCCCTCCTCATGGCCTTCTGGTTCGCCCCCATGCTGGCGGCCTGGAACGACATGCCGGCCGTCAAGGCGCTATTTTTCAGCTTCATCGCCTGTGCCCGCAACTGGCGCCCCTTCGTCGTCTATGGCCTCGGCGTGGCCTTCATCAGCGCCATCCTGCCCGGTATCGTGCTCGGCATCGTCGGTGCGGCTTCCGCCCCCCTGCTGAGAATGGTGGCGGTGGCGATGTCCCTGCCCCTCCTGTTCGTCTTCGTGCCGACCCTGTTCGCCAGCTTCTACGTGAGCTATCGCGACGTTTTCGTCCGTACGGACGAGGCGGCCGATGCCTGAAGCCTCCCCGCTCGGCCTGCTCGGCGGCACCTTCGACCCGGTCCACCACGGCCACCTGCGCCTGGCGGAAGAGGCGCGCGAGGCGCTCGACCTCGCCGAGGTGCGCTGGCTTCCCGCCGGCCGGCCGCCGCACCGCGAGGCGCCGCGCGTGTCCGCGGCGCATCGACTGGAAATGGTGCGCCGCGCGGTGGCGGACAACCCGGCGTTTACGGTTGACGATGCCGAAACCCGCGTCGAGGCGCCCAGCTACAGCGTGACGACGCTGGAACGCCTGCGTGCCGGGATGGGCGGCAGGCCGCTGGTGCTGCTGATGGGGGCCGATGCCTTTCTCGGGCTCGCCACCTGGCATCGCTGGCGCGAGCTGTTTTCGCTGGCCCACATCGGCGTGGCGGCGCGGCCGGGCTTCGAACTGTCGCCGGAGGCATTGCCGGCGGAACTGGCCGGGGCCTGCGCCGACCGGCTTGGCGCCGACCCGTGCGTGCTGCGCGCAGCCCCGGCCGGCCGCGTCGTCCAGTTCGCCATGACCCCGCTGGCGATTTCCGCCTCGCTCCTGCGGGCGCGGCTGGCAGCGGGCCTTTCCGCGCGCTATTTGCTTCCCGATCCGGTGCGGGAGTATATTGACCGGCAACAGCTCTACCGGGACTAGAATGGACGTCAGAAAACTGCAGAAAGTCGCCGTCGGCGCGCTCGAGGACATCAAGGCGCGCGACATCGAAGTCATCAACACCACCAAGCTCTCCTCCCTTTTCGACCGCATCATCATCGCCAGCGCCGACTCGGCGCGGCAGACCAAATCGCTTGCCCGCAGCGTGCAGGACAAGGTGCTCGCGGCCGGCGGACGGGTGATCGGCATGGAAGGGGAGGCGACCGGCGAGTGGATCGTCGTCGACCTCGGCGACATCGTCGTGCACGTCATGCAGCCGGCGGTGCGCAGCTACTACAACCTGGAAGAGCTCTGGGCCGCCAGGCCCGCTGCGCGGAAAAAAGCCGCCGCCGGCGGATGAAGCTGCTCGCCGTCGCCGTCGGCACGCGCCTGCCCGCCTGGGCCGATGCGGCCTTCGCCGAATTCGCCAGGCGCATGCCGCGCGAGCTGCCGCTCGAACTGAAGGAGATCAGGGCAGAGCCGCGCAGCGGCGGCAAGCCGGTCGAGGCGCTGCTGGCCGCCGAAGCCGGCCGCATCCGCGCGGCGCTGCCGGCCCGTTGCCGGCTGGTGGCCCTCGACGAGCGCGGCGCCGACCTGGCCACGCCGCAGCTGGCCGCACGCCTGCGCCAGTGGATGGAGACGGGCGACGATGTCGCCCTTGTCATCGGCGGGCCGGACGGCCTGGCGCCGGACCTGAAGTCCGCCGCGGCGGAAACGCTGCGCCTGTCCAGCCTGACGCTGCCGCACGCCCTGGCGCGCGTGGTGCTGGCCGAGGCGCTGTATCGCGCCGCCAGCGTGTTGAAGAATCACCCTTACCACCGCGAATAAGGGAAGCATGATCACCCTTGAACCCAGGATTTATCTCGCGTCGCGCAGCCCGCGCCGGCGTGAGCTGCTGGCGCAGATCGGCGTGCGCTTCGAGCTGCTGATGTTCCGCGGCATCCCGCGCGAGGATCCGGACATCGATGAGGCCGTCCTGCCCGGGGAAACTCCGGAGGATTACGTCGTGCGCGTGACCCTGGCGAAGGCGCAGGCCGGCCTGCGGCGCATCCGCGAGCGCCACCTCATTCCGCATCCCGTCCTGGCCGCCGACACGACGGTGGAGGTCGACGGCAGCGTCATCGGCAAGCCCGAGCACGAGGCCGACGCCGTGGCCATCCTGCAGCGGCTGTCCGGCCGCAGCCACCGCGTGCTGACGGCGGTGGCGCTCGCCGACATCGACAGCACCGAGCACCTGCTCAATGTCAGCGAAGTGCGCTTTCGCCCGCTGGAGCACGAGGAGATCCGCCGCTACGTCGCCAGCGGCGAGCCGCTCGACAAGGCCGGTGCCTACGGCATCCAGGGCCGCGCCGCGATCTTCGTCGAGGAAATCAGGGGTTCCTACACGGGCATCATGGGGCTGCCCCTTTACGAGACCGCCATCCTGCTGCGGCATTTCGGCTATCCCATATAGTCGGGTAACATCTGCTCATCATGAGCGAAGAGTTCCTCGTCAATTTCACGCCGCAGGAAACCCGCGTCGCCCTCATGCAGGGCGGCATCGTGCAGGAGCTGCACATCGAGCGCACTGCCTCGCGCGGGCTCGTCGGCAACGTCTACCTCGGCCGCGTCGTGCGCGTGCTGCCCGGCATGCAGTCGGCCTTCATCGACATCGGCCTGGAGCGCACCGCCTTCCTGCACGTCGCCGACATCTGGGAGCAGCGCCAGAACGGCCACGGCGGCCAGAATGGCGACGGGCCCAAGCCGATCGAGAAGATCCTCACCGAGGGGCAGAACCTCATCGTGCAGGTGCTGAAGGACCCGATCGGCAGCAAGGGCGCGCGCCTGTCCACCCAGACCAGCATCGCCGGCCGGCTGCTGGTCTACCTGCCGCAGGAGAAGCACATCGGCATCTCGCAGCGCATCGAGGGCGAGGCCGAGCGCGAGCAGCTGCGCGGCAAGCTGCAGCAGCTGGTGCCGGCCGACGAGGCCGGCGGCTTCATCGTGCGCACCATGGCGGAGAAGGCCAGCGACGAGGAGCTCGCCAGCGACATCGCCTACCTGCGCAAGCGCTGGACGGAGGCCAGGAACGCCGCCGTCAGCGCCCGCCCGCCGGCGCTGCTCTACCAGGACCTGACCCTCGGCCAGCGCCTGCTGCGCGACCTGGTGACGCCGGAGACCTCGCGCATCTTCATCGACTCGCGCGAAAACTTCCAGAAGCTGTCGACCTTCGCCCAGGAGTACATGCCGCAGCTGCTTCACCTGCTCGAGCACTACACCGGCGAGCGGCCCTTGTTCGACCTGCATGGCGTCGAGGACGAGATCCAGAAGGCGCTGGCGCGGCGCGTCGACCTCAAGTCCGGCGGCTACCTGATCATCGACCAGACCGAGGCGATGACCACCATCGACGTCAACACCGGCGGCTTCGTCGGCCTGCGCAACTTCGACGACACCATCTTCAAGACCAACCTCGAGGCGGCGCAGACCATCGCCCGCCAGCTCCGGCTGAGGAACCTCGGCGGCATCATCATCCTCGACTTCATCGACATGGAGAACGAGGAGCACAAGGCCGCCGTGCTGGCCGAGCTGAACAAGGCGCTGGCGCGCGACCACACGCGCATGTCGGTCAACGGCTTCACCGTGCTCGGCCTGGTGGAAATGACGAGGAAGCGCACGCGCGAGTCGCTCGCCCACGTGCTGTGCGAGCCCTGCCAGACCTGCGGCGGCCGCGGCGAAGTGAGGACGGCGCGCACCATGTGCTACGAGATCCTGCGCGAGCTGCTGCGCGAGGCGCGCCAGTTCAGCGCGCGCGAGTACCGCGTGCTGGCCGCGCCGGCGGTGATCGACCTCTTCCTCGAGGAAGAGTCCGGCTCGCTCGCCATGCTCTCCGACTTCATCGGCAAGCCGATTTCCCTGCAGGCCGAATCCGGCTACACTCAGGAACAGTTCGACATCGTCCTGATGTAACGCCTGGAGGAGGCATGGACGCCAGCATCAGTGTTCCGCTGTGGCTGTTCGTCATCCTGGCGCTGCTCGCCGCCTGGGCGGCCGGCGTCCTGCTGCTGGCGCCGGGCATGCGCTGGTTCTTCCGCCGCCGCATCAACGCCGTCATCCAGGAGCTCAACACCCGCCTGAAGACCGAGCTGCCGTCGTTCAAGCTCACCCGGCGCGAGGTGCTCATCGACCGCCTGTTCCACGACCCCGCGCTGCAGGATGCCGCCGAGGCGCATGCAAAAGACAGCGGCGAGCCGCTCACCGACGTACGCCGCCGCATCGACCGCTACGCGCGCGAGATCGTGCCCTCCTTCAACGCCTACCTGTATTTCCGCGTCGGCTACTGGCTCGCCAAGAGCACGGCGCGCGCGCTCTACCGCGTGCGCCTGGGCTACGCCGACGAGGCCGGCCTGGCGGCCGTCGACCCGAAATCCACCGTGGTCTTCGTCATGAACCACCGCAGCAACATGGACTACGTGCTGGTGGCCTTCCTCGCCGCCGAGCAGGTGGCGCTGTCCTACGCCGTCGGCGAGTGGGCGCGGGTATGGGGCCTGCAGGCGCTGATCCGCTCGATGGGCGCCTATTTCGTGCGGCGCAACTCCGGCGACCCGCTCTACCGCGCCGTGCTCTCGCGCTACGTGCAGATGGCCACCGAGGCCGGCGTGCCGCAGGCGCTGTTTCCCGAGGGCGGCCTGACCGTCGATGGCGCCCTGCGCCAGCCCAAGTTCGGCCTGCTCGACTACATGGTCAAGAGCTTCCGCGCCGATGCGCCGCGCGACCTGGTGTTCATCCCGGTCGGCCTCAACTACGACCGCGTGCTGGAGGACCGCAGCCAGCTGCTGAAACTGGCGGAGCACCGCCGCCGCCGCGGCCTGACTGGCGCCGTACTGACGACACTGACTTTCATCGGGGGCAACCTGTGGCTGATGCTCACCGGCCGCTGGCACCGGCTCGGCTACGCCTGCGTGAATTTCGGCAGTCCGGTGTCGATGCGCCAGTATGTCCGGGCGCACGGCGTCGACTTCGCCGGTCTCGACGAGGCGGCGCGCCGCGAGGCAGTGGCGGCGCTCGGGCGCCGGCTGATGCGGTCCATCGGCGCGGTGATCCCGGTGGTGCCGGTGGCATTGGTGGCGCAGGTGTTCCGCCGCGATCCGGACCGGGCGTTCTCCGAGCTCGAGGTGAAATCGGCGGCCTGCGAGCTGCTCGCCGGCTGGGAGGCGCGCGGCGCCCACATCTACGTCCCGCGCCACGATCGCGACTACGCCATCGGCGTCGGCCTGCGCATGCTGACCCTGCGCCACATCGTCGCCGAGCGCGACGGCCTGTTCATCGCCGTGCCGGAGAACCTGCCGGTGCTGGCCTACTACGCCAACTCCGTCGCCCACTTCGGCGGCGAGGTCGCGCAGGCCGTGCCGCTGGAGGAAGCGGTGCCTGCGCCGGCCGCATCCTGAGCTAGAGATCCCGCGCGCTGCGGAAGCCGACGAAGATGTCGTCGCGCTGCGGCTCGTAGAAGTTGCGGAAGGCCGGATCGAGCAGGCGCGCCGGCGTGGCGAACGAGCCGCCGCGCACGGCGCGGTGCGTGTGGAACCAGGGCTGCGAATAATCCGCGTAGGCATCCGGCGCGAAGCCTTCATAGGGTTCGAACGGGCTCGCCGTCCACTGCCAGACATGGCCCCAGGGCGAGAACGCGTCGCCGAAGCGCCGTGCCGCGCATTCCCACTCCGCTTCCGTCGGTAGGCGCCGCCCCGCCCGGCGGCACCAGGCCTCGGCCTCGAAGGCGCTGACGTGCAGCACCGGCTCGTCCGGCGCCAGTGGCAGCCAGGCATCGTAAGCGCGCCGTTCCCAGCCGTGTTCCCCGCGGCGCCACTGGCGCGGCGCGCGGTGGCCGGTCTCCGCCAGCCACCGGCGGCCCGCCTCGCTCCACCATTCCGTCCGCGCGTAGCCGCCGTCCTCGACGAAGGCGAGGAACTCGGCGTTGCTGACTGGCCGCGCGTCGATGGCGAAGGGTGCCAGCGTCACGCCATGCGCCCACTTCTCGTTGTCGAAGACGAAGGCTGCGTCGCGGCGGCTGCCGACCTCGGTTTCGCCGCCCTCGAATTGCAGCTCGCTGCCAATGCCTGCCGGCGGCGGTCCCGCCGGCAAGCCGGCCGGGAGCGGCTGCGCCAGCGTCTGCAGCGTGTACTGCAGCGCCTCGCAGTGCATGTCCTCGTGGTACAGCGCCAGCCGGAAGAAGTACGCGTCGGCCGCGCCGGCGTCGAGCGCCGCGTGGGTGGCGTCGAGCACCGCGGCGAGATAGGCGCGCGTCGTCGCCAGGTCCGGCAGGTCGAGCGTCCAGCGCGTGGCGTGGGGGACATTGCCGGAGTCGTACCAGCGGTCGGCGTCGGCAAGGAAACGCGAGGGCGCGAAGCCGCCGTCCTGCCGGCGCAGGCACCAGCGCTCGGCGAACCAGGCGACGTGGCCGATCTCCCAGCGCGGCGGGTTGATGATCTTCAGGTAGGGCACCGCCTGCCAGAGTTCCGGCGGCAGCCCGGCATACAGCGCCAGCAGGTGTGCACGGCTGTCGTCGAGCGCGGCATGCAGCTCGGTCTTCGAAAGATCGCGGCTCATGCCGGCTCGGCGAGAAACAGCGCGAAGCCGCCCGCTTCATCCAGCCACCGGCGCTGCTTCGGCAAGCCGGCTTCCTCGAGCAGCGCCGCGAAGCCCTGGGGCGTCCACTTGTACGAATCCTCGGTGTGGATGCGCTCGCCGGCGGCGAAGCGGCGCGGGCCTTCGCCCAGGCGCACGTCCACGTCGCGGCGCGCCTCCAGGTGCATCTCGACGCGGCTGGCGGCGGGATCGAAGAAGGCGACATGGCGCCAGTCGGCGACGTCGAAGTCCGCCGGCAGCAGGCGGTTCAGGTGGTTCAGCACATTCAGGTTGAAGGCGGCGGTGACGCCCAGCGCATCGTCGTAGGCCGCATCGAGCACCGCCTTGTCCTTGACGAGGTCGACACCGATCAGCAGGGCGCCGCCGGCGCGGGCAATGCGCGCGAGGAAGCCGCGCGCCGCGTCGGGCGCGAAGTTGCCGATGGAGGAGCCCGGGTAGAACCACAGCCGCGGCGCGCCGGCCGGCGCGAGCAGGTCTTCCGGCAGGTCGAGGCTGCGCGTGAAGTCGATGCCCACGCCCGTCAGCGGCAGGCCGGGGAAGCGCTGCCGCAGGCGGCCGAGTGCCGCGCGCAGGAAATCCGCCGAGATGTCGAGCGCCACGTAGCCCGCCGGCTCGAGGAGCGGGAACAGGCCGGCCGCCTTGCCGCAGTCGCCGGCGCCGAGGTCGATGAGCAGGCGGCCGCGGCCGGCGGCGCGGGCAATCTCGCCGCCGTGATCGGCGAGGAGGCGCGCCTCGCTGCGCGTCAGGGCGTACTCGGGCAGGCAGCAGATGGCGGCGAACAGGCGCGAGCCGAGTTCGTCGTAGAAATATTTCGGCGGGATGGCGGCGCGAGCGGCCCGCAGGCCGGCGAGCAGCTCGGGCCGCGCGTCCTCGCCGCCGCGCCGCAGGTCGGCGAAGCGGAAGGGGGCGGCAGATCCCGTAGTCCCACCCATCGCCGGCAGCTACTTCTTCGGCACCCTGCCGAGCAGGAAGAACTCGTCGTTCGGCCGCATGCTGGTCATGTTGGCCATCCGGTTCGACAGGCCGAAGAAGGCCGAGATGGCGCCGATGTCCCAGATGTCCTCGTCCGTGAAGCCGTGGCCGCGCAGCGTTTCGAAGTCGTCATCGTTGATCTCGCCCGAGCGCAGGCAGACCTTCATGGCGAAATCCAGCATCGCCTTCTGCTTCGGCGTGATGTCGGCCTTGCGGTAATTCACCGCCACCTGGTCGGCCACGAGCGGATTCTTGGCGCGGATGCGCAGGATCGCGCCGTGCGCCACGACGCAGTACTGGCACTGGTTGGCGTTCGAGGTCGCCACCACGATCATCTCGCGCTCGGCCCGGCTGAGGCCGCCTTCCTTGTCCATCAGCGCGTCGTGGTAGGCGAAGAAGGCGCGGCACTCGTCCGGCCGGTGCGACAGCGCCAGGAAGACGTTCGGCACGAAGCCGGATTTCTCCTGCACCGCCAGGATGCGGCTGCGGATGTCCTCGGGGATGTCCTTCAGTTCGGGCACGGGGAAGCGGCTGATGGGTGCGGTGCTCATGGCGGATTCCTTGAAAAGAGTCAGCCCGAGTTTACCGCACCCGGGCAGCTGCCGGCGCTTGCGCGGTAAGATGGCGCACCGACTTTCCGGAGACCGCCATGAACGACAATCCCGCCGGCCTCGACTACGAGGCGCTGATGCAAGTGGTGCGCCGCCGCCGCAGCGTGCGCGCCTTCGAGAAGGGCCGCCATGTCGGCCGCGAGGTGCTGGAGAAGATCGTCGACTGCGGCCGCTGGGCGCCGAGCGGTGCCAATTCGCAGCCGTGGGACTTCATCGTCGTCGACGACCCCGCCATGAAGGAGCAGGTGTTCGAGGTCTTCATGCGCCAGTCGCAGCGCCTGATCGACCACGCCAAGGGCTTTCCGGCGGTGAAGAAGAGCTACATGGCGCATACCGTGGCGATCATCGTCGTCGTCGGCGATCCGCGCTGGAAGGCCTGCTTTCCCCAGGGCACCTCGCCGGAGTTCGTCGAGGAGTACGCCGCCAACAACGAGAAGATCCACCTCGTCTCGCTCGGCGCCGCCATCCAGAACCTGCAGCTCGGCGTCACCGCCATGGGCCTCACCTCGGCCTGGCTCTCGGGCGGCGGCGAGGCCACCACCAACCGCGAACTGTCGGCGCTGCTCGGCTACCCGCCGTTCATGGAGGCGGTCGGCACCATCCCCATCGGCTATCCGCAAAAGGATGTCTCCCTGCGCTACCGCCGGCCGCTACAGCAGGTGACGCACTGGAACCGCTACCAGCCGGAGAAGTTCCGCACGCAGGCGCAGATCGACTACTACGTCGAGCGCCTGCGCCCCTTCGCCATGTACCGCGGCCTCGAGCGCATGGAGGACTGGGAGGACTGCGACGAGAAGCTCGGCCCGTGGAAGGATGCGTTCACCACGACGGCGCCGAATCCCTCCGGCAAGCTGGAGGAGTAGCCGCCTACTGCACCGGCAGGCGGCCGACGACGACGACCTTGCCGCCCTCGCTGCGTACCACGACGATCTCCGCCGTCGACGGCGAGATTCCCGTCAGCGCGCGGATGTTGAAGTTGTGCGTCACCAGCGCGACGTTCTGCGGCGGCCGCACGGTGTTGACGAGCTCGGTGACGGTGCGCGTGCGCTCGGCCTCGCGCTCGGGGTCCTTGTACAGCGAGTCGAGCGCCTCCCACGGCACGGCCGGATGGCCGAAGGCCAGCTCCGCCGTCTCCAGCGTGCGGCACCAGCGCGAGGACCGCAGCTCGCTCACGGCGACGGCGCGCCACTTCAGGGTGCGGCCGACGCGGCGCGCCTCCTCGCGTCCCGCGTCCGACAGGTTGCGCTGCGTCCTGCAGTCGCCGAGGAGGAAGTTCGGCGGGTCGCCGAGTCCG
>Ga0209477_1000981_pt1 | contig 17583 bp, 14 predicted proteins | sample KloWWTupernatant_FD_187180 | JGI IMG/M metagenome (GOLD analysis project Ga0209477, IMG submission 187180) | Active sludge microbial communities from Klosterneuburg, Austria, studying microevolution and ecology of nitrifiers - Klosterneuburg... | ecosystem: Engineered > WWTP > Aerobic digester >... | reverse complement strand
CCTGGTCGGCGCCAACGTGTCCGAGCTGGTCCACGAAGGCGTGCTGGCGATGGAGTTCAAGGGCAGCGCCGACGACCTGGCGCGCATCTGCCACGCCCATCCGTCGCTGAGCGAAGCTGTGCACGACGCCGCGATGGCAGTGCACAAGCGGGCGATCCACAAGGCCAACTGAGGCTGGCACGTCGCCTCAAGCGCCGCGATGTGCCCTCCAGTTGACCCCTCGCAACGCGAAAAGCACGGCGCACTCCGGTGCGCCGTTTCCGTTTCCGCCGGGCGATAATCGACGCATGAAAACCCTGTGCGTCTATTGCGGTTCCAACGCAGGCAGCGACCCGGCCTATGCCGCGCTGGCACGCGACCTCGGCACCCGCCTCGCCCGCGATGGCATCGCGCTGGTCTACGGCGGCGGCAACGTCGGCCTGATGGGCATCGTGGCCGACGCGGTGCTGGCCGGCGGCGGCGAAGTGATCGGCGTGATCCCGCAGCAACTGGTCGACTGGGAGGTCGCCCACAAGGGCGTCACCCGCCTGGAAGTGGTCGATTCCATGCACACCCGCAAGGCGCGCATGTTCGAACTGGCCGACGGCTTCATCGCCCTGCCCGGCGGCTTCGGCACCCTCGACGAAATGTTCGAGATGCTGACCTGGCGACAGCTGGGCCTGGGCAGGAAGCCCTGCGCCTTCCTTGGCGTCAACGGCTTCTGGGAGCCGCTGATGGCGATGCTGGACACCATGGTGCGCGAGCGCTTCCTGCATGTGGAGCAGCGCTCCGACATGTGGCATGGCACCGAAATCGAGGCGCTGTTGGAATGGATGCGCGGGTACGTGCCGGCGCAGGCCGACAAGTGGCTGGACGAGAAGCGCCGCAGCCAGCTCAAGCTCACCACGGAGGATGTATGACCGTTCCGGCGACGTTCCGCGCCTTCCGCATCCACGACGATGTCGACGGCTACCGCAGCGGCATCGAGGCGGTGTCGCTGGACGAGCTCAATGCCGGCGAAGTGGTGGTCAAGACCGCGTACTCCTCGGTCAACTACAAGGACGCGCTGGCCGGCACCGGCAAGGGCAAGATCCTGCGCCGCTTCCCGCTGGTCGGCGGAATCGACATTGCCGGCCACGTGGTGGCCTCCACCAGTCCTGCGTTCCGCGAGGGCGACGCGGTGCTGGTCACCGGCAGCGGGCTGTCGGAGACCCGCGACGGCGGCTATTCGGAGTACGCCCGGCTGGACGCGCGCTGGGTCATCCCGCTGCCCGCTGGCCTCACCCTGCGCGAGGCGATGATACTGGGCACCGCCGGCTTCACCGCAGCGCTGGGCCTGCTGCGGATGACCGAGAACCGGCAGGCGCCCGACCTGGGGCCGCTGGCCGTCACCGGCGCCACCGGCGGCGTGGGTTCGCTGGCAATCGCGATCTTCCGCAAGGCCGGCTACGAGGTCCACGCGATCAGCGGCAAGCCGGAGCACGCGGACTACCTGAAGTCGCTCGGCGCTTCGGAAGTGCTGGGCCGCGAGGCACTGACAACGCCCCGGCCGATGGACAGCGTCCGCTTCGGCGGTGGCCTGGACAACGTCGGCGGACCGATGCTGGCCGCGCTGCTGGCGCAGACCGCACCTTACGGAAACGTCGCCAGCTGCGGCCTGGCCGCCTCGCATGAGCTGCATGCCACGGTGATGCCCTTCATCATCCGCGGCGTCTCGCTGCTGGGCGTGGCCTCGGCGGGCACCGCCCGCGACATCCGCGACGAGGTCTGGCGGCGGCTGGCCAGTGACTGGAAACCGGGCAACCTGGACGCCATCTGCACCCGCGAAGCCTCCCTGGACGACCTGCCGGCGGTGTTCGCCAGCATGCTGGCCGGCGGTTCGCTGGGCCGGACCGTGGTCCAGCTCTAAAATAACGGCCAACCCGCTTGCGGGCGCACCGCCTGCCGCTACAATCGGCCTGCCAACCACGGGGACCTACATGGCACGCATCCTGATCGTCGACGACTCGCCTTCCCAGCTCATGGGCATCCGCCGCATCGTCGAAAAACTCGGCCACGACGCGCTGACCGCCGAGGATGGTGCCGCCGGCGTGGAAGCCGCCAAGCGCGAGATCCCGGACCTCATCCTGATGGACGTGGTGATGCCGAACCTCAACGGTTTCCAGGCCACCCGGTCGATCACCCGCGAGCCCAGCACCAAGCACATCCCGGTGATCCTGGTGACCACCAAGGACCAGGACACCGACCGCATGTGGGGCCTGCGCCAGGGCGCGAAGGCCTACATCACCAAGCCGTTCAGCGAAACCGAACTGTCGGAGCTGATCGCGCAGTACCTGGGCGGCGCACCGGCGGCCTGATCGCCGCCGCCGCTGTCGACGCCGCGCCGCCGGCATCGCTCCCCATGCCGGCCTGGTCGCCGGCGGTCGCCTTGGCTCAGCCACGCCTCCAATCGTCGCCGAACGCATCGCGCATGCGCGCGTAGGCCTCGCGTTGGGCGCCGTCGTGCGCCTTCGGCGCGAGGATCTCCAGCTCCACGATCTGGTCGCCATCCGCGCCCTGCGCGCCTCCCGGCAGGCCGCGCCCGCGCAAGCGCAGCTTGCGGCCCGCCTCGGAATCGGCCGGGATCTTGAGCTCCACCGGGCCGCCCAGGGTCGGCACGCTGATCGTCGCGCCCAGCGCCGCTTCCCACGGCGCCACTGGCAGCACATGGATGACGTTGCGGCCGTCGACCTCGAACTGCGGGTGCGCCGCGTATTCGATTTCCAGCAGCAGGTCGCCACCGCCATTGCCCTGCCGCGCCAGGCGGATCGACTGCCCGGGCCTGACCCCCTTCGGAACCCGCACTTCAAGGGTGCGGCCGTTGACGCTGATGCGCACGCCGGCGCCGTTGTAGACCGATTCCAGCGGCACCGCCAGTTTGGCGCGGGTGACACCGTCCGCGGCGCGGCCCTGCGCCTGCGGTCCACGGGGACCGCCCGCGCCCCGCTGGCGGCCGAACATGCTCTCGAAGAAGTCGGAAAAGCCGCCACCGGCCCCGCCGCCAGCGAAGATCTCGTCGAAGTCGAAGTCCGGCTGCCCGCCCGGACCGCGACCGAACCCACCGGGCGGTGGCCTGATCTCCTCGCCGGGACGATAGCCGCCCGCGCGCAACTGGTCGTAGGCCTTGCGCTTGGCAGGATCGCGCAGTGCCTCGAAGGCCTCGTTGACGGCCTTGAATTTCTCCTCGGCGCCGGGTTCCTTGCTGACGTCCGGATGGAACTTGCGCGCAAGCCGGCGATAGGCGGTCTTGATCTCGGCATCGCCCGCACTCGGCTCGACCCCGAGGATTCCGTAATAGTCCTTGAATTCCATGCTGGTCCGTGACGCCTCGTTGCCTACCCTGCCAGATTATCCGATGCCGGCGCGGGCAAGGTTTAGACTCCGGGTTCCCCACCGACGAGGAGCACCACGATGTCGATCCAACCCGGCGACCAGATCCCGGACGCGATCCTGCAATGCATCCGCGATGGCGTTCAGAAGGTCGATACCGCCAGCCTGTTCAAGGGCAACAAGCTGGTCCTGTTCGCGGTGCCCGGCGCGTTCACCCCGACCTGTTCCGAACGGCACCTGCCGGGCTTCGTCGAGCACTTCGGTAGCTTCCACGACAAGGGCATCGGCGTCGCCTGCATGGCGGTCAATGATCCGTTCGTGATGCAGGCCTGGGGCGAGAGCCAGCACGTGCCGGAGGGGCTGCAAATGCTGTCCGACGGCAATGGCGAGTTCACCCGCAAGCTGGGCCTGGAGATGGATGCCAGCGCCTTCGGCATGGGCACCCGCAGCAAGCGCTTCGCGCTGTATGCCGAGGACGGGGTCGTTCGCCAGCTGTTCGTGGAGGCACCCGGCGAGTTCCGGGTCTCGTCCGCGGAGCACGTGCTGGCGGAACTGGAGTAACGCGGCCTCGGCCGCGGAAACGGGCGGCCCCGCGGCCGCCCGTCGAGCGATCGCCGCTCGGTGGCGGTCAGGCCGGACCGCTTGCCCGCGGCAGCTCCGTGGCCGGGATGGCGGCGACCGCCTCCGCGTCGCCCTCCAGCGAGGCATCCAGGCGTTCGATCGCCTGCAGGGTTTCGTCCGCCGCCAGCCGCATCAGGGTCACGCCCTGGGTGTTGCGGCCGACCTGGGCGATCTGTGCCGCGGGCGTGCGCACCAGGGTGCCGCCATCGGAGATCAGCAGCACGTCGTGCTGTTCGGAGAGCTGGATCGCGCCCACCAGCTGGCCGTTGCGATCGCTGGTCTTGATCGCCAGCACGCCCTGGGTGCCGCGGCCCTTCTTCGGGTAGTCGGCGACCGGGGTGCGCTTGCCGTAGCCGCGCGCGCTGGCGGTGAGGATGTCGCCGTCGCCATCGAGCGCGATCAGGCTGACCACTGCCTCGCCGGTGGCCAGGCGCATGCCGCGCACGCCGGTGGCGGTGCGGCCCATCGAGCGTACCGCGCCCTCGTCGAAGCGCACGGCCTTGCCGTTGCTGGCGAACAGCATGATGTCGGCGTCACCGCCGGTGAGCGCGGCACCGATCAGCGCGTCGCCGTCGTCGAGGTTGATCGCGATCTTGCCGCGGGCCAGCCGGAACGCGAACTCCGACAGCGGGGTCTTCTTGACCGTGCCGTTGCGGGTCGCGAAGAACACGTAATGCGCATCGTCGTACTCGCGGACCGGCAGCACCGCCTGCACCTTCTCGCCCTCGACCAGCGGGATCCAGTTGATGATCGGGCGGCCGCGCGCGTTGGGGCCGGCGTCCGGGAGCTGGTGCACCGGCAGCCAGAACACGCGGCCACTGCTGGTGAAGGTAAGCAGGGTGTCGTGGGTGTTGACCAGCCACAGCTGGTCGATGAAATCCTCGTCCTTGGTCGCCGCTGCGTTGCGACCCTTGCCGCCGCGGCGCTGGGCGCGGTAGGCGGTGGCCGGCTGGCGCTTGGCGTAGCCGGCATGCGACAGGGTCACCACCACGTCTTCCGGTGCGATCAGGTCGAGGATGTCGAGGTCTTCCTCGGAGGCGCGGATCTCGCTGCGGCGGGTGTCGCCGAACTCCTCCTTGACGCTGCGCAGCTCGGCGCGGATGACGTCCAGCAGCACGTCCGGATCCTCGAGGATCTCGATCAGGCCACGGATGGCATCGAGCAGCAGCCGGTATTCCTCGGTGAGCTTTTCCTGCTCCAGCCCGGTCAGGCGGTGCAGGCGCATCTCCAGGATCTGGCTGGCCTGGATCTCGGTCAGCTGGTAGGCGCCGTCGACCAGGCCGACGCCGGGCGGCAGGTCCTCGGGGCGCGACGCATCGCTGCCCGCGGCCGCCAGCAATGCGCCAACCAGCCCGGGCTGCCAGGTCTTCGCCAGCATCCGCTCGCGTGCTTCATTCGGGTTCGCCGAGGTCTTGATCAGCTCGATCATCTCGTCGATGTTGGCCAGGGCGACCGTCAGCCCCTCCAGGATGTGCGCGCGCGCGCGCGCCTTGCGCAACTCGAAGATGGTGCGGCGGGTGACCACTTCGCGGCGGTGGCGCACGAACGCTTCGAGGATCTGCTTGAGGTTCAGCAACTGCGGGCGGCCGTCGACCAGCGCCACCATGTTGATGCCGAACACCGACTCCATCTGGGTCTGCTGGTACAGGTTGTTGAGCACGACCTCGGCGGATTCGCCGCGCTTGACCTCGATGAAGATGCGCATGCCGTCCTTGTCGGACTCGTCGCGCAGCTCGCTGATGCCCTCGAGCTTCTTTTCCTTGACCAGCTCGGCGATCTTCTCGATCAGTCGCGCCTTGTTGACCTGGTAAGGGATTTCGGTGACCGCGATCGCCTCGCGGCCGTTGTCGGCCACCTCGATCTCGGCTCGCGCGCGCATGCGCACCCGGCCGCGGCCGGTGCGGTAGGCGAGGTGGATGCCGCCGACGCCGTTGATGATGCCGGCGGTGGGGAAATCGGGGCCGGGGATGTGCTCCATCAGGCCGTCGATGTCGATCGCGGGATCATCGATCAGCGCCAGCAGCGCATCCACCACCTCGCCGAGGTTGTGCGGCGGGATGTTGGTGGCCATGCCCACCGCGATGCCGGCGGAGCCGTTGACCAGCAGGTTCGGGAACCGGGTCGGCATGACCGTGGGTTCCTGTTCCTTCTCGTCGTAGTTGGGCTGGAAATCGACGGTTTCCTTGTCGATGTCGGCCATCAGCTCATGGGTGAGCCGGGCCATGCGCGCCTCGGTGTAGCGCATCGCCGCCGCCGAATCGCCGTCGACCGAACCGAAGTTGCCCTGCCCGTCCACCAGCATGTAGCGCAGCGAGAACGGTTGCGCCATCCGCACCAGGGTGTCGTACACCGACTGGTCGCCGTGCGGGTGGTACTTGCCGATCACGTCGCCGACGATGCGCGCGGACTTGAAGTACGGCTTGTTGCTGTGTGCGCCGAGCTCGGTCATCGCGAACAGCACGCGCCGGTGGACGGGCTTCAGGCCATCGCGGACATCCGGCAGCGCGCGCCCCACGATCACGCTCATGGCGTAATCGAGGTAGCTGCGGCGCATCTCGTCTTCCAGGTTGACGGGGATGATTTCCTTGGCGAGATCGGCCATCAGGTGTCCATTTCGATGCGGTATTCGATGCCCGCGAACGACCCGCGGAAGGCCTTCCGCGGCGGGCATTTCGAGGGAGTTCAAGCAACGTGAAATTGTAGCATTTGCGCCGCGCTTCGGCACTGCCGATTTCGACGGAGAAACAAGAAGTTACACGCGATTTTCTGGCCGGCAGAAATGGTCGTGGCGGGCATTCGCTGCGCGGCTCGAAACGCCGCTGTGCGAACACCCGCCACGGCCATTTCTGCCAGTGGGGTCCTACGCGGGGAATGCCACCCGCATCGTCACCGCATCCGGGCGTTCGACCACGCCGTTCTCGGTCACGATCGCATCGATCAGGTCGTGCGGGGTGACGTCGAACACCGGGTTCCAGGCGCGCACGCCTTCGGCCACGGTGCGCTCGCCGCGGAAGGCGAGCAATTCGGCCGGATCGCGTTCCTCGATCTCGATCAGGTCGCCGGACGCGGTGGCCATGTCCACCGTCGAGGACGGCGCCACCACCATGAACTTCACGCCGTGGTGCCTGGCCGCGATCGCCAGCTGGTAGGTGCCGATCTTGTTGGCGGTGTCGCCGTTCGCGCAGATGCGGTCGGCGCCGACCACCACCCACTGCACCTGCCCCGTCTTCATCAGGTGCGATGCGGCGGCATCCGCGATCAGGGTGGCGTCGATGGCATCCTGCTGCAGTTCCCACACGGTCAGGCGCGCACCCTGGTTCCATGGCCGGGTCTCGCCGGCGAACACGCGTTCGATGCGGCCGGCAGCCACGCCGGCGCGGATCACGCCCAGCGCGGTGCCGAAGCCGGCGGTCGCCAGCGAGCCGGTGTTGCAATGGGTGAGCACGCCGCTGCCGGGCGCGATCAGGCCCGCACCCAGCGCCCCCATGTGGCGGTTGGCGGCCAGGTCTTCGGTTTCGATGGCGCGTGCTTCGCGTTCGATTACGTCGCGCCAGTCGGGTCCGGCCTCGCCGAGCGCGCGACGCATCCGCGCCAGCGCCCAGGCCAGGTTGACCGCGGTCGGCCGCGCCGCGTTGAGCCGCTGCATCGCCGGCTCCAGCTTGCGCGCGGCCTCGGCGCCGTCCGCCGCATCGATCGCGCGCGTGGCCAGCACCACGCCCCAGGCAGCGGCGATGCCGATCGCCGGCGCGCCGCGCACGGTCAGGGCATGGATCGCTTCGGCGACTTCGTCGCTGCCGCGACAGGCGACGTATTCCACCGCGAACGGCAGTTTGCGCTGGTCCAGCAGCGCAAGGGTTTCGCCGGTCCAGCGGATCGGACGGACGTGGTCGTAGCGGTCGAAATCGATGGTGGCGTTCATGCCGCCATTATCCGCCATCGCCAAACAAAACCGGCGCCACGTGGGCGCCGGCGCGGGAGTCCCGCTTCGCGCAATCAGTAGGTGCGGAATTCCGCGCGGCACCCCTGCGAAACCCAGATCCCGTTGCGGCCATAGCCCCAGGTGCGGCCCTGGATGCATGCTGCCCTCGACAGCTGGCGCACCAGTTGCACGCCTGCACGGGTATTGGCCACGCACTCGCGGACGCGGCCATCGTTGGACTCGCAACGGAACAACTGGTTGTGGTAACCGTAGCCCGAATTGTTCCAGCCGCCGTCGTAGCCACGGCGATCCAGCGCGAATTCGGCGCGGCAGCCCTGCGACACCCACACACTGCCGCGATCGGAGCCCCAGGTGCGGCCCTCGATGCAGGCCGCGCGCGAGAGCTGGCGAACCAGTTGCGCGCGCCCGTGGCCATCGGTGGAACAACGCCGGGTACGGCCATCGTCGGATTCGCAGCGGATGGTGGAACCGTAGCCGTAGTCGTCATAGCCGCCGTAGTTGTCGTAGCCACCGTAGCGGTCGCCATCGCCGAAGACACGGAAATCGGCGCGACAGCCGTCCGAGACCCAGATTCCGTCGCGGCCGTAGCCCCAGGTGCGCCCCTCGATGCAGGCCGCCCTGGAATGCTGGCGTTCCAGCACCACCCGGCCGCCGCCGGTCGCGCATTCCCGGGTGCGGCCATCGCTGGATTCGCAACGGATGACGCCGCCGTCGCCATGGCCATAGGTGTTGCCGTAGGACTGGGCAGCGGCCGGCGCCGCGGCTGACGCGGCAAGCACGGCGACAGTGGTGGCGATCAAGGCACGCATGGACCTGGCTCCTCATCCCTCGGCCCGGGATGGACCGATCTGGTGGCTTACTTTAGGCGGCACGCATTAACGGAAGGAAAAGATGCCACACCCTTGGCCCGCCTGGATATCCCGCATTCAGGCCACCGCCGCGGTGGCCTCAGGCACGCGGGAAATCGAACGCCAGCACGTCCGCGATCCGTGGCGTCGCCAGCATCGCCATCAGCAGGCGGTCCACGCCCAAGGCCACGCCTGCGCACGCCGGCAGGCCGGATTCGAGCGCGGCGATCAGGTGGGTGTCGGTAGGCGGCAGGCTTGCATCCCGGCCACGGCGCACATCGCCGTCGCGCGCGAAGCGGGCCGCCTGTTCCGCGGCATCCCGCAACTCGTGGTATCCGTTCGCAAGTTCCACCGGGCCGAGGTAGAGCTCGAAGCGCTCCGCCACCGGATGGCCATCGCCGTCGCCACGAACCTGCGCAAGCGCGCATTGCGAGGCGGGGTAGTCGATGACCGCGAGCAAGCCATCCGCCGGGAACGCAGGTTGCAGGCGATGGGTCATCAGCAGGTCCAGCCAGTCGTCGCGGGCCAGGCCGGCGGGATCGATCTGCATGTCCCCGAGGGCCGCGCGCAAGGCATCCTCGCCGGCGGTGAACGGGTCGATTCCGAGCAAATCGCGATACAGGTCGCGGTAGGTCAGCACCTGCAATGACGCCTCGCGACCGACCAGCGCCAGGGCCGCGCGCACCAGCTCCGCGGTTTCGTCGAGCAGGCGCATGTGATCCCAGCCCACCCGGTACCATTCGAGCATGGTGAATTCGGGATTGTGGCGGCCGCCAGCTTCGCCATCCCGGAACACGCGGCCGAGTTCGTAGCAATCGCCGATGCCGGCTGCAAGCAGGCGCTTGAGCGCGAATTCCGGCGAGGTGCGCAGCCAGCGCGTGCGCGGCGCACCATCGGTGCGGCCGGAGAATTCGAGGTGGAATGACGCGATGTTCGGATCGGTGTTGCCGGCGCGGGACAGTACCGGCGTCTCCACCTCCAGCACGTTGCGCGCGTGGAAGAACTCGCGCACCAGGCGGTTGACCCAGGCGCGCAGGCGCATGGCGTCGCGCGAGGCATTCGGCGCCCACGGCAGCTCCGTATCGACGCCCGGCCCCCACCCTGGTCCCGGCTGGAACCTCATGCGTACGCCGCGAGGAAGGCCAGCAAGGCGGCCTCGTCCCAGATCTCGAGGCCAAGTTCCCGTGCCTTGGCCAGCTTGCTGCCGGCGGCCTCGCCGGCCACCACCAGCGAGGTCTTCTTCGACACGCTGCCGGAGACCTTGGCGCCCAGCGCTTCGAGCCTTGCGCCGGCCTCGTCGCGGCTCATCGCGGCCAACCCGCCGGTGAGGACCACGGTCTTGCCGGCCAGCGGGCCGTCCGCGGCGCGCTGCGGCGCGCCTTCGGACCAGTGCATGCCGGCGGCCTGCAGCGCCGCGATGGCCTCGCGGTTATGCGGTTCCGCGAAGAAGTGGGCGATGCGCGCGGCGACCACCGGCCCGACATCGGGAACGTCCTTCAGTGCTTCCTCGTCGGCCGCCATCAGTGGCGCCAGTGCGCCGAAATGGCGGGCCAGTACCTTCGCCGTGCTCTCGCCCACGTCGCGGATGCCAAGCGCGAACAGCAGCCGCTCCAGCGTGGTGCTGCGGCTGGCATCGATCGCCGCCACCAGGTTCTCCGCCCACCGGGTGGCGACCTTGCCGGCCTTGACGGTTTCCGGCACCACGCCCGCGGCCTCGTCGGATCGTTGCTTCATCTCGACCAGGTCTTCGACCGTGAGCCGGTACAGGTCGGCGATGCCGTGCACGTAGCCGAACTCGACCAGCGCATCGACGAAGCGTTCGCCCAGGCCTTCGATGTCGATGGCGCGTCGCGATGCGAAATGGATCAGCGCCTGCTTGCGTTGCGCCGGGCAGACCAGGCCGCCGGTGCATCGGGCGACGACCTCACCCGCCTCCCGTTCGACCGCGGAACCGCAATCAGGACAGTGCGTCGGCAATTGGTACGGCGCATGCAACGGCTGGCCGGACGCGTCCAGCGGACGCCGCTCCCCGATGACCCGCACCACTTCCGGGATCACGTCGCCGGCGCGGCGCACGATGATGGTGTCGCCCTTGCGAACGTCCAGCCGCGCGACCTGGTCGGCGTTGTGCAGCGTCGCGCGGGTCACGTTGACGCCGCCCACGTGCACCGGTGCCATCAGGACCCATGGCGTGACCGCGCCGGTGCGGCCGACGTTGACCTCGATCGATTCCACCGTGGTCGCGGCTTCCTGCGCCGGGAACTTGTGCGCGATCGCCCAGCGCGGCGCGCGCGAGACGAAGCCCATCGCGCGTTGCTGGTCGAAGCGGTCGAGCTTGTAGACCACGCCGTCGATGTCGTACGGCAGCTCGTCGCGTTGCGCGCCGACATTTCGATAGTAGGCCAGCAAGCCGTCGGTGCCCTCGACCACGTCGACCAGCGGGCTGACCGCGAAACCGAGCCCGCGCAGCCACCGCAGCACTTCGGAATGCGTGGCCGGCAGCGCGCCGGAGACCTCGCCCAGTGCGTAGGCATAGAACGCCAGCGGCCGTTGCGCGGTGATCCGCGAATCCAGCTGGCGCAGCGAACCGGCGGCGCCATTGCGCGGATTCGCCAGCGGCTTGTCGCCGAGTTCGCGTGCCCGCGCGTTGTATTGCTCGAAGCCCGCGCGCGGCATGTAGACCTCGCCGCGCACTTCCAGGACCTCGGGCGCCGCGCCGCGCAACTTCAGGGGAATCGACTTGATCGTGCGCAGGTTGGCGCTGACGTCCTCGCCGGTGGCGCCGTCGCCGCGGGTCGCACCGCGTACGAAGGCACCGCCCTCGTAACGCAGGCTGATCGCCAGCCCGTCGAGCTTGGGTTCGGCGGAAAAGCGTGGCGCCGCATCGCCGGTTTCCTTTTCGATGCGCGCCACGAAATCGGCGACTTCCTCATCAGTGAACGCGTTCGCCAGCGACAGCATCGGGACGGCATGCGCGACCGGCTCGAAGCGGCCGGAGGCGGCGAAGCCCACCCGCTGGGTCGGTGAATTGGGGTCGGCGAACTCGGGGTGCGCGGCCTCGAGTTCGTCGAGCTCGCGGAGCATCGCGTCGTACTCCGCGTCCGGGATGTCCGGGTCGTCGAGCACGTGGTAGCGGTGGCTGGCGTCGTCCAGCCGGCGGCGCAGTTCGGCGATGCGCGCGGCGGTTTCGCGTCCGCTCATCGGCCTACCAGCGGGTCGGCTTGCTCAGCGGCGGCGCCGCATGCTGGCGGTCGTAGGCGCGCAGTTCATCACGGATGTGCTGGATGCGCTGGCGGCCGAGCGCATTGCGTTCCTCGTCCAGCACCACGCCGTCCAGCAGGTCGGCCATCCGTTGCGCCGCCGGCTCCATCGTTTCCCAGGCATCCAGTGCGGCGACCGGTGCCGGCAGGGTCAGGAAGAAGGCGATCGCCGGGGTTTCGATTTCGGCGATGCGCGACATCTCGAAGCTGCCGGGCTTGATGATGTTGGCGACGCTGAAGATCGGCCCGAGTTCCGGCTTGCCGTCCACCAGCCGATGGAACACGTCCATGTGGCCGAAGGTCAGGCCGGCCTTCTCGGCGGCGACCACGATGTCCTGCCCGCGCAGCTTGTTGCCGGCCCTTGCCGCCACGTACAGCGAGACGATGCGGTCGAACTGGTCCGACACACGCCTGCCGAGCTCGCTCTGCGCCGGGCTGCCATCGAGTTCGAGTTCGTCCTGCTGCGCCGGCGCGTGGCCCCAGCTGCCGGCGAGCTGCTCGCCGAGGGTGGGTTCCTGCCGGCCATCGGCATCGACCGACGGCTCGCGCGGTATCCGCCGCCCCTGCCCGGCCTTGCGCCCGCGGCCGAAGTAGATGATCGCGCCGAACAGCAGCGACAGCGCGATCGCGATGCCGATGCGCAACAGGACCGTATCCGACATCGTGGGTTCCTCCTTATGCCGCGCCCGCCAGGCGCGCGGCTTCAGCCAGGTCGACGGAGACCAGGCGGCTGACGCCCGGCTCGCGCATGGTCACGCCCGAGAGCTGCTGCGCGGCTTCCATCGTGGCCTTGTTGTGGGTGACGAACAGGAACTGTACCTGCTCGCTCATCTCGCTGACCAACGACGTGAAACGGCCGACGTTGGCCTCGTCCAGCGGCGCGTCCACCTCGTCCAGCAGGCAGAACGGGGCGGGGTTGAGGCGGAAGATCGCGAACACCAGCGCCACCGCGGTCATCGCCTTCTCGCCGCCGGACAGCAGCGAGATGCTGGACACGCGCTTGCCGGGCGGGCGCGCCATGATCGCCACGCCGGTATCCAGCAGGTCCTCGCCAGTCAGTTCGAGGTAGGCGTGGCCACCGCCGAACAGGCGCGGATACAGTTCCTGCACGCCCGCGTTGACGCGGTCGAAGGTGTCCTTGAAGCGGCCACGGGTCTCGCGGTCGATCTTGCGGATCGCCTCTTCCAGCGTGTCTAGCGCCGAGGTCAGGTCGGCGTCCTGCGCATCCAGGTAGTCCTTGCGCTGCGCCGCCTCGGCGTGTTCGGCGATGGCGGCCAGGTTGACCGGTTCCAGCCGGCGCAGCCTGCCGTCGAAGTCGGCCACCGCCTTTTCCCACTGCGAGACGTCGGCGTCGTCGGCGAGCGTGTTGATCAGGTCATCGACCACGAAACCGGCTTCGGCCACGGCAGTCGCGTACGACTCGGCCTTCATCGCCAGCGCCTGCTGGTCCAGCTTGCGTTGGCCGATCACCTCGCGCTGCTCCAGCGCCTGCGCATCGCGCTGCTGGCGGGTCTGCTCGAAGTTGCGCAACTCTGCGTCGATGCCCTCCAGCGCCGAGCGCGCGGCCGCCAGTTCGCGTTCGCTGCGCACGCGCTCGTTCAAAGCGGCCTGGCGCTCCGCTTCCAGCGCCTTGACCGGCGCGTCGCCATCGGCAAGTTGCGCGGCGAGATCGCCCAACCGCGAGTCCAGTTGCCCGCGCTGGCCGCCCATCCGGTCCAGCGCCTGCGCCAGCGCGACGATCTGCGCGCGCTGCGACTCCACCGTGAGGGCGAGCGCATGCGCGGCGTCGCGCGATTCGCGGGCGGCATTGCGGGCGTCGTCGCGGGCCTGCGCGAGTTCGCGGCGCTCGCTGTCCAGCGCCTGGCGCGCGGTTTCCAGCTCGCCCATCCGGGCGACGGCCTCCTCGACGCGCTTGCGGGCGTCGCGTACCTGCTCGCGGCCGGTCTCCAACACGGCCGCCAGTTGTTCGAGGTCAGCGTCGATGCGCTCGATGCGGCTGCGTGCCGAATCCAGCCGGCCCTGCTGGCTCTGCAACTGGCCGGCCAGTTCGGACACGCCGCGATGCGCCAGGTACAGCGCACGCTGCGCGTCCTCGCGCTGCTGTTCGGCGGCGAGCAGCTGGTCGCGCAGATGGGTCAGCCCGCTCTCGAGCTCGCGCTCGCGGGCGACGTGGCGTTCGATCTCCGCGCGCAGGGACTGGATGTCCTTCTCGCGCAGCAGCGCGCCCTGCTTGGCGGCGCCGGAACGCACGATGCGCACCCAGCCATCGCCCAGCCGTTCGCCGGCACGGGTGATGACGGACTCGCCGGCACCCAGTCCAGCTTGCAGGCTGCGCGCCTCGGCAAGCGATTCCGCGGCGTGCAGGCGCGCCAGCAGGCGACGGATCGCGCGCGGACCTTGGACCTTCGACGCCAGGCAGGTCGCGGCATACGTCCCGTCATCGGCCGCGGACGACACCAGCGCAAGCCGGCCTTCGCCCAGCTCGCCCAGCGCATCGACCAGTTGTTCGGGCGCATCGACGATCACCGCTTCGATCAACTGGCCAAGCGCGGCTTCCACCGCGTTTTCCCAACCGGCCTCGACCGCCAGGCGCTCGCCGACGCGGGCGGCGCTGTCCAGCCCCTGTGCCTTCAACCATTGGGCGGCGGCACCCTGTTCCTGCCCGAGCGCGGCGTGCTGCAGGGTTTCCAGCGAGGCCAGGCGGCCACGCGCGGCCTGCGCCTGCTTGCGCAGGTCGGCCAGTTCGGACTGCCGGCTGCGCTGCTGCTCCTGCAGCGATGCGAGCGCCTGCTTGCGGGTTTCGACGTCGTTGTTGAGGCCATCGAGCGAGGTTTTCTGGGTGTCGTGCTGCGACTGGGTCGCGGCGAAGGCCTCGGCCAGCGCGGCGAGGTCGAGGCCGGTGCGTTCGGCCGTGAGCTGTTCGCGGCGGCGGTCCGCATCCAGGATCTGCCGGTCCAGGTGTTCGATACGCGTGCGTTCGACGTCGCCCGCGCGCGCGGCTTCCGCCTGCGCCTTGCTGTGCGCATCCCAGCGCTGCTGCCAGTCGGCCAGCCGGGTCTCGGCATCGCGCCATGCGATCTGGCGCTGGCCGTCATCGGCCTGCAGTCGTTCGAGCTTCGGTTCGGCCTCGGCCACCGAGGCGCGCAGCACGTCCAGCCGCTGCTGGTCGCCGCTGATATGGGTGCCGAGTTCGGCCAGCGCGGTCTGCGCTTCCTCGCGGGCGCGTTGCAGGCGCGCGGACAGTTCCTGCTGGTGGGCGATCTGCTGTTCGACCCGCGCCAGCGCGCTGCCGACCTGGTAGACGGCAGCCTGCGCCGCGTTCAGGGCATCGCTGGCGGCCTCGCGGCGGCCGCGGCCGGTTTCCAGCTCGCGCTCGGCTTCGCGTTGTTCGGCGATCAGCTGCTCAAGGCGGGTTTCCTCGCTGGCCAGCTTCTCGCGCAGGCGCTGCAACTTGCCGTCCAGCGCGCGGAACTCCAGCGCCTTCCATTCGGCGTCCTTGATCCGGCGTTCGGCCTGGATCGCGGTGTACTGCTCGGCCTGCCTGGCCTGCCGCGCGAGGTGCTGCAGCTGCTTGCCGACCTCCTCGCGCAGGTCGTTGAGGCGGTCCAGGTTCTCGCGGGTGTGGCGGATCCGGGTCTCGGTCTCCTTGCGGCGCTCCTTGTACTTGGAGATGCCGGCGGCTTCCTCGAGGTAGACGCGCAGTTCCTCGGGCTTGGCGTCGATGACCTGCGAGATCATCCCCTGCTCGATGATCGAGTAGCTGCGCGGGCCGAGGCCGGTGCCGAGGAACAGGTCGGTGATGTCGCGGCGGCGGCACTTGCCGCCATTGAGGTAGTAGCTGCTCTGGCCGTCGCGGCTGACCTGGCGCTTGACCGAGATCTCGTTGAACGCAGCGTATTCGCCGGTGATGGCGTGGTCGCTGTTGTCGAAGATCAGCTCGACGGTGGCCTGGCTGACCGGCTTGCGCGCCGAACTGCCGGAGAAGATCACGTCGGTCAGCGAATCGCCGCGCAGGCGGCTGGCGGCGGATTCGCCCATCACCCAGCGGATGGCGTCGATGATGTTGGACTTGCCGCAGCCGTTCGGCCCGACCACGCCGGTCATGTTGGTCGGCAGGTGCAGGGTGGTCGGGTCGACGAAGGACTTGAAGCCGGACAGCTTGATGGTGGACAGGCGCATGCGGCGTTGTCGATCCTGCAGCGGCACCGCCGCTGGCTTGCGAAAAACGATTAGATATATCTCCTAACCAATTGTTTTAATTAGGAGAGCGTGGGCATCTTGCGGCACCCGATGGGCGAGTATAACGAGGCTAGGCAGCCTCGTCCGGGGTCCTGGCGCGAATCACCAGCGCATGGATGTCGGTCTGCATCATCGCCCCGAGCGCGGCGTATACCAGCCGGTGCCTGGCCAGCGGCAGCTTGCCGGCGAACGCGGCGCTGACCACGTCGACGCTGAAGTGGCCCTGCCCGCCGCGGGCGCCGGCGTGGCCGGCATGCTTGTGGCTGTCGTCGGTCACCTCCAGCGCGACGGGCGCCAGCGCGGCCTCCAGCAGGGCCTGCATCCGCGCCACCCGCCCCGGGTTGAGGCGCGGGATGTCGGCCTCGGTCCAGCCGGCGCTCACGGCAACACCCGCCTGAACGGACGGACCTCGACCCGGGTGTACACGCCCGCGGCCACGTACGGGTCGGCCTCGGCCCAGGTGCGGGCGGCGTCGAGGGAGCCGAACTCGGCAATCACCAGGCTGCCGGAAAACCCGGCCGGGCCCGGGTCTTCGGCATCGATGGCCGGGCACGGGCCGGCCAGCAACAGGCGGCCTTCGTCACGCAGGGCCGTCAGCCGGGCCAGGTGTTCGGGCCGCGCGGCCAGCCGCCGGGGCAACACATCAGGTCCGTCGAATCCCTCGATCACGTACCACATCAACGCCGCACTCCATGAACCGGTCCACGCATTGTAGGCGGCCGAAGTGGACAGGCGCGCCGCCAGCCCGTAACCTTCCCGGATCCTTGCTTTTGGCCTGATCCTTGCGGCCCCGCGCGACTTCCGGCCCCCACGCCGCACCGCGCACGCCGACCAGGCCTGTCCCGCCACCCGTTACCGACGCCACCTTCGACTGGCGCGCGCACCGGCATGGCGAATGCAACATGCAGCACAAGCCCGGCCGCCCTGCGGTCATAGCGACATGGTGTGGCCCGGAGGGGGCCGCCAACCGATGACATCCGAACCCGGCTCCGGCGCAAGCGCCGACGCACCAGTCCTACATCCGAGCACCCGTCCGCAGCAGCAGGAAATCGCGCTGGCGACGGTGCTTGGCCAGCCGTTGCTGGAAATCCCGAAGGACCTGTACATCCCGCCGGACGCGCTGGAAGTCATCCTTGATGCGTTCGAGGGCCCGCTCGACCTGCTGCTGTACCTGATCCGCCGGCAGAACCTGGACATCCTCGACATCCCGGTGGCGGAGATCACCCGCCAGTACGTCGATTACATCCAGGCCATGCACGAGATGCGCTTCGAGCTGGCCGCCGAATACCTGGTGATGGCCGCGATCCTGGCCGAGATCAAGTCGCGC